>VOFE01002283.1_pt1 | contig 127575 bp, 220 predicted proteins | sample 5384071 | NCBI WGS metagenome assembly VOFE01 (sample SAMN12384724, study PRJNA508395) | human gut metagenome | isolation source: healthy gut D | host: Homo sapiens
AACGACCCTGCGGACCCTCTCAGGCAGGCGGTTTGACTGGGGCGGTCGCCTCCGAAAGAGTAACGGAGGCGCCCAAAGGTTCCCTCAGGCCGGACAGAAACCGGCCGAAGAGTGCAAAGGCAGAAGGGAGCTTGACTGCGAGACCAACAAGTCGAGCAGAGACGAAAGTCGGGCTTAGTGATCCGGTGGTACTGGGTGGAAAGGCCATCGCTCAACGGATAAAAGCTACCCTGGGGATAACAGGCTAATCTCTCCCAAGAGTTCATATCGACGGGGAGGTTTGGCACCTCGATGTCGGCTCATCACATCCTGGGGCTGGAGTAGGTCCCAAGGGTTGGGCTGTTCGCCCATTAAAGTGGTACGCGAGCTGGGTTCAAAACGTCGTGAGACAGTTTGGTTCATATCCATCGCGGGCGCAAGAAGTTTGAGAGGAGCTGCTCCTAGTACGAGAGGACCGGAGTGGACGGATCAACGGTGTCCCAGTTGTCACGCCAGTGGCACGGCTGGAAAGCCGCATCCGGGAAGGATAAACGCTGAAAGCATCTAAGCGTGAAGCCAACCTCAAGATGAGACTTCTCATCAGCAATGAGTAAGACCCCTTACAGACGATGAGGTAGATAGGTTATGAGTGGAAGAGCCGCAAGGCTTGGAGCGACATAAAACTAATAGGTCGAGGTCTTAACTTAGAAACACCGAGACAAGCGAATAACTTCAGGACTTCTTCTATATGGTTTTGAGAGAACAGGCTCTCAGAGAAACAGTGGCGACAGCTGTGAGGATCACCCGTATCCATGCCGAACACGGAAGGCGGTGGAACAGCAGATTGAGAATATTGGAGCCGTGTCGCTACGCAGCGGGATAGTATTATAACTGCACGGCGGGCATACGACGCGCTAGATGAAGATGCGGCCTTGTTGGTGGAAAACCTCGGTGAGTTGGTTCAGGCAGAAAAGGCTTTGCAGGAACTGCAAGATAAGGCCTGGCGGCAGGCAGATGAGGCGAAGAAGCGGATAGAGGCGATTGGAGAGGTGAGCATAGAGAGCGAGTCTGCAATTGTCAGCGCCAGAGAATACTACGACAGCCTATCTGCAGAGGTTCAGCCATTGGTAGAGAACTATTCGCAACTTGAGGCAGCAGAACAGATCTTCGCTCAAAAAAGGAGGCTGCGCAAAAAAGAAGCTGAACAAAACGATGTTCCGCCGCCTAAGGAGACAAAGAAAGGCGAGGGGACAAGACCTATCGAAAATGGCCAATCAGATAGCTCGGGAGACAAAGTCTATTGGACGCCGAATGGAAAGAAATATCACACCACGCGGAGTTGCCCCACTCTTTCGCGTTCCAAGGTAATTCGCTCAGGAACGATTAGCCAAGCTGGCGGAAGAGATCTTTGCAAAGCTTGTGGATAGGATTAAAATATATAAGGAGTAGAAAAAGAGCAGGCGGTTTCCGCCTGCCTTTTTTAGGATAATCCCCGGAGCACTGCTCCAGGCTGGTTGTATACAGGAAGTGGTCCTCGGTTGCGGGGCCTCTTTGCGTCTGGTAGTGCACACGTTTTTCTGCAATTTGGCGGTAGCCTTTCTTTTGATAATAGCCGTAGTTGCAGGTCGTGTCTGTAAACAAATAGATATTCTTGCTGTTGTTCTGCTCCATAAACTGATAGAACTGCCGGAGCAGCGTCGTCCCAATGCCATGCCGTTGCACGGAAGTATCTGTGACAAACAGTACCAGCTCGCCGTCAAATTCCTTTTTGGCCGAGCGCAGCAGCTGATGATCAACCCGTGCCTCTGCTAAGTTGTTGCGTAAGATGCGCCGGCCACGCCGGCTCAGGGCAAGTTTTGCCCGATTTACTAGCAAAGGGATGAAGTACTTGAGCTTGTTTGGCAGATAGGGGCAGGTGATCGCAGCGCCCCAGGATGATGCCCACGACATCTCCGTTTTTCACAGCAACACAGCTGTAGTTTTGTTCGGAGAGGTAGTGATACAAATTTACCTTGCGCAGCGCCCGCTCAATTTGCCTCGGGTGGTTACTTTTTGAGCCCCATGTCTTTCGTATGAGCTCCTCAACTTTTGTGTAGTCCTCTTCTCTTACCTTTCGGTAATCAATTTGGTCCATAAATCCTCCTATTGAATTTGGCTTGCTTTTTCGGCTACCTACTATTACAATAAAGTATGGGGTAACCCAATAGTCAATAGGGGATCATAAATTATGTACGAAAATTCACAAATATTTTTTACCACAGGCGAGTTTTCCAGGCTGTGCAATGTCAAAAAGGATACGCTTTTTTCACTATGATGAGATTGGAATCCTACAGCCCGAGATTGTCGGGAGAATGGATATCGCTATTATTCTATTAACCAGTTTTTCTTATTTGATATTATTACCATGCTGAAAAAGGCCGGGGGCAAGCCTGGGTGAGATTAAGGAATATATCGAACATAGAAGCCCGGAAGGCCTTTTGGAATTATTGAAGGAGAAGCACGCCTATCTTGCCCGAGAGCAGCAGGAAATTGAGCGTATGCAGCGTTTTATCTACAATATCGAAGGCCGCACTTACACGGGGATGGAAGCAAACTGCGGCGTTCCCCGGCTAGAGGATTGCCCGGAGGAATATCTGATTGTTGTGCGGATAGATCCTTCTGAGCAGGGCTCCACCAAAAAATCACATGCCCAAAATACGGGATCATTTTCGATTTTGCGATGAAAATATGGTAGGGGATGAACTTCCCTTTGGCGCGATTATAGCCCGGGAAAACGTAGAAAAAGGCTGGTATAAGGAGAGCTGGTACTTTAGCCGAGTCAATAAACAGTACGACGGCGAGCGTTTTTACTTTAAAGCCCCGGGGAACATATGCAATTTTGGAGCATAAAGGCTCGTATGAGAGCATGGATGCCTCATATGAAACGCTCAAGGCCTTTATAGAGGAAGAGGGATTGCGCATTTGTGGCAATGCCTATGAACATGAGCTTTTGAGTTACTTTGCTGTGCCGGATCCCAGCCAGTATGTCATCCAGATCTATGTGCAGGTGGAAAAAAGGAACAAAAAAAGCGCCGATGCCGGCGCTTATGAGGCATGAATTTATAAAATAACCAACGCGAGCAGCAGGCCAATGAGAGCCGCTGCACCTGTCCAGATGCCCAGCCGAAGCATGGAACGCACCTCTTCGCGCTGAATGCCTATGTTTTGCGCATTCCCGCCCACTGCAGAGCGTATTGCTGCAAAATATCGTATTTGATGGAATCTGTCCGCAGCATGAGCTCCTCATAGAACTGGCCGGAGATGCGCATGACAAAGAACATAAACGGAATCGCCGCCAGCGTGACCAGCGGAATGAGGATTCCTCCGAAAATCCCGGCTTTGCTGGCCGCAGCCCGGGAGGAAATGAAAACACATAGAGCAGATAGATGAGCACCGGAAGAATATACGTCAGCACGCTAGAAAACAGCTGTACTAGCCAGAACAAAAAGCGATGTGCTGTAGAAGGCTGATATTCGAGAAGCGTCTTCATATTTCCGATGGAATAATAGAAATCCGCAGGGTCATAGGCTGCGCCCTCAATACCGATGCGCTTCTTTTCCTCCGCGTTTAAAAACTGCAAATCCCGCCGCTTGATGAGAGAAAATACTCTGAACCTGAAAGGGCATAGCGATTTTCGCAAACGTAGGAGCGGATTCGCCTATCCTGTTGCTCAAGGAATATATGCCGCCCAGGGCAAAGTCGTCAAACTGGTGTTTCCAGGCGACACGGTAGCGATAGAGCCGCGCAGAAGGGTTGCCGAGTTCCGATGACTTCACAAAGTACAGCAAATAGCGCCGCCAACCGGCCAGCTCTTTGCTGAATAAAAGCATATCGGAACATTTTGCTGCTTGCATAGGCCCACTTCCCATCTTCCTATAGTAGATTCATTATACCAGCCTCCTACGCGTAAGGCAACAATTGCGGCTTTACAGCCATGCAAAATGCAGATATAATTTGAATGACAGAGAAATGGCGGTATTTCTATGAAAAAAGGACTTTTTTTGACATTGGAAGGCGTAGATGGCTGTGGGAAATCCACGCAGCTTTCCTTTTTAGCGGAATATTTGAGAGGGCTGGGGTTTGATGTACTGCTCACGCGGGAGCCGGGCGGTTGCCGGATTTCCGAGCAGGTGCGCAGCATCTTGCTGGAGCCGGAGAATAAAGAGATGTCTGCGGAAACCGAGATGCTGCTCTATGCGGCGGCGCGCACCCAGCATATCGACGAGACGATTCTGCCCGCTTTGGAGCAGGGGAAATTGTGCTGTGCGATAGGTACCTCGATTCCAGCATTGCCTACCAGGGCTATGCCCGCGGGCTGGGGGTAGAACGCGTGCTGGAGGCAAACCGCTATGCTGTGGAGCGCTGCCTGCCGGACGCAACCTTTCTGTTTTGCTGGAAGTGGGCAGCTCCTTTGCCCGTATCAAGAGTGGCCGCACGGGAACAGACCGTTTGGAGCAGGAGGGCCGCAGCTTTTTTTGACAAGGTGGATGAAGGTTTTCGGGCGTTGGCGGATGAGGAGGCCAGAATTCTGGTCATCGATGCGTCTAAGGGTGTGAATGCGGTCTCGCAGGAACTGGCCGGGAAAGTGGACGAGGTTTTTAAAAAGTGGCAGAGTATATCGGGCTAGAGGAAAAAGCGCTATATCGCGATGTGCTGGCAGGCCGGATGGCCGCGGCGTATCTTCTTACCTCTGCCGGAGAAGAGGATGCGCACCGGGTTGCCCGGGAGCTGGTGCAGCGAGTTTTCTGCGAGCATAAGACTGCTTGCGGGCAGTGCCTTTCCTGCCGCAAGCTGCGGGATGGCAACCTGGTGGACTATTTGCAGATAGATGCCAAGGGTGGCATAAAGATGGAGGAAGTGCGCCGCATTCCCGAATTTCTGACCAGTAAGGCGTATGGCGGCGGGGCGCGGTGCATTTTTATCAAAAATGCGGACGACCTTACCGCGCAAGAGCAGAACTATCTTTAAAGAGCCTGGAAGAGCCGGCGGAGGGCGTGGTTTTGTGCTTTCGGCGGCGGAGGGTGAGCGGCTGCTCGCAACAGTGCGCTCCCGGTGCATCGAGGTTCGCGTGCGCCCAGTGCCCAGAAGCGTTTTGTTAGACCAGCTTGGGGAGTTGCCCCAGGATAAGGCGGCTTTGCAGCGGCGTGGTCAGGGGATCTTATGCCGAGGCCATGAAACTTGCCGCCGACGAAGAGCTTATGGCAGTGCGCGCCAGCGCTTCCAAAATTTGCATGCGGCTGGCCACCAAAAAAGAATCCCTCTTTGTTTGAAATGGAGAAGGATGCGATGGCGGTGGAGGCGCGCATGGCGGATCTTTTCTATGCCATCGCCAGCCTCATGCGGGACGCCATCTATTATAAAACGGGCAATCGGGATCTTTTAAACCCGGACGACGAGCAAACGGTTGCGGCTTTGGCGGATGGTTTTACAAAGGTGCAACTCTACGGTATAATGAATTTAACGCTGCAGCGCTGCGAGCGCAAACGCAGGTTTCCGCAGGTGCACAGCAAGCTCATCATCATGGGATTGCTGTTTGATATATTGGAGGTAAAGGGTAAAGGTGTCTAATCAGATTATTGGAGTCCGGTTTAAAAAGGCCGGCAAGATATATTATTTTGATCCGCTGGATCTGCCGTTTGAGGTGGGAGAGGGCGTGATCGTGGAGACGGCCCGAGGCATCGAGTTTGGCGAGGTGGTCATCGGAGTGCGGGAAGTGGAGAAAAAGGAGCTGCAAAAGCCCTTAAAGCCGATTATCCGCCGGGCGGATGAGGAAGATTATGCCCGGTAGAGGCGAACCAGCGCAAGGAAAAGGAAGCTTACGTCATCTGCGAAGAGAAAATAGAAAAGCACAAGATGGATATGAAGTTGATCAACGTGGAATATACGTTTGACAACAGCAAAATCGTCTTTTATTTCACTGCCGAGGGCAGAGTGGATTTCCGGGATTTGGTGAAGGATTTGGCCTCTGTATTTAAAACCCGCATCGAACTCCGGCAGATTGGCGTCCGCGACGAAACCAAGATGCTGGGGGCCTGGGGCCCTGTGGGCGGCCAGCCTGCTGCGCAGAGTTTTTGGGGATTTTCAGCCGGTTTCCATCAAGATGGCAAAGGAGCAGAACCTTTCGCTCTCGCCGACAAAAATCAGCGGCCTTTGCGGCCGGCTCATGTGCTGCCTGGGGTATGAACATGAATACTACAAAGAGCTGGCGGCGATTTTGCCCCGGACGGGCAGCGAAGCGCAGACGCCGGACGGCGTGGGCGTCGTCATCGATACAAATCCGCTCAAGCAACTGGTAAAGTAAAGATTGCCGTGGGCGATGAGTTCGATATCCGGGAATATCCGGTGGAACAGGTCACGGTGCAGCGGCGGCCGAGAAAGCCGCAGGAAAATAGGCAGCCTACGGACAAAGAACGGCCGGCGAAACAGCAGAGAAGCGAAAAGCAGCGGCCTGCGCCGGAAAAAAATGAGAAGTAGAATTTTCGCAAAATATATTGCTTTTTAGGGGAAGCATGATAAAATAGAAACGTCAATACTATCTGGAGGTGTTTTACCATGGCATATAAAATTACTGATGAGTGCATTAGCTGCGGTGCTTGCGCAGAGGTTTGCCCCGTTGAAGCCATCAAAGAGGGCGACGACATCTATGTAATCGATCCCGATATCTGCATCGATTGCGGCAGCTGTGCCGGGACTTGCCCCAACGACGCGATTGTTGAGGAGTAGACCACACAAATGCAGAAAAGCCCGCGCCTAGGCACGGGCTTTTCTATTGGAAAAAAAGATGGAAAAAGTAGAAGATCTCCAATTTGCCGGCCTTAAATTCATCCAGAGAGACAGCGTCTTTTCTTTTGGGACAGATGCTGTTTTGCTGGCTTCTTTTGCCGAAGCAAAAAAGGGAGAGACGGTAGTAGACCTCGGCACAGGCAGCGGGATTTTGCCCGTGCTGCTCTCGGGCCGGTGCGCCGCGGATTTTATTGGCATCGAGCTACAGGAAGAGGCTGCGGAGCTGGCCAGAAGAAATGTGGAGATCAACCGTCTGGAAGGCCGAGTGCGCATTCTATCCGGGGATTTTCGAGAGCTGGCAAAGAAACTGCCGCCGGTGCAGGTGGTGGTCTCCAACCCGCCCTATGACAAGCTGGGATCCGGAGGGGCAAGCCTGCGGCAGAGTATCCGCATTGCCCGGCACGAGGTGGCCTGCAATTTAAAAGAGGTAGTGGGAAGTGCGGCGCGGCTGTTGCAAACCGGCGGGCGCTTTTACCTCATCCATCGGGCGAACCGGCTGGCAGAAGTGCTCTACGAATTAAAAACGGCGCGGTTGGAGCCGAAGGTATTGCGCATGGTGGCCGGGAGAGCAGAGGCCGAGCCTAACTATATTCTCGTCAAAGCTGTGCGGGACGCGGCGGAAGGGATGCGCGTGCTTCCGCAGCTCAATATCGCGGAAAATGGCGCCTATACCAGAGAGTTAAAACAAATCTACCATATGGAGGGGTGAGCATGGAGAAGGGAAAACTGTATATCGTCTCCACCCCCATCGGAAACCTTGGGGACATGACAAAGCGCGGCGCAGAAGTGCTCGCTGCGGTCGATTACATTGCCGCAGAGGATACCCGGCGCACCTTGGCGCTCTTAAATAGCCTGGGCATTAAAGGTAAACTTATAAGCTGTCATGAACACAGCGGAGCCGCCCGGGTGGAGGAGATCGTCTCCCTGCTGGAGGGGGCGCGAACATCGCTCTTTTTGCACGGATGCCGGGACGCCCATCATTCAGACCCGGGCGCGCCGCTCACAGCGCTGGCGGCAGAACGGGGCATTGAAATTCTGAGTGTGCCCGGAGCCTGCGCGGCCATCGCGGCGCTGACGGTTTCTGCCATTCCTGCGGAAAAATTTGTATTTGAAGGATTTTTGCCTCGGGATAAAACAAGAAAACAGGCGCTGCAAGACGCCTGTTCTCATCTCTATACCACGGTGCTCTACGAGAGCCCGCATCAGCTTTCCCGCACGCTTCGGGAACTGGCGGAAATCTGCCCGGATCGGCAACTGGCTCTTTGTAAGGAGCTCACCAAGCTGCATGAAAGCGTAGCTCGCGGAAGTGTTGCCCAGCTAGCGGAGCGGTTTTTAGCCGAGGAACCCCGGGGGGAATATGTGCTCGTGCTGGCCGGCGCACAAAAAGAGCAGCCCAAAGAAGCCTCGGAAGAGGAAATTTCTGCACTGATTCTGGATTATGTGCAAAAGGGCATGAGGAAGAAGGACGCAGTTAAAAACTGCGGCGCAACAACTGAATGTCAACAAAAACAAAGTCTATGAAATTATGCTTAAAATGGATGAATAGAAATTAGAGGGAATCAAGTTTCTCGATGCATTTTTTGCATACATTTTTGCCGTGATAAGAATGGATGTCATCCATGCTATCACAAAAAAATGCAGCTGGGCTGATACTTCTTCATCAAAATAAATTCCCCATCCACAAAAATTTCCAAAGAATCCTTGAAGTCGATGTTGAGGTTGCGGCGCAGTTCAACCGGTAGGACGATTCTGCCCAGTGTATCCACTGGATGCACAATGCCTGTAGATTTCATAGCTGACCTCCAACAAACTAGTGATTATAGAATAAATAATAGCGATTTTTGCAAATTTCGTCAATATCATTAAAAAGTGTTTTTTTACTGATAGTATAATATCTGTCATTTTCTTGTGAATTTGCCCGTATATTGGCAGCAGGGGGAATCCTATGCTGAAATATATCTGGGCATTTTTAATTTCTGCCGGGCTCATTGTGGGCGTGGCCATGGGCAACGGAGAGGCCGTCTCTGCGGCGGTGACGAACGGCGCAAAAACCGCGGCAGAGCTCTGCCTATCCATGCTGGGGGCATATTGCCTTTATATGGGTCTGCTTGGCGTGCTGGACGATGCGGGCGCCGTAAAGGCTCTGGCAAAGCGCGCGACAGCCCCGCTGCGGTTTATCTTTCCCGGCTTGAAAAACGAAAAGGCCAAAAGCTATATTGCCCTCAATATGGTAGCAAATCTTCTGGGGATGGGCAACGCCGCGACACCATTTGGTTTAAAGGGCATGGAGGAGCTGCAAAAGGATAACGGCGGCAGAGACGTCGCCAGCGACCATATGTGTACCTTCGCTGTGTTAAACACGGCATCTGTGCAGCTCATTCCGCTATCCGTCATCGCGCTGCGCTCGGCATCGGGATCGGCAGACGCCTCCTGGGTGACGCTGCCCACGCTCGTTGTTTCTGTGGTGACGGCAATCTTTACCATAGCCCTGGCGCGGGCTTGCGCGCTGCCCCGGAGGCGGCGATGAAGGTGCTTTCTTTTCTTTCCACAGCGGCGCTCCCCCTCTTTATATTGGTGACGATTGGCTATTCTTTTGCAAAAAAAAGAGATCCATATGAGGCGTTTATTGAAGGAGCCAAGGGCGGAACAAAATTGTCTTTCATACGCTGCCTTATGTTGTCGCCATGATCTTTGCCGTGGAGATTTTTAAAGCCTCTGGGCTGTTTTCCTATGTAGGGAAGATTTTAGGGCCGGTGGTGCGCCCGCTGGGCATTCCGCCGGAGGTTGTGCCCATCGCCGTGCTGCGGCCCTTTTCCGGCGGTGGGAGCCTGGGGCTGCTGGCCGGGGTAGTGGCGGAATACGGCGTGGACAGCTATATTGGCCGGGTGGCATGCGTATACATGGGCAGCGCCGAGACGCTTTTTTACGTCATCTCGCTTTATATGGGCAGCGTGGGCGTAAAAAAGACGCGTTTTGTCGTGCCTGCGGCGCTGCTCTTAAGCTGCACATCGGCCACACCTATTGCACAGTGGCCGCGGACGCCATGGCGCGCTTTAAGCGGCAGACGGGCTACGACGTCATGTTCCTTACGGGGACGGACGAGCATGGCCAGAAGATTGAGGAGAAGGCAAAGGCCGCAGGCGTGATGCCCAAAGAATACGTGGACAACGTGGTGGACGGAATAAAAAGAGCTGTGGAAACTGATGAACATCTCCAACGACGATCTTCATCCGCACCACCGGACGCGCACTACCATGTGGAGGCGGTCCAGAAATTTTTAAACAGCTGTATGATCAGGGCGACATCTACAAGGGCGTGTACCGCGGCAAATACTGCACCCCTGTGAAAGCGTTCTGGACCGAAAACCAGCTGGTGGACGGCAAATGCCCCGACTGCGGGCGCGAGGTGAAGGACGCGGAGGAGGAGGCCTATTTCTTCCGGCTGAGCAAATATGCCGACCGAAGGCTTAAGTTCTATGACGACAACCCCGGATTTCATCCAGCCCCAGTCCCGGCTGAATGAGATGAAAAGCTTCATCCAGTCCGGTCTTGAAGATTGTGCGTTTCCCGCACCGTCTTTTTTTCCTGGGGCATTCCGGTCACGTTCGATGAAAAGCATGTGGTCTACGTGTGGAGTGGACGCGCTGACCAACTACATCACGGCGCTGGGCTTACGGCAAAGCCGCTACCACGACTATGAGAAATTCTGGCCTGCGGACGTGCACTTTGTCGGCAAGGAAATTGTGCGTTTCCACGCCATCATCTGGCCCGCCATGCTTATGGCGCTGAACCTGCCGCTGCCTCAAAAAGGTGTTTGGCCACGGCTGGCTGCTGCTGGAAGGTGGAAAAATGTCCAAATCGAAGGGCAATGTGGTGGACCCGGTGGTGCTGTGCGGCCGTTATGGCACAGATGCCATCCGCTACTTCCTGCTGCGGGAGGTGCCCCTTCGGCAGCGACGGCGTATTCTCCAACGAGGCGCTTATCACCCGAATTAACGCCGACCTTGCCAACGACCTTGGCAACCTGGTGTCCCGTACCACCGCCATGGTGGAAAAATATTTCGGCGGCGGGGCTGCCCACCCTGCGGGAGGATGACCCGCTGGACGAGGGCCTTCGGTCTTGTGGCCGGCCTGCCCGCCCGGTAAGGCGGCCATGGAAATGGCATACGCCTTCCAAAGCGCCCTGGATGGAGGTCATGAACCTTGTCAAGGCCAGCAACAAATACATTGACGACACGGCCCCGTGGGTGCTGGGCAAGGATGAAAGCAAACGCGCACGGCTTGCCACGGTGCTGTATAACCTCATCGAATGCATCCGCATTGTCTCCGTCTTTTACAGCCCTTTCATGCCCGAGACTTCGGAAAAAATCCGCGTACAGGCGGGGCTTGGCGCCGCGCACTGCATCATGGGCTTCCGCCGCACAGTGGGGCGTTACCCCGGCGGACGTCACGGTGAAGAAGGGGGACGGTCTGTTCCCGCGCATCGATATGGAAAAGGAACTGGAAGAACTGGAGGAAGATCACGAAACCCAGGCGGCGACGCCTGCGCAGGAAGCTCCGGCAGCGCAAGCAGGGCGTGGCCGGAAATTACGTTCGACGATTTTGATAAAATTCAGCTCGGGCGGCGAAAGTTTTGGCGGCGGAAAAGGTCCAGAAAAGCCGCAAGCTTTTAAAACTGCACCATGGACGACGGCAGCGGCACGCGTACCATCGTCTCCGGCATTGCGGGCATCGTACTCTGCGGAAGAGCTGGTCGGAAAAACCATGGTCATCGTGGCCAACCTGAAGCCTGCCAAGCTCTGCGGCGTGCTTTCGGAGGGCATGATACTGGCGGTAGGCGACGGAGCTGAGCTCGGCCTGCTCACGCCGGATAAGCCCATGGCAGACGGCCTTATCGTGGGCTGCGCAAAAAGAGATTTTGCGCGCTCAGATGGCCCTTTGCAGGACAGCTGAGAAAGCCGGTAATTTTGCACAATCGGGAATCCACCGGGGATATGATGGAGCTGCTCGGGGAATTTCCCGGGCAACGCGGCGTGATGCATTGCTTTTCAGGCAGCGTGGATACGGCGCGCACACTTTTAAATTGGGGCTACTACCAGGCTTTGGCGGCACGCTGACCTTTTCTAACAACAGAAAAGGCGTTGAGTCCGCGGCCTTTGCGCCCATGGACCGCATTTTTAATCGAGACAGACAGCCCTTATCTCGCGCCGGTGCCTCTTAGGGGCACGCGCAACAACCCGGCCAATACCCGCTATGTGGCAGAGAAGTTGGCGGAAATCAAGGGGATGCCTGTGGAAGAAGTGGTGCGGGCGGCGAACGCCAATGCAAAAAGCCCTGTTCGGTTTTTTAAGCAAATAAAAAAAGGATGCAGATTGCATCCTTTTTTATTATTATCTTGCGTAGAGCAGGCGGGCATCTTCGTCGTTATACAGATACCAGAACTGGCCGTGCGTGGGCTTCGGGTGGCCGTCTTCCGGAGGAAGATTGGTGCCGTCGAAGGTCATATCGCATTTATCGGTCTTCTAGAGGTAAAGAATGTGATGTTCGTAGCTGCCGGTGCTGGGATCTTTTGTACCATTCTTCCCAGGGCAACCCTGCCTCAAGCATATCCGGCGTGGGGATTGCATGTACGATCATTCCGCCGTCAAACCACTGATACTTGCAGTACTGCGCGTCTGCTTCTTCGCCAAGGCCGGCGAGCACTTTTTCTGCGCCAAAGCCCATGTTGTCAAACGTCGCGTAGCAGCCGTTCTCTTTTAACATCTCTTTGAGTTTCATCTCAAAATCCTCCTAATATTTGGTTGTATGGCAATTGCCATGGGTGTTTTTCCCATTATAGCATGTTTTAGAAAAGAACAACAGCATTTTATTCAGGGCCGCAGCAGTTCTTTTGTGACGGCATGCTTATAGTCTATAACGCCGCGCGGGCTGTCTATCATGGTGACAACCAGACGGTTGCCCTGTTCCGCGCGCCCTGCCACCATGCCGCAAGCCAGGAGACTTTCTCGGTTTTCTCTGCGCCCTTCAGCGCTGTGCCGGTTTTTGCGGCCAGGGGCAAATCCTTAATCTGGATGGATTGCGCCGTGCCCGTCTTGACCACCGCCCGCAGACAGGGGATGAGGGTATCGATGGTTTCCTGTTTCATAAGCCCGGTGAGGTAAACCTCTCGCTCGGCCGTATAGAGCGTCTCATAATGCAGGCCATCGCTGTATTTGCGGATGCTCTGCACGAGCTTTTGGGGTGAGCATATCGCCGCCGTTTTCAAACACCGTGTACATGGCCGCCGCCTGGATTGGGAGAGCACAATTTCGCCGTGCCCAAAGGACATATCCGAGACGAGCTTGCGGTTAATTTCTGTGCCCTCGTTTATGAGGTTGGCCTTGGCGGTGGGCAAATCAAAAGGCACGGCCTCTTTGAGCCCAATGCGGTTCATATATTCCAGGAACTTTTCCTGGCCCAAATTGAGCGTCGCCCAGGAGAAGTAGATATTATCCGAAAACCGAAACGCCATCTCAAGGTCGAGCGGGCCGTCCGGCGTCTCATTTCTGGTGACTTTGTCCCAGTACCAAACGCCATCCGGCTTCCAGGAATTGTTGCTCACGGCATAGGGAAAAACTGTGCTGGCGTTTACAATGCCGTTTTCCAACGAAGGGGTGATGGTAAAGGGCTTTAGAAGCGAGCCCGGGGATAGAGCCCCAGCGTGGCCTTGGGGAAGAGCGGGGAGCCTGCCTCCTCGGAATTGAGCTTGTCATATTCCGCATCCGAAACCGGGAAGGAGAAGATGTTTGCGTCAAAAGAGGGCAGGGAGACCATAGCTTGTACAAACCCGTTGGTCGGGTCCATCACCACGGCGGTACCCGTCTGGTTTTCCAGCAGGTTGCTGGAAAGAGCATAGTAGGCGCGCTGCTGCAAATCGTGGCTCAGGGTGAGAAAATATCCGCGCCGTTTTCCGCGGGTTTTTCATAGACGGTGGAAACAAACTGCCCATCTTTGGTATACATGTTGACTTTTAAGCCGTCTTTTGGCTGCAAGTATTCATCGTACTGCCGCTCGATGCCGCTTTTGCCCACCAGCCGGGCGCCTGGGAACCCCTTTTCCTCGAGCTCCTTTTGCTGCTCCTCGTTTGGAGTGGAGGCATAGCCCACAGAATGGGCATAGAGCGTGCCATAGGGATAGTAGCGCTGGGCTGTGACAGAAGTGCGATCGATGTGAATCGAAGGGTCTATAGCCAGAATAGAGGCCTCCAGGCTGCCCGAAAGGCTATCCTTGGGCGCCACGTAGGCGACGACGGTGCCATACCCATGCTCTACCGCGGAGTTGTATTTTTCCGCAGTTTTACTTGGTTGTCCTCGTCAATATCCACAAGGGCGGAGAGCGAAGAGATGATGGCGTTGATATCCTGCCCTTCGAGAACGGAGATGACCACTGTATCCGAGTAGCTGTTTTCTGCGACGCAGGTATTGTCCGAGGTGAAAATTTCGCCCCGCTTACCCTCGGTGGTGAGGATGGAAAGCTTGTTGTCCTTGGCATATCCCGGCAGAATCATATCCGGGGAATATTGAATATAGTAGCGCCCGTCCTCTTTTATGATGCGCGTGCGCACATCCTGCTCCAGAGTGAACTTTTCCGCCACATAGCTTAGAGCAAAAGAGAGGTAGATGGCATCTCCCTCCACTGTTACTTTGCGATCTGCGATTTCGATCTTGTTCACATGAAGCGCATTTATCACATATTGATAGTTACTGACGTAGTCTTCAATGGAAACTTTGCTGTCGCCCTTGTCCCAAAGGCAGCTGTGCGCAGCCTCAAAATTTTGCGAAGACAAATAAGCGACGAAGGCCTGGGAAAGGTCTTCCGCAGTCTGCCCAGCGCTGCAGGCAGGTAGAATCAGGCAGCATAGCGTCAGAATGGCGAGCAAAAAAGAAAGTTTCTTCATGAGGCAGCAGGTATCCTTTGTTCGGAAATTTTCTCTATTATATACGAAAAACAGGGGAAATGCAAAATCGGGAAAGGTATAAAAATAGAAGCGCTTGTGTATAATAACGCAGTGTAAATTCTAGTAAAAATGGCTTAAAATGGGCGAAAATTTGACAACAAAGCCCAGACATTATATACTAGGTGCACTTAAAAAAATGAGAGATTCGGAGGATTTTATGAAAAGGAGAAGAGAGCACGACGTTTCTGTGAAACGGGGAAATGTCTATTCGGGCATTTTGTACCAGGCGAAGCTGCCCACCGTCACAGAGCGAGAGCTCACCCTCGCCGACAAGAAAAGAGCGCAAGAAAAGAAAAAGGCAAAGCTTGTCAAGCTGAACAACTGGCTGCAAAGCATGAGCATGCGCACAAGTAAATTTTTTGCCAAGATAAAGAGCCAGATAAAGAGTTTTACCAGAGGATATGAATCTGGCGGAGACAATAAAAAGTTCTATGCCAGCGTTGCGGCAAGCGCGGTGATGCTCATCTGCATCACGCTCATCTGCACCTCGGGCATTCTTGAGCCCCCGAAAGCTCAGATTACCATTAACGATACCGGGCGCGTGATTTCTGCGGATACCCGGGCGAAAACTGTCGGAGAGTTCCTGGATAGAAATCAAATTGCCCTGGCCGATGGCGATGTGCTGGAAGTCTCGGCAGACGCTCCCATCACGGACGGCATGGAAATTGTCATCCGCCGGGCGCTGCCGCTCACCATTGTAAACGGCGGCGAGCAGACGCAGGTCAAGCTGCTCGCGGGCACGGTGGAAGAGTCGCTGGAAAAGGCCGGGATCGCTGTCAGCGAGAGCGCCGAGATTTATCCCGCAGCGGGCTCTTACGTCAGTTCGGGCATGACGATCAACGTCATCAAAGTGACGGAAGAGACGATTACCGAAGATGAGACGCTCTATTTTAAAGAGGTCACCAAGAGCGACAGCAAGCTGGCCAAGGGAAAAACCCAGGTGGTTACCGAGGGCGAAAATGGCCTGGCACGGCATACCATTAAGGTTGTCTATAAAAATGGCATCGAGGTCTCCCGGACGGAAATTGGTTCGGAAGTCGTCAAACAACCGGTAGATAAAGTCACGAATGTGGGCACGTATGTCGCTCCGCCCAAGGCTTCCAGCAAGCCTTCGAGCAAACCGTCTAGCAAGCCCAGCAATCCGAGTGGCAGCGGCGGCGGAGCAAGCGAGCCGACAGACGATGAGGGCAAGCGCACGACAGTGCCGTCGGTGGATGAAATTCACCAGGGCAATCTGTACGAGCACGGCCAAGCGGCGCCGCCGGCTTCCAGCATTATCGCAAAGACTACGGTCATCGACAAGATTACCGCCTATACCCACACGGGAAACGCCACTTCCACAGGCACATATCCGCGCATCGGCACCATCGCGGCGGATCCGAAGCGCTTCCCCTATGGCACGAAAGTGTATGTGCCAGGCTATGGCTATGGGCGTATCGAGGATACCGGCGGGTTCCGCGACAAGGACTATACGCAGTTCGACTTGTTCATGGATACCGAAAAGATTGCCGCAACTGGGGCGTCAAAAGAGCTGGAAAGTGTATATTCTAAAATAGAAAAGAGCCGCCTTGCGCGGCTCTTTTTCTTTGCTTCCAGGCGCGCCTTGTGTTATACTCTTTTTATGGAAAATTTCGAAAAGGAGTAGGGAAATTGGTTCAGGCAGGGCTTATTGTAGAAGGCGGCGGTATGCGCGGGGTTTATAGCGCGGGCGTGCTGGATTTCTTTTTGGATCACAATTTGGATTTTCCCTCTTGCTATGGCGTCTCGGCGGGGCCTGCCACATGACAAGCTATCTCTCGCATCAGCGGGGCCGGGCTTTCGCCATCAATGTGGACTATCTAAAAGACAAGCACTACTGCAGCGCCTACAGCCTTATCGCCACGGGCAACCTTTTGGGCGCAGAAATGCTGTATGATAAAATTCCAAATGAGTTAAATCTTTTTGATTACGAGGCGTTTGCCCAAAACCCTTCCAAGTTTTTCGTCGCGGCCACCAATTGCCGCACCGGAGCGGCGGACTACCTATCCGTAGACGACCTGCGCCGGGATATGAAAAAAGTCCAGGCCAGCAGTTCCCTGCCTGCGCTGGCGCGCATGGTGGAAGTGGATGGGCAGCTTTTTTACTTGGATGGCGGCATGGCGGACAGCATTCCGATTAGGAAATCTCTGGAAGATGGCAACGAAAAAATGTCGTCATCTTAACCCAGCACGATGGCTACCAGAAGGGCCGCAACAAGGCCATGGCCATCCTAAAGGTCAAGTACCGCAAATATCCAAAGCTCATCGAGGCGGCGGGCACGCGGCATATCCGCTATAACGAGGCGCTGGCATTCGTGGCGGAGGAGCAGAAAAGGGGCCATGCCTTTGTCATCCGGCCGGGGAATCCGGTGCATGTGGGCAGGTTGGAAAAGAACCGGGAAAAGCTCCAGGCGCTCTATGAGGAGGGCTATGCGGATGCGAAAAAAAGCTGGCCAGCGCTGCGAAAATTTTTGGGAATATAAAAAGAGCGGAGTCTCCGCTCTTTTTTATTTCTTCTTTCCAGCTTGTCTTTTTCTTGCAGTGCTCACAAAACTGGCAGCTGGAGCAATCGCCCCCGCAGTTGTGCAGGCCGTGTTTTTTACAGCCCGCCATGCGAAGAAGCAGAGGATGAGCAAACCCGCAATGAGCAAATAGTCCCAAAATTCATGTTAAAACCCCAATAATAAGCCGATGGTGTATACGAGGAACGCCGCGCCCCAAGCCACTAAGCACTGCATGGTCACAACCGCTAGTGTGGAGCGCCTTCTGCCGAGCTCCTGGTTCATCGCGCCCACTGTCGCCACACAGGGCGTGTAGAGCAGCGTAAATACCAAGAAGGAAACTGCCGCAAGAGGCGTGAACATACCGGAAAGCACTGCGGGCAGCGCCTCCAGGAGGAACCCGTCAAAATCGAAAGCGTGCTCACCACTGCCTCTTTTGCCGTAAACCCGGTGATGAGCGCGCTGGCTGCCCGCCAATCCCCAAAGCCCAAGGGAATAAAGATGGGCGCGATGAGCTTGCCGATGCTGCCCAGCATGGAGACCTCGCTGTTCTCCACATAGTTGAAGCGGAAATCAAAGCTCTGTAATACCCATATGATGATGGTGGCGAGCAAAATGACGGTAAACGCTTTTTTTTAGAAAATCTTTGGCCTTTTTCCCACATGTGCAGTGTCACGCTCTTGGCGGAAGGCATGCGGTAGGAGGGCAGCTCCATCACAAAGGGCACGGGATTTCCGCTTGAACTTTGTGTCTTTTTAAGTACCAACGAGGCCGCGATGCCCGTAAGAATGCCGAAAAGACATACAGCCCGATCATCACCAGCGCCCCATGCTTTGGAAAAACGCCGCAGAGAACATGGCGCATATATGGGCAGCTTGGCGCTGCAAGACATAAAGGGCACGAGCATGATGGTCATCTGCGATCCCGATCCGAGGAGAGCGTGCGGGTGGATAAAATCGCAGGCACAGAGCACCCGAAGCCCACCAGCATGGGCACAAAGCTGCGCCCGGAAAGGCCGATGCGCCGCAGCGGCTTATCCATGACAAAGGCCATGCGCGCCATATAACCGCTATCTTCTAATAGCGACAGAAAGAAGAACAGGATAACGATCGTGGGCAAAAGGACAGCACGCTGCCGACACCGAGCAAAAATGCCGTCGATGAGCAGCGAGCGCAATACCGGGTTAATTGATACGCGTAGGGCGCGGTTTTCAACGCCGTAAACCAGTCGATGCTGCACGGGCCAGCAGTCCGAAAAAACGCGCCGATGGGCCCGAACGTGATCCAAAATACCGCCAGCATAATGCCTGATAAACAGGGAATCGCCCAGATGCGGTGTGTCAGTCACGCTGTTATTTTGAGCGAGCGTGAGCTGCTCCTTGCTCTGGTGCGGCTTTGACCACTGTGCGATCGCAAAGCCCTTCGATATAGGTATAGCGCATGTCCGCAAGGGCGGCTTCGCGGTCCAGCCGCGGTCACGGTTTCCATTTCATGCAATGGCGTGGCCCAATATCCAGTTCGTTTTCGTTGATTTGCAGCGCCGCGATCAGTGGGCTCGTCGCCCTCCACGAGCTTGGTCGCCGCAAAGCGCACGGGCCGGCGGCAGCGGCATGGGTCCTCAATGATCCCGATTAAATGACAGAGCGCGTGAATCGCCCTGGGGTCACTGGGCCCGCGCAGAAATCGATGCCGGCCGGGTTTTTGCTTTTTCTCGCCCACATGGATGCCGCCGCGATCAGATCTTCAATGCCCTCATTTTTTGCGGCGGAGATGGGAACAACAGGGAATGCCCAGCTCCTGGGAAGCTTTTACGATGATGCTGCCGCTGTTGGCGCGCACTTCGTCCATCATGTTGAGCGCGAGCACCATGGGAATGTTCAGCTCGAGCAGCTGCAATGTCAAGTAGAGATTGCGCTCGATATTCGTCGCGTCGATGATATTGATGATGGCGTCCGGGTGCTCTTTTCAGAAGAAAATCCCGGGTGACCACCTCGTTCGGAAGTATAGGGGAGAGAGCGAATAAATGCCTGGCAGGTCCGTTACGGTGGCTTCCTTGTGGTTGCGGATCACGCCGTCCTTGCGCTCCACCGTAACGCCGGGGAAATTGCCCACATGCTGGTTGGAGCCGGTCAGCTGGTTGAATAGCGTGGTTTTGCCGCAGTTCTGGTTGCCTGCCAATGCAAAAATCATAGCGCGCCTCCCTTGTGGCGGCACCCACGCTCTGCTGCCGGCTCCTCCGAAAGTAGCTCGATGCGCAGCGCATCTTCCTTGCGCAGCGTCAGTTCATACCCCCGCAAATGAATCTCGATAGGATCGCCCAGGGGAGCAACTTTGCGTACCAGCACTTTGGTCCCCGGCGTGAGCCCCATATCGAGGAACCTGCGGCGCAATTCTCCTTCGCCGCCCCAATCTTAATCGTGCCGCTCTGGCCCACATGCAGCTGATCGAGTGTCATACTGTGTACTCCTTCCTGTTGTTAGCCTTGGCTAACTAGAGTAGTCTATAAAAGGGCAAGGTTTCTTGCCCGTTTATAAAAGTGTACACATAGCCATTTCTCTGTCAAGGAGAAGCGCGGCGGATTTTAGCTATTTTTATTGTTCATGCGGCAGCGGATGAATAGGTTTTTAAGCGCCCGGCCGTTGAAGGGAATGAGCGGGTAGAGATAGCAGCGCCCAGAGACCGTGCGATTGGTGGCCAGCAGGAATAAAATGATAAGCACTCCTAAAATCATGCCCCAATAGTCGAGCAGGGCGATGAGGATGAGCAGCATGATGCGGCAGAGGTTAAACGCATAGCCGAGCTCATAGCTCGGCTGGGCGAAATTGCCCACGGCCACGAGCCCCATATACATGATGACTTCGGGCACAAACCAGTGCGCCTGCACGGCAAAATCTCCCAGGATAAGCGCGCCGATGACGCTAAAGGAGTTGGAGAGCGAGTTTGGCGTGTTGAGCGAAGCCAGCTTGAGCCCGGATAGCGCAAACTCGAAAAATAAAAGCTGGGCGATGATGGGCACGGAGTTGGGCACTTCAATTTGGATAAAGGCCAGCCAAGAGGGAATCCAGTCCGGGTTTTTCACAAGCAGATACCACACCGGCGTCAGAAAAATCGTCAGGAAAACACAAACGCCCGCACAAACCGCATGTATGTCCCCACCACCGGCGGGAAACAATAATCGTTGCTGTCCTGCGTGAAATCAAAAAGGAGGAGGGCAAAATCATGACAGAAGAGGTATTGTCAATAATGACGACAATGCTCCCCTCTGCAATGCTTGCGGCGGCGGCGTCCGGCCGCTCGGTATACCGCACCTTGGGAAACGGGTTATACCAGCCCTTCTCCACCAGCGCCTCGTTTAAGCTTTCCTGCGCCATGGTGAGGGAATTAACCTGCAAGCTGTCGATTTTACTCTGCAGCTTTTTTAAAAAATCCTGGTCCACTTTGTTATCCAGATAGGCCAGCGCCACAGAGGTTTTCGAGCGGGTGCCCACGGTATGCATCTCCATGACCAAATTTTCCGAGCGGATGCGGCGGCGGATGAGAGCGGTGTTGAACACCAGAATTTCCGTAAAGCCGTCGTGCGCGCCCCGGAGCACCTTCTCGTCGTCCGGCTCTTCCACGCCCCGAGTTGGGAATGGCCAGGCGTCTATCATGATGGCCTGAGCGAAAAGGTCGATAAACAGCACCACCGATCCGGTGAGCAACCGGCGGGAGATATAGTCCCAGTCGTCCGAAACGCTGGCCTCGGTATAGGTGATGTACTGGGCCAAAAACTGCTCGGGGGTAATGTCCTCCTCGATATGCTCGTTTCCGTTAAACAGCAGGAACCGAGTGACTTTTCCAAAATATCGTCCTTGGCGAAGCCGTTTATCATATAAAGATAGGCGGTATGCCCATCTACGCTTAACCTGCGTTTGATGATGTCGAAGCTTTTATTTGTGCGCATGCGGTCGTCAAAAGACGCGATTTGCTCTTGCCATTTTGTCTGCATAGAAAACCTCCATTCCCTTTTAAAATGCGCGAAAAAGCTGTGATATGCGTATGAAAAGGAAGAACTGGGGAAAATAGAAAAATAAAACGACACAAAGGAGACTTTGCAATGGAACTCAAAGATTCAAAGACACTAAAAAATTTGTACGCGGCGTTCGCCGGGGAAACGCAGGCATGGGGCAAATACAGTTTCTTCGAGGCGCAAGCCAAAAAGACGGCTTCCAGCAGATCGCGACAATTTTCCAAGAGACGGCAAAAACGAGGGGCGCGCATGCGAAAATCTGGTATAAGTACATCATGGGCGGCATGGGCAGCACCGAGCAGAACCTCGAGGACTCCGCTAAAACGGAAAACTACGAGTGGACGCAGATGTATAAACAGTTCGCGGAGGAGGCAAAGAGGAGGGATTTGACGAAATTGCCCATAAGTTTGAAATGGTGGCGGATATCGAAAAAAACCCACGAAGCGCGCTATAACACGCTGCATGAAAACATTCAGGAAGGCAAGGTTTTTTCCAGAAACGGCGGCGCGGTCTGGGTTTGCAAGAACTGCGGCTATATCTACGAAGGGGATGCCGCTCCCGAGGTTTGCCCGGTCTGCGCGCATAAAAAGCCTATTTTGAGATCGAAGCAAAAAGCTACTAAATAATTTTTGGCCGGCCCGCAATTTAGTGCGGGCTATTTGTTTTTCCTCTAAAATATGATAAACTGAAGGTAGAGATTTGATAACCAAATAGGAGGATTACCATGGCAAAGAAGGAAATTGTGCTCATTGGGGCCGGAAAGATTGGCAGAGGTTATATCGCCGATCTGTTCAACACCGCCGGCTACAAATTGGTGTTTTTGGAGTATGCGGAGGGGCTCGTGCAAAAAATGCGGGATCAGGGCTACTATACGATTTTCCGCAGCCATATTGACCGGGAAGGCTACGACAAAGCTGTCATCAAGGGCTACGACGCCTACTGCACACAGACGGAATACGAACAGTGCGTCGCGGCCATTGCTAACACAAATTATGCCAGCATCCATGTATTCCCCATGGCCTGCGAATCTATCGGCCATATGATAGGCGACGCCGTCAAGCTGCGCTATAAAAACGGCAATACCGAGCCGCTCGATCTGCTGTTTTGCGTGAACTTCGTCTATCCCGGAGAAATTTTCAAGAAATACATTCTCGAGCGTTTGAACGGCGAAGAAGCCGCATTTATGGAGGAGCATGTGGGATTTGTAGAATCCCTGGTGTTCCGCCTCGGGGCAGATCCAATGCCCGAAATGCGCGCGGAAGACGAGATTTCTATCCTCTCCGGCGATCGGGATTATCTGCCCGTGGGTGATGAATGGAAGGGGATTGTGCCTCCGGGCGTCAACCTGCAGGTTCGGGATAAAATGCCCGCCCGCCTGGTCTATAAAATTTGGGCGGGAAACACAAGCCATCTGGCAAGAGCCGTTTTTGGCCAGAGAAAAGGCTATACCTGGTGCTGGCAGAGCGATGAAGACCCTTATGTGAGAAAATGCGCGGCCTTCTGCGCCAGAGAAGCCAGCTTCGGCGTGGCGGCGGAATTCGGTTTGGATGAGAGCGAGCTGCGCGAGCACCAGGAGCAGCGCTTCGTGCCTGGCTCTGTCAACCACGATATCGAAGATCCGCTGACGCGTATCGCCCAGGATCCCAAGCGCAAGCTTGCCAGAAACGACCGTGTGATTGGGCCGGCGCTGGCCTGTCTGAAGCACGGAAAGGTTCCCTATTATCTGGCCCGCAGCGCAGCGATGCTCTTCTACTTCCAGAGCCCGAAGGATGCCGCGGCGGTGGAGATTGGGGAATATCTCAAACAAAACGGCATTGAAAAGGCCGTGGAAAAATACTGCGAGCTCGATCGCAGTGTCAAAGAGGAGGATTTGCTGTTCCAGCTCATCGTGTCCCAATACTACGAAGAAAACAGCGGCGATCCCTTTGATATGCCTTACTACAAAGACTAACAAAAGCGGCCTTCGGGCCGCTTTTTTATATCGGTAAAAAATATCGGAGAAGCGCACTCTGTACACTGCGCTTTGGCTGGTATATAATGAAAGTGAGATTTGTACTTTTCCATAGGGAGGATTTTTATTATGGCAAAAAAAAGAAGCCGTACTGATTGGCGCGGGCAAAAATTGGCCGTGGGTATCTTGCCGATCTCTTTTTCCCAGGCAGGTTACCACCTGACGTTTTTAGAGTATTCGGAAGAGCTCGTAAAGCAAATGCGCGCCCAGGGCTACTACACCATCAACATGGCGCATAAAGATGGGCCGGACGATGTGTTCCGCATCGAAAACTACGATGCGTTTTGCACGCAGACCGAAGAAGATGCCTGCGTAGAGGCGCTCGCGCATACCAACTATGGCAGCATCCATGTATTCCCCGGCGCCTGCGAAGCCATTGGGCATCTCATTGGGAAGGCTATCAAACGCCGCATCGCCGAGGGCAATGACGAGACGCTCGACTTCCTCATCTGCGTGAACTTCCTAAAACCCACCCAGATTCTAAAGGGCTATATTAACGAAGTGCTTTCCACGCCCGAGGAAAAGGCCTATCTGGAAGAGAAAATTGGTTTTTCCGAGTGCCTGGTGCATAGAAACGGCATGGTGCCCACCCCCGAGCAGCTGAAAAAGACCCGATCGCTGTCTATGCCGGGGATACGCCGCACCTCACTGCGGATGGCGAGGCGTTTAAGGGCGAAGCGCCCGAGGGCGTGAATCTGCACCTCATCGATCGCATGGAAGGGCACCTGACCCAGAAAATCTGGAATATCAACATGTGGCATTGTTCCACTGCGTTTTATGGCCGCAAGTTCGGCTATACCTATTTTGATGAATCCGTGAGCAACCTGTACATTGTGCGCTGCTGCGATCTCGCAAGAAGCGAGGCAAACTTCGCCCTGTGCAAGGAATTCGGCTTTACGCTAACCGAACTCATGGAAATCTTCCCCGAGAAAAAGGAGCGCTTCGACCCGGATAAGGTGGATCGCTCGGAGAAGGACTTGCTCGATCGCATCGCTCAGGATCCCAAGCGCAAGCTTTCCAAGGGCGACCGCCTGATTGGGCCGGCGCTGGCCTGCCTAAAGCACGGCCGCATGCCCTATTATCTGGCGCGAAGCGCGGCCATGGGTTATTATTTCAAAAACGAGAACGATCCGGCCGCTTGCGAAATTCTGGCCTATGTGGCGGAGCACGGCATTGCTGCCGCGGTGGAGAAATATTCCGGCCTGTCGGACGATGAGCCGAATGAAAAACTATTGAAAGAGCTTATCGTGGGTCATTATTACGAGGCCAGCGAGCTCGACCCCTTTGACGTCAAATATTAAAAAACGATTCCGGCGATGGCAACGTCCGTCGCCGGTTTTTGCGATTGGAAAGTAGAGGAATCAATATGTCCCATGAAAAGAAACTGGTGCTCATTGGGGCGGGCAACATCGGCAAGGGCTATCTTGCGGATTTGTTTTCGGCCCGGGGCTACCACCTTGTGTTTTTAACGCATCGCCGGGAGCAGGCGGAAAGCATGCGTAAAGAAGGGAGATATCCCTTTATAAGATCTCCAACGACGGGCGGACGGAGGAATACTTTATCTCGGGCTATGAAGCGTATTCCACCGCCGCAGAACGGGAGGCCTGCGTAGAGGCGCTTTGCAACACCGACTACGCCTCTGTGCATCTGTATCCGAAATCCTATCCGGATATCGCCGCGCTGCTGGCAGAAACTGTGAAGAGAAAGTTGCAAATGCGCAGCGAGCGCACGCTGGATGTGCTGCTCTGCGTGAACTCCATGCGCCCCGCAAAGGTTTTTCGCAAATGCATTTTAGAGCACTTGCAAACGCCAGAACAAAAGGACTATTTTGAGGCGCATATCGGCCTGGTCGAGGCGCTCACCAACCGCGGAGGGTACCAGCCTACAGAGGAATTTTTTGCAGCAGCATAAAAACGCTGTCATCGTGAGCGGCAGCGAGGATCTCCCGGTAGATGGCGCAGCGTTTCGCGGCGAATTTCCCGAAGACGCGCCGCTTAAAACCATGGATCATTTTGAAGTGCGCCTCATCAACAAGCTCTGGAGCGGCAATATGCGGCATGCCTCTATCGCGCTATATGCCTATCATCAGGGGAGACGCTCTTGTGGAAAGGCGCGCAGAGCGCCTATGCCCGCATGTGCATTGAACAGGCCTCGGAGGAGGCGATTTTTGCCGTCACCCAGGAATTTGGCATCAGCAGAGAAGCGCTCGAAGAGGGCGATCGCTATGCCAACTTGCAGGAGTATTGGGAGGTCATGGCCAAAAGCAGGATAACGATTCCGCCCTGCGCGTGGCGGCGGGGCCCATCCGCAAGCTTGCCAAAGATGAACGGCTGGTGGGGCCGGCGCTGGCCTGCATCTGTCATGGAAAGCTGCCGTATTTCCTCGCGAAAAGCGTTGCGCTCATGTATTCCTTCCGTAATCCTAGGGATGAAGAGGCGGTGGAGCTTGGGGCATATATCGACGCCCATGGCCTCCCCGCGGCGATGGAACATTTTTCTGGGCTTTCAGATCGCGTGCCCGAAGAAAAAGCTGCTGCGCCAGCTCGTTTTGGCGCATACGGCGGATTTCGGCACGGCCCGGGATTTTTAGCGGCAGGCTTGGGCCGGATGTTTGTTTTTTCACAATTCTTGCCAGCGCCCCGGGGTTTTGTTATACTAAATTCATCGGCAAAAAAAGAAAAGATTGCGAGGGAAATGCTATGGCAAAGAAGGCAGTCCTCATTGGCGCGGGCAAAATTGGCCGCGGCTTTTTGGGGGACATTTTATACCATGCGGGGTATGAGCTGACGTTTCTCGTCCACTCCCCGGCACAGACAGAGCAAATGCGCACCCAAGGCTACTATACGATTTTTCAGACGATAGAGGCCACTGGGCAGGTGCAAAAAGTGCGTATCGACGGCTATCAGGCCTATTGCACGGCTACCGAGCAAGCGCAGTGCGCCCGGGCCATTGCCGGGGCGGATTATGCTACCGTGCATATTTACCCGAATGCCTGCGAGGATGTGGGCCATCTCCTGGGAGAGGGTATTCGCCTGCGTGTGGCGGAAAAGGTGGAAAAACCGCTGGATATTCTGCTGTGCGTCAACTTCTTTGGATCGGATGCGCTGATCAAAAAATATATTTTAGAGCGGCTGCAAACCGATAAGGAGCGGGCGTACCTCGAGGAAAAAGTCGGCCTGGTGCGCACGCTGACGTATCGCGGCGGCCGGGGGAGCCGGTTCCCGAAATGCTCGCGGAAGATCCCATCGCGGTTTCGGCGACGGATTATCCCTACCTTCCGGTAGATGCGGAGGCGTTTAAAGGCGAGCTTCCGAAGGGTATTGAGCTGCGCCCGCTCACCCGGTTCACCGGGCAACTCCCGGCCAGAGTTTGGAATGACAACCTCCGGCACTGCGCTCTTGCGGCATTTACGCAGCATGCCGGGCATGAACTGTTGTGGCAGGGCGCCAGAAGCCCCTATATCCGCGCCTGTGTGGATGCCGCAAATAGGGAAGGCAACTTTGCCATCAAAGCGGAATTTGGCTTTACCGATGAGGATTTAAAGCTTTCTGTGCGCACCCAGGAGACGGCCGAGCAAAAATGGGAAAAAGCCATGGACGATAAGGATACGGATACCGTCTCGCGTCGCGGCGGATCCCATTCGCAAGCTTACCCGGGAAGAGCGGCTTGTAGGGCCGGCGCTGGCTTGCGTGCGGCATGGCAAGCTGCCCTATTTTCTCGCCAGAAGCATCGCTCTCATGTACTATTTCCATAACGATGCAGATCCCGCGGCAGTGGAGATAGGGGAATATGTCCGCCAACATGGCATTGGCGCGGCGCTTAGCAAATATTCCGGCCTTAGAGACGAAGAGGAAAAACGAGCGGCTGCTTCGCCAGCTGATTATCGGGCATTTTGAGGAGCTGGCCGTCCCGCAAGACTAAACAAGACGGTGCTTTGTGGCACCGTTTTTATGGAAAAAAAGAGGGGGATACTATGAAAAAGAACTTGTGCTCATTGGAGCGGGCAATATCGGAAAGGGATATCTGGCGGACATGTTCGCGCCCGAAGGCTTTCACCTGACGTTTCTGACGCATACAAAAGAACAAGCGGAGCGCCTGCGGCAGCGCGGCGGCTATACGCTTTTAAAACCTCCGAAACCACTGGAGAAACTGAAAAGCTGTTCTACTCCGGCTTTGATGTGTTTGCCGTCTGCGAGCGGGAACAGTGCATCGCTGCGCTGTGCGATACGAATTATGTCTCGGTGCATCTGTATCCGGGCGCATTCCAAGATACCGCGCTTCTGCTGGCCGAGGCCATCCGCCGTCGGGCGGAGCAGTGCCCGGATCAGACGCTGGATATCCTGCTCTGTGTAAACGCCATCGACCCTGCCGAGACCTTCCGCTCCTATATCCTGCCCGAGCTGAAGACAGAAAAAGAGCGGAAGTATATGCAGCAGAATGTCGGCCTGGTGGAAACGCTCACCTATCGCAATGCCTTTCGGGGCACGCCGGAATTGCTGGAGGAAGACCCGGATACCGTCATGGTGAGCGACTATGCCGCGCTTCCCATCGATGGCGACGCCATGAGGGGCCCTGTGCCCATCCCGGCGCTCAAGCCGTTAGACAAGTTCCGCGGACGGGCGGTGAATAAAATCTGGAATATCAACATGCGCCACTATACGCTGGCGCTGTATACCGCGTTTTTGGGGCACGAGCTCATCTGGAAGGGCGCGGGCAATGCCGCCGTGCGCTATTGCACCACAAAAGCGGTGGAAGAGGCGACGTTTGCCGTGATGGAGGAGTTCGGCTTCACGCTGGAAGACTTAAAAAAGGCGACCGCAATAAAGACGATGCCGCCTGGTGGAAGCGCGGCGCCAACCCGGAGGATACGGATACCGTCCGCCGCGTCGCGGCAGACCCGATTCGCAAACTCGCCAAGGGCGAGCGGCTGGTGGGGCCTACGCTGTGCTGCCTAAAAGCACGGCCGCATTCCCTATTTCCTCTCCCGCAGCGTGGCGCTCGGATATTGCTACCAGGACGAGAGCGATGCCGCCGCGAGAAAGCTCCAAGCCTATGTGGCGGAGCACGGCATCGCCGCGGCGCTGGAGGAATTTTCCGGCCTTTCGGAGGCGGATGAAAATGAGCGCCTGCTCCGACAGCTCATCTGCGCGCAGTACGAAGAGCTCACGCATCAGCTCAGATAGGAGGGAGGAAATGAACGCATTAAAAAAACGCCTCGTGCTCATCGGCGCGGGAAAAATTGGGTGCGGATATCTTGCAGATCTGTTCGGCCAGGCCGGATACTCGCTGACCTTTCTCGTGCATAGCCCGGCGCAGACGGAAAAAATGCGCGCCCAGGGCTACTACACCTTGTTTGTCACTGGAGAGCAGTCCGGGCAGACGACCTCGCGCAAGGTCTCGGGTTATGAAGCTTACTGCACGCAGACTGAGCGGCAGCAGTGCATCGACGCCCTGGTAGAGACAAACTACGCCTCCCTGCATACCTATCCCGGGGCATTTGCGGATCTCGCGGATTTGCTGGCTGCGGCTATCAAAAAACGCTGTGCGCTGGGCTCCCAGCAGCCGCTGGATGTGCTGCTCTGCGTCAACGTCACGGATGCTTTTGAACAGTTTGACGCGGGAATTCGCGCAAAGCTCACGGCGGCCGAGCGGGAATACTATGAAAAGTACGTTGGCCTGGTGCGCACACTGACCTACCGCGGAGGCTATATCCCAAAGCCTGAAATGCTCGAACAAGATGCGCTGGCCGTCTGGGCCTCGGACTATGCGGATCTCCCGGTGGATCAGGATGGCTTCCGGGGAGAAATCCCGGAGGGCGTGAACCTTCGGCTCATGGATAAGATGGCCGGCCGGGCAGTAGCCAAGGTCTGGTGCGGCAACGTCCGCAGCTGTATTCTCTCCATGATGTCCGCAAAATACGGCTTTACGTATACCAATCAGGGCGCCCGGGTGCCCTATATCCGAAAAATGCGTGGATGCTGGCCAGGAAGAGGCCACGCAGGCGGTGTTAAAGGAATATGGCTTTACCCGGGAAGATTTGGCCAAAGGCGCCCGGGAGCGCCCGGGCGGCAGTTGGTGGGATGACATGATGGAAGAGGATACAGATCTCGTCTTTCGCGTCGCCAACGACCCGATTCGCAAGCTCTCCCGCAAAGACCGGCTGACCGGCCCGGCGCTGTGCTGCCTAAAGCACGGCATTGTGCCCTATTTCCTCACCCGCGCCGTGGCCTATGCGCTCTGCTATGAGCATCCGGACGATCCCGCCTCCCAGGAACTCGCCTCCTTTATTCGCAAAAACGGGATCTCTGAGGCGGTGATAAAATACTGCCAGCTGGACCTGAAAAATCCCCAGGAGGATGTGTTTTTTGCAGATGGTGCTTGGCCATTATCACGAGCTCTCGGAAGCGGATCCTATCGCATAGCACAAAAAAGCCGCAGAATCTGCGGCTTTTTTTATTCGTAGTATTCGGGCGCGGTGCGCAGCGTGGCAAATTGCTCCGCATCATGTGGAAAAATGATTTTAGCGTTGTGCTCCCGGGCCATGCTCCGCAGCTTTTCCAGCGAAGCGCGGTACTGTTCCCGGTCGTAAGGGCTGCGGGGCAGAATGGGCGGTTCCTCGTAGTTTGCGGCGACGTACGCTGCGTCCTGAGGCAGAAGGTAGGTGTTTTTCCGACCCTTTACGAGCATGCCAAGCAGCCCCAGGGGTGTGCCCGGGCAGGTTGATGAGCGAAATGCCCGGATAAAGCTCGAACTCCTCCTCCACTAAGTGCACCTTCCTAAGCGGCGCGGTAAGATCGCCCCAAATATAGCCGCCGTGCTGCTCCGGGTTTGAAGAAGTGTGCACGGCTAACAGAGCGCTTATGTAGTCCGCCTTGGGCACAAAAACCTCTGCATGGGGAAAGAGCGGCAGCCCGCCGGTGTGATCCAGATGCAAATGCGAGAGCACGATGGTTTTGATTTGCTCCGGCCGCACGCCCAAAAGCGCCAGCTGGTTTTCCAGCCGCTGCTCCGGCTTTTGGTGCAGGGCAAACTTTTTCTGCATGGTTTTGGCCAATATCCCTCCATGGCCTTCGGGTTGCTGCCCGTATCGTAGAGCAAAAATTCCCCGCCATGTTCAATTAAAAACGCCAGCACAGGCATGGGCAACAGGCTTCTATCCGGCTCTTTGCTCGTGTCGTGAAGGACGCTGTCTTTTCTCCGTCCAAATATCCGGTATCCAGAATATAGATTTTCATACGCTCACCTCTTTTTTAGAGTACCGGTTTTGGGACGCAATGTCAATCTGGCGGCGAAAAAATACGTGCGATACGGCCCAATATGTGCTATGATAGATGAGAATATATTGTAAAGAGTTAGAAATGGGAGTATCCGGGTGAATCAGACAACCGCGAGCAAAAAAAGAATAGTCCGCTGCTGGAAATAGCCATTGCCCTTTTGGCGCAGATTGCGCTATATTATATCTCAAGAGCCATCTGGGTGACGCTTCCCATCATGGCCATTCCCGGCGTGTTCGTCGGCGCGCGGCATGGTTTTTCCTGGGGCGCGGCGCTGGCGATTTTGAGCGGCGGGGCGGCGTATTTGCTGCTGGGGCAGCCGGGGCTGTTTCTCATCGCCATGGCGCTGCCAATTTTTCTGCTGGGTTCGCTGGCTGTCCGCAAAGTGCGCCGATCGTTCGATGGGCTGGTGCTCATGTGCGGGGCGATGGTGCTGTCGGTGGGCGCGGGCATCTTCTCTGTGCAGCAGCTGCTGGGAAAAGATCTCGTGAGCTATATCGTAGATTATCTGGCCTGGGCCTTCCCAAACAACGCGGATCTCGCGGCGCTGGCGTATAGCCTGTTCCATGCCGGGGAAATCTCTACCGGTGTGCTGTCCATCGAGACGTTTTTGGCACTGCCCATGGAGGAAATCGTCGCTTATGTCACAGCCGGAGAGCAGCTTAACGCGCTGCGCTCGTTGCTATCCGATTTCTTGCCCGTGTTGAGCGTAAACTATTGCGTCTTTGGCGGCGCGGCGACCTATTTCTGCGCCCGGGCGTTCAGCAAAAACCGGCGGCCAGGTGGCCAGTGTCCCCGCATTCTCGGATTTCTTTTTGCCCAAAGAACAGGGGCTCTATATGATTCTGCTTTTTGTCGCGGCCATGCTGCCCTCGCTGTTCGAGTGGGAACAGTATCTGCTCATGGGGGGATATGCTCTTCGGCCTTACAACAGCGGTTTTTGCCATCGAAGGCATGGCGTTTACAGATTTTTGCTGCGCATCAAGATAAAAATCCATATGGCCGGGGCGCTATCATCGCGCTTATCTATGCCATCGCCCCCTATCTTCTGATGACGGCCGGGGCGGTGGAGCAGGGGATGCAGCTTAGGCGGCGCATCAAAATCGTCAAACAATAAAAAGAGGGAGGCATACGAGATGAAAGTAATATTAAATGCAGATGTAAAGGGAAAGGGCAAGAAGGGGGAGATCGTCAACGTGAGCGATGGCTATGCCCGCAACTTCCTGTTCCCCAAGAATTTGGCAAAAGAGGCGACTTCGCAAAACCTCAATGCGGCAAAGGTCGCCCTGGATGCGGCCAAGCATAAAAAACTCGTGGAAAAGGCCGAAGCGCTGGCGCTGGCGGAAAACTCGGGCAAAACCGTGCAGCTAAAGGCCAAGTGCGGCGAAGGCTCCCGGCTGTTTGGCGCGGTGACGGCGGCGGAAGTCGCCGAAGCGCTAAAAGAGAGCATGGGCGTAGAAGTGGATAAGAAAAAATTGCGCTGTCCGGCGGCATCAAAGAACTCGGGACGTATGACGTCTCCATTAAGGTATACGCCGAAGTTTCCGCAACCATCAAAGTAAACGTCGTCAAGGCGTAGGAGGGGCAGCATGCCTGAAGTCATTCGGCGCGTCCCGCCCAGCAGCATGGAGGCCGAGCAATCGGTGCTGGGCGCGATGTTGCTAAGCGAAAATTGCGTCCTTGCCGCGGTGGAAAAGCTGCGGGAAGAGGATTTTTTATGTGGAGAGCCATCGGCGTATCTGGCGCGCGATGTACGATCTTTCCGCGCTCTCAAAGCCTGTGGATCTCGTCACCGTGACCGAACGCATGGAGCAGGGCACGCCGCTCAGCCTGGAAGAGCTCACCTATCTTTCGGATCTCACCCAGGCCGTGCCCTCCACCCGCAATATCGATGTCTATATCGGTATTATCAAAGAGAAAAGCCGCCTGCGCCGGCTGATTGGCGCCTGCGCGGAAATTGCGGATATGGGCTATAAAGCCGAAGCGCCGGTGGCGGAAATTCTGAACATGGCTTCGATCGCATCTATAAAATTGCCGATGAGCAGACCGAGCGTACGCTGGTGCATGTGCGCACGGCGCTCATGGAAAGCTACGAGCTCATCTCCAAAGCCGCCAAAGCAAAGGATGGCCTCATGGGCGTGGCCACGGGCTTTCCGCTCATGGATAAAAAGCTCTCGGGCTTTCAGCCCTCTCAGCTCATCGTCGTGGCCGGCCGCCCGGGCATGGGTAAAACCAGCTTTGCGCTCAATATCGCGGAACACGTCGCGGTGAAGGAAGGCCGCCCGGTGGCGCTGTTTTCCCTGGAAATGAGCCGGGATCAGCTGGGCATGCGGCTGCTGTGCTCCGGCGCCCAGGTGGATTCCCAAAATGCCCGCACCGGCGCGCTGTCCGAAAAGGATTTCTACAGCCTGGCCGACGCCATGGTGCCCTGGAGGGGCGCGCCCATCTATATCGACGATACCGCCATCATCGGCCCTACGGAGATGATGGCCAAGCTGCGCCGCCTGCGCCAGCAGGTGGGGGATGTGGGGCTTGTGGTCATCGACTATTTGCAGCTCATGGATACCGGCCGGCGCACAGAAAATCGCCAACAGGAGATCTCGCAGATCACCCGGCAGCTCAAGGTCGCAGCCAAGGAGCCCAAGTGCCCATCATGCTGCTCTCTCCCAGCTCTCCCGTGCGACGGAGAAGCGGGAGAATAAGCGGCCCATGCTGTCCGATCTCCGAGAATCCGGCGCCATCGAGCAGGATGCCGACGTCGTGCTTTTCCTGCATCGGGAGGATTACTACCCGAAGACGAGCAGCATAAGGGCGATGCCAGCATCATCATCGCCAAGCAGCGCTCCGGCCCCACGGGTACCATCAACGTGCTGTGGAAAGGCGAGCAGACCAAATACCTGGAAGTGGATTTCCGGGAAGACGAGTAAAAAGAGGTTTCTTCATGATAACGGGAAAATGGCTCACAGGCGGGGAAGACCTCTCCGCCGCGATGGAAATTCGGCAAAAAGTTTTTACAGAGGAACAGGGTTTTGCTCCCGAGGCGGATCAGGATGCGTTCGATGCCCAGGCAATGCACGTGCTCATGAGCGATGACGGGAAGCCTGTGGCCACCGGGCGGATGTATTTTGATGGCGCAAAGCTCTTTTTTGGGCGCATCTGCGTTCTTAAAGAATACCGCGGCCAGTCTGTGGGCGACCTCATGGTGCGGCTGATGATGCTTCGGGGCTTTGATTTTGCGGATAAAATCTATCTGCATGCCCAGCAGCAGGCCGCTGGATTCTATGAGCGCCTGGGCTTTACACAGCAGGGGGAGCCTTTTTGGAAGAGGGCGCGCCGCATGTGCATATGGTCGTCTCCAAAGCTACCGCCGTGTTCCCCTCCAAGTGCGGGGAAGATTGCGCAGAGAAGTTGATAAAATAAGATGATACAACTAGTTGTGCCCCAGGGGCAGGATGGGAAAAATTTAAAAGCTGCATGATGGATATGCTCGCCGCCATGAAAAAAGAGCGAGGCAGAGGCGCTGCTGCGCAAAGGGCTGCGTGCGCGTCAACGGCGTGCGCACGAAAAAGAATGTCGTGCTTGCCGCCGGAGACGTTCTCGATTTTTATATCGAAAAGCAGTATAAGGATTATCTGCCGGATGTCGGCCTGTTGTATGAGGATGAGGGGCTGCTCATCTTCAATAAGCCCCCGGGTCTCTCCTGCCTGGAGGATAAGCCGGATGGCAAGCCCACGTTGCTTTCCGTAGCAGAGGAGTATATGAAGGAACACGGGGACTATGACCCCGCTTTTCACGCATGCCCTTTGTCTGCCACCGGCTGGATCACTATACCGGCGGGCTCGTGCTTGTGGCCAAAACTCAGGACATGTATGAAGCTATGGTAGAGGCTTTCGCCCAGCGCCGGGTGCGCAAGTTCTATAAGGCGGTGGTCTGCGGGCGTCCGCGTCGGCAGGAGACGCTGACTGCCTATCTCATCAAGGATGCGGGCAGAGCAAAAGTCCGGGTGAGCGAAACCCGGGCAGGGGCGGCAAGCCCTCGGTCACCCGCTATACCCTGGAAAAGCTCGGAGACGGCATCGCGCTGGTGGATTTGGAGCTGGTCACCGGGCGCACGCATCAGGCCCGGGCGATGATGGCTTGGGCGGAACTTCCCATTTTGGGAGACGACAAGTACGGCAATCGGCGCATGAACAAGAAATACGGCGTAAAGTTCCAAGCCCTGTGGTCGTATAAAATTATCTTCGAGACGGGCGCAAACAACCCTCTGGCCTATCTAAACGGCCAGGAGTTTTGCACGGATCGCATCGGATTTCCCTATCTGCCCTCGCTGGATGAGGCTGGGGAAGAATGCGTAGTGGTACACGAAGCATAAAAAGAGACGCATCAGCGTCTCTTTTTGTTCCCCTAAACCCGCAAACAAGCAGTGCCAGTCCCATGGAAACAAGGGGCGTCAACGTGCCCAGCAGCAGGTCTGAGACGTGTGCCGCTTCATGCGAAGCCTTGCCCAGTAGACGATGGGCAGAAGGATTAGCATGGGTAAAGCCGAAATTCCTGCATATAAATGAGCATGGCGATTGGCCCTGCCACGCCGCAGGCGTGTCCGCTGGCTCGGATTTTGGTGAATTTGTTGCAGAGCGTCAGCAGTATCCCTGAGAAAAAAATACGTGAGGTAGATGAGCCAAATGCTTCTCGGCGCACGGCTGATAGCCGCGCATAAAATTCCCAACGTGTATCCCAACACCGCCATGATAAACGCCAGCTGGCGCTGGCCATCCCGCCCCTGTTCCCGAAATTTAGGCAGAATTTTTTGCAGGGGATATGCGAGAATTGGAAGCACTGTCAAAACAAAATTGCCAATAGATATTGCGCCAGCCCGCCAAAACTTGCCGGATCCGCAAAGTAAACCCAGCTGAGCAGCGTAAGGGCCAGCAGGGGCGCTACGGTAAGAACACTGACTGCTTTTGCAAGCTTTTGCATGAAATGCCTCCTGGTGTAAATTTTATTTTTGGGCGGAGCATATTGCGTCATGCCATATTTGGCAGCCAGAGAATCGATGGTGCCGTCCGCCATTTTTTAGCAATCGCCGTGTTTAGAATAGAGATAGCGTCAGAGTTGGTTTTCCAGGCGGCTATGCGGTAGGAAATGCTGCAAACCGGCTCTTCCACCATGATAAGGCTATGCTCGAATTCTTCCATCTTGCACTTGGGCGCGATCACTGCGCTGCTCGTCTTGGCGGCAACTGCGGCAATAGCGTCCGGGTAGGAGGAGCAAGTTAAAATGTCTCTGGAGTCACCTGTTTTTCCGTGAGCGCGTTGCGCACGTCCGTCCGTTGGAGCTCGCTCGTCATAATGAGCACACGCCCGCCGTTTAGCCCGCCAATGGAAACTGGCTGTCCTGGGCGACATATGCATGCACGCTGTCCCTGAAATACCCGTCCGAAAGCGGAAGCCCTGGGTTTTTAGCACGTTATAGGTGAGCGTGCCCATGGCAAGGTCGATCTCGCCAATCTTTAACTGGTAAGAGGCCTCCTCTGCCGGGACGACGACAAAGCTCAGCTTGGCGTTCGGGTAGACAGAGCCTATGATGGCCTCGGCTACCTCCCGGTCAAAGCCGGTGGGCAGGCCGTCCTCGCCGGTGGCCGAAAATCGGGAGTCGGAAATGCCAATGACAATCTCCTCCTGATAATACATCTTGGTGTCCGTCGCGCGCAGTTTTTTTGCGCTTGACCAGATGAGCACAGCGGCCAACGCAATGAGCAAAACTGCACCGCCGATGATCCAGTATCGATAGGTATACTTGTTAAAAGGTCCCGTAAGCGGAACTTTGGCTGTTGACGGTATCTTCGCATATTTCCCGCTTTTTCCCATTTAGTGTAGCATTTTTTGGCAGGAATCCGCAATGCCGGGTAGAATATTAGAAACAACCATAGTTTTGAATTTGATAGCAGCATTGCAAGCGGATTTCTGCCATAGAAATTTTTTATTTACTCTTTTAAAGGAGGTAAAAAATGAATTGGGCGGTAGTTTCTCTTGTGGTATCCGCGCTGGCGCTTGTCGTCGCGGCATACTTCTATGCGTGGGTGAAAAGCTCCCCAGCGCCGGCGGCAAGCTGGATAGCGTGGGGCTCATCCGAAATGGTGCCTTTGCGTTTTTGCGCAGAGAATACCGGATTCTCGCAATCTTCGCCGGCGTGGTGAGCCTGGTTATCTTGCTGTTCTTTCCGGTGCCTTTCTGGCAGGGCAATATCCTGGAGAACGTCAAGATGGTGGCGGCTTATCTGTTTGGCTCTGTGCTTTCGGGCATTTCGGGCTATGTCGGCATCAGCATCGCGACGATTGCCAATGTCAAGGCCGCTTCTGCGGCAAGGAAGGGCCTGGCGCCCTCGTTTATGGCGGGCTTTCGAGGTGGAGCGGTCATGGGTATGGCGGTGGTGAGCGCGTCTCTTGCGGGCGCGGCAGTGCTCTATCTGCTCACCAGCGATGCCAACGTCGTGCTGGCCTTTAGCTTCGGCGCAAGCTCTCTGGCGCTGTTTGCACAAAGCGGGCGGCGGCATCTTCACCAAAACGGCCGACATCGCGGCCGATCTCACGGGTAAGGTTGAGCTGGGCATCCCGGAAGACGATCCGAGAAATCCGGCCGTCATCGCGGATAATGTGGGCGATAACGTGGGTGATGTCGCCGGCATGGGCGCAGACCTGTTCGATAGTAACGTCGCCTCTATGGCCGCCGCCATGGTCATCGCCATTCCGCTCGGCCAAGTGAACCTGCTGTTCTGCTATGGCGCGCTGGGGCTGCTGGCCTCCATTCTCGGCGTGCTCTTTGCCCGGGTGGGCAAAAAGGCAACCCCTCTGCCGCGCTAAACGGCGGAACCTATCTCACCTGCGGCATTTTCGCCGTGTTGACGTTTGCCGCAACTCTGCTCTCGGGCTTTGAACTGCGCCTTTGGGGCGCGGCTATCATCGGCATGGTCGCCGGAGTCATCATCGGCGTCACCAGCGATTTCTTTACTGGCGACGAGCGCAAACCTGTGGAAAAAAGTGGCGGAGGCCTGCAAGAGCGGCCCGGCCTTTACAATTCTCTCGGGCATGTCCTATGGCCTGCTCAGCTCCTTCCCGTCTCGCGGGCATCGGCCTTGCGGCATTGGGTGCGTATAAAATCTGCGAGCCCCTGGGCGGCAGCTACCCGATGCTGGGCATCTCGGTGGCAGCCATCGGCATGCTTTCCATCGTGGGCATGATCATCTCCAGCGACGCCTACGGCCCCATCGTAGATAATGCCCGAGGTCTCGCGGAGATGGGCGATCTCGGCGATGAAGTTCTGGAAATTACGGATAAACTCGATGCTGCCGGCAACACCAGCAAGGCCATCACCAAAGGTTTTGCCATCGGCGCCGCCGGGCTTACGGTTATCGCTCTGCTCGCCGCATTTAGTGAAACCGTCGCGGCGGCGGGGCATGCCATTGGGTTCGACCTTATGAATCCGCTGGTGTTCTTCGGCGCGCTGGTGGGGGCGGCGGTTCCTGCGGTGTTCTCGGCAATGCTCATGATGGGCGTCAATAAAAACTCACAGAAAATGGTGGAGGAAATCCACCGGCAGTTTCAGGAGATTCCGGGCTCAAAGAGGGCACAGCCCAGCCGGAATACGATAAATGCATCGATATCGCCACCCGAGGCGCCATCCGGGAGCTTATCCCCGCTGGCCTTGCGGCCATTGTCTCCACACTTGCGGTGGGCTTTATCGGCGGAGTTGAGGCGGTAGGCGGCTTTTTGGCCGGCAATATCATCTCGGGCCTGCTCCTGGCGCTTCTTATGAGCAATGCCGGCGGCCTGTGGGATAACGCCAAAAAGTTTATCGAAGCCGGGCACTTCGGCGGCAAAGGTTCAGACGCCCATAAAGCGGCAGTCATCGGCGATACCGTGGGAGATCCGTTTAAGGATACCGCCGGGCCTTCCATCAATACGCAAATCACGGTGGTTTCCTTTGGTCGCGTCGCTCTCGGCGCTATTATTCCTTGGCCTTTCTATCTTCTAAAAATAAAAAGAACGCGGGCATTTGCCCGCGTTCTTTATGCCAAAAAAGCGTGTTGAATATTTTAAATGGAAATGGTAGAATAGCAGGGAACCCAAAACTTATTTAGATAACAAAAGTTGAGGAAAGAGGAAAATGGATTTAAGCCTATTATTTGGTAACATCACGAACATCACGTGGCAGCAAGCTGTCATGTGGCTCATCGGCGCGCTGCTCATCTACCTGGCCATTAAAAAGGAGATGGAGCCTTCGCTGCTGCTCACGATGGGCTTTGGCGTCATCCTGGTGAACCTGCCTATGTCCGGCGCAATCACCCAGGTGATCGACGGGCAAACAGAGACAGGCATTCTAAACGTCTTAGATGCCGCGGGCATTTCTAACGAACTGTTTCCGCTGTTGTTGTTTATCGGCATCGGCGCGATGATCGACTTCGGCCCGCTTCTGAGCAATCCAAAAATGTTGCTATACGGCGCAGCGGCGCAGTTCGGCATTTTTGCCACGCTGACGCTGGGCGTGCTGCTCGGATTTAATCTTATCGATGCTGCCTCGGTGGGCATCATCGGCGCGGCAGATGGCCCGACGGCCTTCTTCGTGGCCAACCTGCTAAAATCGCAATATACGGGGGCTATCATCGTGGTGGCATACTCCTATATGGCGCTGGTGCCCATTATCCAGCCGCCTGTCATCAAGATGCTCACCACGAAAAAAGAGCGCAAGATCCGCATGGAATATAAGCAGAAGAATATTCCGCAGATCGTCAAAATCCTGTTCCCCGTGTTTGTCACGATGATCGCAGGGTTTGTGGCGCCCCGTTCGGTGTCGCTCGTGGGCTTCCTCATGTTCGGCAACCTCATCCGGGAATGCGGCGTGCTGCGCTCGCTTTCCGAAACTGCCCAAAACGTGCTGGCCAATCTCGTCACCATCCTGCTTGGCATCACGGTCTCGCTGCAGATGAAAGCGGAGCAATTCCTCGTCTGGGAGACGCTGGGTATCCTGGCGCTGGGCCTGCTGGCCTTTATTCTCGATACCGCGGGCGGCGTGCTGTTTGCAAAGTTCCTGAATCTGTTTACGAAGAAGAAGGTCAACCCGATGATCGGCGCTGCGGGCATCTCTGCATTCCCCATGGCGTCCCGTGTGGTACATAAATTGGGCCGGGAAGCGGATCCGGATAACTTCCTGCTCATGCATGCTGCCGGCGCTAACGTTGCGGGGCAGATTGCTTCGGTTATCGCAGGTGGTCTTCTCATCAATCTGGTCACTTCCGGCATGTTCGGTTGAGCTTAGGGGGAAATAGGAATGGATAATTTTACAAATTCACTGTTGCTGATGGCATACGGCATGATCGGTCTGTTCGTGGTCATGGGCGCTATCTATGCGGGTGTCGCGGCGATGAGCGCGCTGTTTAGCCGGGGAAAAAGAATAAAAGCATAGCGCAGCTTTTTTGGGCAAGAGCGGCAGGGCAAAATGCCCGCCGCTCTTCTTTATGAAAAAATATTGTTAAACCTTTTTAAAGAAAACACAATCTTTTACCTACTGGGTTCTTAATAGAGGAAGTGCTACCATACTTGTGGGAGGTCTGGGATGTATCATATTCTAGTTTGTGACGATGAAAAGGATATTGTGTCTGCCCTAAAATTTACCTTGCGGCCGAAGGGTATGAAGTCTTTGAGGCGAACAATGGCGTCCAGGCGCTGCAAGTGGTTGCAGAACAGGAAATCCACCTGATTTTGATGGATCTCATGATGCCCGAAATGGATGGCATTTCCGCCACCGCGCGCCTGCGCGAGACGAGCAACGTGCCCATCATCATGCTCACTGCCAAAAGTGAGGATGGCGATAAGGTGCTGGGGCTCAACATCGGCGCAGATGACTATATCACAAAACCTTTCAATCCCATAGAAGTGGTGGCGCGAGTCAAATCGCACCTTCGGCGGTATACGCGCCTGGGGGCATCAGCGCCCCGGGGTCCTCGCGCATCGAGGTGGGCGGCGTCAGCCTGGACGACGAGAGCAAAGAAGTTACGGTGGATGGCGATGCGGTGTCGCTCACACCCATCGAATACAACATCTTAAAGCTTCTCATGGCTAGCCCAGGCAAAGTTTTCTCCATTCGGGAAATCTATGAAAATGTCTGGAAAGACCCTGCTTTTGGGCAAGAAGGAACAGTGGCCGTGCATATTCGCCATCTTCGGGAGAAAATCGAAATAAACCCGGCGGATCCCCGCTATCTTAAAGTGGTTTGGGGGCTGGGGTATAAGTTTGAAAAGAGGTTTCCCCATGAGAAAGCTAACGCATAGCTTGCCCGCAAAAATTACAGCGGTTTTTCTGTTCGTCATCGTCTCGACTGTCGCACTGTGCGCAGGGTTCGGCATCGGCTATCTTGTAAACTGCGGCTACTACCAGAGTGAGAGCTTTTTGGATTCCGAGCAGTGCCAGCGCCTGAGCAATATGTATGCAGCCCAGGTCTTTGAATACCTGGATACCCAGGTGAATTCAGGCGAAGAGTCGCAATACTATCACGCTTTTTTGAGGAGCGCCTGCTGCGCGGGGGCACGAACTATTGCTTCTATATCACGGATGAATCCGGGCAAATTGTCCTGAAAAACTTCGAGGGCGATGTCGAGCAGGGCCGGGATTATGGTTCCTATACTGCGAAAGATGGTGCAAACTACTATCAGCGCGGCTTTGTCCGGGAAATTACTGTAAAGGACGACTACTACGAAAGCTATCAAACCTACCTGCGTTTGGCGCCGCATAAATATAGCCTGATCATCTGGGCGGGCGTCCTGGTGTTTGTCGCAGCCGCGTTGCTAATCTTTTTGTTCTGTGCCGCTGGGCATCGCGGGGATCGGGAGGGGTTGTGCTCAATTGGCAGGATAAAATTCCCCAGATCTCTTTGCGACGTTGGTTTTTTTGCGGGATTGGCGCTGTTTGGGCTTACGGTCAATGTGATTTCTATAATACGAACTCCCTGGTGCAGATGCTTTTTGGGCGTTGCGCCGCTGTACCTCGGCTGGCTGCTGCTTGCGCTCGATACCAGCATGAGCCTGGCTGCGCGCTTTAAGGCGGGAAGTGGTGGAGAAACTCGATTCTCTACCGCATCGGGCATTTTATTGCGCAGCAGGTGCGCATGGCCTTCCGCTATATGAAGTTCACCTGGAAAGCGACCCTGGCCTTCCTCGGGTATCTTGTGCTTAATTTCGTCCTGACCGTTCTTTGCTTCAATGCCCCGGGATTCATCCTGGTCATCCTGGCGCTCAACTTCTGGGTATTGCTCCTGCTCTGCCGCTATACTGCGCAGCTTGGCGCCATTTTCCAGGGTGGAAAGCGCATTGCAGATGGCGAGCTGAATTATAAGATTCAAGCCGATAAGATGAATCAGAATTTTAGGGAGCATGCGGAAACGCTTAATAACATTGGCGGCGGCATGTCTCTCGCGGTAGAAGAGCGGATGCGGAGCGAGCGCATGAAAACAGAGCTCATCACGAATGTTTCGCACGATATCAAAACGCCGCTCACTTCCATCGTCAACTATGTGGATCTGCTAAAGAAAGAGCAGATGCCCAGCAAATCCGCCGAGGAATATCTCGGGGTGCTGGAGCGCCAGTCCCAGCGGCTCAAGAAGCTCACAGAGGATCTGGTGGAGGCGTCTAAAGCGTCCACAGGCAATTTGCAGGTGGAACTGGTGCTGACGGATTTCGCCGAGCTCTGCCGTCAGGCCGCCGGAGAATATATCGATCGCCTGGAGGAACGCAAGCTGGAACTCGTGGCAAACCTGGCCGAAGAGGCGTATATCTATGCGGATGGCAGGCATTTGTTCCGGGTGTTGGATAACCTGTTTGGCAATATCTGCAAGTACGCCCAGCCAGGTACCCGTGTATACCTCGATCTTGCCCTTTGAGGAGAAAAGCGCTGTGCTGTCGCTGAAAAATATTTCTCAGGATCGCCTTAATATCTCGCCTGGCGAGCTGATGGAGCGCTTTGTCCGGGGAGATTCTGCCCGCAGCACGGAGGGCAGCGGCTTGGGGCTTTCCATCGCCCGCAGCCTGACAGAGCTACAAGGCGGCACGTTCGATGTTGAAATCGATGGAGATCTCTTCAAAGCCCAGGTAAGCTTTCCCGCGGCGTCGCTCCTCTAAATAAAAATAGCAGGCAATCTGCCTGCTATTTTTGTCTTGTTTTTTCTCTTCCAGAGCCAGAAACATCGTTCCGCCCTCCACTTGCAGCGGGAACATGGCCTGTGCTTTTAAATAGTATAGGCAAAGCGCCACAAGGCCCATCACAGTCTCGGAGGATGTTTTCGCCGTCTCCGAAAGGAAAATCTCCCAGTCGGTAAAGGCATATAGCTCTTTTATGCGCAGCATCTGCTCGCTTAACTTGCCTCCCACCCGGCTGTCCGCCCAACTCCAGATGATGTAAGATTCTGCCTCGTTCCAGTAAAACAGAGGCTGCGCCGCAAACTCCAGCACGCTCTGCCCAGCCCTTTTGAAACGCAGAACGCCGTTTGTAAGGTCGCAGCCGATGGATTCGATGCCCAATTCATTTAGATGATATTTTTCTAAGAGGGCCGCCGCGCGGTCGTTGTAGTAGAGGGCGGCCTGCTCAATATATGCTTCAAATTTTTGCTGGCTCTGTCGCTTCTGTTCTTCTGTAATAGTCCTATTTTCTTCCAACATTTGTTTCTCCCGTGTGTTTTGTCAGGGTAGTATTCGAGGTTCGCCTGCTCGGTTCCTGCCGACTGTGCGAATTTTAAGCGCATTTCCCGGGAAAGAAAAGAGCCGCCGGAATATCCGGCGGCTCTTGATCTGCTTAGAAAATGCGGTATGCACAGTAGAAGTATTTGTTCCAATAAGAAGTTCTAAAGGATCTCTGCACAACCTTGCCATTGCTCGTCGAAGCGTCGATCATCGTATCGCCCGAAACCGCAATGCCCACGTGCCCGCGCCTCGCTCCCATCTTAAAGACGATGACGTCGCCTCTGCGGATGCTGTTCATACCCGAGAGCCGCTGATAGCGGGAAGTCGTCCGCCATGCGTAGGAGGTCATGTACCCCTGCTTCACGCCCGCTTTGTTCAGCGCCCAGTACACCAGGCCCGAGCAGTCGAACTGGTTGGGGCCCTTGGCGCCCAACACGTATCTGCATCCAAGCTTGGAGCGCGCTGCTGCAATAAATGCCTCGACGCCGGCGCTGTTAGAAGTGCCCGGATCGCTGGGTTTGCTGCCGCCTCCGCTGGGTTTCTTGTTTCCGCTGCCGCCAGAACTGGGTGCTGCCGCCTTCTTCGCGCTATCCGAGAAAAGCTTTGCGTTGGTCTGCGCGCCAAACTTGCCGTCCTGCTTCAGGCCGTTGCGCTTTTGGAAAGCCTTCAGGGCAGCGTCCGTGTCGCCGCCGAAATACCCCGTCACTTTGGAAAGGTAATTGAGTTCTTTTAAGCGCTCCTGAATCGGGTGACGTCGTCGCCGCTGGCGCCGATGGAGATGGAGTTATATTCCGCTTCGCTGGATTGCAGCGTAAGCCGCGTCTCCTGGCCGATATATCCGTCGGCGATGAGGCCGTTGACCATCTGGAAGCGCTTGACTGCCGCTACCGTGTCATCGCCATACTTGCCGTCCGGATCCGTCGTAAGATATCCAAGTTCCTTTGAGGCGAGACTGATATTTTTGATGTCCTCGCTGACCTCGCCCTTGGCCAGTACGTTTGCCTTGGCCTCTTCCGAGTAGAGCTGTTCTCTGGTCTGCTCGCCAATGGTGCCGTCCACGCCCAGCCCGTTGCGCTCCTGGAATTTCTGCACTGCCGCTGTGGTTTCGGCGCCAAAATGTCCGGTGGCCTTAGACATGTATCCTAAGTCCCAAAGCCGCGTCTGCAGCGCGGTGACGTCGTCTCCGTCCATGCCTTCGGAAACCGTATATTTTTGGCTTCCTCTGCAAACAGCGCGTTATAAGTTGCCTCGTCGGTAATGCCCGTCATCTCAAGGCCGCTGCTGCGCTGGAAAAGTTTCACAGCAAAAAAGCGATCTGATCGTTATACGTCAAGGAAGGCTCGTCGTCGCCCATATATCCGAGCTCGATTAAGCGGCTCTGGATTTTGGTCACCACCGGGTTTGTCATGCCGGGCTCTGCGTGCTTCGGCGGCTCCTCGGGCTCGGGCGCGGTGAGCACTGCGGTGGAAAGAGCGGCCTGTGCCTGCTCTTCAGATTTTGCGCTGTACTTTTCACTGCCGCAGAAACCGCAATCGGCGTTGCAACCAGCATGATGAGCGCTGCCGAGAGCGAAACAATCGCCTTGCGGTTCATCTTGCGGAAGAACATGGGAATGCCGGCAAAAAATGCCGCGACTATCCCAGGCACTCTTTTGGCGAGGGAAGGCAGCGCGCCAAAGAAGGCAGGAATCCCCGCAAAAACCACAGACCCCTGCCAAACATGCGTGAAAAACTGTCCCTATAGATGTAATTTTAAGTTTTTTAGGGGAAGCAGGGGCATCGCTTCTTTCCGACGTGGACTGCATCAGAGGCGTCGCCTTTTTGATGGAGCCTGCAGCGCGCCGGGGGCTTGTCCGCCGGTAGCTGTGAATGCGCCGTCTTCGTTTCAGGTTAGAGAGAAACCGGGTAAAGGAATCTCTAATCTTTGCAAAAAATTCTTTCATAACTCCCACTTTCCTAGAATGGTTATTGATATACTCTGCATTATACGCCAAGTTTAACATTTTGTATACATTTAGGCCCGCTGTCAAAGGCTTCCAAGGAGAGCCAGTGCTTCTGCAATCAAGAAAAACCTGAATTTTGAACTTTTTTGTGACGTGCGAAAAAAGATGTGCTATACTGGGAAAAAAGAAAGGTGAGGGCAATGCGCGAATATTTTGAACGATGCCTGCCGGAGCAGGCCGGGGCAGATGCCGCCCGGCTGCTGGAACTGTGCACCGAACTGCAAAAACCCCAATATGGCCTGCATGCATTGATGTTTTTGCGGCAGGGTAAGGTCTTCTACGAGAGCTACGCCGCCCCCTATGAAAGGGGAGAGGCATAGCCTGTTTTCTGTATCCAAAAGTTTTACGGCAGTAGCCGTGCTGTTCGCGTTGCAAGAAGGCTTGCTCTCGCTAGAGGATAAGGTTGTCTCCTTCTTCCCGGAGAAACTGCCCGCCCGGCCCTGTCCGAACATGGAAAAACTCGCGGTGCGGCATCTGCTCACTATGACGCCCGGCCTCGCCGCCGCGCCGCATAATTTCCGCTATCCGCATCTGGACGATGTGATAAACGATTTTCCCTATTCCTATGAGAACTTTTCCTATGAGAATAAGGTGGATTGGGTCGCGGATTTTCTACATAGCTACCTTCCAAACCCGCCGGGGAGAAGTTCATCTATTGCTCCGCCTGCACATATATGCTCTCCGCTATCCTGCAAAAGCGCACGGGACAAACGCTGCTCGAATACCTGCAACCCCGGCTGCTAGGCCCCTTGGGCATTTTTGACGCGAGATGGCAAAAGTGCCCCTCGGGCATCGAGGCGGGGGATGGGGGCTTTCCCTATGTGCGGAAAGCCTGGCAAAGTTCGGCCAGTTCCTTCTTCAAGAAGGCGAGTGGGAAGGCCGGCGGTTGCTCGGCACCCAGTATATCCGGGAGATGCGCTCCTGCCAGGTGCTCATTCATACGCCCGGCCGCAAAACGCCCGAGCAGTTCGGCTATCAGGTCTGGGTGGAAGGCGAACAGGGATTTATAGCGGGGTAGGAGCCTTTGGCCAGGCCTATATCGTGTTCCCGGAGCAGGATGCTGTCGCCGTGATGCAGAGCGGCAGTATGCAAGATCTGCGCGCAGTGCAAATACTAAGAAAGAAATTCCCCAAAGTTCTGCACTCCGCAGCCCCTGAATCCGACGGCTCAGCAGGCGCTTCAGGCGCTGTCCGCATCCGCCCATATCCCCCCGCCCGAAGGGGAGGCTTCCGGGCAAACGCCGCTGGCCGCGCAGTATTCTAATGTAGAATATATTTTAGCGCCCAACTATTTCGGCTTAACATCCGTCCGGTTTTCCTTTGGCGCGCAGGATAGCGTCACGTTTTCTATGGGGCGGCGCAGCAGCACGCTGCCCATCGGCTATGGCCGGTTTTTCCGGGGAAATATGCCCATGGCGGAGACGATTTATCACGATGTCCATAACCAGCTCGTCTTTCCGGCGGCGGCTTGCGCCGGCGCGTGGCAGAAAGGCAAATATGTTTTGCGCATCGCATATACAGAGCAATGCTATGTTTGTGATATGGCGGTGGAATTTTCCCCCATGGCATTCGCATTGATAACAAACGCAATGTTTCGGGCTTTGTGGCCAGCGCAAATACGCCGATTGTGGGTGCCAAAAGCGTAAATTTTCCCTTTCTCCTATTGCTCACGGATAATCCGTGTGATAGAATGGGGGAGTAATGAAATGCCGGATCGCCTGTTTTGTCCCCCCCCCATCACGAGAACGCTGCTTTTGGAGGAGTCCTTTAAAACTGGTACATCCAAAAAGAGCATTCGCATGGGAGGATACTATTATGGAAGACAAGACGCTTGTTTGCAAGGATTGTGGCTCTGAGTTCGTGTTCACCAAGGGTGAGCAGGAGTTCTTTAAGGAAAAAGGCTTTGAGAACGAGCCTGTCCGCTGCCCGAACTGCAGAAAGGCCCGCAAGAACCAGAGAAATTCCTTTGGCAGAGACCGCTATAACGGCTAAGAAAAAGAAGGCCTCGGCCTTCTTTTTTTTATAAAAAGCCTGCTCTGTCGTGAGCAGGCTTTTTGTTTTCTTTGGTTGGGGGCATTTGCATCTGCGCCTCTTGCCGTCCTATGAATCAGTTTGCCATTCTGCCAAAGATCCATCCTTATAGCTTGGGGTTTTACCCGTCGCCCCGGGTTTTCATAGCCTTTCTGTAGAGCGGGTTCGCTCTGGCCCATCTTCCCTGGGAATCTTGCTTCCTATGGCCGATGCGGCTCATGTGTCTCGCCGCCTATCTCTTTTGTACTTGCGCTTGCTTTTAAAGGCCAGCATCCTCGCAAGAAGGCTATATCTTTTTTCTCATCATCCGAAAAACCTGAAGCAAGTTTACTATGGGCTTTTTTTATGCCCGCTTCCTGCGTCGCTTTCTAGGCACGCCTTGCATGCCGCGTTGGCATGAGGTTTTGCCGGCAGAGAGAACGGCTATTTTGAAGGCCTTCGGTGCCTCGCTTATTCTTGAGTTGTTCTTAGTTTCTTCCAAGCCGAAGTTTTATAAACTGTCCGGTGTGATACCACACAATTGACGCTTGGCGCATTGCTTATGCCCCGTCGTACCCTCTGACTCTATTTTGTTCATTGGCATCACCCCTTTCGTTTTATCGTTTTTTCTGAGAATCTCACTCCGTCTTACTCTGTAAGGCCTAAGCCGCGTTCCCGCCTTTTCTGCTGCGCCCAATGTTTCTATTATCCGACGCCGAAGGTTTCTAGAACGAGACCTCTTTTGGTTACAGAAAAACCGCCTTTGTTCATTTTCCCAAAGCACACTGCCCCTGGGTTACTACTCAACCGGCTTTTGTATGGAGTTTTGTTTCTCTTGTTTATAATATTCGCCCTGTTTTGCCGTGTTCCTTCTTCTTGTGAAAAATTTTTTATATTTGCTTAGGGGCTTGACAATTGTGGTATAATAAAAGAAAAAAATGAGGATTACATTTTTTTATGTTGCAATTAGAAGAAATCTCGCTGGACCTCAAAACCAGGTATGAAAGCTTTGCAGAGTTTGAAAAGCTTTCATTTTTGCGTTTCCCCAATATCTTTATGTCCCGGGGATGCATGGCGCTCCGATATGGCGAAGTAGAGGATGCTATGAGCATCTATGCTGTGATGGAGCACCATGAAGTGCCGCCCTATGGCCTTGGTCTGTTTTCCAAAGAGGGCAAGAGCTTTGCTCCCCTCGTCCATGCCGCTGAAGAGCTTTTTTTGGCGGAAAGGTCAACTACTATGAACTCTCTTTGGCCATGGTAGATAAGCTGCTTGCCGATTGCCCGGGCATGTTTATAAAGGAAGAAGTCATAGACGATGAGGATTACATCTATGAAACCGAGAAGCTCATCAACCTCACGGGCAAAAAGTACCATTCCAAGCGCAACTTCATCAACCGCTTTGAGGCCGCCTATCAGTATGAGTACGTCCGGCTCAACGGCGAAAATGCGCTTTCCTGTGTGCCCGCTGTAGAGGAATGGTTTGCCCGCCACAATGAAAAAACGCTGTTTTATTTTGATGAACAGGAAGCCATTTTGGAGCTGCTGCACAACTTTGAAGCGCTGAACTTAAAGGGCGCGGCGATCAAAGTTGATGGCAAAATCCGCGCGATGACGCTGGGAGAATTTTCCCCCGGATACCGCGCACATCATCATTGAAAAGCGGATATCAATTATCCCGGCCTGTATGCCGTCATCAATCAAAAATTCCTGGAAAACGAATGGGCGCATACGAAGCTTGTCAACCGCGAAGAGGATATGGGCGTCGAAGGCCTGCGCAAGGCCAAGCAATCCCTACCAGCCGCTCTATCAAAACAAGGTTTTTAATGCCGTTCGCGTCTAGCGTTCGGGAAAATCCGGAAAAGAAAAGTTTAAAAGTATAAACACCTGTGCATAATAGCTTTAACAAAAAGCGAAATGACAGGTGTTTTTATGCGAAGTAAAATAATTTTTCTATTGTTGGCAGCAGTGATGCTGCTAAGCTGTGTCTCTGCCCGGGCGGAGGAACCTTTTCGCCGCACGTCATCGCCAATAGCGATGCCGCCGGGGATCAGAGCGTCAAGCTGCTGGTGCGGGATGCCATCCTGCGCTTTACCGCAGAGGAAGCCTCCTCCTGCCGGGATAAGCAGCAGGCGGAGCGCTATATGAACGCCCATCTCGCCGAGCTCGAAGCCTGTGCGAACGAGGTCTTGGCGGAAAATGGATTTCCCTATACCGCAAAAGCCGTGCTTGGTCGCTTCGATTTTCCGGATAAAACCTACGGCGAAGTGACGTACCCCGCCGGGCAGTACGATGCTCTGCGCCTGGTGCTGGGGGGAGGGAGAAGGGCAAAACTGGTGGTGCGTCATGTTCCCGCCGCTGTGCATCGTAAACGAAGAGATTTTAGCAGCAGAGGAAGAGGTGGAGTATACTTCTCTCACCTGGGAATGGCTGCAATCCCTGTTCGGCAGCAAGTCAAAGGAGGAAACGCATGAACAAGCAGATTTTTAAACGCATTTTATTGTCCGCCCTGGCCCTCGTTTTTTGCCTGTGCGCCCTGGGTGCCGTGTATACCAAACTTCCCAAAAGCGATGTGGAGGAAATTCAGCGTCGGCTCAAGGCCTGGGGCTACTATACCGGCGAAGTGGATGGCATCTATGGGGATCTGACGCATAAGGCCGTCCGGTATTTCCAGAGTAAAAACGGTTTGGATGTAGATGGCATTGTGGGAAATAAGACGGCGGAAAACTGGGTATTCAGCTCCTCCGCCGGCAAAGACGAGGGCACGGAGGCCTATCTTTTAGGAAAGCTTGTGTATGCCGAGGCTCGGGGCGAGCCCTATGATGGTAAGGTGGCAGTGGCCGCCGTGGTATTAAACCGCGTGCGCAGCGCCTCTTTCCCAAATTCCATCTCCGGCGTCATCTATCAGAGCGGCGCGTTCTCCGTGGTGGCCAATGGGCAGATCTCGCTCTCGCCGGATGCCGATTCGCTCAAAGCCGCCAAAGATGCCCTGGCCGGCGCAGATCCAACTGGCGGCTGTCTGTTCTTCTATAATCCCCAATATACCACCAATTCCTATATGCTCTCAAAGCCCGTAGCCGTCACAATTGGCAAACACCGGTTCTGCTACTAAGTCAGGAGGAAATCATATGGAAATCATGCAGGAAAAGAAAAATAAATACCTCAAGTGGATCGCCGTGCTGACCACCACTGCCGTGGTCATCGCCGCGACCTGTTATGCCTATTTTACAGATCGCCGAAGCGATAAGCTGGAACAGCAGCTAAACGCCCGGCAAGAGGCTATGTATGGTGAAGTGGTGGAGGGCATCGCGTCCCTGGAAAGCAAGCTCTATAAACTCTCCCTTCTGCCCAACTCTGCGCAGACCCCCGGCTTGCTGGCGGATATCTGGCGGCAGACCGGGGAACTCACCGGCTACCTTTCCGCCATCACTCTGGGTCCGGAAATCGATGGCCAGCTCTATGCCTTTCTAAACCAGGCCGGGGATTATGCCAAGCAGTTTTTTTGCGCTCCGCTGGGGTAAAACGCTGGAGCAGCAGGATACCAGCCAGATTTTGCAGCTGCAAACCGCTTGCAGCCAGCTGGAGGATAAGATGGAAAATGCCTGGCAAGCCGGCTATATCGCAGATATGGAGATCTCGGCATTTGTCGGGCTGGAATCCGGCTATACAGACGATTTTTCTGCCCAGGAATACCCCCCGCCTCATCTATGATGGTCCTTTCTCGGAAAATCGCGAAAGCGCCCCTGCCCTGGCGGATGCGAAAAAAGTGACCCAGGAGCAGGCGTTAAAAATAGCCCGGCAGTTTGCCGGTGCAGAGGCTAGCTTTGCGGGATATCGCGGCGAGGCGGAAGTGCCCTTCTTCTCGTTTTCCTGGAAGGCGGCGGCAGCATCGCAGTGGCAGAGCAGGGCGGCGGCGTGCTCTTCTGAATTTACCCGGGCCACGGATATCTCCGTCATCCCCACAGAGGCCAAGGCTGAAGAAATCCGAAAATCTGCCGAACAATTCCTCTCTGCCAAGGGTTACCCCGGCTGCGAGCTCTCCTATGCTCAGTACTACGGTGGCGATGCGCTCCTGAATTTTGTGCCGCTGCAGGATGGCGTCCGGCTTTATCGGATCTGCTAAAAAGTCTGGGTACAGGTGGATAGCATGCAAGTGGTGGGGCTGGATGCCTCCGCCTATGTAAAAAATAACCGCCCCCGCACGCTGGAACAAACTGCCGCGCTGCATGATGCCCGCGCGGTTCTGCCAGCGGAAGCAGCCGAGACGGATTGCGCCATGGCGGTCATCCCAAAGGAGTCGGGAATCGAGGTGTACTGCTACGAGTTCTTCTGCAATTTTTCCGGCCGGGATGCGATTGTCTATGTGAATGCAAAGAATGGCAGTGTGGAAGATATTTTGGAGATTGTGCATGTCAACAACGGCACTTTGACAAGATGACAAAACAAAAATTGCAATTATGTAGCAAAGAACGCTGGGTTTCTGGCGTTCTTTTTGGGGTGCATGTAAAGAAAATGCAAGATAAAAATTAAAAATTTCAAAATTATTGCAAAATTCTATAGAAATATATTGCATGGCCCCGTCTTGTGTGATAGAATTAGCAAATATGTGGAGAACCTTGTCCATATTAAATAAGTAAGAAGGTTTGCGCGTATGAATGAGATACAGATCAATATACAAAGTTCCCAGGAAGCCCGGGGCGAAAAAGATCATATGACTGTGACAACGCAGGGTGTCCTCCGCCAGGAAGGGATACGAGCATCATAGAATATTCGGATATCGAGGGTGGGCCGGAAGGGCTCACGACCATCCGCGTACAAGATCGTACGGTCAGCATGCAAAAACTGGGCGCCATTGAAACAGAGTTTGTGTTCGAGCAGGGCAAAACCTATGCGACGCTGTATAAGCTGCCCTATGGGGATATGCACGTCACGCTGTTGCCCACCCTGGTACATGCGGATATTGGGGAGAAAAAGCGGCAGCATCGAGCTCGAATATGTCATGAGCATCGCTGGCGCGCAGCTGCTCAACCGTCTCAATCTAAACTACGCACAACGCTAAAAGGAGGAAAAATTATGAAACTGAAATGGATTGCACATTCGTGCTTTGAGATTACCTTGAAAATGGAAAGGTCTTGTTGTTCGACCCGTTTAGCGATAAGATTGGCTATTCCATGCCCCATATTGCGGCAGACTACGTCTTTTCCAGCCACGATCACTACGATCATAGCGATATGGGTAAGCTTGAGCCGGGTTATCAGCTGTTTAAAGCCCCCGGCAGCTACGAAACCGAGGACTTAAGCGTAGAGGGCATCGCCTCCTATCACGATGCCGAGGCCGGCAAAGTCCGGGGAGGCAACGTGATCTTTAAGGTGAAGGCCGAGGGCGTCACGCTGGCGCATCTGGGGATTTGGGGCACCCGTTAAACGAGGAGCTTATCTCCCGCCTGAAGGATGTAGATGTGCTCATGATCCTGTGGGCGGCAACTATACCATCGACGGCGAACAGGCGTTTGAAATTTGCAAGCAGATAGAGCCCAACGTCATCTTGCCCATGCACTACCGCACGGCGTTGCTCAAAGTGGATGTAGACTCTGTTAACGGCTTTGTCGAGGCGACAAAAAGGCTATTTCGATCGCTCTGTGCTGGGGGCGCCCTCCTTCAACTATGTGGCGGAAGATCGCAAAAAGCGCACGCGTATTTTCCCTCATGAATCCAGGCCTGGAGGGATAAAAAGGAGCTCTCAATCGAGAGCTCTTTTTCTTTTTATCGCTATGCGATTTTTGCATGATTAAGATGCCGCCGCTATGCAAATATATTTGCGCACCTAAAAAGGTGAATGGAGCGCGGAAAAGGAAAGCGCATTTATGAAGGAACTTATGTATAAGAAGTAACAGGCTTGTGAATAATTGATTATATTAAAAATCGCTTGACAAAGCCATTTTCTTTTTACATAATAAAAGATATCCAGGAAATCCCCTGTAAAATTTGATTTGTTTACACTGTTTGATGTTTTATCACCATCAGACTTTTTATGCCATAGATGAAGTTAACATGTGCCTGGCTTTTTGCATGCATGCAAAGTTGCCCGTTTTGTGGTGCTGGGAAAGGCGCGGAAAGGAAAAGCAAGTTCATGGATCAGGATTTACTAAAGAGCAAAACACTAAGCGACTTAAGAGAAATTGCGAAACTTGCCGGCGTAAAATCCGTAACAACCTATAAAAAGAACGAACTGCTAGAGATTTTGTTCCGTCTAGATGAGGAGCACAAACAGACAAAGGAGGAAGAGCCCCCTGCCTCCGCGCAGGAGCAGCCGCAGCCTCCGGTGGATGAGGATTATCTTCCCATGGAACTCTTCGATGAAGAGGATGAACCCCGGGAAGAGCAGCCTGAAGAAGAGCGTAAAAACATACGCAGCGGCGATGAAGTCGAGGAAGCCGAGGAGGATTCCGCCCGAAGGCGCGTGGTGGAATATGTTCAGGGCAACGATGCCGTGAACGAACTGCTTGCCACCGGCGAGTGCAAAGATGCCCAGGGTGTGCTGGAAGTACACCAGGATGGCTATGGCTTTTTGCGCAGCAATAACTACCTGCCCGGCCACCACGATGTCTATGTCTCCATGGCGCAAATTCGCAAATTCAGCCTGAAAACCGGCGATAAAGTCAAAGGCAAAACCCGCCCGGCAAAAGAGGGCGAGAAGCTGCTGGCGCTTTTATATATCGAAAGCGTAAACGATGGTCCCCTGGAGGATTGTGTCACAAGAAAGCCCTTCGAGGAGCTCACGCCCATCTACCCGGATAATCGCTTTAAGTTGGAAAACGTCCGGGCTTCCCGGGATATGGCCATTCGCCTCATCGATCTCGTCAGCCCCATCGGCAAAGGGCAGAGAGGCCTCATCGTTGCGCCGCCTAAGGCCGGTAAGACGATCATGCTCAAAAAAATCGCAAACAGCATCACGAGAAACTATCGAGGTCGAGCTCATCGTGTTGCTCATCGATGAACGGCCCGAGGAAGTCACGGATATGCAGCGTTCGATTAAGGGCGAGGTCGTGTATTCCACGTTTGATGAAAAGCCGGATAACCACACTCGGGTCGCGGAAATGGTCATCGAGCGAGCCAAGCGCCTGGTAGAGCATGGTAAGGATGTCGTCATCCTGCTCGATAGCATCACGCGCCTTGCCCGGGCGTATAACCTCACAGTCCCGCCTTCCGGGCGCACGCTGTCCGGCGGCCTAGATCCGAGTTCGCTGTATAAGCCTAAAATGTTTTTTTGGCGCGGCCCGCAATATCGAGAACGGAGGCAGCCTCACCATCATCGCCACGGCGCTTGTGGAAACGGGCAGCCGGATGGATGAAATCATCTTTGAAGAGTTCAAGGGAACGGGCAATATGGAGCTGCATCTCGATCGCCGCCTGTCCGAAAAGCGCATCTTCCCTGCGCTGGATCTGGCAAAATCCGGCACCAGAAGAGAGGAGCTGCTGCTCACAAGCACCGAGCGCGAGGGCATCTGGGCCATCCGCAAAGTGCTCTCCTCGGGCAATACCGCAGAGGTCACCGAGCAGCTCATCAGCATGCTGGTGCGCACGCAGACGAACGAGGAATTTTTAATCCGCCTGCAAGAGTGGCTTGCCATCTGGGAAAAAAGAGGGCTATCGGCTCACCCAGGGCGGTCGCTACTGATTGCTGCCATAAGCGAGATTTTGCGAAAATCAGCAAAAAAGGCTTGCAATCTATGTTTTTATGATATACTAATAAATGCGACTTTATAGAGAAGGGGTGAGTTCTGTGAAACCTAATATACATCCGAACTACGGAGAGTGTGTTGTCAAATGTGCTTGTGGGGGAAACCTTCGTAACAGGTTCTGTTAAAAAAGAGATGAAAGTGGACGTTTGCTCCAAGTGCCATCCGTTCTTTACAGGCAAGCAGAAGCTGGTGGATACCGGCGGACGCGTGGATCGTTTCAAAAAGAAATACGGTCTCAAATAGTTTACAAAAATACAGAGCGGGCTTCGCTCTGTTTTTTATAAAAATCTGAAATGCTTTGAATCGAGAATAAGATGAAGAAAGAAGTAAAACCAAGCACAATCGGCGGTCAGGGCGTGCTGGATGGCGTCATGATGCGCTCGCCAAAGAAAGGCGCGCTGGCTGTCCGTAAAAAAGACGGTAGCATCGCGATAAAGGACTGGAAAATAGAGCAAAAGAAAAATTGGTTTGTCCGCCTGCCCATCGTGCGCGGCGTGGTGAACTTTGTGGATATGCTTTTTTCGGGCACCAAAGTGCTCATGGATGCGGCGAGTATGGCCGAAGAGGATATGGAAGATTTCCAGCCCAGCCGCTTTGAAAAGTTTGTCGCGGGGAAAACCGGCAAAAGGCCGAAGACGTCATGATGTTCTTCGCGGTGGTCATCGCCATCGTTCTGGCCGTTGCATTGTTTTTCCTTCTGCCCACATTTCTCACCAGCCTTTTTAAAGGGCGTCATCAAAAGCCCGCTATTGCTCAACCTCGTGGATGGCCTTGTGCGCATCTGCATCCTCGTCCTCTATATGCTTTGCTGTTCGCTCATGAAAGAGATCAAAGATGTCTACCGCTATCACGGCGCAGAGCATAAAACCGTCTCCTGCTACGAAGCCGGAGAAGCGCTCACAGTGGAAAATGTCCGCAAATATAAAACACTGCACCCCCGCTGCGGCACCAGCTATCTGCTGCTCGTCATGGTGGTGACGGTGCTCATCTACTCCTTCTTTGGCTGGAGCGATAATCTGTTTTTGCGGCTGGGGCTGCGGCTTTGATGCTGCCTGTCATCGCCGGGGTGGCCTATGAAGTGCTAAAATTGTTGGCAAAGAGTGATAATATCCTTGCCCGCGCTTTGCGTTGGCCGGGGATGCAGCTTCAGCGGCTCACCACTGCCGAGCCAACGGATGAGATGATCGAAATCGCTATCCTGGCCTTTGAGACGGCGCTGGATGAGAAATCCCCGAAGCGCTCGCGGAGCTAAAAGAGAGCTTTACGCATGCGGCGCCTCTGCCGCAGGAGCAGCCGGAAGCGCAGGAAGGCGCAGAACAGGCATGACAGCCCGAGAAGCTTACCGCTATCTAAAGGCCTCTTTCGCCCCTCTGGGTGAAAAGAGGCGGAGGCCGAAGCGCGAGAGGTGCTTTTTAGCGTCTGCGGCTTGTCCGCTAGCGAGCTGTTGCTTTTCCGGAAAAGCCTATTCTTGCCGCGCAGGAGCAAACCCTAAAAGCGCTCTGTGTCCGTAGAACCTGCGGTGAACCTCTGGCCTATCTGTTGGGGGAACGGGAGTTTTATGGCCTGCGCTTTTCTGTCTCGGAGGATGTTCTCATCCCTCGGCAGGAAACTGAGCTTCTGGTGGAGCGCTGCACTGAAATCATACAAAAAGAAAACCTCAAAACTGCGCTGGATCTCTGCACAGGCAGCGGCTGTATCGCCGTGTGCCTCTCCCGGCATACCTCCGCCGCGATCTCCGCTTCGGATATCAGCCCGGAGGCGCTGTCTGTCGCCCGAAAAACGCAGAAACCCTGGGCGCGTCTGTGCGTTTCTTTGAGTCGGATCTTCTAAAAACGTGGGGGAAACTACGATCTCATCGTGAGCAACCCGCCCTATATCTCGAAAGAGGAATATGCCTGTATCGAGCCCGCCGTGCGGGAAAAAGAGCCTGCGCTGGCCCTTTTGGGCGGTGCGGATGGCCTGTTGTTTTATCGCCGCATTGCAGAGGATGCCCCAAGCCATCTGAATCCTGGGGGCCATCTGGCGCTGGAAATCGGCTATGAACAGGCCAAGGCGGTTTGCGCCTTGCTTCGGGCGCAGGGCTTTGATAAAATAGAAGTATTAAAGGACTATGCCGGGCTAGATCGCATGGTCTTTGCAATCTGGAATAAAGCTATGGGAGCATGATAAATATATGTTTGATAAACTAGAGGCCATCAAAAACGCTATGAAGAGCTGTCCGCGGAAATCTCAAAGAGCGAAGTTATCGCCAACCAGGAACTGTGGCGAAGGCTCATGAAAGAACATGCGGATCTAGAGGAAATTGTCCAGGCCTACGATTCCTATCTCTCCATGCAGGCAGAACTGCCCGAGCTCAAAGAGATGCTGAAATCCGCAGACGATGCAGAACTGAAGCAAATGGCCCAGGAGGAAATCGCCTCTCTGGAAGAGAAGATAGAAAAAGGCGAGGAGGAGCTCAAGTTCCTGCTCATTCCCAAAGACCCGAACGATGGCAAAAACGTCGTCTTGGAAATCCGCGCGGGCACGGGCGGCGATGAGGCCTCTCTGTTTGGCGCAGATCTGCTGCGCATGTATACCCGCTATGCCGAACGTCACCATATGAAGATGGAAACGCTTTCCTCCAACATGACCGAGCTGGGCGGCGTAAAGGAACTCGTGGTGCTCATCTCGGGCAAAAACGCCTTCTCCCGCCTTAAATACGAGAGCGGCGTGCATCGCGTCCAGCGCGTCCGGAGACTGAGTCCGGCGGCCGCATTCATACCTCCGCAGCTACCGTGGCCGTGCTGCCCGAAGCTGAGGAAGTGGACGTAAAAATCAATCCCGGAGATCTGCGCATCGATATCTACCGCGCTGGCGGCCATGGCGGCCAGGGCGTCAATACTACAGACTCCGCCATCCGCATCACGCATATCCCCACCGGCCTCGTGGTCACCTGCCAGGACGAGCGCTCCCAGCTCAAAAATAAAGAGCGCGCCATGAAGGTGCTCATGAGCAAGCTGTATGATAATGCCATTTTTCAGGCGGAAAACGAGCAGGCGGAAAACCGCCGCAGCATGGTAGGCAGCGGGGATCGCAGCGAGCGCATCCGCACGTATAACTTCCCCAGGGCCGTGTCACGGATCATCGCATCGGCCTCACGCTGTATAAGCTCGATGCGTTTTTGGATGGGGATATGGATGAAATCATCGATGCCCTTATCATTAGCGCCAAAGGAAAAAAGCCTTTCCCAGGTGGATTGATGCAGACGAGAATTTTCGATTTGCAAACCGAATATGAACAGGGCCTTTCAGCCGCCGCGCAGGAAATAGAGCGCGGCGGCCTTGTGGTGTTCCCCACAGAGACCGTCTATGGCATCGGAGCCGATGCTGAAAATCCGGAAGCTGTCCGGCGGATTTTTTGCTGTCAAGGGCCGGCCGATGGACAATCCGCTCATCGCCCATGTCTGCGATATGGCTGCGGTAAGGGCCGCGGCGGAGGTTTCGCCTCTGGCGGAAAAAGTTCTAGCCGCTTTTTGGCCCGGGCCCTTTACGGCGGTCTTAAAAAGCAAAGGACTGTTGCCCCGGGAAGTCTCTGCGGGGCTTGCCACCGTGGCGCTGCGCATGCCGAGCGATCCCGTTGCTCGAGAACTCATCGCCCGCAGCGGCAAGTATATTGCCGCGCCCAGCGCGAACCTTTCGGGCAGGCCCAGCGGCACCACTGCCGCGGATGTCGCTGCGGATTTTGATGGCCTCGTGCCCATCATCCTGGATGGCGGCGCGGCCGAGGTGGGCGTGGAATCCACCGTGTGCGATCTCACCGGAGAAACCCCAGTGATCCTCCGCCCCGGCGGCGTCACTGCGGAAATGCTGCAAACCCTCTGCGGGAGCGTGGAAGTCGCCCCGGCAGTGCTGCATGGCTTAAAGGAGGGCGAGAAGGCCACTTCCCCGGTATGAAATACAAGCACTATGCCCCTCGGGCAAAGGTCTATGTCGTAAAGCAAAAACCAATCTTCCCTTGCAAAAGGCGTCGTTTCCTTGTATCATAGGAGGAACAAAAGGCGGAAAAGTAGAGATTTTCTGCATCAATTCCCATGCCGCGGCCTATGCGGGCAGCGCGTGCGCGGCCTGGGCTCAGGGGTAGCCGATGTGGCACAAAACCTCTTCTCTTCTCTGCGCCAGGCGGATAGCCAGGGCGTGGATGTCATCTTGTTTGAAGACGTCGGGGAGGCTGGCCTGGGTCTCGCAGTGACCAATCGCATCATCCGCGCCGCGGGATTTGATATTATAGAAGTATGAAAAATATTTTATTTGTCTGCACGGGCAATACCTGCCGCAGCCCGTTGGCAGAAGCAATTTTTAACAAAATGGCAGAAAATGCCGGGCGGAAGTTTTTTGTCCGCTCCGCAGGGCTGTATGTCCTGCCGGGAGAGCCTGCGTCGAAAAACGCGGTGCTCGCAGCGGAGGAGCTCGGCCTAAATCTCGCCGGGCATCAGGCGCGGCCGCTCACAAAGCAGCTGCTGCAAGATGCGGAACTGGTGCTGTGTATGACGCAAAGCCAGGCCGAACAGCTCGTTCGGGTGTGTCCGGAGGCGGCGGGAAAAATATTTGCGCTCAAGGCCTATGCCCGCCAGGGAGGCGATGTCGCAGATCCCTTTGGCGGCGGCCAGGATGAATATCGCGCTTGCGCGGAAGAACTGGAGTTTCTCTGTGCGCTGGCGCTACAACGTATTTTAGAACAGCAATAGGAGGCTTTATATGAAACTGGTGATCGGAGCAGACCACGGCGGCGTGGATCTGAAAACAGAAATTGAGAAGTATCTGGATGCAAATGGATACGACTATCACGATGTGGGCACGTTTTCCCACGAAGCTGTAGACTACCCGGATATCGGGCGGGCGGCAGCGGAATATATCGCGGCAGGCAAGGCGGATCTCGGCATTGTCATCTGCGGCACAGGCATTGGCATTTCCATCTCGGCCAATAAAGTTCCCGGCATCCGTTGCGCGCTCTTGTCGGATGTCTTTAGCGCAAAGCGCACCGGGAGCATAACAATGCCAATATGATGGCTCTGGGCGCCCGGGTCATCGGCCCCGGCCTTGCGGTAGAACTGGTGGATGCTTTCCTGCATACCGACTTTTTGAAAGACGAATCCCGCCATGTGGCTCGGGTGGAGAAAATTTGCGGCATTGAGAAAAAGTATTGCGGGGAGGAAAAATAATCATGAGCAAAGTCGTCGTCGTCGATCATCCCATGATCCAGCATAAACTCTCGTTTATGCGGGCAAAGGAGGCGGATATCAAAGATTTCCGCGAGATGCTGGAGGAAATTTCCATGTTAATGGGATATGAAGTCCTGCGAGACATGCCTCTAGAGGATAAGTAAATCGAAACGCCCATCTGCAAGATGACGGCAAAAGTGCTGGCCGGGCGTTCCCCTGCCATTGTGCCCATCCTGCGCGCCGGGCTGGGCATGGTGAGCGGCATCTGGAAGCTCATTCCCTCTGCAAAGGTCGGTCATATCGGCCTGTACCGCGATCCCGTGACGACAAAGCCCGTGGAGTACTATTGCAAGCTGCCCACGGATATCGAAAATCGCGAGGTAATCCTTGTGGATCAATGCTCGCTACCGGCGGTAGCGGTGCGGATGCCATCACCATGTTAAAAGAGCATGGCGCAAAGCATATTCGCTTCATGTGCCTTATCGCAGCGCCCGAGGGCATCGCGGTGGTGCAAAAAGCGCATCCGGATGTGGATATCTACGTCGCAGCCATCGATGAGAAGTTAAACGATCATGCCTATATCGTCCCGGGGCTTGGGGATGCAGGAGATCGCATTTTCGGCACGCTATAAGAAAAGGGAGGCAAACCTCCCTTTTTTTTGTTGCGCGGTTTGCCGGCATCCGCTTTGTTGACGAATCCGGCGCTTCTTGGTATGATAATAAGCGGTACTGAAATGAAAGACTCTAAGCTAAGGAGAAAAAGAGAAATGTCTGGTGTAGTGGTGTTTGGCTCCCAGTGGGGCGACGAGGGCAAAGGCAGGTTTGTAGACTTTTTGGCAGGGGATGCGGATATGGTCGTCCGCTACCAGGGGGCGGCAACAACGCAGGCCACACCGTCTATGCAAACGGCGTGGAATTCAAGCTGCGCACCATCCCTCGGGCATTATCTCCGAACATACAAAGTGCATCATCGGCAACGGCGTTGTCATCAACCCGAAATCCCTGCTGGCTGAAATCGAGTATGTCCGGGAGCGGGGTGTCTCTGCAAATAACCTTTTTATCAGCGATCGCGCTCAGGTCATCATGCCCTATCATCTGGTGATGGATGGCCTTTCGGAGAAAAAAGCTCGGCTCCTCCAAAATTGGTACGACCGGCAATGGCATCGGCCCGTGCTATACGGATAAAGCCGCCCGCATCGGCTTCCGCATGGCGGATTTGCTGGAGGAAGAGGAGTTTGCTGCGCGGCTCAAAGTTGTGCTGGCAGAGAAAAATGAAATCATCACCAAAATCTATGGCGGGAGCCCCTCTGCTACGAAGAGATTTTGGAAGAATATCTGGGCTATGGCCGGGCGATGAAAGATCGCGTCTGCGATACGTCGCTTCTCGTATACGAGGGAATGAAGCAGGGCAAAAACCTGCTGTTTGAAGGCGCTCAGGGTATGCTTTTGGATATCGACTATGGAACCTATCCCTTTGTCACCTCTTCGCACCCGACAGCCTCCGGTGTGGGCATTGGCGCGGGCGTCGGTCCCCAGGCGGTGGATAAGGTGCTGGGCATTGTAAAAGCCTATACCACTCGAGTAGGCGAGGGCCCCTTTACGACGGAGCTGTTCGATGAAGTCGGCCAGGCGATCCGGGATAAGGGCCATGAATATGGAACAGTCACCGGCCGTCCCCGGCGCTGCGGCTGGCTGGATCTCGTCATCCTGCGCTTTGCGGCGCGCATTGGCGGCATCACGGATTTCGCTGTCTCCCGGATGGATACGCTGGGCGGATTCGATACGGTTAAAATCTGCACTGGCTACGAGCTTGATGGAAAAGTCTATGATAACTATCCCGCGTCGCTAAAGCTTCTTTCTAAGATGAAGCCCGTCTATCAGGAGTTCCAGGGCTGGGAAAGCGATCTCTCCGCAGTCCGCAAGTTTGAGGATCTGCCCAAGGGCGCGCAGGATTATATCGCCTTTATCGAGGAGCAGACGGGTATCCCGGTGGCGATGATCGGTGTCGGCCCCAACCGCGAGGAGTGCATCGTCCGCAAAAAGATGTTTTAAAAGGGTTGCGAGAGAACAAAAAGCGCAGAGTCGCCGGGCTCTGCGCTTTTTATTGCGCCTTTGGCCGCCAGAGGGGAGAATGCGCTTCCCCTGCGGTCAAGAAAGGTTGCAATTGACGGGAAAACAGGGTATAATAAAAAAACCGCACTAGGTGGGGAGTTAGCGGTGCCCTGCATCTGCAATCCGCTCTAGCAGGACTGAATTCCCGCCCCAGGCCTTCTCTTTTGGCGTATGGAACTGGTAAGCGGCGTTGAGAAATGGGCCCTGTGCAATATAGCGCTATGAACCCTGTCAGGTCCTGACGGAAGCAGCAGTAAGTAGATAGCTATGTGTGCCGCAGAGTAGCCTGTTTTGAGCTGGCTGCCAGGATCCCTGTCGGAAGGGATTGTCAAAGGCGGGTGTGCGGCTTTAAAAAAGCATTAAAAAAACAGCGTGAAATTGCGCTGTTTTTTGATATTTTTATTGAAATTCCGCAAAACGGAGGCGCTTTATGAAAAGTTTGATGCAAATGAGCAATGAGGAGCTCTGGGGCTTTTTCCCATCATTTTAAAAGAATACGATCCTAGATGGCCCGCATGGTACGAACAGGAGGCGGCGCTGGTAAAAAAGCGGTGGGGAAGAACGTGTGCTGCGCTTAAGCCATATTGGAAGCACCTCTGTGCCCGAGCTATTGGCCAAACCCACAGTAGATATCCTGATGGAAATTTCCGGGGAAACCGAGAATGAGGGGTTGATTGCCGCGCTGGAGCGCGTAGGGTATCTTTTTGCGCCGCAGCCGAACAAGCCCGCGCCGCATATGATGTTTATGAAGGGATATTCGCCGGAGGGATTTTTGGAGCGAGTGTTTCATTTGCACGTGCGCTATCTTGGGGATTGGGATGAACTCTATTTTCGAGATTACCTCTGCATTCATGAAGAGGCTCGGGAGCAGTATGCTGCGCTCAAAATGAGGTTGCAGCAGAAGCTGGAACACGATAGAGACGGATATACCGATGCAAAGGGGGCGTTTGTGCGAGAAATTACTCAGCTGGCGCGGGAGGAGATTGGCAAGCGGCATCGGCCCGCGCGGCAGGGGTAAAGCCGCGCAGCGTTTCGAAAGGCAAAAAAAGAGCCGGAATTCCGGCTCTTTTTCATGTTAAGAAATATCATCCTCTTCCGGGGCGCTGGCTTCGGCCAGAGCGGCGAGCTCTTCCTCGGAAATCTCGAAATCTGCGGAGGAATATTCCTCTAAAAGCTCCAGAGCTTTTTGCTCATCCGCTGCGGCGACATACACTTCCGTCTGCCCGCCGATACCGCCAAACACTGAGGCAAAGCCATCTGGGCATTCGGTGAAAAAGGCGAGGCCTTCGGCCTGGAGGATGGAGCAGAGGATTTCTGCCTCTGGAGCGGAAGCCGCAGTGGCCACGAGCACGGGCTCGGGCACGGATTCCGTGGGCGCCTTTTTCTGCCTTGCGGCGCACCTTTGTGCCGCACTCGGGGCAGGAGGTGAGGGAGTCGTCAAATTGGGAGGAACAGTATTTGCAGGTTTGCATGCGTTTGCTCTCTTTCATCAGAAAATACAACTTTATGGTACGAGGATTTTGCAGAGCTGTCAAGTTTGCAACAAAAAGCTCTGGGCATCGCCCAGAGCTTTTCATACCTAGTTTATTTCGCAGCCTCTTCCACTGCAACTGCAACTGCTACGGAAGCGCCGACCATCGGGTTGTTGCCCATTCCGATAAGGCCCATCATTTCAACGTGCGCGGGAACGGAGGAGGAGCCAGCGAACTGCGCGTCGCTGTGCATTCTGCCCATGGTATCCGTGAGGCCATAGGAGGCCGGGCCAGCGGCCATGTTATCCGGGTGCAAGGTTCTGCCTGTGCCGCCACCGGAAGCAACGGAGAAATATTTCTTGCCGTGCTCTACCGTCCACTTCTTATACGTCCCGGCGACGGGATGCTGGAAGCGGGTGGGGTTGGTGGAGTTGCCGGTGATGGAGACGTCTACTTCCTCGGATCTCATGATGGCAACGCCTTCGAGCACGTCGTTGGCGCCGTAGCACTTGACGGAAGCGCGATCGCCCTTGGAGAATGCTTTTTTTCCGAGAGAACTTTGAGCTCGCCGGTATAGAAATCGTAATCCGTTTCCACATAGGTAAATCCGTTGATACGGGAAATGATCTGCGCGGCGTCCTTGCCCAGACCGTTCAGGATCACGCGGAGCGGCTTCTGGCGTACCTTGTTCGCCTTCTCAGCAATGCCGATGGCGCCTTCTGCCGCGGCGAAGGACTCGTGGCCAGCCAGGAAGCAGAAGCAGTTGGTCTCTTCTCTTAACAGCATCGCTGCCAGATTGCCGTGGCCGAGGCCGACTTCGCGCTGATCTGCCACAGAGCCGGGAATGCAGAACGCCTGCAAGCCGATGCCGATCGCCTCCGCCGCATCCGCCGCTTTTTTGCAGTTTTTCTTCATGGCGATTGCCGCGCCCAGCGTGTATGCCCAGATTGCGTTTTCAAAAGCGATGGGCTGGATGGAGCGCACGATGGCGCCGACATCTACGCCCTTTTCCTGCGTATAGGCCTGCACCTCTTCCAGAGAGGAGAAGCCATACTCTGCCAGGCATTTCTCGATCTTTTTAATTCTTCTATCGTAACCTTCGAATTGTACCATGACGCGCCTCCTTATTCCTTTCTCGGGTCAACATACTTGACGGCTTCATCGAAACGGCCGTAAGTATTGATGTTCTTTTTTCATACGCCTCTTTGGGATCCATACCTTTTCTAATGGCTTCCATCATTTTGCCCAGGTGCACGAACTGGTAGCCGATGACCTCGCCACCCTCGTCCAGACCCATTTTCAGGCAGTAGCCCTCGGCCATTTCAAATAGCGGACGCCCTTGGCTTTGGTGCCGTACATGGTGCCCACCTGGCTTCTGAGGCCTTTGCCGAGGTCTTCCAGGCCGGCGCCTACGGGCAGGCCGCCCTCGGAAAACGCGCTCTGGGTTCTGCCATAGACGATCTGCAAGAACAGCTCTCTCATGGCGGTATTGATGGCATCGCATACAAGGTCGGTATTCAGGGCCTCAAGGATGGTTTTGCCCGTGAGCACTTCCGCAGCCATAGCGGCGGAATGCGTCATGCCGGAGCAGCCCAAGGTCTCAACCAGGGCCTCCTGGATGATGCCCTCCTTCACATTCAGGGTCAGCTTGCAGGTGCCCTGCTGGGGAGCGCACCAACCCACGCCGTGGGTGAGACCGCTGATATCTTGAATCTCCTTGGCCTGAACCCACTTGCCCTCTTCCGGAATGGGAGCGGGGCCGTGATGCGGGCCTCTTTGCACGCATACCATTTCTTCAACTTCTCTGGAATATTGCATGAAAACGTCCTCCTTCAAAATTATCTAGGTGCGTCTTAGATTTCGTGCGCAACTATAGTGCATACGAACTTATTATACCAATATCTGCCTCTATTTAAAAGGGATTTTTACAAAAATACTTTTTTTTTTTACAGGGAGGGCGCGCAGATGCCAGCAGAGCTGCGGCAAAGGGAAAATTATCTTGCTATAGAGGGGCAAACTAGATATAATAAGTATTTATAGGGAAAGTTTATATACGTTAACGAAAGGCGAGGGAGGAAAAGTGGAACAGATGTTTGCAGACCGGCTTTACGGCATAGAAGGCAGCGCGATTCGCGCGATTCTTTCGCTGCTCGCCGACCCGGAGATGATCTCTTTTGCCGGGGGCAACCCTCACCCAAGACGTTTCCGGCGGAAAAGCTCGCGGAATACGCGGCGCGGCTCATCCGGGAGCGCGGGGACAGCATTTTACAGTACGGCGGCACGGTGGGCACGCCGGGGCTATTAGAGCAGGTGCAGAAGCTTTTATGGCGGAAGGGCTCTCTCCCAAACAGGAGGAGCTCATCATCCTGACCGGCTCTTCCCAGGGTATCGAGCTGCTTTCCAAGACGCTCATTAACCCGGGGGACCGGGTGATTGTGGAGTCGCCGACATTTTTGGGCGCGTTGCAGACCTTCAAGCTCTACCAGGCCGATTTAATCGAGGCGGAGATGGACGAGCAGGGGCTCATCCTTTCGGATTTGGAGGAAAAGGTTGCGAAATACCGGCCGAAATTCCTCTACACGATCCCGACGTTTCAGAACCCCACCGGGCGGACGATGCCCGGGGAGCGCAGGCAGAGGATTGCGCAGATGGCCCGGCAATATGGCTTTATCGTGCTGGAGGACGACCCATACGCCGCGCTGCGGTATGCCGGGGAGGCGCAGCCTTCCATCAAGCATTACGACAAGGCGGACAAGGTTGTGAAGCTTCTAAGCTTCTCCAAGACGGTTTCGCCCGGGCTTGAGTGGGGGGCGGCATATGGGCCGGCAGAGATCATTGCGAAATTCAACTTAGGTAAGCAGGGGCAGGATGTGCACACCGCGAACCTGACGCAAGAGATGGTTTGCGAATATATCAAAGAGGGCGCGTACTTCGACGGCATCGAGGCAAATTGCGGCTATTACGCGCGAAAGCTAGCGGCGATGTATGAGGCGGCGGAGCAGTATCTCCGCGGGGACCAAGTTGGTGCGGCCGGAGGGGGGAATGTTCCTCTGGGCGGAGCTGCCGGAGGAGATAAACGCCACGGCGCTTTTTGAAAAAGCGGTGGGCAAGAAGGTGGCATATGTGCCGGGAACGCATTTCTATGCCCAGGGCGGGCATGATAATACACTGAGGTTAAACTACACTATGGCCGAAGAAGCCGACATTAAAAGGGCATGCAGCGTTTGGGAGAGCTGTTTGCGAACGGAGGGAAGTAAGCACTATGGAAAATGCATTTAAGGTACTACAGGAGCGCGGCTTTGTAAAGCAGGTGACGCACGAGGGTTTGGAAGAGCTGCTGGGAAGAGAACAAGTCACGTTCTATATTGGGTTTGACCCCACGGCGGACAGCCTGCATGTGGGCCACTTTGTGGCGCTCATGGCGATGGCGCACATGCAGCGGGCAGGGCACCGGCCTATCGTGCTGCTGGGCGGCGGGACAGGCATGATTGGCGACCCCTCGGGCAAGAGCGACATGCGGCGGATGATGACCACTGACACCATCGATCACAACGTGGCGCAGTTTAGAAAGCAGATTGGCCGGTTCCTGGACTTTGGCGAGGGCAAGGCCATCATGGTGGACAACGGCGACTGGCTCGAGACCTCAACTATATTGAGTTTTTGCGGGAAGTGGGCGCGCATTTTTTCCGTCAACCGGATGCTCACGGCGGAGTGCTACAAGCGCCGGCTGGAGAAGGGGCTGACGTTTTTAGAGTTTAACTATATGCTCATGCAGAGTTACGACTTTTGGAGCTCAACCGCAGATATGGCTGCAAGCTTCAGATGGGCGGAGACGATCAGTGGAGCAATATCCTTTCCGGGGCGGATTTGATTCGCAGAAAGGAGCAGAAGGAGGCATACGGCCTGACCTGCACACTGCTTCTAAAGAGCGACGGCAACAAGATGGGCAAGACCGAGCGGCGCGCTCTGGCTGGATGCGGAGAAAACCTCGCCTTACGAGTTTTACCAATACTGGCGCAATATTGCCGATGCGGATGTGAAAAACTGCCTCTCGCTGCTGACGTTCATCCCCATGGAGGAAGTGAACCGTTTATCTAGCCTGAAAGACGAGAAAATAAACGAAGCCAAGCAGGTGCTGGCGTACGAAGTGACGCGGCAGGTGCACGGCGAGGAGGCGGCACAGGCGGCAGAGGCTGCTGCCAAGACGCTGTTTGCCGGTGCAGAGGGCGGAGAAGCGCCGACCACAGAGATTACTGCGGCGCAGTTTGCGGAGAACAGCAAGGTGATTGACTTGCTCCTGCTGGCAGGGGCTGACCAAATCCCGGGGCGAGGGCCGGCGGTTGATCACCGGGGGCGGCATCTCGGTAAACGGAGAAAAAGTTTCGGACGAGTTAGCCGAGCTTTCGGAGGCGAACTTCGAAGACGGCGCGATTATGATTAAGAAAGGCAAGAAGGTATTCCACAAGGTTGTGATCGCGAAGTGAGCGGGCTTCGGGAGTACCGGACGATTGCGGAGCCTGTTCTGATAGAGCAGGTGATCAAAAAGTCCAAGTTCTACGGGCGGCTTTACCCGGTGGGGAGCATGGATGAGGCGCAGCAGATTTTAGACGGGCTACGCAAGGAATTTTGGGACGCCAGCCACAATTGCAGCGCGGTGATTTTGGGGCAGATGCGGGAATTTTCCCGGTGCAGCGATGACGGCGAGCCCCAGGGGACGGCGGGAATGCCCATGCTGGAAGCGCTCCGGGGAGCGGACTTACAGACGTTCTTGCGGTGGTGACTCGGTATTTCGGCGGGACGCTGCTGGGCACAGGCGGACTTGTGCGCGCCTATGGCTCTTCCGTCTCTTTGGCGGTGCAGGCGGCAAAGGTTCTGTGCTACAAGCCTTGCGTTGTTCTTTGAGCTTGTTCTGCCTTTTTTAAGCTTTGGGGGCAAAGCTGAGGCGCAGATTTTGGCCGCGGGATACCGCATGGGCGCGGCAGAGTATACGGATAGCGTGCGCTGCGAGGTGTTTTCGGATTTTGGCGGCGAGGAACGGCTGGAAAAAAATTGTGAGTGAGTTTTCTGCGGGGAAAATTTTGCCCCGGGAAATAGAGCGGCGCTACCAGGTGATAGAGGAAGCATAAAAATTTAAGATATAAGGAGAAACGGGAATGAAACTGGAGTTTATCAAGGGACGTCTTGAAAGAAAAAACCAGAGGACGAGAGCAAGCTGGGCTTTGGCCGGATTTTTACCGACTATATGTTCATGATGAAGCGCGACGGACAGCGCGGCTGGTACCAGGCGGCCATCGAGCCGTATGGCAACCTCTCTCTCTCCCCGGCGGCCACGGTGCTGCATTATTCGCAGGAAGTTTTTGAGGGGATGAAGGCCTATCGTGCAGAGGACGGCAGAGTGCTCATGTTCCGGCCCTGGGACAATATCAAGCGGCTGGCGACTTCGGCGGAGCGCGTCTGCATGGCGCCCTTGACGGCGAGTTTGTGCTTAATTCGCTCTACGAGCTGATCAAGCTAGAGAAAGATTGGATTCCCACCTCTCCGAACACCTCGCTTTACATCCGCCCGACGTACATCGGCGTAGACCCGTTTGTGGGCGTGCGGCCGGCAGAGGAATACCTGCTCTACATCATCCTATCTCCCTCGGGAGCGTATTACGCTTCGGGCTTGGCTCGGTGGATATTTATGTGGAGAGCAAATATGTGCGCGCGGTTAAGGGCGGCACGGGCCATCACAAGACCGGCGGCAACTATGCGGCCAGCCTGCTGGCTGGGGAGATTGCCCACAAGAAGGGCTATGGACAGGTGCTCTGGCTGGATGGCAAGGAAAACAAGTATGTTGAGGAAGTGGGCGCGATGAACATCTTCTTCAAAATAAACGGCGAGCTCGTGACGCCGCCGCTGGGCGGCAGCATTCTGCCCGGCATCACAAGAGATTCCATTATCACGCTGGCGCGGGATATGGGCATTCCTGTAAGCGAGCGGCCGATCGCCATCGATGAGCTTTACGAGGCTTCAAAGACCGGCGCGCTGGAGGAGATTTTCGGCGCGGGCACGGCTGCGGTTGTGAGCCCGGTGGGCAAGCTTTTGTGGGAAGATAAGGAAATTATCCCGGGCGATGGGCAGATGGGGCAGACCACCAAGCTCATGTACGATACGCTGACGGGCATTCAGTATGGCCGGTTGGAGGACAAGTTTGGCTGGGTGAAGGAAGTGAAATAAGTCTCCATTCAGTTAATTATTTGTTAAAAATCCTCTGGTTCGTTGACGAAGTAGTACATTTGGTTTAGAATAATACCGTATTACCCAGGGTAGTACGGTATTTTTGTTTGTAAAAAACCCATAACGGGTGACCATGATGGAGGAAAAGAATGGAGAAAAGTATATCTTTTAGAAGATTGATGGCGGCGCTGCTCTGCATCGCGCTGGCATTTGGAATTTATGGATACCATCCGTCGCAAAAGCTGCGGGGGATAATATGGAGATGTCGGTGGAATTTTCGCCTACTTCCCTTTCGGGCAGCGGAGAGGTGAAAATTAAGGCCACGGTGAGCAACCGGGGCGACGACGTCACCAATGTGACTGTGACGGTGGGCGATAAGCAGATTGCCAGCTGGAGCAGTTTTATAGCGGGCAACTCGGACGTTGCGGAATATTCCTACACCATGAAGGAATCCGAAATTGGTTCGAACATCCCGGTGGTGCTCAATTATGAGTATAACGGCGAGGCCAAGAAGGTTTCTAAGAATATTAAGGTTGCAAAAAAAGAGGCCAACGTCAAAGTCAGCACTGCGGTTAAAGTAGACAAGAATGTTGTGCCTGAGAACACAAAAGTGGAATTTACTTTTGTGGTGGAAAATCAGGGCGACACCAAGATTGAGAACTGCACGATTTCCGCTCCGACATTAAACGGCGGAAAGGCGGTTTCCCAGGCGTTTTCTGTGGCGGCGGGGGACGTGAAATACGTGACCTATACGGGCACGATTATGAAGACAATCACTGTGGAGCCCACGCTCAAATATACCGCGGCGGGCAAGACGTATACCAAGAACATGGAAAGCCTCAAAGTCACCATGTCCTCGGCATCGCTTTCGCTTTCCGCAACAGCGGACAGCACCACCATCAAAGAAGGGGAAGCGGCGAAATTTAAGCTGACCATCAAAAACGACGCCAACGTGGACCTCAAGAACCTAGTGGGAAAGGATGCCTCGGGAAATACTGTTTCGCTGGGCACCTCCCTCATCAAAGAGGGTGCGACGCTGACAGCAGACGTGCAGGACGCGCTCACGGCCAGCAAGAGTTATTCTTTTTACGGCGACATGCGAAGACGAATCCGGCGAGACTTACACCTTCCAATCCAATGCCATGGAGATCAAGGTGGAGAAGAAAGAGGATGTGGATTACGCCAAGGATTTGGGCATTAGCGTCACGGTAGACAAGAGCAGCTACGAGCAGACGGGCAAAGTTACCTTTAAGATTGTGGTAAAGAACAACGGCGAGGGGATTTTTTACCAATGTCATCGTGGCGGAAGAGACCATGGGCAGCCTGGGGACTTACGATGTGCTCATGCCCGGCGAAAAGGATATTGACACGGAGGCGGAAATTTCCGCAAACGCCGTGTTTAAATTTAAAGTCACGGCGATTGACCCGGATGGCAAGGCAGTGACCGTTTCCAGCAGCGATGTGCCAGTCGAGGTGGTGGAGGAGAAGAAGCCGACCTCCGGCTTGGGTACGGCGGTATGGATTGTCATCATCGTATTTGTGCTGATGGTTGGCGCGGGCATTGCGCTCATCATCCTGGTGAACAAAGAGAAGAAGAACCAGAAAAAATTGCCCCCGAAGGGCAGAGGCCCGGCACAGCCCGAGACGCGCAGGCCAAGAGTCGAGCGCATGACGCCGGCTGCAGCGGTGCCCTCGGTGGCAGAACCGGAGGATGAGGAATACTCCCAAAAGGGCAACTTCCGTGATTTTGACATTGAGGCGGAGGATGAGGATATGGATGAGCCGGCGCAGGAAGTGGTTCGCGAAGAGCAGCGGCCAACCATTCGACGCAAGGTCGCGCCCAAAGTCGATCCGGAGGAATTCGAGGATCGCAACAATTTCTAAACATAAAATCGGGCACCCCTTGTGGGTGCCCTTTGTGTTGAGGAAAAAATAAAATTGTTATAAGCATGTTTACGCATTTATCATAGCGCATTATATTACAAAAGTAAATAGTAAACGTAATAATTTTGTAATATATTATAAAAATATACGTAAAATGGCGGATTGCGCGAGAGAAATTCCTATAGTATAATGAAAATGCAGCTTGTAAGGCGAGAGGAGAGGAAAGATGCCGCACGTTAGCTTTGATGCAGTTGTGAAGATCGGCTCGATGGCGCTGATTCGAAAAGAGGACAACGACCCTAGACTATAATATTATTTCCAGGTTGGCGCACGATTTGCGGCCGGGGTATATTCTTGTGAGTTCGGGCGCGGCAGAGATTGGCCGCATCGACTACATGAAGCGCAACGGCAGCGAGTTAAAGGGCGATCTCGAGGAGATTAAGACGGATTATTCTTCCCAGGGACAGGCTATTTTGATGGGGCTATACCGGGATTTCGTGGACCCGAAATATTCGGTGCGGCAGGTGCTTGTGGAGCACAGCCATTTTAATGAGCCGGAGAAGGCCGAGCATTTGCGCAAGTTGTTTTTTCCGGGCGGCAAACCAGAACGCGGTTCCGATTGTTAACTACAACGACCCGGTGAGCAACGAGGAGACCCGGCGATTTGAGATCGCTTCGCTGCGCAAAAAAAGTGTGGGAATGTTGTGGAATGCGTGGACAACGATGAGACGGCTGTGGTGGTGAGCAGGCTGGTGGGGCGAAACAGCTGGTGATCCTGACCTCTACTGAGGGGATTTACCGGGATCCGAAAGATGCATCCACGCTGATTGAAGAGGTGCGCGGCTCCTCCGCGGAGGAGATTGACGCAAAAATAGACGAGATGCTGGCATACTGCAACGGCGCTTCCCGAGCGGGAGCGAATGGAGCAAAGGCCAAGCTGCTGTTTGCAAAGCAGGCGCTGGAAGACGGTATGGACGTGGTAATTGCCAGCGCAACGCACAGGCTGGCGGATATCATGGGCGGGAGCGTACGTTGCACGCGGCTGCTCATCGACTAAAAAGGATCGTGGGAGACCACGGGCCTTTTTATTTGTAAGAAAGCTTGAACGCAAGAGGTTTTCCCGGTATACTAAGCGTATCCAAACATCAAGAAATAGAGGGGAATGCAGATGGGGAAAAAATCTTTGAGCCTGGGCTGCTATTGCGGCGCGCTTTTATTTTTCTATTATTTTACTTTTGGCATCTTTGGCTCGATGCTGACGATTTACTTGAGTTTTTGGGCAAGAGCGCTGTGGAGATCTCTTTTGTGCTCTCGGCCTCGGGAATTTTTGCCATAGCATTGCAGCCGGTGGTGGGGTTCTTAGACGATCGGGTAAAGAACCGCAAAGCCTTGGGCGGGGTGATTTTGGGGTTGGCGGCCGTGGCGGCAGCCTGTTTTGCGGCAACGCGGCAGACATGGATTTTGTTTTTGCTCGACGGGTTGGTGCTTTCGGGGATGAGCAGCCTGCTTCCTATTTTTGAAAAGATTGCGACGTCCGGGCCATACCGGTATGGCTCTGTGCGCATTTGGGGCAGCATTGGATATGCGGCGGCCTCTCAGCTGGCAAGCATCTTTTACGCGCATGTCGCCAAGCGCTCTGTCTTTTTGTGGCGGCGGGCGCGCTTCTGCTCACGATGTTTTTTCTGAGCAAATTCAGCACGGCATCCATGGCGCAAGCGCCCAAGGAGAAGATGCCAAGATCAAAGGATTGGCATCCGGGCCGGGCAATTTTTACAAACGGCACATTCTGGGTGTTTTTGTTGCTTTCACTTCTGTTCGCTGGGGCATCTGTGGCGAGCGAAAACTACTTGCCGCTGTTTTGACGACGAGCGGGCTTAGTGTTCCACAGTCGGGATTGGTGCTTTCTCTGGCGGTTTTAATGGAGCTGCTGCTGCTGCTATTCTCCCATAAGTTTATGGATCGATTTTTCGGGCAAGGGGCTGCTCATCGTGATGTTTATTAGCCTGGGGTTGCAGTTTTCTTGTTATTGGCTGGTGCCTTCCAATTGGGTGATTTCCCGCGGTGACGGTGCTGTTACGGGCGGTGGGAAGCAACATGCTATTTGTGATGGTGACGATTAAGATCATCATGAACAGCATAGACGAGCAGTATTCCTCCACGGCGCTGGGTATAGCGGCGATGGTAAAATCCATCGGGAGCATCGTGTTTCAGGGGCTGACCGGTTTTTGGTGGACACCAAGGGGTTTGTGGGCTTAAATGCGGCGACGGTCATTTCCGTGACGGGGCTGCTCTGCTGCGCGGTATTCCTGCGCAGCGCACAGAGCGAACGGGCGCTTTTCTCGGGCAAACAGGGAGAATAGCGGCGGCAAGAGCGAGGCGGCGCGGGCAGCAAAGCGCGAAGCCGTGATAGAGGGATAGGCGCTCGGCCGTGTTCCCATACTGAGCCGGCAGGGAAGCCCTATGTGGCAGGGGCAGCGTTCTTTTGGCAGATTGGGAGAGGGCCGGGGGTGAGTTTACGGAATAAAAAAGAATGCCGAATATTCGGCATTTTTTTTGTTGAAAACGGAGGTTCTCTGATAACTTTGTAGTTCTCTTTTGCTTCCTCTTCTGCGCGAGCAAACAGATGCTGCATCCTGGGGAACATTTTCTGGAGCGTACGGTAACGAGTCTCGCCCGTAATGAAGTCGTGATAGCTGCCCGTGGGCTCCTTGGAATCCAGGGTGAAGGGGTTCTTGCCCTCTTCTTTCAGCATCGGGTTGAAGCGGTACAGCTGCCAATAGCCAGCTTCCACTGCCTTCTTCTGCTCCAGCTGCGCCTTGCCCATGTTGATACCATGGTTGATGCAGGGGAGTAGCAGATGACCAGGGACGGGCCGTCGTAGGACTCGGCTTCGTTCATTGCTTTGACAAGCTGAGCCTGGTTCGCACCCATCGCGCAGGAAGCGACATAGATATAGCCGTATGTCATGGCGATAGAGCCGAGGTCTTTCTTCTTGGTTCTCTTGCCGGCAGCAGCGAACTTGGCGACTGCGCCTGTGGGAGAAGATTTAGAAGCCTGACCGCCGGTGTTGGAATACACCTCGGTATCCAGCACGAGGATGTTGATATCCTCATCCATAGCCAGAACATGGTCTAGGCCGCCGTAGCCGATGTCGTATGCCCAGCCATCGCCGCCGATGATCCAGATGGACTTCTTGATGAACAGGTCTGTATCCGCCTCGATATTCTGCAGGGCAGTTTTTGCTTCGCCGGAAGCAGCGGCAATCGCTGCGGGCAGCTCTGCCTTGATGACCTTGGCGCAAGCCTTGGTGTTATCCGCATCCTTGGGAGCGGCAGCCCACTTCTCGAGCGCTTCTTTAAGCGCGCCGGAGCAGTAGCCGGCTTCCAGAGCTTTTGCGACTTTATCTTTCAGAGCCGCGCGGCGCTGGATATACGCAAGAGCCATGCCGTAGCCGAATTCAGCGTTATCTTCGAACAGGGAGTTTGCCCAAGCAGGGCCATGGCCCCTCGTTCGTTGACCGTATAGGGGCAAGTCGGAGCGGAACCGCCGTAGATGGAGGAGCAGCCCGTCGCGTTGGCAACCATCATGCGGTCGCCGAACAGCTGGGGAGCGAGCTTGACATACGGGGTCTCGCCGCAGCCCGCGCAGGCGCCGGAGAACTCGAACAGCGGCTGCAGGTACTGGCTGCCGATGACGGTGTTCTTGTTGACAGAAACTTCCGGACGGGGCAGGTTGATTGCGAAATCCCAGTTTGCTTCTTCTGTCGCGCAGCTATCTGCCAGGGGCTCCATCTCGAGAGCCTTTTCCTTAGCCGGGCAGACCTGCACGCAGTTTCCGCAGCCGGTGCAGTCCAGCGGGGAGAGCTGCATGCGGAACTGATGGCCGGCGATATCCTTGCCGCGGGCTTCCTTGGTGACAAACGCCTCGGGAGCGCCGGCGAGGTTTTCCTCTTTTGCCAGGAAGGGGCGGATGCAGCCATGCGGGCAAACGAGCGAGCACTGGTTGCACATGATGCAGTTTTCGGGAATCCACTTCGGGACGTTGACGGCGATGCCGCGCTTCTCGAACTTTGTCGTACCCGTGGGGGACGTAACCTCTCGGGTCGAAGGTGGAGACGGGCAGCGCATCGCCCTTCAGGATGGAAATCGGATGCACAACTTCCTTGAAGTATTCGTTATCCGCAACGCGAGCCGGCGCAGCGCCGGTGGTGGCAGTTGCCCAAGAGGCGGGATACTTCACTTCTTCCACAGCGGAGATAGCGACGTCGATGGCTTTGCAGTTCATATTGACGATATCGTCGCCCTTCTTGCCATACGTCTTCTTGACGGCAGCTTTCATGTACTCGACTGCATCGGCCTCCGGGATGACGCCGGCAATTTTGAAGAATGCAGCCTGCAGGACATGTTGATTCTGCCGCCCAAGCCGACTTCTCTTGCGATCTTGACGCCGTCGATATTGTAGAATTTGAGTTTCTTGTTAGCGATTACCTGCTTCATGGAAGCGGGGAGTTGATGCTCCATCTCTTCCGCGCTCCAGGGGCTATTTAGAAGGAACGTGCCGCCTTCCTTGATACCTTCGAGCACATCGTAGCGCGTGACATAGCTCGGGTTGTGGCAGGCGACAAAGTCTGCAACGTCGATAAGGTAGGTGGACTGGATGGGCGTCTTGCCGAAAGCGCAGGTGAGAAACCGTAAAGCCGCCGGACTTCTTGGAGTCGTAGCTGAAGTAGCCCTGGGCGTACATATCCGTATGGTCGCCGATGATCTTGATGGAGTTTTTGTTGGCGCCAACCGTACCATCGAACCAAGACCAAAGAACTTGCCGCGGAAGCAGCCTTCCGGCCCGGCATCGATCGGTTCTTTGACTTCCTCAAGAGGAGCCGGTGACATCGTCCACAATACCCACGGTGAAGTGGTTCTTGGGAGCGGCAGCGCTCATGTTGTCGAACACGGCCTTGACGAGCGTGGGCGTGAACTCCTTGCTGCCCAGACCATAGCGGCCGCAGAGGACGCTCAGCATACGGCCCTGCTCGAACAGAGCGGCGATGACATCCTCGTAAAGCGGCTCACCCAAGGAGCCGGGCTCTTTGGTTCTATCGAGCACCGTGAGGGTTTTCACGCTGGCAGGGGATGGCATCCACAAACGCTTTAGCGCAAACGGACGGTACAGGTGGACTTTGAGGATGCCGACCTTCTCGCCCTTCTTGTTTAAGTAGTTGACGGCCTCTTCCGCAGCTTCTGCACCAGAGACCATGAGCACGATGACTTTCTCTGCATCCGGGGCGCCGACATAGTCGAACAGGTGATAGCTTCTGCCGAATTTTTTCGCGAATTCATCCATTGTGTTCTGGACAATTTCGGGAGTTGCATCATAGAACTTATTCGCAGCCTCGCGGTTCTGGAAATAGATATCCGGGTTCTGCGCAGTGCCCTGCTGATGCGGATGCTCGGGGTTGAGCGCCCGGGCGCGGAACTCTTTACAGCGTCCCAATCGATCATGGAGGCGAGATCCTCGTAGTCCAGCATCTCAATTTTGGAGACCTCGTGAGAGGTCCGGAAGCCATCGAAGAAGTTCACGAAGGGAACTTTGGCTTTCAGCGTGGAGAGGTGCGCAATGGCAGCCATATCCATAACTTCCTGCACGGGTTGCCGCAGATCATGGCAAAGCCAGTCTGCCGGGCGGCCATGACGTCTGCATGATCGCCGAAAAATGCTCAGCGCATGCGCAGCCAGGGCTCTTGCGGAGACATGGAACACGCAGGGCAGCAGCTCACCGGAAATTTTGTACATGTTGGGAATCATGAGCAGAAGACCCTGAGACGCCGTGAACGTAGAAGTGAAAGCGCCAGCGGCCAGGGAACCGTGCACAGCACCCGCTGCGCCCGCCTCGCTCTGCAGCTCGCTCATCTTCATTTTCTGCCCGAAGATGTTCAGCCTTCCCTGGGCAGCCCACATCATCGCAGGATTCCGCCATCGGGGAAGAAGGCGTGATGGGGTAGATGGCGCCGACATCGGAAAACGCATATGCGACATGCGCGGCCGCTGTATTGCCATCAATGGTTAATTTTGTGCCATTAAAATAGCCCTCCAGTTTTGGAATATTTGGATATGCCGGAAATTCCGGCAGCCTGTACGGAATTGAAGCTAGACGCAGGCAAAAACACGGCGTCTAGCCAGTAAGACCATTATAGCTTATTTGTGAGTTTTTAGTCAAGGGACAAGGGAAGCAAACCGCCAAAGAATGAGGTTTTTGCAATAAAAAAAGAGGCAGAAAATTCTGCCTCTTTTTTTTTAGTGTCCGGCCGGCCGGAGCGGATCCCGCGCAGCAGTGACATCGAGGAAGGGAGCATAGATTGTCTGGTACTCGTTAAGAGCGGTGCCATCCATAGTGCGGCGATCGGTCAAAAGAGTGCCGTCTTTCATCTCCCAGTTGATGGCGTTTTTGCTGCCCACGCCGCAGAACATCTTGAAGCCGGCGTCTTTCAGGGCCAGGATGCGCTCATCGCCCTCCGGGATGCGCGCGCCAAAGGGCCAGATAAACACAGGCGTTTCCCCACGATATTCTGCACTTCGTTTTGCCATTTCTGGGTATCGTCTTTCACCTTTTCCAGAGAAGCATTGGCGAAGTTGGTATGGCTGTAACTGTGGCTTGCAAAGGTCCAGCCGTGCTCTTTTAGCACATCCACGACTTTCTTGGCTTCTGCAATCTCGGCATCCCGGTTCTCGCTCTGACGGTTGGTCCGGTAGCCGAGCACACCGGCGAAGCCTGTGAGCGCGATGACGCCCTTGGCGCCGTTATGGCTGAAATCCGGGTGTTCTTTACAGAACTGCTCCAGGATGGGGATGAACTCGTTATCGTAGCTGATGACCTCTTCGCCCGTCAGGTGCTTGGTATAGGAGGCAAGCTCGCCATATTCATCCACAATAATTTTATCGACCATGCCGCAGTGCATCTTTCTGGAGTCGTACACCACGTCGTCGAAGCTCATGATAAGCGGCTTTTTACCCTCGGGCAGCATGAGCTGATCTACAAATTTAAAGGTTTTGCCGTCGCCGCTGGGGTTTTCGATGCAGATGGCCGGATCGATTAGGATAAAGCCGTAGTCGTATAGCGCCTGGACAAATTTCTTAAACTCATAGGGGCGTGATGCAGTCTTTCCAGTAATACTCGGATTTGGTATCCAGCGTGATCTGCGGGAACGCGATGAGCGCATGGGTAAACCAATGCTCCACGACGCCGGTATAGGGCACCAGCTTGACCTCGTTAGACTGCTTGATCTCCTGGTATTTTTGAGCGCCAAAGAGAGCGCTTCGTTATCTGGGACGTATGCCAGGCCCTGGTTGATGGCCGCGATGGAGGCATCGTAGGCCTTATTATCCGCAGCATAGAGATTATCCGCCTTTTTACGCAAATTTCCGCTATCTTTTCCATAGCGGCTGCATGATGCTCATCACCCTCGGGCGTGGCGGCGAGCAGCGCCAGAGCGCCATCATAATCGCCGTTTTGGATGAGCTCATCCGCGGAGACGAGAACAGAGGAAGCTGGCTTGCTTTCCCCTTCGTTTTGGGCACTTTTTTTGCATTTTTAACGAGCAGCACAGTTCCGGTGGTAACAGCGGCGACGAGCACCACCGCTGCCAAGGCCACCAGGATATGTTTGCGCCGGCGCCCTCTGCGCCGAAGGCCAACTCTACGATTCATAAGACACCTCGAGTAATATGTTACTTCTTACCGAATAATATACACCCTTGTCGAAATAGAATAAAGAAAAATTATGAATTTTTGTGAAACTGATACAAGTTTTTTATGTGAAAGTATGCGCCGAAATACCCGGGGTTTGCCCAAAAGAGGATTTTGCGGCGGGAAAGGGAATACTATCAAGTATGAAGGTTAATTTTTATGAGCACGAAACATCACGCGGTAGGAGGGCAGGCGATGGAGACAAACATGATTATCACGATTGGCAGACAGTTTGGGAGCGGCGGCAGAGATTGGGAAAAAACTCGCGACGCGCTTAGACATTCCCTTTTATGACAAAGAGCTTTTAACGGCGGCGGCAAAGCAGAGCGGCATGAGCAAGGAGCTGTTCGAACAGAGCGATGAAAAGCCCACGAACAGTTTGCTTTACGCGCTGGCCATGGGTAATAACTATGCGCACCAGCCCCCGCTTAACCACACGATTTTTATGGCGCAGTTTGAAACTATCAAGAAAATTGCGCAGAGCGGGCCGTGCGTCATTGTTGGGCGGTGTGCGGATTATTCGCTGCGGCACATGAAAAATGGTGAATGTGTTTATTCATGCGAGCATGGAATACCGCATGGATCGGGCAGTAAACCAGTATGACGTGCCCGCAAAGCATGTGAAGGGCGTGCTTGCGCGGACGGATAAGCAGCGCGCAAACTACTACAACTTCTATACCGACCAGGACTGGAGCGACGTCAAAAACTACGACCTGGCGATCGACAGCTCGAAAATTGGGGCGGACGGGGCAGTGGAAGTCATCCTGCAATATGCACAAATTAAGCAAAAATTGCTTGCGAAATAGAGAAGCTTTGCGCCGGGGGCCTTGCGCGGGAAAAGCCAAGCATTCAGGCGGAAAAGAGAGAAAAGGGCGGTTTGGCCGCCCTTTACTTTGCGATTGCTCCGCTCACGGCGTCATGGTATACTGAGTAAAAAGCACGGAGGTAGCAAAAATGAGCAATGCGGATCGCATTTTTTACAGAATTGCAGAGACATTTTGCACAAAGGCGTTTGGGATACGGACGGGCCTGTGCGGCCCAAGTGGGAGGATGGAACGAGCGCGCATACGATTAAGTTATTTGGCATTGTGAACCGCTACAACCTCCAAGAGAAATTTCCCATTCAGACCATTCGCAAAATCAACTTTAAGGCTGCGCTGGACGAGCTTTTGTGGATCTGGCAGAAGAAATCCAACAACATCGAGGACTTGGGCAGCCATATTTGGGATGCTTGGGCGGACGAGACGGGCAGCATCGGCAAGGCATACGGATATCAGCTGGGCGTCAAACATCAATATAGGGAAGGGGAGTTTGACCAGGTGGACCGGGTGCTTTACGATTTAAAGCATAACCCGCACAGCCGCAGGATTCTCACCAACATCTACACGTTTGAGGATTTACACGAGATGAACCTCTATCCCTGCGCGTACAGCATGACGTTTAACGTCAGCGGAAATGTGTTGAACGGATTTTGAACCAGCGCTCTCAGGATATGCTCACGGCGAACAGCTGGAACGTCTGTCAATACGCGGCGCTGCTGCACTTGTTTGCCAGAGCCAGTGGGCTGGTGGCCGGGGAGTTGGTGCACGTCATCGCAGACGCACATATTTACGATCGGCACGTTCCCATTGTCGAGGAGCTGATGAGCCGGGAAGGATTTGCGGCCCCAGAGCTCAAGATCGACCCGGAAGTGACGGATTTTTACAAGTTTAGCACGGACAACGTCTGGCTGGAAGGCTATGAGAACTGCGGTGGCGTGGGAAAAATCCCGGTGGCGGTGTAGCATGCAGGCGATTTTATCAGCGGACGCAAACTGGGGCATTGGAAAAGCGGGGATCTGCTGGTGCGCGTAAGCGAAGATATGAAGTTTTTTCCGCCAGACCACCCGGAGGGCATGCCGTCGTCATGGGCAGAAAGACGTTTCTTTCCCTGCCGGGCGCGCTGCCCGGCAGGCGCAATATCGTGCTTACCAAAAGCGGATTTTCGGCGCCGGGCGTGGAGTGTGTGGGAAGCGTGGCAGAGCTGTTGGAGCTGCTGGGCGAAGCGGAAGCGGAGGCGTTTGTTATCGGCGGCGGGGAGATTTACCGGCAGCTTTTGCCGTACACGGATAGGGTTTTGTCACCCGATGGCAGGCGGCGTTTGAAGCGGATACCTTTTTCCGAATCTGGACGAGGATGAGGCCTTTTTCCTGGCGGAGCGGAGCCCTGTGCAAGAGAGCGAAGGGGTTTGCTTTACCTTTGCGAATATCGGCGGAAAACGGGCAAATAAAGAGGGACAAAAAAGAGCGCATATGCGCTCTTTTATTTTAGTCGGCCAGCGGATTGCCATCGGCATCCTGGCTGATATTGCCCGTGAGGATGAGGATACCCTCGATGAAGCCCCACAGCGAACCAGCCCCACAGGTGAACAGGGTGACGAAAATCTGGGCGACACCCTTGCCCGTATAGCCAAGGTAGAAGCTATGCACGCCAAACCCACCGAGGAAAATACCCAGAAGGCCCGCGGCCATTTTGGATTTTAGCGGCCGGCCATAGGGCTGATACCCCTGTTGCTGATAGCCCCCTTGGTTATATCCGGCGCCATTCATATTGTTAAGGGCCACGCCGCACTTGACACAGACCACGGCGTTGGGGTCTGTTGCGCTGGCGCAGTTGGGACAAAAGGCATTGCCCGCCCCTTTGGCCGCGCCACAGTGGGTACAAAATGCTGCCGCGTTATCGATGCTCTGGCCACAGTTTCTGCAATACATCGCGATATCCTCCTTGTCGATTTTGCTACTTTATTGTAATCCTATTATAAACGGAAAAATACCTATTGTAAACAGAAAAGCTTGTAAAAATACTGCGCCGCGAACCCGAGCGCCACGAGGCAGAACACGGCAATATTGAGCGCGCGGTTCCGAAATACCCGGCCGTCTCTTAAGAACAGCACGAGGAGATAGGGAAGCGCAAACACCATTGGATGAAACTGCCAGGCGGCGGCGAGATTCAGCTGCAAGAGGGCGAGGGCGGCGCGCGTCATGCCGCAGCCCGGGCAGGGAAAGCCAAAATGCGATAAAACGGGCAGCCGATGCCCGAAAGGTTGAGCGCGGCAACGACAATCAAGATGGCTGCCAAGATGATGCTTTTGAACGGCTTTGCGGGAGAGATTCATGGCGTTTGCTCCGGCAGGGGCTTCTGCTTGCCTGCGCGCAGCGTGGAATAGATGACGGCGCCCAGGATGATCGCGCCGCCGAGGTAATCCCTGGGGGCGGGCACTTCATGCAGGAAAAGAAAGGCGAAAACGGTGCTATAGATGGGCTCCAGGCAGGAAAGGATTCCCGCAGTTTGAGCGGGGATATGCCGCAGCGAGGAGATGAACAGCGTATGCGCCAGACCGGTAAACACCACGCCTAAAAGCGCCAGCAGGCCGATATCGCTGGGCGAAAGGGTGGGGCGATAGACAAAGAAGAAGGGCAGCAGGGCGACAAGGAGAAGAGCTGCTCATAGAAGCTAATTTGGGCGCTCTCGTACTTCAGGGAAAATTTCTTGTTGAACAGGGAGAGGATGGCATAGGTAAACCCGGCAAAGACACCCACGAGGATGCCCTTGGTGGCCTGGTTTTCCAGGCGGAATTCGGGAACGACCACAGCCACGCCGGCAAACACGATGAGCGCCACGATGACATTCTCCAGCCGCAATTTTTGGCGGAAGAACAGAGGCTCTAGAAATGTAACAAACACCGGGAAGGTCGAGAAAGAGAGCAGCCCGAGCGCCACGGTAGAGAGCTGGACGGCCTCGTAAAAAGCTGGCCCAATGCACGGCGAGCAGCACGCCCAGGGCAGCCAGTGACCAGAAGTCTTTTTTGCTTTTTGAGCCGAAGGGATTTGCGTGCAAAGAGCAGCGTGAGCAGCAGGGCGATGGAAGAGAAGAACACCCGGCCGAGCGTGATGATAAGGGAGGGCAGCGCAAGAAGCTTCCCAAAAATCCCGGAAAGGCCGAAGAGCAGCACGGAAATATGCGCGGCCAGCAGGCTTTTTTTATTCTGATTCATCGTTTCTCCTTTATTTGCACATGAGGGCGGCTTTTATATTGCCCTTGCAGTGGCAATGAGGTTATTATACAATGAGAAAAAGAATTAGTAAACTGAATGTGGCGAATGAATATCATTCGAATTTGGAATGGAGGCGGCGTGGACACGACAAAATACAGGGCGTTTCTAGAGACGGTTTCCCTCGGCAGCTTGACCCGGGCAGCGGAGCGATTGGGGTATTCGCAGCCGGGCATCAGCCATATGATTCACTCTTTGGAGCGGGAATATGGGTTTGCTCTCTTGCGCCGGGATAGGGAGGGCGTGCAGCCAACGGAAAACGCCCGGCTGCTTTTGCCTTATTTGCGGCAAATTGTTCAGGCGGAGCGCGGAATCGAGCAGACGGCGCAGCGGATTTCCGGCGTGGAGACGGGAAGCGTGCGCATCGGCGCCTTTACAGCGTATCCGTGCGCTGGCTGCCCGAAATGATCCGCGATTTTTCCGACAAATATCCTGGCATTGCCATTCAGCTTTCCGAGGGGAACTGGGGCGAGGTTCGGGAATGGCTGGTGCAGGGGAGATCGATTTGGGGTTCTTATCCGCACCGGCGCCGGAGGATTTGATTTTTTGCTCTGGAGGAAGACCCGGTGATGGCGGTATTGCCAAACGGCCACCCGCTGTGCCGATTGGAGGAGGTGCCGGCGGAGGCGCTGCTTGCGGAGCCTTTTCTCATCCCGCGGGAGGGATCGGACGAGGAGGTTTGGCGGGTGCTGGAGGCCGAAGGGTTAGGGGAGCCAAACATCCAGTATCGCATCAAGGGGGATGAGACCATTCTCTACATGGTTGCGGCGGGGCTGGGGGTTACAATGATGCCCCGGCTGCTGGCAGAAAACACCCGGGCGGATATACAGATAAGGCCGCTTAAACGCAAGCACTGCCGGACGCTGGGGGTTGCAGTGCGGAAAGAGAAATATCTTGCGCCGGCAGTGCAGCGGTTTTTGGAAGAGGCAATGCGGCAGAAATGTGGTTGACAAAACAGCCCGGGTGTAAGACAATATTTTTAGAGACACAAGGGTATGTCATAAGGAGGAAAATTATGTCCGAAAAATCTTTTTTTGGTGGAAGTATCGGCACGCCATGTACACCTGACGCAGGAGGATGTGGAAAAACTCTTTGGCGCAGGCAAGACGCTCACATATGTTCGCGACCTTTCCCAGCCGGGGCAGTTCGTCTGCGAAGAGCGGGTGGGAATCGTCGGGCCCAAGCGTTCGATTGCAAATGTTGTCATCCTGGGGCCGGTTCGGCCGGCGAGCCAGGTAGAAGTTTCTATGACCGACTGTTTCACGCTGGGCGCGATTGGCCCGGTGCGGGAGAGCGGCGACCTGGCAGGCAGCGCGCCCATCAAGCTGAAAGGGCCGGCGGGCGAGATTGAGCTTTCGGAGGGCCTGATTGTGGCCAAGCGCCACATTCACATGACCCCGGAGGATGCGGAGCGCTTGGGCGTCTCGGACAAGGAGATTGTGCAGGTGAAGGTGGACACGGTGCGGCCGGTTATTTTGGAGATTGCGTTGTGCGCGTGAGCCCGAAGTTTGCGTTGGCCATGCATGTGGACACGGACGAGGCGAACGCCTCTCTCATCGGCAGAAACGGCTGCCAGGGCGAGATTGTAAAGTAGGGAACCAAAAAAGAGAGCAGGGAATGCTTCCGGCTCTTTTTTGGCCTAATGTTCACAGTTTGTATTTAAAAAGGCTGAAAAATGGACTTAATTCTCCGGTAGAATAGAGACTGTAAGAAGAAGCAAGCACGACATTCTTCATCATCATTTTTCCTTTCTTTCCTCTTAGGGTAGGGGCCACCACAGCCGGTGGCTCCTTTTTGCGCTATTTTCTTGGCGCCCTGCGCAGTGCGCGCAGTTTTCCTTGTTCTCCGCAGAGACGCGGTAGGATTCCAGCGCTTTCTGGATGGTTTTTATAAGTGAAGTCGTCCAGCGGGGCGGAGGCAAGGCAAGAAAAGGCCTTTTCTGGAAACTTGGCCAGCGCCGTGGCCAACAGCCAGGCTACGGCCATTCTGGCGTAGTAGGCGGGGTGCGAAAAGGAGGAGACCAAGCAAAGGGCGGCATCGATATATTCCTCTACCAGGAAAAAATCCAGCAGCAGCACATAGCCGAAGCGCACCTCGAACTCCTTTTCGCTTTCGCAATAAGGGCGCAGAAATTCCAGCATGAGGGGCAGGTTTTGGGCAGTGAACTTGAGGCCGGCGCAAAAGCTGTCGCATACGGACCAGTTATCGATTTCCGGCACAAAATTGCGGATATAGCCGAGCCGTTCTTCTACCGGCATTTTGGCGGCGCCGATGATCATGCCCCTAAGCATGATTTCCTCAAAATACTCCCGGGGCGCGGCGGCGAGGTAGGCTTTCCAGTCCTCGCCGTTTGCGAGCTCTTTTTTGCTAAGGCCCGGAGCGCCGGCAGGCGCACGCCGAGCATCCGCTCTTCTCCGGGGATGAGGGCGGCGGAAAATTTCTGAAAGCCCGGCTCACAGAGCGCGCACAGGCGGTTTCTTACTTCCTCTACTTGATTCATCTTGCGCTGCTCCTTCAGATTTTATAGAATGAGCACAAATGTGCCTGCGGTGATGAGCCCGCCGCCGAGCAGGGACTTCCAATCCATCTTTTCCTTTAGGATGAGGAAAGCCAGCACCATGCTGATGACCACGCTGAACTTATCGATGGGCACAACCTTGCTGGCATCGCCCAGTTGCAGCGCTTTATAATAAAACATCCAGGAGAGCCCGGTGGCAACCCCGGAGAGGATGAGGAACACCCAGCTTTTGGCCGTGATATGTGAGATTTCCGCCTGCTTGCCCGTAAACAGCACAATGGCCCAGGCCATGATGAGCACGACCACCGTGCGTAGCGCAGTGGCAAGGTTGGAATTTATCTGCTGCATCCCAAGCTTTGCCAGGATAGACGTCGCGGCGGCGAACAGCGCGGAAAGCAGGGCATAGACGGCCCACATATGGTTTCCTCCTAAAAATTTGTTTTTCATAGGGTTAGTATGGCACCTCCAAGGGTTCCTATGCGGCGCGTTACTGGCGAAAATCCGGGATGGTTTCCCGCTCCCAGTCGAAGGCTTCGGAGGCTTCCAGGCTGGCAGGCCAATGGGCGGACCAGGCCGGGACAGTGGGAGATTCCACGCGATCCGAGCTTGGAGCATAGGGTTTCAGATCTAACACAAAGCTGCCCGGCTCCGCATCAAAGGCACCCAGCGTGACTTGGCCGCGCTCCACATCCCACAGAGGATGCGCGCACAGGAAAGCGCGATGGGGTTGGGCCGGAAGGGGAGCGAGTGGCGAACACGCCGAGCTTTTTCCGGCGCGCCCGCATACGGGCAGCGCACCAAAGTACGCGCACGGTCCGCCGGGGTATCTGCGCCATCGAACCACCAGAGCACCTGAGCATGGCTATACTCCGAAAGCCCGAGCAACGCCGGGGCATAGGCCGGGGCAATCTGCAAAACCACAGAGCCGCTGGAGTTTTTTACCTGGCCCACCGGGCGCAGCGTAAACTCCAGCGGCAAAATCGTTTCTTTATTTTCCATGGCTTTTGAGATATTCTTCCGCGAGCCGGGCGGCATCCTCCACACAGCCCGGGCAGCTGCGCCGGGGCGGCTTATCGAACTTGAGCTCCCGGCAGAGTGCGGAGGTATTCAGCTCCTCGAACTTTGCAGTGAGCTCCCGGACATCGGCATAGGTCTGCATTTTGCTCTGGGTGGGGTTTGCGAGATCTCCGGCGCTGTTTACAAGCCCGATGACCATATAGGCTCCCGTCACTGCGCCACAGACGCCGCCCATCTTGCCCATGCCTCCGCCAAAGGGCTCGGAGAGGCGAAATGCATCCGCTTCGGAGACGCCGAGTTCTTCGCAGAAGGCGCAGATGACCGCCTGTGCGCAATTATACTTTTGACCGAGAAATTTTCTACGGCTTTTCTACGTGGTTCATTGATTTTCCTCTTTTCCTAAAATTTCTGCCTGCGCTTTTTGGACAGCGAGCCGAGAACGGTTTTATATGCGGTTTGCAGCATTTGCCCAAGCACCGCATCCGGGACGCTGCCAGAAAATAGACAGAGTTCCAATGCTCTTTATTCATATAGTAGCCGGGCAGGATATCCCCGGCATACATATCTCTTAGCGCAAGCCCTTCTTCCGGCGGCAATTTCACGGTGATGATGGGGTTACCCTGCCCGTCCCCGCCGCGCATGGCATACATCTTGCCGCCGACCAGATAGCGAGTGGCCTGCCATTCCTCTTTATAATCCTCCACCGTGCCCTTTTGGCTGAGGCAGAAGCTCTTGATAAACTCGTATTTCCCCATACTTACAGCACCGCGCCATAGAGGATATGGAGCAGAATTTCCACAACCTTTTCCATGCTCTTAACCGGGATATATTCAAAGCGGCCGTGGAAGTTCTCGCCGCCGGTGCACAGGTTCGGGCAGGGCAGCCCCATAAAGGAGAGGGTTGCGCCATCGGTTCCGCCCCGGATGGGCTGCACTTTGGGGGTGACCCCGGCACGCTCCATCGCGGCCCGGGCGCGGCTGATAATCTCCATATGCGGCAGGATTTTTTCCTTCATATTGGCATAACAATCCGTCGTGGAAACTTCAAAGGTGCCCGCGCCGTATTTCTCATTCAAGAATGCGCCGATGGAGCAGAAAAGCTTTTTTTCCCTCGTACTTTTCGCTATCATGATCCCGAATGATATAGGAAAGCTCTGCATGCTCCACATCGCCCTTCATATCCGTCAGATGGAAAAAGCCTTCGTAGCCCTCGGTATGGGCGGGGATTTGAGCCGCGGGCAGCAGCGCGTTAAACTCCATGGCAAGCAGCAGCGCGTTTACCATCTGGCCTTTTGCTGTGCCGGGGTGGATATTGCGGCCATGCACCACGACGCGGCCGTCTGCGCCGTTGAAGTTTTCATACTCCAGCTCGCCCAGTTCACCGCCGTCCACGGTATAGCCGTAGTCTGCGCCAAACTCTGGGACGTTGAACTTATCCGGCCCGCGGCCAATTTCCTCATCCGGCGTAAAGGCAATCTTTAACATCGCCATGGGGCGCATCGCTTGCAAGCAGCGCTTCGGCTGCCGCAAGAATTTCTGCGATGCCGGCCTTATCGTCTGCGCCGAGCAGCGTCGTGCCGTCGGTGACGACCAGAGAGCCGCCGGTGTACTTCAACAAGTCCGGATACTCCGCCGGGGAGAGGACGATGTTTTTTCGGCGCTCAGAAGGATATCGCCGCCGTCATAGTTTTCCACGACCCGCGGCTTGATATCGCCGCAGGGGACATCGGCCACGGTATCCATATGCGCGATGAGGCCGATTTTGGGAGCGGATTTTTCCGTATTGGCCGGGATGCTGCCATAGACATAGCCGAATTCATCCATGTGCGCATCCGAAATGCCCATTTGCCGCATTTCCGCCACCAAAAATTCTCCCAATTTTTTCTGTTTTGCCGTGCTGGGAATGGTTTTCGAGGCAGCGTCTGATCCTGTATCAAAAGAGACGTATTTTAAGAAACGATCTAATACATTCATACGATTCACCTTTTCTGGATTTATTTCTTTCATTATAGCACAGGCGTAAACAGAGAGAAAGTGAGAAACCGACAGAAATGAAAAAACCAAAAGACAGGATATGGAAAAGTGTGGAAGTTTGCCCTGGCAAGTGTTATACTGAAAAAAAGCGTAAGAGGAAAGCGAGGAAAACAAGATGGATGCGGCACTGAAGCGGTTTGCGGCAGAGCACGGCATGAGGATGACACGCAGCTGCGCTTACGGGGAGATCGGGGGATTTTTGGTCTCCCTCTTTGGAGACAGCGCGGCGCGTAACCTCTATATCAACTATATGGCGGGGACGGACACGCCGGAGGAAAACGGGCGGCGGGGCAGGCTGGACGCATTTTTAGCCGGGCATAAGGCGCAGGGCAACCTGCTGAATTACCAGGTGATGGGCGATGGCGTTGCTGTGGGCGTGCGCCTAAACGGCAAAGGGATGGCGAACCTGAGGATGCTCTTGCCGCAGCTTTTGGCGGTATTGGCGCAGGAAGGTTTTACGGGCACGATGCGATGCAGCCGGTGCGGCGGAGAGAACAACGGAACGGAGAAGATTGTGCTGCAGGGCGGGACCCGGGCGCAGCTGATGCACGAAGCTTGCATCACCTCCCTGGCAGACGAGCGCAAGATGGCTGTGGAGCAGCAGAGCCGGAGCGGGAGCAATTACTGGATGGGGCTGCTGGGCGCGGTGCTGGGCACGCTTGTGGGCCTCATTCCCTGGATCATCATTGCCCGGATGGGTTATTTTGCCAGCATTTTGGCTTTTTTCTCATTGGGCTATGCGCCAAGAAAGGGTATGAACTCTGCCGGGGCAAGCTGGGCCGGCCAAAGCTCGGCATTCTGATCGCGTGCGCGGTCTTGGGCATACTATTTGCCGAGTACATCGATATTTGGCTGCAGGTCTCGGCGGAGCTTACGGGATATGGGCTGAGCTTTGCGCAGATGACCACCTTCACCACGGCGCTTATTTTGCAGGAGCCGGCGGTGCTCACGGAGTTTTTGGTGAATGCTGGATTGGGGCTGCTGTTTGCGATGCTGGGGCTCTGGGGAGTCTTTTGCCCAGACCAAAGAGGAAGTGGACATGGCAGCTGGAAAGATTACGGTGCTCAATAGATAGGGCGGCAAAAGAAAAGGGCGCAACGCGCCGCTTCTTTTTATTTCTTTTAGAAAGCCGGAATAGCTTTACAAGCTCGCTCCACAGCACAGCCAGGCAGGAGAGCCCAAAGGCGGAGAGCATTTGCAGCCCCGAGAGGGGCGCCAGCCGCAGCACGCCGGAAAGCGGCGTATAGAGGATGAGCGGAAGGCCGGCCAGCACCGCGAGATTTGCCCCCCACAGGACTTTATCTGAGAGCATTTTGGGAATATAGCGGTAGGCCAGGCTATCCTGACAGAGCGTCTGCACTAAAAGTAGGTTGGAGAACACCAATACCGCGAGGCCGAGGCTGCGAGCCAGGGCGGCATTGCCTGTGGTTTGCAGCAGATAGTAATAGCTAGAAAAACAGGCCAGGAAGATGGTGAGGCCGTGCAGCAGGCCGGTGAAAAGCACACCTTTTGTGAGGGGCTCCTCTGTGCTTCTGGGCGGGCGGCTCATAATGCCCCGTTCCGCAGGCTGGCGCTCCAGCACGATGGAACAGGTCGGGTCGATGACGAGCTCCAAAAAGCACCACGTGCAGGGGCAGAAGCAGCAAGTCGGACGGGGAGATTTTAGGAGCGGGGCAAACAGCGAGCACAGGGCGATGGGCACGTGGATGGCAAAAAATATAGCCCACGGCCTTTTGATGTTGTCGTAGATGCGGCGGCCATCCTTGATGGTATCCACGATGGTGGAAAAGTTGTCGTCCATGAGGATGAGATCTGCGGCTTCCCGGCAGACCTCCGCGCCCCGGCCGCCCATGGCGATGCCGATATCCGCGTATTTTAGGGCGGGAGCATCGTTCACGCCGTCGCCCGTCATGGCGACGACCTCGCCATTTGCTTGCAGCGCCTGGACAATGCGCATTTTATGCTCCGGGAGCACCCGGGAAAAGATATCCGCGTGGCGCACGCGCTCTTGCAGCTGCTCTTGGCTCATGGCGGAAAGTTCCTCTCCTGTAATGACGCCGCGGCTCTTGAGCCCGATGCGCCTGGCGATGCCCAGCGCCGTGCTGCCGGCATCCCCGGTGATCATGACGACCCGGGTGCCGGCCTTGCGGCAGAGTTCCAAATCCGCCTTGATGCTCTCCCGGGGCGGATCGAGCAGCCCCACGAGGCCATAGAGCGTGAACTGGCAATCTGTGATGGCGGCGGGGGGCTCCTGGCTGGGGGCGAGATCCATTTTGGCGATGGCGATGACCCGAAGACCCTGCGCGCCCATTTCCTCCACCTGGGCAAGCGCGGCAGCGCGCTGGGCATCCCCGAGCATGCACAGCGGCAAGATGCCCTCGACAGAGCCCTTGGCCGCGACAAAGCGCGCGCCATCGTGCAGCCAGATATGCCCCATCATTTTGAGTTCGCTGGTAAAGGAGTATTCGGCGAGAAGCTCGCCACCAAACAGGTGATCCGCCTGGATGCCGTGATCTGCGCAGCAGGCGACCATGGCTTTTTCCATCGGGTCGTAGGCATCGGTCTCGCAGGCGAGGCCCATGAGCTCCAGCATTTCGTGCTCGCTTTGGGAGGGAGCGGTCCAAGTCCGCTCGACGCTCATCTGGTTCTTGGTGAGCGTGCCGGTTTTATCCACGCACAGCGTGGTGACGGCGCCCAGCGTTTCGATGGAGGACATGGAGCGCACGAGCGACCGCTTTTTTGCCAGCCGCCACGCGCCCATGGATAAAAACACCGTGAGCACCACGGGGAATTCCTCTGGAATTGTGGCCATGGCCAGCGTGATGCCCGAGAGAATGCTCTCGATGATGCGATCCTTCGGGGCATGATCTGCGAGGTTGAAATAGGTGAACACACCTACGAGCACGAACAGGCAGATGGCGACGGTGGCGCAAATTTTCACCAGGCGGTCGGTCTGCCGCCCGAGCGGGTGCGCTTTTCCGGGGCTTTTTCCAGGTTCTCGCCGATTTTGCCATACTCGGTCTGCCGGCCGATTTTATCTACCAGCACGGCGCCGCTGCCCGAAAGGACGAGCGTGCCGGCATAGCAATAGTCGTTTTTCCAGTGCTCGCCGCTATCCGGGGCATCCGGGGATTTCCAGACGCCTTCGGCCTCGCCGGTGAGGGAGGATTCATCGACGCAGAGGTCGTTGGCGCGCAGGATAAAGCCGTCCGCCGGGATTTTTACGCCCTCTTCTACGAGCAGAAGATCCCCGGGGACGAGATCCTCGCTGGCGATCTGCTGTTCCCGGCCATCCCGGATGACTTTGGCATGCGGGGCGGAGAGCTCTTTTAGGGCGGCAAGAGTTTTATCCGTCTTGTATTCCTGGAATGCATCGATGCTGATGATGCCCAGGACAAAGACGAGCATGATGGCGCCATCCCGGGGTTCGCCCAAAATAAAATACACCACGGAAGCCGCGAGCAGCAGCAAAACATGGGCTCGCAAACGGTATGGAGTATCTTTTTTAACAGGCTTTGCTTTTTCTTTTCGGCCAACTGATTTTTTGCCGTGCTGCGCTTGCAGAGCTTGCGCCTCCTTGCTCGTCAGGCCATTTGTGTTTCTTGCGTTGGTGTTCATAGCGTAAAAACCTCCAAAAATAGTAAAAAATCTGCGGGAGAGAAGTCCCGCAGATTTTTCTGCTGCCCATGGGCCCGGCTGCGCAAAATTGTGCCGCCTGTTCTGTTCTATTGTATGGTATGCAGACGCCCGCCGTCTGAACACATTTTTTAGTATTCTACCAAACGGCTGAGGGGGATGTCAAGATCTAAATTGCCCAGTTGCCCTCTCGGAACAGCGGGATTTTCTTGCCGTCTTCGGTTTCGGCATCGATGCAGAGGTCCCGGCTGCCGAACATGAAGTCGATATGAGAATACGCTTCGTTCAGGCCCACGAGTTCGCGCTCCTCCGGAGTGAGCTTTTCGCCCTCGGCCACGCTGGAGGTATACGCACTGCCCAGCGCCAGGTGGCAGGAGGCGTTTTCATCGAACAGCGTGTTATAGAACAGGATGCCCAGACGGGAGATGAGAGAATCGTAGGGCACCAGCGCCACTTCGCCCAGCCGGCGGCAGTTTTCATCCTGGAAGATGTGATCTCAGTGCGGCCTTGCCCTGCTCCGCGCCGTAATCCACCACAACGCCATCCTGGAACGTAAACCAGAAGCCATCGATGAGCACGCCCTGATGGTTGAGCGGCATGGTGGCCACGACTTTGCCGCTCACCCTATCCCGGTGCGGCGCGGTAAAGACCTCCTCTGTGGGCATATTGGCCTCGAACGCCACGCCGCCCACGGTTTTTTCCCCAGCCTCCAGCCCAGATGGCCCCGGGCAGGACGCCGATTTCCAGGTCTGTCCCAAGAGAATTATATAGATGCAGTGTACGAACTTTGGCCTCGTTTAGGAAGTCGCAGTGCTTCCGCAGGCTCTGGGCATGCTCGTCCCAGGCTTTTGCGGATCCGGCATATCCATGCGGGTGGCATGGTAGATGGCGTCCCAGAGTTTTTGCAGCGCCCAATCCTCTTCCACGCCGGGAAACACTTTCTTCGCCCATTCCCGCCCGGCGGCGGCCACTACCGTCCACTGGATTTCGTTCTTATCGAAAATTTTCTGGAAGGGTTTTTGGCCCGGGCCTCGGCGTTCATGCTCTTGCCGATTTTCTCGGCATCGATGCCAAGGAAGGCATCTGGGTCATCCGACTCGATGCAGATATAGGCGGCGCCGGCCTTGGCATATTCCTCGATGGGGGTATATTTCCAGGAGGGGACAGTCACCAGGGCGTCTTCGCTGGCGTATTCGTAGCGGATGCGGCTGGCTTTGTCGTCAAAATAGCGCAGCAGCACATCCCGGGCGCCGGCGCGGTAGGCCTCTTCCAGCACCATCCGGGCGAACTCCGCGTTTTCGATGGGCGCGTTTAGAATGGCCAACTGGCCTTTTTGTAGGTTGACGCCTGTGCGGATGATGAGCTTCGCATATGCTCTTGCAGTTTCTTCGCGATACATTTTTTCACCTCGTAAGAATTGGCTTTTTCATAGTATACCCAATTTCTCCTGAATTTTCCATGCAAACGCTAACTTTATTGACAATTATTTCGCGCTGTTTTAACATAGACTAAACGGAGCATTCCACGAAAGAGGAAAAATTATGTTAGTTTTAATCGATAACGCGAATATTTACGAGATCGAGCGGCTGTATTCCATGTATCCTTACGATGGCGTGACAACCAATCCCTCGATTCTCATGAACGAGCACAAGAACCCCATCAAGGTTTTGCAGAGCATCCGAGAGTTTTTGCCCCGGGAGAGCCAGCTGCACGCACAGGTGGTTTCGGACACCACGGAAAAGATGGTGGAAGAGGCGCATTTTATGCTTCGGGAAATAGACGAGCAGCTTTTTATCAAAGTTCCGGTGACGGCCCAGGGCATGCGGGCCATTCACCTGTTAAAGCAGGAGGGCATCAACATCACCGCCACGGCGATTTACACAGCTATGCAGGCCTTTATGGCGGCCAAGGCCGGGGCGCGCTACACGGCGCCTTATGTAAACCGGCTGGACAACATGGGAGCGGACGGCGTGCAGGTTGCGCTGGACATTCACAGCATGTTCCGGGCGCACAATATGGAGGCGGACGTGCTTGCCGCGAGCTTTAAAAATTCCCAGCAGATTTTAAACCTCTGCAAAAACGGGATTGGGGCAGTGACGGCCTCGCCGGATGTGCTGGACGCGCTCATCCACCACGATGCGACGTTTACAGCAGAGGAAAACTTTTCCCAGGACTTCTTTTCGCTGGTGAGCGAAGTGGAGGGCGTGAACCTCAAAGGCAAGAAAAAATAGAAAACAAAAGAGGCGCCGGTGGGCGCCTCTTTTTATGCGATTTTTCTTCCTTTGGCAGACGCTTGATAAGAAACGCCTGGAAAAGAGGTTTTTTATGCTTAAGCGGGGCATAGAGCGCCAGAGCGCCAATCAGCGCGCCTGCGAAATCCACAATGAGGTCTTTCATCGTATCGAACAGCGCGGCGCGGCCAATCAGCGCGGTGCCATCCTCCAGCAGGAATTTTGCATGTTCATGTTTAAAAAGGCCGTCGGCAATAAATTCATAGAACTCCCAGATGACGCCGAAGGTGAGGGCCAGCATAAACGCGCAGAGCACGGCGAACCCTGCGGGGAGCCTTTCGATGCCGCCTTCGCCGCACATGGCGTTTACGATGGAGAAACCCACGATGGCGAGCACAGCGCCGCTGGTGACATGCAGGATATCATCCCAGTGGGGCACGACATAGTAGAACCGGAATACTTCGCCCAAAAATGCCGCGGCGAACAAAAACAGATAGTAGTACATCAAAATGCCGGGAGGCAGCTCCAGCCGGAACAGCTTGCGCAGCAGGATGGGCAGCAGGCAAAGCACAAAAGCGCCGCCGCACTGCACGGTCATGAGCGTAAAGTTGGATTTGGTGTGGTGCGAGCCATCCGTGCCCCAACCGTCTGCCGGTGTGGAGAGCAGGGTGGAGCAGGTATAGACCACTGCGCCAATCAGACAGAGGGAAACGAAAAAGAACACGATCCTCTCCCATAGTTTTCCGGATTTCAGCTTGCTTTTTGACATAGTTTACTCCTTATAAAGCTGTTCAGGTTATTCTAGCATACCCGAAGCGATTTGAAAATATCAGGCCAGTGCGCACAGCACAGCAAATACGACGATGGTGACGATGACATACACGCTCATCTGCGTGTTCATATACTCCCTGTTGGAGGTCGTCTTTGGCGTAGACCGAAGTGGAGAAGGGCGCGGGCAGCGCGGAGACAAAGATGACGGCGAAGCGCACGGTCTCATCCGTCACACCAAACAGGGATAGCGCGAGCAGCGCCAAGGCGCATACGGGGATGGAGATGAGAAGCCGCATGGCTGAAGTTTTGAGTACGGCGGGCAGCAGGCTGCGGCTCAGCTTAAAGCCATAACCCACGACGATGAGGATGAGCGGCGTGATGGATTTTGTGAGCATGGCGATAATGGAATTTATAACTGGGCCGACGGGCGAACCAAATATCAGCCGGGACAGGCCGGTCAGATTGAAAAACACGCCGGCCAGGCAGGCAAGCAGCGCCGGGCTGGAAAAGATATTTTTGAGGGTTTTGGCTGCGCCGTCGCCTTTGCCGCCGTTGAGCATGGGAATATAGAGGCAGAAGAAAAAAGCAAGCGCCGATATCCATGCTGGCGAGGTAGCAGAGGCCGGTATCCCCAAACAGCAGCGGGAAGAGCGCCACGCCCAGCATGCCGATTTCATATGCGCTGCAAAGATAGGGATGATAGGAGAACTCCCGGCAGAGTTTTTTGGAGGCATGCCCGAGCAAAAGCGACAGGCAGCACATCAAAAAGCACACGGCGCCCAGCAGCGCGACTGTGCCCGAAAGCTCAATTTTTGCCAGGGAGTTAAAGAGCGTAGCTGGCATGAGATAGCGGCTGATTAGCTTTTTAAGGCCCCCGATACCGTTTGTATCGAAAATCTTATAGCGGCGGCAGATCATGCCAAGGCCGATGAGCACGACGACGGGCAACGTCAGCTCCAGAACAGTGAGCAGCAATTCCATGATGTTTCCTCTCGGTTCTCTCTTGATATTTTAGGGCAGGCGGTGCAGAATGCGGCAGGGGATCCATTCCCCCGCGACCTTTTCGCCCTTTTCTTTGGTAGTGGCATAGACAAAGCCGGCTTTTTCGTAGCAGCGGAGGGCCCGGGGGTTATCCACCCTTGGGTCTATGCACAGGGCATCGGCATGTTTTTCGGAAAAGAGATAGTCGCAGACCATATGCATGCACTGGGTGCCGATTCCCTTGCCGAGGTTCCCAGGCTCTCCCAAAAATAGAATCGATGCCAAACGCCAGGGGATAGGGGAGAGAAGCAGCTCCTGCTTTTCTTCGGGATCCGGATCTCATAGAATTGCAAATAACCCACCGGGCGCTCCTCCTCTAAAATCAGGCAGGAGCACACATCGCCCTTTTGCACATGCTTCTTGATGCTGGCGACTTCCGCTGCGCCGTTGCCGCCGTAGAAGCGGGAGATTTCGTTCTGGGACAGCCAGCGCAGCAGACAGGGCATATTCTTCCTCCTTGCCGCTAAGGGGTAGCAAAGATAAATTTCCTAGGTGACATAATTTTTCCATAGACACTAGTTTAGCATAAAATAGGGCGGCGCGCTATCAGAATTTTGGGCATAAAAAGGGGCGGCATAGCCGCTCCTTTTCTTAGTTTTCGCAGTACACGACAGTGAGATCGGGATGGAGCTGCAAGATGGAGGCGGGGACAGCGGGCGTCACCGGGCCATAGAGCGCTTCTTTTAAATTTCCGCCTTTTCCGGGCCGGCAATCATCAAAATACGCTTGGCAGCCATGATGGGCGCGATGCCCATGGTGAGCGCAGAGCGAGGCTGGAGGCTGGGATCCTCAAAGAAGCGGGAGTTCGCCTTTAGCGTGCTCTGTGTCAGCGCGACTTCATGGGTGGGCAGTACAAAGGCATCCGCCGGTTCGTTGAAGCCGATATGGCCGTTATTGCCGATGCCCAGCAGCTGCATGTCTATGCCGCCCAGGCTCTGGATAAGAGCATCGTATGCGGCGCACTCTGCGCTGGCATCCGCGCTACTGCCCGCGGGGACATGCGTATTTTCCGGCAGGATGTTGATCTTCGAAAAAGGTTTTGCTGCATAAAGTAGCGGTAGCTTTGCGGGTGCGTGCCCTCCAGGCCGCGGTATTCATCAGATTGACCGTGCGGACGAGAGAGAAACAAAGCTCACCTTTCTGATTTAATTCAGCCAGCTTCGTATATGCGCCCACAGGAGTGGACCCTGTGGCCAGGCCGAGAACGGTATCGGGCTTTAACGTGATTTGCGCGGCCATGATACCCGCGGCCTTGCGGCTCATCTCTTCGTAAGATTCTGTTTTGATAACTCTCATTGGTTTTCTCCTTTATGAGATGAAATGATAAGGCTATCATACCACAAAGGGAAGAGCAGGGCAAATAAAAAAAAGAGGGGTGGTTTCCATCCCTCTTTCTCTTTATTCTTGCGTTGCCCGAGCCGCCTCAGTGGGCGAAGGGAGTTCCCGGATACCTCGAGCTTGGGCTTTTTGACCATCTTCCAGGCATGCATGGCGAGAGATACGGCGATGACGCCATAGGCCACGAACACGCGGAAGTATTCGCCGATCTGCGCGCTGCTAAACAGAGCTTGACCGGCCTGCGGAGAGATGATAAACAGTGTATGGAACAAAATGACGCCCATGATAGCCTGTTTATTCGTCGCCTTCTGCACGGATGCGCCGCCCACGAGCAGCGCCGCGATGGCGAACTGACCTGTTTGGGTATGTGCGCCATAGGTGGAGAAGGTGCCCAGGTTTTGCAGCGAGATGAGCTGTCCCCAGCTTGCGAGCACAGTGGAGAGGATCATCGCGATGATGCGCGTCCGGTTGACGTTGATGCCCGCGGGTTTGCCACTGCGCGGTTTTGGCCGACAGTGCGCATGTTTTGCCCGAGGCGCGTTTTCATGAGCGCGCTGTTGAAGATGCACAGCCCGGCGATACACAGATACGTCATGGTGGGCAGCGTCACATACAGCAGAACTTCCTCAATGGCGGGGATATATGTGAGCGCATAGAAGATGCCTGCGGCTATGATGGCCGCGAGCGAGCGCTTCCATTTGAACTTCTCGCTCTTTTGATGAGCTTGAAGTATACGATTTTGCCCAGTTGATAGAGCACGGTGCCCGCCACCGCCAGTTCCACCGCGGAGAGCAGCAGAATACCGTTCTGGTTTAGGAACGCCTCGATAAAGGGGACATAGGTGAGCGCATAGGCAATACCTGCGCCGAGCAGAATGGACAGACTCTTGCCCCAGCTCACCTGCTTTTTGGCAATGAGTTTTACAATAAGCGAGATTACTGTTATCGCGACGACGGCATAAAAAGCGACCTCCACGATGGTGAGCAGAGACAGGCCATCCAGCGAATACTTGATGTTATCCTTTAAGTCGATGGTGTTTTTGACGCCTACGCCGCCCGGGATGATGAGCGTTGGGTTGTTGACCGGGATGACGCCGCCGATGATGAACAGGAACAAAACCTGATACAGGCCGTCGGCGAAGAACCCCAGAACCATGCCGCCGATCATCTCGGCGCCCTTCATTTTGTTAAAGACCATGCCGATGAGCCAGCCAAACAGCACAGCCAGAGGCGTTGCGATGAGCAGAGCCAGCATAAAACCGCCGATGCCCGTGAAGCCCCAATACACCACGCAGAAGATTGCGATCTGCGCGGCCATGGCGCCGATGGTAATGCCGAAGTTTAGGCCCATGCCGGCGAGTACCGGGATGATGAGGGCCAGCACGATAAAGCTGTTGCGGCCGATGCGGGTAAACAGTTCACCGGCCACGAATGTCAGCGGTTTGTCCGCGACGATGATGGCGCCAATGCACAATACGGCGAACAAAAGGACAACTTTATTATCCGACAGGGATTTGCCCAGCTTCTTTTTTGAAGTTATTCACGAGAGTTACCTCCTGTCCTGGTGAGCGCGTAGAGGATGATGCCGTTGGAGAGCACGATACGAACGACCTCTGCAAGATTGCCTTCGGGCAGGATCTGGTTGGCGACGGGCAGAGCGACTGCCAGCACGCCCTGGAACAGGAAGCTGCCTAGGATGACATGCGAGATGCGTGAACGGCCGATGGTGGCGCCGCCGATGAGCACGGCCGCAACGCACTGGAAGCCCATCATGAGCGGGGCGTTATACAGCTGTAAAATCCGTAGCTTTGGGAATAAATGATAATGCCCACTGCGCCCAGCGCCGTAGAAATCACGGTGCCCAGAATGCGCATGCGGTTTACATTGATGCCCGAAGCCTGGGCGAACACGGGGTTATTGCCCACAGCGCTCATGGCGACGCCCTTTTTGGAGCGCAGGAACAGCCACATGAGCAGGCAGGCGCCCAGGAAGAAGAGCACAAGGCCTGTGGGGAAATAGACGCCCTTTTCACCGCCGATATAGAACCCGCCGGCGTTATTGAGCACGCCGCCAAAGGAGGTTTCCAGGCCAATGGTATTTCTGAGCCCCTCGCCTCCCAACGGCCAGATGAGCTCGCCGCTGGTAAAGGGGAGCGCCAGCCACATGATGTTCATAAACGCAATGATCGAGAAGCCGACATACGTCGAGACTGTCATCTCATCGCCCTTGACGCGATTTAACAGCAGGCCGTATCCCCAGCCGATGAAGGAGGAGAACAGCACGCCGAACAGGATCGCCACAAGCAGCGCCAGCCAGGGCGCGAACCAACCCAAAACAGGGTTTGTCGCGATTCCCATCTGCACGGAGATCAGCGCGCCGAGCAGGCCGCCTACAATTCCAAGCGAGATGCCGAAGTTGAGCCCGATGCCGCTCTGAACGGCGGGAACCATGGCCAATACCAAGATGCCGTACATGGAGCCGCGGGTGATGACGTCGCTGATAAGCGCCGGTATGGACAGCCCAAATGGGCCGGCAGCGAAGAGCAGCAGCAGGAAGAAGGAGATGATGATAATCCTGGGCAGGCCGATCTTCTGATAGATGTTTTTTGCTTTTTCACCCATTGTTATTTGCCTCCTTCCACTTTAGTGCCCGACATAGCCAGGCCGAATTCCGCATCCGGAGCATCCGGCTGCATAATGTGCGATACTTTGCCATCGCTGACGATGGCGATGCGGTCGCACACGGAGCGCAGCTCTACCAGCTCGGAAGAGACGACGACGATCGTCTTGCCCATTTCGCGGTTAATTTTTGTCAAATACTCTAGAACCAGCTTTTTGGCGCCGATATCGATGCCGCGAGTCGGCTCGGACACGATGAGAATTTCCGGATCCATCGTGAGCGCCCGGGCCAGGCAGACCTTCTGCTGGTTGCCTCCGGAAAGATCCCCGGCATGCTGGCGCGGGCCAGTGCAGCGGATATCCAAAAGTTTAATCATATCCTTTGCGTGGGCGCGCATTTTTTGATATCCATGAGCCCCAGCCGCAGGAACTGTTTTTTATTTGAATGGCGGAAAACGCGATATTTTCCTCGATGCTCTCATCCAGCAGCAGGCCCACGCCCCGGCGATCTTCCGAGACGAAGGCAATGCCGTTTCTAAGCGCTTCGCCCAGGCTGCGCAGGTTGAGCTTTTTGCCAAAGACTTCGACGCTCCCCGAGGATTCATAGATGCCCATGATGCCGTTGGGAATGCCGATTTTGCCCTGGCCTGCCAAGCCGCCGATGCCGAAGATTTCGCCTTTTCTAATATCGAGGTCCACGCCGCGCACGGCCTCGCCGGGCATAGAGACGCAGAAATCCCGGATTTTGAGAGCAATATTCTCTTCTTCAATCGTACGGGAATCCTCTGCGGTATCTACGAGCTTTTCGACCTTGCGGCCGATCATCAGCTCCGCGATATCCGTGACGCTGGTCTCGGCAATTTCCTTATGCGCGACATACTCGCCGTCCCGAAGCACGGTGATGCTATCCGCCACTGCCATGACTTCGTCTAGACGGTGGGTGATGAAGATAATGGCAATGCCGCTATTGGCAATCTTCTTCATGGTTTTGAGCAGATTTTCCGCCTCGGATTCGGTGAGCACGGCAGTCGGCTCGTCAAACACCAGAAGTTTGATGCCGGTTTTATCGATTTCTCGGGCGATCTCTACAAACTGCATATACCCGACGGGCATGCCGCGAATGAGCTCATCCTCGCTGACGCCGAGCCCCACGGTATCGAGAGCCTTTCGGGCGTCTTTTGCCATGGCTTCGGAATCCAAGCTTTCGAGCTGCTTGCCAAAGACCCGGCTGGCGAGATTGGGCTTTGTGATCTCCCGGCCGATTTTGATGTTTTCTGTGATGGTAAAACCAGGGATGAGCATAAACTCCTGATGCACCATGCCGATGCCATATTCAATGGCTTCGTGCGGAGCGTGAATTTGGGCGGGCTCGCCGCCGATTTCCACGGTCCTTCAAAGCCGCCTGTCGCGTGAATGACAGGCATGCCAAAGAGGATATTCATGAGTGTTGATTTGCCTGCGCCGTTTTCGCCCATGAGCGCATGAATCTCGCCCGGTTTTACGGCAAGGGACACATTTTTAAGAACTCGGTTCCCAAAATATTCTTTTTGGAGATGTTGTCCATTTTCAGGACATACTGGGTTTCCAAGCAGATACCTCCTTTTTATCTCTATAATAAAAACTGTTTTAAAGCCTTTTTGGTGGCTATGATTTTGCAGGATAAATAAAATCTGCCGGCTTGCCGTACAAGCCGACAGACCTTATTTTTTCCTGTCAGTGGTTATGCGTCTCTCTTATTTCGAGAAGTCGTAGTTTTCGCACATGATGCAGAAGTAGTTGTCGTAGACTTTGCCAGTCTCCTCGTCCTCCATATTGCGGACAGAAGCCTTGTCTTCGCCACCGGCAATTTTCTTGATGATGCCAAGAAGCACATCTTTGTCCAGCGTGCCGTCTGTGCGGCCCTCGCAGAACTCGATGCCGTACTCAACGCCAGCCTGAACCATCAGCATGTTGACCGGAAGCGCCCAAGTGGACATTCTGCTTTCCTGACCAGCCTCGGTGAGCTTGGCTTTGATCTGGGAGAGCATATAATCTACATCGCCCTCGTGGCCGGAAACATCGATACCCAGAGCTGCGGGATAGCCGTGATAGGGGCTCGGGCAGCACTGCTGCGGGAAGATGGCGCCTTCATTCAGCACGGAGACGATGAGCGGCTCCATCATGGAGCAGTTGGTGGAGAAGAAAGCGGTATCTTTGCCGTACTTCTCAACCTGACGCGGAACGTCTGCCAGGATGAACTGCTGCGCGCCGGAAACGCCGGCATCACTGGTCGGGTCGGGAGCGTTGGCATCCACGTAGGTCAGGCCCAGCTCCTCGCACTTCGCCATCATCTTCTCACGACGAGCGGCGATGGTGGAGTAGGAAAGGTGGCGGGCGAAGGAATAGTGAACAAACGTCTTCGCGCCCATATCAGCGGCCTTTTGGATGATGGAATCGCCGGTGAGGATTTCCTCGATGGACAGGACGATATCGGATTTGCTCGCGATGACGCCCGGATCCTCTGCAGGAACGCCGGAGATAAACAGCATTTCGGGGCGGGTCTCGCGCACCTTATCGATGGCGGCGGAAGCGCCGGGGACAGCCTGGACAAACACGATGACTTTCACTTCCGGATCCGAAGCCAGTGCAACAACGTTGGCAATGGTGGTTTCGGTTTCGGTAGCGAAGTTATCGGGATAGGTTGCGGTTACGACATTATCGTAGGTTGCAGCCATCTTCTGAGCAGCCTGATATTCCTCTTCGCCCTGGGAGACGGTGCCGGTGATGATGCCGATTTTATAGGGCTCATCCTTGCTGGCTTCGTCAGACGCGGGAACAGACTCAGAAGGCTGTGTGCTCGGAGCCTCGCTGGCGCGGCAGCCTACAAACGAGAATACCATCACCAAGCCGAGAAGCAAGCAAACAAGTTTCTTCATCATTTTGGGTTTCCTCCAAATTATTATTTTTACGCTAATGCGTAAACATCCTATTAACAATCTCTAAATATATAGCGAATGATATCACACTTGTAACAGTTTGTCTATAAAAAACAAACTTTGAGAATTTTTACCTGGATAATTGCAAATTTTATAACCAGAGTCTCGGCAGAAAAGGAATGGCCCACGGATGGAATATAAAATTTGCAGAATAGCCCGTGCAATTCTGCATTTATATGGCAAAATTGTTACTTAAAGCGCACGGCAAAGCCATTAAATAAGCGCAAAAAAGAAGCATCCTATTGGATGCTTCTTTTTTTTGTTTTTATAGTTTTGCCATTGCGTCGAACAGTTCGACTTGGGCTTCGTACCCCTTTTTGATACAGCGCGAGAATCTTCTTATACTTCTCATGATTTTCCATGTTGGGCACATTGTGCGCGCTGATGGCGTGGAATTTCTTCACATCGCTATAGTCTTTATAGATGCCCAGCGCAATGCCGCCCATGATGGCAGCGCCCACCGTGGCGACTTCATCCATATATTTGAGCGTCACGAGTTCTACGCCCATGATATCCGAGAAAATTTGGCGGACAACATCGCTTTTGGCCAGCCCGCCCACCATGGTGAGCTTTTCAATGGAACCGTATTTGCGGATATCCTCTAAAATGAGCGCGATGTTAAAGCCGATGCCCTCGACAACCGCGCGCAGCAGATCTGAGCGGGTGTTGGCCAGCGTGATGCCCAGGAAGGAACCTTTGGCTTTGGGGTTATAGAAGGGAGAGCGCTCACCCTTTAAAAAAGCGGCAGGAAGAGCACGCCGTTGGCGCCCAGCGGCGCGGAGGCGACTTCCTCGTTGATATAGTCGTAGGCGCTCTTGCCATTCTCTTCGGCAAGCTTTTGCTCGATTTTGCACAGCTCGTTTTTGACCCAGCCGTATGCCGAACCGGAGGCCATGGTCATGCCGCCCATCATGCGCGCGCCCTCGGGCAGATAGCTGCGGCCGCCGTTGCCGAATTCGCCCTCTTTGCCGGAACGACAGCGCTGGTGCCCGCGGAAGAGCCGCCGGTGAGGCAAGCATCGCCCACGTTGATGTTGCCGGCGCCGATGGAAGAACAGGTGGCATCGCCCGTGCCGATGACGAGCTTTGTGCCCGGGAACAGCCCGCACTCAGTGGCAAGCGCGCCCGAGGGAACTTCGCCCACGATATCTGTGCAATCGTGCAGGGAGGGCATCATCTCTTCTGTGATGCCGGCAGCTTCCAAGGAAGCCTGGCTCCAGATGTTGTTTTCGAGATCGAGCGTGCCCATGCTGTTGGCCATGGCGTATTCGCAGACAAAATTACCCGTGAGACGCAGGATGATGTAGTCGCTGGGCGTTGCGAGCATTTTATAGGTTTTCTGGAAGACGTCTGGGCGATTGCGCTTGAGCCACAGGAGTTTCGGAAGGCTCTGCTCTGTGCGCATAATGCCTTCTCCGCCGTAGGTCAGATATTTAGTGGGAATGAGATCTGTCAGCTCGTTGGCCTCTTTTTCCGCGCGCATATCCTGCCAGATGATGGCGGGGTAAGTCGGCTTGCCAGCCTTATCTACGGGGATGCAGTTGGGGAATGTGCCATCGAAGGCGACGCACAGGACATTTTGAATCTCAATACCTTCTAACAGCGTTTTTGTGCTGTTGCAAAATGCGCGCCACCAATCTTCCGGGTCCTGCTCTGCCCAGGTGGAGTTAGAGTGGTTGGTGGGGTAGGCGGTGGTTACGGTTTTGATGAACTTGCCTTCTGTGTTAAATAGCGAAGCTTTGTCGGCGCTGGTACCGAAGTCATGCGCCAAAATGTACTGTTCCATTTTGTATCCCTCTCAATTATTTATTTTTTCCTTAGGCCTTTTTAATATTCGAGGCGGCCCCGGCTTTCCCTTTTTTCCAAGGTTATTTCATAAAATTTCTTTTTGCCCACATAGGATGTACAAACACCAAAAAGGGGAAGGAATATGAAGGCTTATATAGAGGAGAGAGTGCTGGGAGTCGCAAACTATATTCTCGAGACAGGCGCTACTGTGCGCAGCGCAGCGGGAAAATTTAAGATTAGCAAGTCTACCGTGCACAAAGACGTCACCGAGCGGCTGGTAGAGCTAAATCCCGCGTTGGCCAGGCAGGTGCGCCATGTGCTGCAAAAGAATATGGAAGAGCGGCATATCCGCGGCGGCGAGGCCACGCGGCAGCGCTATTGCAGAGAGGCATAAGAGCAATCACGCGCAAAATCCTCCGCTTTTCTATATATAAAAGAAGGCAACCAGAATAATTCGTTCTGGTTGCCTTCTTTTGCAGTTTAGGGACGCACAGCCTCGCGCCAATAAGCAAGGGTATCCGCCAGGGTTTTTGTGAGAGGATTTCCGGCCGCCATCCGGTATCCTGATGAAGCTTAGAGATATCCGCCTCGATCACCGGGATATCCACAGGGCGCAGCCTAGAGGCATCCACCTCGACAGAAATTTTCGCTGGGGACAAAGAGACGATTTTCTCTAGAAGCTCACAAATGGCCAGAGCTTTGCCGCTTCCTACATTATATATCTGCCCGCCGCGGCCTTTTTGCAGCAGCAGGGCATAGGCGCGCACCACATCCCGGACATCTGTGAAATCCCGCTTTGCACTGAGATTGCCTACCTTTAGGGAGGGATCGCACAAACCTGCCTCGATTTCCGCCACCTGCTTGCAGAAGCTGGCCACGACGAACATGGGGTGCTGCCCTGGGCCGACATGGTTAAAGGCGCGCACCATCATCACATCCAGGCCGTAGGCTTCGGCATAGATCTTTCCAAGCATATCCTGGCAGACCTTTGTGGCGGCGTAGATATTGCCTGGGCGCAAAGGCGTTTTCCTCGCCAATCGGGCATTCGCTCTCCCGGACATGGCCGTACTGCTCGCCCGAGCCGATAAGCAGCACGCGGGGCTTTTTGGGAAGCGCTCGTATGGCTTCCAGCACGTTGGCAGCGCCTTTTACGTTGACATCGATGGTGAGCGCAGGATTTTTCCAGGAGAGCGCCACCGAGCTTTGAGCGGCCAGATGCACGATATAATCCGGAGCAAAAGCGCCCAGCACATCCGAGAGCTGCTCAGGGTTTAGAATATCGAGATCGTAGACTTCCACACCGGGTTTGTCAATTTTCTCCTGGGGCATTTTGGAAACCCCCACCACATAACCCAGGCGCAGCATCTCATCCATGAGGTGCCCGCCCACAAAGCCGGCGGCTCCTATGATAAAAGCTCTCATTTTAATCACTCAATCCTTTAGACTGTTTACCTTTATCTCGCGCTGTACCAAGGCGAGATCGTGATCCACCATGCGCGAGACTAGCTCAGCGAAAGGAATCTGGCGCTGCCAGCCGAGGGCCTCCTCAGCCTTGGCTGGGTCTCCCAGCAGGAGCTCGACTTCCGCCGGGCGGAAGAACTGAGGGTTGACTTTTACTAAAGTTTTACCCGTGGCTTTCTCTACGCCGATTTCCTCAACCCCGCTGCCCTGCCACTCAAGCTCCATACCGAGCCGGGCAAAGGCCGTAGTGACAAACTCGCGCACCGTGCGCGTTTCGCCTGTGGCGACGACGTAGTCGTCGGGCTTATCTTGCTGCAGCATGAGATCCATAGCATAGACATAATCCTTGAATGGCCCCAGGCGCGCTTGGCGTCCATATTTCCAAGCTCCAGGTGATCCTGCAGCCCAAGTTTGATACGGGCGGCGGCATGGGTAATTTTTCGGGTGACAAACTCCAGACCCCGCCGCTCGGATTCGTGGTTAAACAAGATGCCTGAGCAGGCGAAGAGATTGTAGCTCTCCCGGTAGTTTTTGGTGATCCAATGGCCATAGAGCTTGGCCACGCCGTAAGGGCTTCTGGGATAGAAAGGGTTGTTTCCTTCTGGGGGACTTCCTGCACCAGGCCGAACATTTCCGAAGTGGAAGCCTGGTAGAACTTGCAGGCGGGATTTACCATGCGGATGGCCTCTAGCATTTTTGTGACGCCGGTAGCGTCGATTTCCGCGGTGGCAGGGGCTGCTCCCAGCTTGTCCCTACAAAGGACTGGGCTGCGAGGTTATAGACTTCGTCCGCTTGAGAAATGCGCATGGCGTTTATAAGCGAGACGAGATCCGTCATATCTGCATAGATAAAATGGATTTTATCCTTTAGGTGCTCTACATTGCCGTAATCGACGACGCTCTTTCTGCGCATAAGGCCATAGACTTCGTAGCCTTTTTCCAGCAGCAGTTCTGCAAGATAAGAACCGTCCTGGCCGGTGATGCCTGTTATGAGTGCGTGTTTCATTCCTTGTTCTCCTTCGTATTGCCGGGCTATAAGTGCCCATTCATTCGTTTGCCCATTATTATATCATAAACTGGGCCGCACGCGATAGGTTTTTATGAAATGTGCAGATTTGATAGACGGAATGTAACAACATTGTAAAGAAATAAAGAACAAGTCTAAAAATCTACTGGTTGGACACATCCCGGGGTGTAAAATAAACTTGAAAAATATCCTGCGATATATTATCATTAGAGACGGAATGCTATGTTGTCTTATGGGCGGCAGTAGACGAAGTTAGGAGAGCGGTATGGGTTTGTTTGAGTATAACGATGTTGGTATCGATTTGGGCACGGCTACCGTGCTTGTATATGTAAAAAGGAAAAGGGATTGTGCTACGGGAGCCTGCGGTTGTCGCGGTGGATCGCACCAACGGCCAGATGGTGGCCATCGGCGAGGAGGCACGGGTTATGCTCGGCAGAACGCCGGGCAATATTGTGGCGGTGCGCCCTCTAAGGGATGGCGTTATTTCGAACTTCCACGATACGGAGCGCATGCTGCGCTATTTCCTGCGCAAGGTGCTGGGGCGCAGGCTTTTCTTCAAGCCCAAGGTCATCGTCTGTGTGCCCAGCGGCGTCACGGAAGTGGAGAAACGCTCGATCATTGAGGCGACAGAGGATGCCGGCGCGCGTCATGTTTGCCTGATGGAGGAGCCCATTGCGGCGGCGATTGGCGCGGGGCTGGATATTGCCCAGCCTGTGGGCCAGATGGTAGTGGACGTGGGCGGCGGCACGACGGATATTGCCGTTATCTCTCTTGGCGGCTCGGTCATCAGCGGCTCTATCAAGTGTGCTGGGGACAAGTTCGACGAGGCGATGATCCGCTATGTCAAGAAAAAGTACAATATGATGATCGGCGAGCGCACGGCAGAGGATGTAAAATTAACATCGGCTCCGCGTTCCCGAGAAAAGAAGAAGCATATATGGAAATTACGGGCAGAAACCTGATTTCTGGCCTGCCCAAGACCGTCACGATTAGCTCGAACGAGACCATCGAGGCTTTCCGCGAGCCGCTCAACCTCATCATGGAGAAGGTGCACAGCGTCCTCGAGCGCACGCCTCCGGAGCTGGCGGCAGACATTGCCGAAAACGGCATCTGCATGACGGGCGGCGGGGCAATGCTCTACGGCTTGATCGCTTGCTGGCAGAGCGCTGTAAAATTCCCTGCTATGTGGCGGATGATGCGGTCTCCTGCGTGGCCATTGGCGCGGGCAAGGCGCTGGAGCATATCGATATGTATGGCGGAAACTCAGTCTACGACTATAAGCGCGGAGACTATTACGACAACTATTAAAAACGTGGAAGCCCCGGCAAGCCCGGGGCTTTTTCGTGGCCGGGTAGGAGGGACGATGGAAGAGCTATACAGCCCGAAAGTCATCAGCGGGCTTCTGGAAAAATACGGATTGGCGCCGCTCAAAAAGCTGGGGCAGAATTTCTTGCGGGATGAAAATGTGGTGAATAAGATCGCAGAGGCCGCTGTGCTGCCCGGGGAAAATGTGCTGGAAATTGGCCCGGGGCTCGGGGTGCTGACCGCGCTCTCTCCCTGCGGGCAAAAAAAGTCGTGGCGGTGGAGATAGATAAAGGTATGGTGGAGGCGCTAAAAGAGACGGTGGGAGACCGGGAAAACGTCACCGTGCTTTGGCAGGATTTTTTTGAAGACGGATTTGTTGCAGATTGGCCGAGAGCAGTTTGGCGGAGAACCTTTCGCGGTGGCGGGTAACCTTCCTTATTATATTACGAGCAAATGTCTGCTAAAAGTGCTGGAATCCGGCGCGCCGGTCGCGCGATTTACAGCCATGGTGCAAAAGGAAGTGGCGGATCGGCTGATGGCCGGGCCGGGGAATGGGAACTATGGCGCGATTACGGCTTCGGTGGCGTACTACGGAAATGTACAGCTTTTATTTGCGGTGAGCAGAAACTGTTTTCTGCCTGCGCCGGATGTGGATTCGGCGGTGATTGGCCTCGTGCCTGCGCCGATGCAGGATGTGACCAGGGAGGATTATACCAGGGTTGTCCGCGGGTTATTTTCCCAGCGGAGAAAAAACGATACAGAACAACATGAAAAATGCGCTGCAAATGAAGGCTTGGGAGATTGAGGCCGCGCTGGAAAAGCGCAGATCCCGGCAAACGCTCGGGCGGAAAATCTTAGCCGGGAAGATTTTGCAAAATTGGCGCATATCATCAAAGAGGATAAAAAGAATGCAGCCTGGGCTGCATTCTTTTTATTAGTTTGCCGAATATTCCAGCTTGCCGCGGATGTAGGTTTGCGTGAGCTGCAAATCCTCTGTGAGCAGAACAAAGTCTGCCGCCGCGCCCACGGCGATTCTGCCGATGGAGCAGTCGCCAATGGCGTTTGCCGGGTTATAGGTGCCCAGGCGCAGCGCCTTACAAAGCGGAATTTTCATGATGTTTACCAGGTTGCGCACGCCCTGCAGCACGCAGATGGTGGAGCCGGCCAGGCGGCCGTCTTCCAGGCGGGCCACGGAATCTTTTTACGATGACTTTGCTGCCGGCCAAGCTATAGATGCCATCGCCCTGTTGGGCGGGCTCCAGCGCGTCTGAGCAGATAAAGTCTTTTCAAACCCTTTGGCTTTCATAATGAGCCGAGCGGCATAGACGTTGATATGCTGCAAATCCGGAATGAACTCGCAGATGATGCGATCGTCCGTGAGCACGACGCCAATGCTATTTTCCTGGCGGTGATGCACGGGATAAAAAGCCGTTAAACGTATGCGTAGCGATAGAGACGCCCTTGCTGATGGCCTCCTCCATCTCCTTTGCCATGGAGTCGGTATGCGCGGCAGAGACGACGACGCCCTTGCCCGCGAGATAGGAGACGACCGCCATGCCGCCGGGTTTTTCCGGGGCGACGGAGAACCGAGCGATGACATCCTCATATTCGGCGACGATTTGCTTGTAATTTTCCATCGTGGGATCCTGCAAAAGCGGGATAGCATGTGCGCCGCGGTTTTCCAGCGCGAAGAAGGGCCCCTCGATATGCGCGCCCAAGACGCGGGTTCCGGTCTCCTGCGCCATTTCCTGCTTCACTTCGCAAAGGAAGGAGTTTATATGCGGGAAGGTATCCGTGGCGTTGGTGGGGCAGAAGGAAGTTGTGCCCACAGAGGGAAGATGCGCCCTTAGGTGCGCAGTGCCGCCCGGCTCCAGCACATCTCTGCCAAAGCTGCCATGAATGTGCAGGTCTACAAATCCGGGGCAGAGAATCTGGCCCTTTGCATCCAGCGCGTCACCATCGTCCAGCGCATCGTACATCTCCACAATGGTTCCGTTCTCATAGCGCAGAGCTGTGACAGGAATAAAGCTTTCGCCGTTAAAAATTCGGGCGTTTTTGATCTTGGGCATAAAAACCTCCTTATGAAGTTTGAATTCGGTATTTTCATTATACCCTTTTTTTGTTCTTGAGGGAAGGGGAAAAGCGGATTCTTTTGCCGGGAGAATGCGCTATATTTATAAGGAGAGGTGAAACATGAAGATTGCAAAGAGAATAACCGTTTTATTCTGTCTGGCTTTTGTGCTCTGCGGGTGCAGCCTGAAAAAAAGAAGTCGTGGAGCCGGAGGTTTTCGCCGCGAGCATGAGCGCCCAGGGATATGCCGCGAAGGATGTGACGCGAGAGATGGGCAGGGAAAGTCGAGGGGGCGGTGAGTGCGCAGGGGGCCAGAGGCGCATATCAAATCGAGTTTTATAAGACTGCCACAGTAGAGCAGGCCAAGCGGGCGTTTAGGCAGAACAAAGCGACTTTTCAGGCGGATAAGAAGCGCGTGGCCTCGAGCTTTTCCACCGCCGGGCTGAACTACGAAAAGTATTCCATTAAAACCGACGGATGGTACCGCTATGTATGCCGGGTGGAAAACACGTTTGTATACGCCAGCGTGCCCGAGGAATACCAGGATGCCGTAAAGCAGGCGGTAGCGAGCATCGGATACTAAAAAGAAGGCATTTGCCTTCTTTTTTTTAGTATCTCTAGAGCTTGGAAAACCGGGGCACCAGCGCGCCGTCTTTTACCACAAGTTCCTCCCACATGGAGGCCGGGCGCACCCACACGCCCTTTTCCCCGTAGAGCGCGCGGTAGACCACCATATCTTCCAGTGTCTCGGAATGGCGGGCGATATGCAGCACTTCGTATTCATTTCCCTTGAAATGGCGATAGCGGCCAAGCTTAATCGTGCTCATAAAAACTCCTTATCTGGTTAGCGCCCGGCGGGCAGCTTGTCCCAAAGATGGTAATTTTCTGTGTTGCGGATGGCGGCCAGAAGGCTTTCCTTGGCCTTGGGGTTGTAGGTCAGCAGGTGGTTTAGCAGCGCCCGGGCGTCTTTGCGCTTGGTGATGCCGTCCACCGGGCAGGGATTTTGACCACGGGCAGGCGGAGCGCCTGCACCATATTGATAATGTCCTTTTCCGGCAGGTAGATGAACGGGCGTATGAGCGTCACATCGGCGCGGCTCATGTATGTCACCGGGGAAAACACATTTAATTTGCCCTCGTAAAGCATGCTCATGAGCAGGGTTTCCAGCAAATCTTCTTGGTTGTGGGCAAAGGCGGCCTTGTTGCACCCGAGGCCCTTTACAGCTTCATAGAATGCGCCCTTGCGCATTTTCGCGCACAGAGAACAGGGGTTGGGCTCTTTTCGGATATCGAATACGACTTCTGCGATATCCGTTTTTGCAACATAGTAGGATACGCCGAGTTCCTCAAAAATGCCCGGACGGGCTCCAGATTAAAGCCCGGAAAGCCGAGATCCACCGTCACGCCGTAGAGCTCGTAGTCCACTTTCATATACTGGCGGTAGAGGGTAAGCGCGTATAAAAGCAGGATGGAATCCTTGCCGCCGGATACCCCTACGGCAATCCTGTCGCCGTCTTTTATCATGTCGAACTCCTCGCACGCCCGGCGCAAGCACCCCAGCACTTTTTCATCCCGCGGCCCCTCCTCGTTTTAAACTATTTTAGTATAATATGGCGCGGACCTCTTTGCAAGAGGGGCAGGCTATGCTATAATGAGAATACTCATCAAGAGTGGCGGAGGGACAGGCCCTGTGAAGCCCGGCAACCGGAGAGAATTCGGTGCCAAATCCTGCGGCGCAAGCTGAAAGATGAGATCGCATGCAGCTTGTGCCTCGCCGCAGATGTGCGGCGGGGTTTTCTTTATTTTTTGGAGGTTTTATGAACAGACTATTTACTTCGGAATCTGTCACAGAAGGGCATCCGGACAAAATCTGCGACCAGATTTCGGATGCGGTGTTGGACGCTATTTTGGAGCAGGACAAGCACGCCAGAGTCGCCTGCGACACTGCGGTGAACACCGGCCTTGCCCTGGTGATGGGAGAAATTACCACCAGCGCGTACGTCGATATCCCTAAAATTGCCCGGGAGACCATTGCGAAAATTGGCTACACCGGCGGGGACTCCGGCTTTGATGCGGATGCCTGCGCTGTGCTCACGAGCATCGACGAGCAGTCGGCGGATATCGCCATGGGCGTAAACGAGGCGCTGGAAACCCGGGGCACGGGAGAGCGGGAGACGGGCGCGGGGGATCAGGGCATGATGTTTGGCTTTGCCTGCCGGGAGACGGCGGAATATATGCCCCTGCCCATCGCGGCGGCGCACGCGCTGACCCGGCGGCTGGCCGCGGCGCGCAAAGAGGGTATTTTGGATTTCCTCATGCCCGATGGCAAGAGCCAGGTCACAGTGGAATATGAAAACGGGGCGCCCAAGCGCATCGATACCATCGTTGTCTCCTCCCAGCACCGGGATATCCCCATAAAGCAGGTGCGGGAAGGGATCATCGAGGAGGTCATTTTGCCCACCATCGATAAGCGGCTGCTGGATAGCAAAACCCGGATTCTCGTGAACCCCACCGGCCGATTTGTCATCGGCGGCCCCCAGGCCGACAGCGGCCTCACCGGCCGCAAGATCATCGTGGATACCTACGGCGGCAGCGCCCCCCACGGCGGCGGCGCCTTCTCCGGGAAAGACCCGACAAAGGTGGATAGAAGCGGTGCGTACGCGGCCCGGTATGTGGCGAAAAACATCGTGGCGGCGGGGCTGGCGGATCAGTGCGAAATTGAGCTTGCCTATGCCATTGGCGTGGCGCAGCCGGTTTCGATTCTGGCGGATACGCACGGCACGGGAAAAGTGAGCGATGAGCGGCTGGCGGAGATCATCCGCAGGAATTTTGATCTGCGGCCGGGCAGCATCATAGAGGATTTGCGCCTGCGGGAGACCAAGTATTGCCCTGTGGCGGCATACGGCCATTTTGGCCGGACGGATCTCGATCTGCCCTGGGAGCGGCTCGACCGGGTGGCGCAGTTAAAAGAGGAGAAATAAACATTGTCCTATGTGGAGGGAACGGTAGCGGATATCGTCTACCGCAACGAAGAAAACGGATATACCGTGCTGGACCTGGATTGCGAGGGCAACCTCGTGATTTGTGTGGGCAATATCCCGCTCATCCAGCCGGGGAGTATGTCCGTTTCTACGGCGGCTATACCACACATAAGACCTATGGCGAGCAATTTAAAGTAGTCAGCATGGAATCCAAAATGCCGGAAAGCGACGAGAGCATCGTGCTCTTTTTGTCCGGCGGGCTCATCAAAGGCGTCGGGGAAATCATTGCCCGGCGTATTGTGGAGCAGTTCCATGCCGACTCTTTTTCGATCATCGAAAACAATCCCCGCCGTCTGGCGCAGATTAAGGGCATCAGCCCGAAGATGGCGGGTAAGATTCACGAACAGTATATGGGGTTGCAGACCATTCGCGGCGTGATCATCTCGCTGCAAAACATGGGGCTTTCCATCAAAGAGGCCATGGCGGCCTATGAAGCCTATGGGCAGAGCGCCTCTTTTTCTAATCGAGCAGAACCCCTACCGGCTCATCGAGGATGTGCCGGGCATCGGTTTTGTGAAGGCCGATCGCATTGCCGCCGGGCTGGGGATGGAAAACTATGCCGGCCTGCGGATTGAGAGCGGGCTTTTTGCACATTTTGAAGCTCAAGATGGAGGCCGGGCACACCTGCTTTCCCAGGGGAGGGCGCGGTGAAGGCGGCGGCGGAATTTTGCAGGAAGAGGAAGCGCAGGTTCAGGAGGCTTGCGGGCGGCTTAGCGCCCGGGGTGCGCTGGCGGAAAATACATATAACGGCGTTGCGGCCATCGCCCTATCAAACGCGTATTTGGCGGAGTCCTATGCGGCCTACCGGATTGTGCAGCTGGCGAAGGCGCTGCCGAAAATTGAGGTGGCGAGCGCGCTGGTGGAGGATATCTTAAAAAGACGATATGCTCTCGGAAGAGCAGGAGCGGGCGGTGATGCTGGCGGCTTCCTGCCCGGTCTGTGTCATCACGGGCGGCCCGGGCACGGGCAAGACCACGATTCTAAACCAGGTGCTGACGATTTTTGAAAAGAGCGGCATCGTGACGGCTCTGGCCGCCCCCACCGGCCGGGCGGCCAAGCGCATGGAAAAGGCGACGATGCGGCCGGCCAAGACCATCCACCGCTTGCTGGAATTCGGCGCGCAGCCCGGGAGGATATTTCTGAATACAGCCGCTTCGCCCGGGATGAGGATAACCCCATCGAGGCGGATGCCGTCATTGTGGACGAGACTTCCATGGTGGATATTTTCCTCCTGAAAAATCTGCTCGCGGCAATTCAGCCGGGCACCCGGCTCATCTTAACCGGGGATAGCGATCAGCTTCCCTCGGTGGGGGCCGGGCAACGTGCTAAAAGATATCATTGGGAGCGGGCAGGCGCCGGTGGCGGTGCTAAACGAGGTGTTCCGCAGCCAGGGCAATATCGCGCTGAACGCCCACAAGGTGAACCAGGGAGAGCAGATCGATCTGTTTACCGCCGGGGATTTTTGTTCTTGCCCAAAAAAACCCCGGAGGAGGCGCTGGAGCGCACCATTCGGGCATTCCAGGAACGGCTGGAGGAGGGCGTTTCTATGGATGAAGTGCAGATCATCTGCCCGGTGAAGAAGGGCGGCATCGGGGTCTATGCCATCAACAAGGAGATCCGGGAGCGGCTGAACCCCCGCCGGGCGGATAAGAGCGAGCTGGAGTATGGCGATACGCTCTTCCGTCAGGGTGATAAAGTCATGCAGGTTGTGAACAACTACAACAAGGAATGGTACCTAAAGGGCAGCATGCGCGTGCTCACCGCCGGGGCCGGAGTATTTAACGGGGATATCGGCCGCATCGACTCCATCGATCCCTCTGAGCGCACGCTGGAAGTGCTGTTCGACGACGACCGGCTGGCGGAATACAGCCAAAACGAGCTTGCCCAGCTGGAGCATGCCTATGCCGTCACCGTGCACAAGAGCCAGGGCAGCGAGTTCGATACGGTGATTTTGCCGCTCTACTATGGCTATAGCGAGTTTCTCACGAGAAACCTGCTTTATACCGCCATTACCCGGGCAAAGCGCAAGATGATTGTGATTGGCAGCCAGCGCACGGTGCAGCACATGATCGCAAACGCCCGGGTCTCCAGAAGGTTTACGGCGCTGGATCACGAATTGCGCGCCCAGGCGGAGATGGTGGCGCAGCTCGGGAGAAAACGCCAAGGGGCAGGGGGATGAATGGGATGAGCTTTTCCGGATGCTGGAAGAGGATAAGAAAACGGGAAGTGAGCTGCTCTTTCCAAAATCCATGTCTGCGCCGTGTGCGGCAGGGATATCCGGGAGGGCGTGCTCTGCGCGGCTTGCAGGCCCGGGGTGGAGCAGGCGAAAATTCTGCGGGCCGAGCGGCTGGCTTCGCTTCCCTTGTATAGCTGCTATCGCTATGAAGGCGTGCGCGGCATGCTTCTAAATTTCAAGATGCGGGCGAGCCCTGGCTGGCAGGGGAGCTGGGGCGGCAGATGGCGGAATTTCCTCCTCCCGGGGCGAGAGTTTTTCTCTCGTCACGTTTGTGCCGCTCTCCAAAAGCGCGAGCTGCTGCGCGGGTATAACCAGGCGGAGCTGCTGGCCCGGGAAATCGGGGCGCGGATGGGCGCCCTGTGCTGCCGCTGCTCACCCGCGTGCGAAAGACAAAAGTGCAGTCTCGCCTTTCGGCGGAACAGCGCGTGAAAAATCTCGAAGGGGCATTTGGGATGCTCTGTGGTTGAAAGTCGATGCCAGTCGCAGGCAAAGCGATCCACGTAAGGTGTTTAAAAGAATACTGAGCATGGTGCGGCTTAGAAGTAAGTCCTGCCGAGGAAATCGAGAGGGTTAATAGTGAGAGGCAAGTGCCGGGTTGTGAGGCGCCCGCAGATGGGAAACAGATTATAAGCCCGGCCGCTCCAATAGGCGGCGTCGCCCTGCCAGAGATACTCTGTGCCATCGGCCTTGAGCTTAATAGATTGCAATTCCGCGCCCATATCCGAAATCTGCACCGCGATGCGGTCGTTTTTATCGTGTATACCATGCTTGTTCTCCTTTTTATTTGGGATAGCCTTAGTATAACACCGGCTGCTCCCGGCTTCAAGCAGCCGGGAAATTTTAAATATGTTTACAATGCGCGCCTTTCTTACATTGAATGTCGGCCAGCGAGATGATAAAATAGAGTGTAATTGTGCAAGGAAGAAATTGGACGATAGAAAGAAAACGAGGAAACTATGGGGCTTTTTAATCGCGAAGATAAGTTTTTAAGAAACGCCAGAAAGCAGGCGGATAAAGTTGAGGCGTTCCGGGATAGCTTTGCGGCGCTCTCGGACGGGGAGCTCGCGGGGAAAACCGAGGAATACCGCGCCCGCTATGAAAAGGGGAGAGCCTGGATGAGCTTCTGCCCGAGGTGTTCGCCCAGGTGCGGGAGGCCAGCCGCCGGGTGCTGGGGTTGGAGCACTACTATGTGCAGATTTTGGGCGGCGTCATTCTGCACAATGGGGATATCGCCGAGATGAAAAACCGGCGAGGGAAAACATTGGTGGCCACGCTGGCGGCCTGCCTCAACGCCGTCTCGAAAAAGGGCGTGCACATCGTCACGGTAAACGACTACCTTGCCCGGCGCGACAGCGAATGGATGGGCAAGCTCTATAACTTCTTGGGGTACAGCGTGGGCCTCATCGTCCGGGATATGAGCCCGGAGGAAAAAAAAGGCGGCCTATGCCTGCGATATCACCTATGCGACAAACAACGAACTCGGCTTCGATTACCTGCGGGACAACATGAAAGTCAATCGGGAGGCGCTGGTGCAGAGGGAGCTCAACTACGCCATCATTGACGAAGTGGACTCCATTTTAGTCGACGAGGCGCGCACCCCGCTCATCATCTCCGGCCCCGGGGAAAGGGCACGGAGCTCTCTACGCCATTGCCGATGGCTTTGTGCGCAAATTAAAAGAGGAAGAGGATTACGTCGTCGACGAAAAGGCCAAGACCGTCAACCTCACGGAGGAGGGCACGGCCAAGGCCGAGAAGTATTTCAAAGTGGAAAACTTCGCGGATATGGAAAACCAGGAAATCAACCACCATGTCTACCAGGCGCTGCGGGCGCACAAGACCATGCGCCGGGATACCGACTATGTCGTGCAGAACGGCGAGGTCATCATCGTAGACGAGTTCACCGGGCGGTTGATGATCGGCCGGCGGTACAGCGACGGCCTGCACCAGGCCATCGAGGCCAAGGAGGGCGTGAAGGTCGAGCGGGAAAGCCAGACGCTGGCCACCATCACATTCCAGAATTTTTTCCGCATGTACGGCAAGCTCGGCATGACGGGTACGGCCAAAACCGAAGAGGCCGAGTTCGAGGGAATCTATAACCTGGCGGTGGTGCAGGTGCCCACGCACCGCCCCATGATCCGCGAGGATAAGAACGATATCATCCTGCCCACGGTGAAGGCCAAGTTTGAGGCCGTCATCGAGGAGATTTGCGAAGTGCACAAGACCGGCCGCCCCATGCTGGTGGGCACGGTTTCTGTGGAAAACAGCGAGATATTAAGCGCTATGCTCAAGCGCCGGGGTGTGAAGCATGAGGTGCTAAACGCCAAGAACCACGAAAAAGAGGCAACCATTGTAGCGCAGGCGGGCAAGTTTGGCGCTGTCACCATTGCGACGAACATGGCCGGCCGCGGCACGGATATCCTGCTCGGCGGCAACCCGGATTATATGGCCAAAAGCGAGATGCGCCGCCAGGGCTACGACGAGGATATGATCTACACCGCCTCCATGCACCTAGAGAGCAGAGACGAGGAAGTGTTAAAAGCCCGGGCGCTCTATCACGAGCTGTATGAGGGCTTCAAAAGCAGACGGACGCCGAGCACGATCAGGTCGTGGCGGCGGGTGGGCTGTATATCATCGGCACAGAGCGGCATGAGTCCCGGCGCATCGATAACCAGCTCCGGGGCAGAAGCGGCCGCCAGGGAGACCCGGGCGCCTCCCGGTTCTATGTCGCCCTGGAGGACGATTTGATGCGTTTGTTCGGCGGCGAGCGCATCCGCCTCACCATCGAGAAGCTTTTCGGGCGGCGAGGATATCCCGCTGGAATACGGCATGATGACCCAGCAAATCGAAAAGGCGCAGAAGCGCATCGAGGAGCGCAACTTTAAATCCAGAAGTCAGGTCTTAAAGTACGACGACGTTATGAACCAGCAGCGGAGGTCATCTATGCCCAGCGCAGAAGAGTGCTGATGGGCGAAAATATCCGGGATGCCATCGATGGCATGCTTTCCTCCGCCATCGAAAACCTGGCGGCAAACTATTGCCCGGAAGATCTTTCCCCAGCAGATTGGGATTTGGAGGCGCTGAACCTGGCGCTTCATAACCTCATCCCGGCGCAGTACGTCGAGCCGGTTTTGGAGGAAGAGCTCAAAAAAAAAACGGCAAAGGCGTCCGGGCGCTGCTCTTAGAGCGCGCAGAGGCGGCTTATGAAAAAGAGCGCCGAGCTCACTGCGGATGGCCTGGATATGCGGGAAATCGAGCGTGTGGTGCTGCTGCGGGAAGTGGATAGCAAGTGGATGGAGCATATCGACAACATGGATCAGCTCCGGGATGGCATCGGCCTTCGGGCGTATGGCCAGGTCGACCCGGTGGTGGCCTATCAAAAAAGAGGGCTTCGATATGTTCGACGAGATGATTGCGGCCATCGAGCAGGGCACTGTGCAGACGCTGTTCCGCGTCACGATGAGAAGCAAGGTGGAGCGCGTGCAGACCATGCAGCCCCAGACGGCCAGCCATGGAAATGAAGGCGGCGGCAAGCCCGCCGAGCGCGCCGCGTAGCCAAAAAGCCCGGGCGGAACGACCCGTGCCCCTGCGGCAGCGGCAAGAAATATAAGAACTGCTGCGGCAGAAACGAGTAGGCGCGTTTAGAAACCTGCGCGCAGGTGGTATAATAAGAAAGCCCCAAAGGGGATAGGAAAGAGGTGATTTCACATGATTTTATTAGAAGATTATAAAGAACGGCTGCACAATGTAAAAACATGTTGAAAGAGGCAGGTGAGTCACTTTGACCTCGCCAAACTGGAAAATGAGTTGGCGGAGTACAAAGCCCAGATGGAGGAGCCCGGATTCTGGGAAGATGTGGAGCGCGCGAATAAAGGTGAACCGGGCGGTGCGCCCGATAGAAAACAAGCCCGAGACCTACCGGCACCTGGAGCGCAGCCTGGAAGATGGCGAGACGCTCATCCTGCTCGCGGAAGAAGCTGCGGATGGCAGCCTGGATGACGAGATTATTGAGGTTGTGGAGCAGGTAGAAAAAGACGTGGAGCAGTTTCATTTGGCGACGCTGCTTTCCGGCCAGTACGATGCGAACAGCGCAATTTTGTCGCTGCATGCCGGGGCCGGTGGCACAGAAGCCCAGGATTGGACAAGCATGCTCTACCGCATGTATACCCGCTGGGCAGAGCGGCATGGCTATGGCGTGAAGGTGTTAGACTATCTGGATGGCGAGGAAGCCGGCATCAAAAGCGTGACGTTTCTTGTGGAGGGGCTCAATGCCTATGGCTACTTAAAGGGAGAAAAGGGCGTGCACCGGCTGGTGCGTATCTCTCCGTTCGATTCTTCCGCCCGGCGGCATACATCCTTCTCCTCCTTGGATGTCATCCCCGAGATCGATGCGGACGAAGGCGATGTGGAAATCGTCCCGGATGAAATTAAGGTGGATACCTACCGCTCCAGCGGGGCGGGCGGCCAGCATGTCAACAAGACGGATTCGGCTGTGCGCATCACGCATCTCCCGACAGGCATTGTGGTGCAGTGCCAAAACGAGCGTTCCCAGATCCAAAACCGGGAGGCCTGCATGAACATGCTTCGGGCAAAGCTCGTAGAGCAGCGGGAGCGCAAGATGGAAGAGGAGATGCAATCCATCAAGGGCGAGATGAAGAAAATCGAGTGGGGCAGCCAAATCCGCTCTTATGTTTTCCAGCCCTATACTCTAGTGAAAGATCACCGGACTTCTGCGGAATCCGGCAACATTGGCGCGGTGATGGATGGCGAAATCGATCTGTTTATCAACGCCTATCTTGTGATGAGCTGAGGGAAAAATGATTTATGCAGTAATCGTGTTCTTGGGAGTGGTGGCAGACCAGCTCTCTAAAAAATGTGGGCGGTGGAAAACCTGATGACGAGCAGCCCAGTCGTTGTGCCGGGGGTGCTCTCCTTTACGTATGTGGAAAACACCGGGGCGGCCTTTGGCATGGGCAGCGGGATGACAATGGCGCTCGCCGTCGCATCGCTGGTGCTGGCAATCGCGCTGGTGTTTTTGCTCGTGCGCTATCGGGGCAGAATGCACACGCTCTCTAAAATCGCGCTGACGCTGATGATCGCCGGGGCGCTGGGCAACGTCATCGATCGCTTTTTCCTCGGGTATGTAGTGGATTTTATCCGGTTCGATTTTGTGGAGTTTGCAGTGTTTAACGTGGCGGATATCTGCGTCACGATGGGCACGATATTCCTGTTCATGTCGCTCTTGTTTTTGGAGTTTCAGGGTGAGGGCAAGAAGGCGGCGGCCGAGGGGTAGAAGATGGAAAAGTGGATGAGCGAGGACAAGCAGAAGGTGAAGCTGGAACGGCAGATCGTGACCCAGAAGGAAAAGGAGATCTCCTATAAGGAGCAGATTCACCGGCTGGAAGAGAACATCGAAAAACCCGGCGCAAGTTGGCGGATGCCCAGCTCAAGCGCGCAGAGCTGGAAGCCAAGCTGGCGGAAATGAATCGATGAGCGAGCTGCGGATTCAGGCGGAGCAGGCGTATCGAAGGCTGGATAAATTCTTAGCCGAGGCAGAACCCTCCCATAGCCGCTCGTTCTACCAGAACCTCATGGAACAAGGGAAGGTGCTCTTAAACGATGCTCCTGCCGGCGCGGCAGACGCTGTGCGGCCGGGAGATGTGGTTTTGGTGCGCATTCCGGAAGCAAAAAGGTGGAGATCGCGCCGGAAAATATCCCCATCGATATCGTCTATGAGGATCGCGATATCGCCGTCATCAATAAAGGCAAGGGCATGGTGGTGCATCCGGCCCCGGGCAACGAGCGCGGCACGCTGGTGAATGCGCTCCTCTATCATATCCGGGATCTTTCGGGCATCAATGGGGAGCTGCGACCGGGCATTGTGCATCGCATCGATAAGGATACGACGGGCCTATTGGTCGTTGCCAAAAACGATGCCGCGCACCAAAGCCTGGCGGAGCAGATCGCCAAAAAGGAAGCGGCTCGGGTCTATACTGCGCTGTGTTATGGCAATTTCCGCGAAGAGAGCGGCCGGGTGGATGCGCCCATCGCCCGGCACAAAACGGATCGCAAGAAGATGGCCGTGGTAGCCGGCGGTCGGGTGGCCGTATCCGAGTGGCGGGTGCTCGAGCGGTTTTCTGATTATACGCTGCTGGAAGTTTCGCTTAAGACCGGGCGTACGCATCAAATCCGCGTGCATATGGCGCATCTCGGCCATCCCGTAGTGGGCGACAAGGTGTATACCAAGAAAAAGCCTCCCTTTGCGACGCAGGGACAGATGCTCCATGCGGGAAAATTGGGGCTCACGCACCCCGCACAGGGGAGCGTATGGAGTTCACAGCGCCCCTGCCTGAATACTTTGAGGAAATTTTGCGAAAACTTCGGGCAAAATATGGAAATCGATAAACGGCCAGAGAGAATCTGGCCGTTTATTTATTGGTTTGACGGCTAAAAAATGCTGTGGTATCATAGCATAGAAAACCGAATAGAAGTTCTGGGTGTCCGGGCGCGCAAGCAGCCCGGCTGAAAAAGGAAACAGGTGCAAATCCTGTGCGAACTCGTCGCTGTAAGGGAGGAGCGCGCGCCATATGTCACTGGGAAACTGGGAAGGCGGCGCAGCGCGAAGATGCCAAGCCAGAAGACTTGCCCAAAACTTGCCACAGCGCCACGAGTAAAATGGCTGGTGAGCAGAAAAAGGTTCCCTTTGCTTTTGGGTTCATCTTTTCTTTGTGCTGTGTAGGTTCGGCAGAACAAAGAGGAGGTGTTTTTTTATGGAACAGAAGAAATGGTGGCAAAAAAAGGGAACGTGGATTGGGCTCGTTGCGCTGGTGCTGGTGGCGGCCGGGGCGATTTGGGCATGGACGGCGCTTTCGCCTAAGCCTCAGGAGGGCGCGAAGACCATCGCAGTGGAAATCGTCCATCATGATAAGAGCAAAAATACGCTTGAGATCGCGACAAACGAAGCGTATTTGCGCGGCGCGCTGGAACAGGAAAACCTCATTTCCGGAGATGAATCCGATTATGGCTTGTTTGTTAAAACTGTGGATGGCGAGACGGCGGATTCGGATGCCCAGGAATGGTGGAGCTTCACAAAAGACGGCGTCATGCTGGAAACCGGCGTAGACAGCACGCCCATCGCGGATGGCGAACACTATGAAATCACCTTCACGGTGGGGTATTGCTGCCTCGGAGCGCAAAAGAGCTGGCGCTTATCGGAGCCTTTGGTGCGCTGCTCTTTGTGGCGCAGGTGGCGCTGTCCTTTCTGCCCAATATCGAGCTGGTCTCTGCTGGTCATTGTGTATACGCTGGTTTTCCGGGGAAAAGTTGTGCCCATGCTGGCGGTTTTCATCCTGCTGGAAGGGCTTTTCTACGGGTTTGGCCTTTGGTGGCTGTCGTATCTCTACCTTTGGCCGGTTTTGGCAGGCGTTTCCTGGCTGTGCCGCAAGGTGGAGGGTAGCTTTTCTTGGGCGCTCATCTCCGCGGCCTATGGGATGTGCTTTGGCGCGCTGTGCGCGCTGCCCTATCTGCTCACCAGCGGATTTCCCGCAGCGCTTTCCTATTGGGTCGCGGGCGTTCCCTTCGACTTGGCGCACTGTGTGGGCAACTTTGTGGCGGCGCTGGCGCTTTATGCCCCTTTGCGGCGCGCGCTGGAACGGCTGCAAAGACAATTCTTTATAAAAAAAGAAGCGGTTTGCCGCTTCTTTTTTTATATGCTATTTTTCCAGCAGCACCATCTGCTGCTTATACACATCGCCCGAGCCCAGCGTCACAACGATATCTCCTTCTTTGCCAGTTTTCCAGCAGATAGCGCTTGATATCCTGGAAAGTGGGCAGGTAAAGGGCGTTATTTGAGTGCGCGTTGATCTCGCTAACCAGGTCTGTGGCGTGAATGTCGCCCCTGTCGATATCCCGGCCGGGGTAGAGATCCGGCACCATGACGACGTCGGCCTTGGAAAACGCCGTGCCATATTTTTGGCGCAGCGTCCGCGCCCGGGTAAAGGAGTTGCACTGGAACAGCACATATAGCTTTTTGTGCGGATAGTTGCTGGCTGCGGAGAGGCAGGCTTCAATCTCTGTGGGATGGTGCGCGTAGTCGTGGAAAATCTTCACGGCGTCCCGCTAGCCCACCAGCTCAAAGCGCCGGCCGGCCAGGTGATAGTGCAATAGCGCTGCCGCCGTATCCGCAAAGGAAATGCCCATCGCCTCGTATGCCACAACGCTGGCAGCCAGGGCGTTCTGCACGTTGTGCAGCCCCGGGACATGCAGGACGATATGCCCCAAAACTTTTCCTTCTTTTATAATATCAAATTCCGGATTGCCCAAATCGTCGTAGCGTACGTTCTGGGCGTTGTAATCCCCGGTTCCCTCTATGCTGTAGGTGATGACCTTGCAGTTCACCCGAGCCAGAGCTTTTTTGTGTTCTCGTCGTCTGGGTTTGCGAACAGCACGCCGTCCTCAGGCAGCAGAGAGACAAACTGCGCAAACGTGTCGATGATCTCGTCGATATCTTTATAGTAATCCAGGTGGTCGTCATCAATGTTGTTGATGACAATATGCGTCGGGTGCAGCGTGAGGAAGCTCCTCACATACTCGCAGGCCTCGGTGATAAAGCACTTTGTCCCCCGAGCCGCACGCCGCCCGAGAGGAAGTCCACCATGCCGCCCACGTGCACCGTTGGGTCGATATGCGCGTCGTTGCTGATGAGCGCCAGCATGGAAGTGATGGTGGTTTTGCCGTGGCAGCCCGCGATGCAGATGGATTTTTCGTATCCGCGGCTCACCTGCCCCAGCAGCACAGAGCGCTCCAGCATGGGGATGCCATGTTCTTTTGCATATGCAAATTCTACGTTCGCAGGCTTAATCGCCGCAGAATATACTGCCATAGCAGCGCCCTTCATATAAGAGGCGTCATGCCCGATGTGCACTTCAATGCCCCGCTCCTGCAAAGTCCTTGTAAAGGGCGATTCGTTTAAGTCGCTGCCCGTCACGTGGTAGCCCAGGTTATCTAAGATGAGCGCGAGTCCGCTCATGGAGCATCCGCCGATGCCAATAAAGTGGATTCTTCCTTCTTTATAGTCCTCAAAGTTTGTCATTTTCTATCTTCCTTTCCCGACGTTCTGACTGTCCTTGGGCATAGTCTTTTCTTATTATACTAAATCTCACGCAGGAGAACAATAAAATCTTAAAATCGCCTGGCGGCCCTTTCTTTTCCAATTCTCACGTGGTATAATACGAATGTTTAAGAAAGATTTTTGTAAATATTCGGAATGGGGAGAGAATTTCATGGAACCGGCAACCAGAAAAGAGAGATTATGTGTGCTTTGCGCTTATTTGACGAATCATCCCAATCAGCTCTATCCGCTCTCATATTTCTCTGAGCTTTTTGGCGCGGCGAAATCCACCCTTTCGGAGGATATCTCCATTGTAAAATCCACCTTTGCAAAATGGGGCATCGGCGAAATCGAGGTGCTCATGGGCGCCAGCGGCGGCGTGCGGTTTTTGCCCACCATGCAGGAAGAGGAGATGGCGGAGTCGCTTCGAGAGATTGCGGATAAACTCGAGAGTCCTACGCGGATTCTGCCCGGCGGTTTTCTCTATACTGCGGATATCTTCCTCTCGCCGGCCTATGTGGAAGTCATGGGACAGGTGCTTTGGAATTTGTTTAAAAATACTGGCCCGGATTTTATCATTACGGTGGAAACCAAGGGAATCCCACTGGCCATGCGCGTAGCCCGGCTGTTTGATAAGCCTCTGGTCGTCGCCCGAAAAGAGAGCAAGCTCACAGAGGGCTCGGTTGTCACCATCAACTATCTCTCCGGCTCCTCCAAACGCATGCAGACCATGTCCCTCTCCAAGCGTGCGGTGCGAGAGGGGCAAAAGGCTCTGGTCATCGATGATTTTTTGGCCGGTGGCGGAACCGTGCGCGCCATCTGCGAGCTGATGAAAGAGTTTGGCATTCTTGTCGTGGGCTGCGGCGTCGCCATTGCCACAAGGGAGCCCGAAGTCAAGCGCGTCGAGCACTATAAAAGCCTTATGACGCTGGAACATATCGAAGAAGAGCAGCAGAAAGTTGCCCTGAGCGTCAATCTGGTGTAAAAATACTGATTTTCCCTTTGTATAAGAGGATTTCCCCTGGTTTACGGCGAATAACGTAAATAACCATAGCCCCAGGGAGGTAATCTATGAACATCACGGATATTCGTATCAAAAAGGATCGGCGCGCCTGGCAAAATGCGGGCTATCGCATCCATCACGTTCGATGACATGTTCGTCGTGCATGATATTAAAGTAATTGAAGGGCAAAACGGCCTGTTCATCGCCATGCCCAGCAAGAAAACGCCCAGCGGCGAATATAAAGATATCGCCCATCCTATCAATTCCGCTGCCCGAGAGAAAATTCAGGGGGAAATTCTGGAGGCGTTTGCGCAGCTTCCGGAGGAAGAACGCGCCATGCCCGAAGCCCAGTAGCCAGTGTTTTAACATCGTATTTTAACTTCAATGTAAAAAACTACATATATAATACAATATTTGCTTTGAACGTTTTATCAAGGCGCTTCTTGTAATATCCATTATACGCCGCGATCCGACAAAATAGCACAAAACAGACCCGAACATTTTTGTGCTATTTTGCGCAATGAGCGGTACAAGCTATGAACATTAAAATGTAAAATCATAAAATCAAACGACT
>VOFE01001096.1_pt1 | contig 124001 bp, 214 predicted proteins | sample 5384071 | NCBI WGS metagenome assembly VOFE01 (sample SAMN12384724, study PRJNA508395) | human gut metagenome | isolation source: healthy gut D | host: Homo sapiens
AAGTCAGAGTCCGCACACGCGAAGGCCGATACTGCACAAGGTATGCCATAAGAACGCCATACGCTGCATAATCGCGCGTCTGATACCGAAGCGGTTTCATCTGTGTTCTTCCCTCTCCTCCATGGTAGCAGCGTGCTTCCATCGCCAGCGCCAGATCATTTGCACGGCGGAAGGCTGAAATAAACAGCGGCACCAGAAGCGGCACCATGTTCTTTACTCTCTGGATAATATTTCCGCTCTCAAAATCCGCGCCGCGCGCCATCTGCGCTTTCATAATCTTGTCTGTCTCTTCCAGGAGAATCGGGATAAAACGGAGCGCTATTGACATCATCATGGAAATCTCATGCACCGGCACATGGATTTTTTTCAATGGTCCGAGCAGGCTTTCGAGTGCATCCGTCAGCTGGTTCGGCGTTGTGGTCAGCGTCATCAGCGAAGAGCCGATCATCAGGAAAATCAGACGCACCGACATACGGCATGCCATAGCCACACCCTCACGGGTGATCGTAATTTTCCAGATACGGACGAGCACCTCACCCGGCGTAAATAAGATGTTAAACACCATCGTAATCGCGAGCAGCACAAAAATTGATTTCAGACCCTTCGTGATAAATTTGAACGGTACCTTCGACAGTTTAATCATCACCGCAAGGAATACGGTTCCAAGCAGATAGCCCCAGTTGTGGAACAAAAAGAGGGAAAGGACATAAACGATCGTTCCTACAAATTTCACACGCGGGTCAAGCCGGTGCAGAATGGAATCTGCCGGATAATACTGGCCCAGAGTAATATCTCTTAACATACTTCTGCTCCTTTTTTTTCCCGTTTTCTTCTGACTTTTCAGTGCCGCAAGAATCGTATCGCGCGCCTCTTCAACCGTTGTCGCCGTTACGTCCACGTCCATGCCGTGTTCCTTTAGCGCATGCATAATATACGTCATCTGCGGCGCCGCAAGACCGATTTTCTCCAGCTCTTTATAGTGAGCGAAGACTTTCTTCGGTGTATCGTCAAACGCCACATGACCGTGGTTCATGACAATAATCCGCTCTACATATTTTGCAATATCCTCCATGCTGTGCGATACGAGCACAACCGAAATGCCGCGCGTCTTATGCAGCAATGCAAGCTGATCGAGGATTTCATCGCGTCCCTTCGGATCAAGGCCTGCAGTCGGCTCGTCAAGCACCAGAAAATCCGGGTTCATGGCAAGCACACCGGCAATCGCAACACGACGTTTCTGACCTCCGGAGAGTTCAAACGGCGATTTTTCATACATTTCCTTTGGAAATCCGACATGATCCAGTGCCTCTTCCGCCCGTTTTCTGCATTCCTCCGGTGAAAGTCCCTGGTTTTCGGACCGAAGCAGACATCTGTGATCACATCCGTCTCAAAGAGCTGATGCTCCGGGTACTGGAAAACCAGTCCCACATGGCTTCGAAGCTCTCTTAGCGGATATCCTTCTTTCCAGATATCCTCTCCGTTATACAGCACCCGTCCCAATGTCGGGCGGATCAGACCGTTCAAATGCTGCACAAGCGTCGATTTTCCGCTTCCCGTATGGCCGATAATCCCAACAAACTGGTACCATTCGGAATTTCAAGATTGATATGCTCCAGGGCGTGCATTTCATATGCCGTTCCCGGGCTGTATGTGTACGTTACATCTTCAAGTTTCAATGACATAATGCATTCACCAGTTCTTCAATGGTCAAAATTCCCTCCGGGAGATCTACACCATTTTTTTTCTCAATTCATAAGCCAACAGTGTCACTTGGGGTACATCAAGACGGAGTTCTTTTAATTTCTCAACTTCGGAAAAATCTCCCTTGGCGTCCCCTGCATTACCAGTCTGCCGCTGTCCATAACGAACACACGGTCCGCAAAAACAACCTCTTCCATGTAATGCGTAATCAGAATAACCGTAACGCCCTTTTTCTTCATTCAGCTTACGCACAGCGCGAAGAACCTCTTTTCGTCCGTTCGGATCCAGCATCGCGGTTGGTTCATCAAGAACAATACATTCCGGCTGCATAGCCATCACTCCTGCAATTGCAACCCTCTGTTTCTGACCTCCCGAGAGCTTATTCGGAGAGTGGGCCGGTATGAAATCATCCCGGTCGCCGTAAGGCTTTCCTCCACCCGTTTCCAGATTTCATCGGTCGGGACACCCAGATTTTCCGGTCCAAAGCCGACATCCTCTTCCACCACATTTCCGATGATCTGGTTATCCGGGTTCTGGAATACCATACCGGCTTTCTGGCGGATCTTCCAGACATCCTCCTCATCTGTCGTCTTCATATCGTCCACCCACATGGTGCCTTCTGTAGGCACCAGCAGAGCGTTGATATGTTTCGCAAGCGTTGATTTTCCGCTTCCGTTATGCCCGAGCACCGCAATAAACTGTCCCTTCTGGATTTCCAGACTGACATCTTCGATCGCTTTTGTTACTTCCGGCTCCTGTCCTTCCTCCTCGTAACGGAGGTATTCATACCCAAAGGCCTGCCGCACGTATCATACCCATGACATTATTCCCCGCTTTCTTCTGCATCCGAGCGGATTTCATCGATCAGATTCCAGATCTCCTCACGGCCCTGTTTTGACTCCGCAGAAAACGGAATCACAATCGTATCTTTCTCGACCTCCAGCGTTTCACGGATCAGCTTGATCTGTTTCTGAAGCTGACTGCGTTTGATCTTGTCCAGCTTCGTCGCAATGATGATCGGCTGGTAACCGTTTCGAAGGATCCATTCATACATAATGCGGTCGTTGTTGGACGGTTCATGACGGATATCAATCAGAAGAAATACTGCGTGCAGCATTTTTGACTGATGCAGATAATCCTCGATCAGCTTGCCCCATTTTGCTTTAACCTCCTCGGAGGCTCTCGCAAAACCGTATCCCGGCAAATCCACCAGATACATTTCCTCATTGATGTGGTAGTAGTTGATCGTCTGTGTTTTTCCCGGCTGCGCACTGGTACGCGCCAGTGATTTCCGATTCATCAGGGCATTGATGAGAGAAGATTTTCCAACATTGGATTTTCCGCAAATGCCACTTCCACCTGACCGGTATCCGGCAGTTTACTGGTGATTCCGCAGACGTGCTGCAGCTCTACCTGTTTAATTACCATACTTTTCTTCTCCTGTTTTTTGCATCTTCTGCCTTACTTCTTTTCCACAAGTGCCAGTTTTAATCCCTGTTCCATGCTGCCGACAAATTCGATCTGCAGTCCGTCTGTGATCTCCGCATCCAGTTCTCTTACATCCGGCTCATTTTTCTCCGGAACGAGAACCATATGGATACCGGCTTTCTTTGCCACCAGCAGCTTCTCTTTTAAGCCGCCGATCGGAAGCACACGGCCGCGGAGCGTAATCTCTCCGGTCATCGCAACGTCTGCTTTTACCGGAACCTTTGTGATCGCGGAAACCATCGCCGTCGCCATCGTAATACCGGCAGACGGGCCATCTTTTGGAACTACCTCCGGAATGTGAATGTGGATGTCGTGTTTCTCGAAAAATTCTTTCGGAATCTCATACTGCTCTGCCACGGAACGAATAAAGCTGATGCCCGCCTGCGCAGACTCCTTCATCACATCGCCGAGCTTGGCCGGTCAGCAGAAACTCTCCTTTTCCCGGCATCACATTGACCTCGATCTGCAGCGTATCGCCGCCGACTGCCGTCCAGGCAAGACCGCGCACAATACCAATCTCCGGTTTTTCGTTTACCGGCTGGAACTCATACCTCTCTTTTCCGAGGAACTCTTCCAGATTTTCTTTCGTCACAACAACCTCTTTTACCTGTTCCTCGAGAATCTTTCTCGCGCTCTTTCTGCAGATTCTGCCGATCTGGCGCTCCAGGGAGCGGACACCTGCCTCTCTGGTGTAGCCGCTGATCACTTCCATCAACGCCTCATCCTCGATCACAAGCTGTGCTTCTTTCAGACCGTTCGCCTTCTTCTGCTTCGAACGAGATGTTCTTTTGCGATATGGAACTTCTCGTTTTCCGTATAGCTTGAAATTTCAATCACTTCCATACGGTCCAGCAGCGGACGCGGAATGTTCTGAATATCATTTGCGGTTGCAATAAAGAGCACCTCCGAAAGGTCGATCGGAAGCTCTACGTAATGATCGGCAAATTTATTATTCTGCTCGGAATCGAGGACCTCAAGAAGTGCGGAAGAGGTATCTCCCTTGTAATCTGCACTTACTTTGTCGATCTCATCGAACAGCATCAGCGGATTTTTCACCTTCGCCTGATGGAGTCCCGCCGCAATGCGTCCCGGCATCGCGCCGATGTAGGTTCTTCTGTGCCGCGGATCTCCGCCTCATCCCGCACACCGCCAAGGCAGATGCGGACGTATTTTTTATTCAGGGCTCGCGCCACGCTTCTCGCAATCGAGGTCTTACCGGTTCCCGGAGGCCTGCCAAGCAGAGAATCGGGCTCTCGCCTTTCTTCGTCAGGGTGCGTACGGCCAGGAATTCGAGGATTCTCTCTTTTACTTTCGAAAGACCGTAGTGATCTTCCTCCAGAATCTCGCGTGCTCTTGCCAGATCTTGATTGTCACGGGATGCCTTATCCCACGGAAGCCCCAGCAGTGTCTCGATATAGCCACGGATCACGCCTGCCTCGGACGGATTGTTGGTACCGAATTTTCCAGACGGTGGATCTCCTCGGAAATCCGCTCTTTTACCTCTTTGGAAGCTTTGAGCTTCTCAAGCTGCTTCTTATAATTTTCAATCTCGGTCCGGGAATTGTCCTCGCCGAGTTCCTCCCGGATGACTTTAAGCTGCTCGCGCAGAATATAATCACGCTGGTTCTTATCAATCCGCTCTTTGATTTTTCCCTGAATCTCCGAACGGATCTCCTGAATCTGAATCTCGTTGGCGATCATGACGCAGAGCGTATCATACCGCTCGGAAAGCTCCACAGCCTCCAGCAGTTTCTGGCGGTTTACGTAGTCGAGGGGCAGATTCATGCAGATCTGGTCCACCAGCTTTCCAACTTCTTCGGTTCCGAGGATCTGGCCTGCCAGTTCCTTGCTGACTTTCTGCGTCTGCTCGCAGTAGACGGCAAACAGCTCTTTTAAGTTGCGCAGCATTGCCTCCTGCTCGATATCGGAAAACTGCATTTCGTCCGAGCCGGTAAACAGCGCCACCTCGGCGCGGAGATACTCGCTCTCCTCTTCCTCGAAGTTCAGCAGTTCTGCGCGTCTTTCTGCTTCTACGAGAATCCGAAGAACATCCTTTGGCATTCTCACAACCTGTTTGATGACCGCAATTGTTCCAATTTTATACACATCAAGCAGACCCGGTACTTCCGTATCCGGGTCTTTCTGTGTAATCAGGAAAATTTTCTGGTCACCCAGCATTGCCTCCTCGACCGCACGGATCGATTTGGCTCTGCTGATATCAAAATGTACAATCATATCCGGCAGAATCGTCGTTCCACGCAGCGCAATCGCCGGTAATACTTTTGTCACTTCTTCCATTTAAGTTTCCTCCTGCGTTTTTTCAGGCGGTTTCCGGTCTTCCGGATCTTCTTCCCATATTCCGCCGTGGAACGCCGGCTTTTTTACTCGGTTCGCCGTGAATAATCTCCGGCTCCGCCTTCTTTTCTACAGCATCCTTGGTGATGACGCATTCTTTTGTCGTATTGTTCGACGGGATCTCATACATCAGATCCATCATCGTATCTTCCATGATTGCGCGGAGACCTCTGGCGCCTGTTTTCCGCTCCAGGGATTTCTTTGCAATCGCTTCGAGTGCATCTTCTTTGAAGTCAAGCTGTACGCCGTCCAGCTCAAACAGCTTCTTGTACTGTTTGACCAGAGAATTCTTCGGCTCAACCAGAATCTTCATCAGGGCTCGTCTCATCCAGAGAATTTAACGTAACGACAATCGGCACACGTCCAACAAACTCCGGAATCATACCGAACTTGGTCAGATCCTGCGGCATGACCTGACGGAGCAGATCTCCGACATTCTCATCTTTTGATGGCCGATCGGATTGTTGAATCCGATGGATTTCGTATCCTGTCTCGTCTCGATGATCTTCTCGAGTCCTTCGAATGCACCGCCGCAGATAAAGAGGATATTCGTCGTATCGATCTGAATCAGCTCCTGATGCGGATGCTTTCTTCCACCCTGCGGCGGTACGGAAGCTACAGTTCCCTCCAGGATTTTCAGCAGTGCCTGCTGTACACCCTCGCCGGAAACATCTCGTGTGATCGAAGCGTTTTCAGATTTTCTTGTGATTTTATCGATCTCATCGATGTAGATGATGCCGTGCTCAGCGCGCTCGATATCATAGTCTGCTGCCTGAATGATCTTGAGCAGAATATTCTCCACATCCTCGCCGACATAACCTGCTTCGGTGAGCGCCGTTGCGTCTGCAATTGCAAACGGAACGTTGATCAGTTTGGCCAGTGTCTGTGCCAGATACGTTTTTCCGGAACCGGTCGGTCCGAGCATCAGAATGTTGCTCTTCTGCAGTTCGATGTCGGAGGATGCACCGGAAAGCACTCGTTTGTAATGATTGTAAACAGCAACGGAGAGCACTTTTTCGCCTCATCCTGTCCGATTACGTAGTCATCCAGAAATGCTTTGATTTCCTTTGGTTTGATCAGGTTGATCTCGTCGGTATCCTGCTCGCCGTACAGATCCTCAAATTCTTCCTGAATGATCTCCGAGCAGATTGCCACGCAGTCATCACAGATGTATGCCCCGTCCGCCTGCGATCAGCTTGCGTACCTGGTCTTCTGTCTTTCCGCAGAAAGAGCAGCGGATCTTGGTATCATTCCTTTTATAGCCATCGTTTTCTTCCTTTCAACATATTACAACTAAACCTTATCGCCGGATAAGGCAAAAGGTGCCACAAAGCCTCATTGCCGGAACTACGCTTTTGGACACCTTTCCTCTCTTATCGGTTCGTAATTACATTATCAATCAGACCGTATGCTTTTGCTTCCTCTGCGGACATGTAGTTGTCACGCTCGGTATCGATCTCAATCTGTTCCAGCGGTTTTCCTGTATTTACCGCCAGAATTTCATTTAATTTCCGTTTGGTTTTCAGAATCTGTTCTGCAACGATTTTGATCTCTGTTGCCTGTCCTTTTGCTCCGCCGGAAGGCTGGTGTATCATAATTTCTGCATTTGGAAGAGCCATTCTCTTTCCTTTTGTACCTCCTGCCAGAAGGAACGCTCCCATGCTGGCGGCCATACCGATACAGATCGTGGATACATCACATTTGATGTACTGCATCGTATCGTAGATAGCAAGTCCTGCGCTTACAGAACCTCCCGGGCTGTTGATATACATGTGGATATCTTTTCCCGGATCCTCAGACTCCAGAAAAAGAAGCTGTGCAACGATCAGGTTTGCCGATACGTCAGTGACTTCCTCTCCCAGAAAAATAATACGGTCGTTCAGCAGTCTTGAATAAATATCGTAACTTCTCTCTCCTCCTGCTTGTCTGCTCGATGACATAAGGTACAAAACTCATTCAATTGCCTCTCTTTCCGAGGTCTTACGCCTCTTTTGCGCTGTCTACTATATGAGTTACTGCTTCCTGAACAGCGAGATCTTTCTTCATCTGCTCTTTCTCATATTCGCCAACGAGCTCTTTGAATTTATCCAGCTCCATTTTGTACATTTCAGCCATTTTAGCCAGCTCTTCGTCCAGCTTCTCATCGCTGATCTGGATGTTCTCTACTTCTGCAACTTTCTCAAGTACCAGTCTGCTCTCGATTCTCTTAACAGCCTGCGGTTTCATCTGCTCTTTTAAGGAATCAACGGTAGCGCCTGTAAACTGCATGTACTGCTCCATGGACAGTCCCTGAGACTGGATTCTTCTTGCGAAATCGTCAACCATGTTCTCTACCTGCGTATCGATCATAGCTTCCGGAATCTCCATTGTTGCGTTCTCTACTGCTTTATCTACGACAGCGTTCTCTTTTTCTGTCTTAGCCTGCTCTTCTTTTTTTCTTGGTCAGGTTGTCTTTGATTTCTTTTTGTACTCATCCAGAGTATCGAACTCGGAAACGTCTTTTGCGAAGTCGTCATCAAGTGCCGGAAGCTCTTTTGCTTCGATTTTGTGGATGGTGCATTTGAATACTGCTGCTTTTCCGGCAAGCTCTTCTGCCTGATAATCTTCCGGGAAAGTAACGTTTACTTCCTTCTCCTCTTCCAGAGCTGCGCCAACGAGCTGCTCTTCGAATCCCGGAATGAAGGAATGGGGGAGCCAAGGGTCAGCGGATAATCTTTTCCAGCGCCGCCGTCGAACGGAACGCCGTCTACAGAACCTTCGAAGTCAAGTGTAACGGTATCTCCGTCTGCTGCCGGACGATCCTCTACATTGATGGTTCTTGCATTTTTCTCCTGCTCTTTTTCAGCTCAGCTTCTACTTCTTCATCTGTAACGGTTGTGTCAGCTTTTGCTACTTCCAGACCTTTGTACTCGCCAAGGGTAACTTCCGGTTTTACTGCTACAGTTGCGGTAAAGATGAAAGCTTTGCCTTTTTCGATCTGCTCTACGTTGATCTCGGACGGGATACGATGTCCAGTTTGCTTTCTCTTCTGCTGCTTTGGAATACTCTTCCGGAACAAGGCTGTTTACAGCATCCTCATAGAATACTGCCGGGCCATACATTTTTTCTACCATAGCTCTCGGAACTTTTCCTTTACGGAATCCCGGAACACTGATCTGCTTCTTCTGCTTCTGGTAAGCTGACTCAAGTGCTTTCTCTAATTCTTCAGCCGGAACCTCAATGGTAAGTTTGGCATATTCTTTTCTAAATTTTCGACCTGTACACTCATTTTATCAATTTCCTCCTTGATTTATCTGAAAAGCGGCAGAAAACCTGCACACCTCTCCATTCTACAGTCATTTATCGAGTATAGCATACTCTTTTCAAAAACGCCAGTGATTTTTTATATTTCTGTGGTTTTTAGGCTTTTTTTAGCAATGAAATACGATTTTTTCCGCCATTTCTTTTGCTTTGTCCTCTCCCTGCAGAACACGGATCAGCTCCAGTGCGAAGTCAGTGGCTGCTCCCATGCCGCGGTACCGGTGGTCACATTTTTGTCGGTGACTGCCGGTACATCGAGTACGTTTGCGCCTGCCAGCTTTTTCTTCAAATCCCGGGAAGCAGACAGCGTTTTTATCTTTTAAGATGCCCATCACACCAAGGATGCTCGGCGCTGCGCAGATGGCTGCCAGTTTCTTTTCCTGATCGTCATAGGAACGGATCAGCGCTGCGAGCGTCTCGTTTGGCCAGATTTAATGTACCCGGCATTCCGCCCGGAAGTACCAGCATGTCTCCGTCATCAAACTCTCCCTCTTCGATGGTTTCATCTGCAAGAATGGTGATTTTGTGGGATCCTGTTACTTCTTTTCTTCCCATAATAGAAACGGTGCATACGTCTTCTCCGGCTCTGCGCAGCAGATCCACCGGGGTCAGTGCCTCAATCTCTTCACATCCGTCTGCCAGAAATACATAAATCTTTGCCATGGTTTTGTCCTCCTGTGTTGTATGATCAGTCTCGTGTGTTTTGTCACGTGATATTCTCTGCTTTTTTTTTGTAACAAACCGCCGCTATTATACCACATTTTTCCGCAGAATGCTTGCATTTCATAAAAATTTCAGGACTTTTTTCGCAAAAAGCCGGATTTCGCTTAACATCACGGGAAAAGCATGGTAAACTCTTGAAAAAAGCAGTGATGCAATCACGAGAAGGAGTCTCTTTTTATGGAAATCGAACGCAAATACCTTCTGGATCAGCTTCCGGAAAATCTTACAAGCTATCCATGTAAAAAAAATCGAGCAGGGCTATCTTTCCACCGAACCGGTTGTCCGCATCCGCCGCTCTGACGACGAATATTATCTGACCTACAAAGGAAAAGGACTGATGGCGCGGGAAGAATATAATCTTCCGCTCACAAAGGAATCCTACCTGCATCTGCGGGAAAAGGCAGACGGCGTTCTCATCTCAAAAACACGCTATCTGCTGCCGCTTACCGGAACGGATCTGACGATCGAGCTCGATGTCTTTGATGCGCCGTATGAACTTTTTTACCTCGCAGAGGTGGAGTTTCCAGACGAAGCATCCGCAAACGCCTTTGTTCCTCCGGTATGGTTTGGAAAGGATGTAACCTATTCTTCCGATTATCACAACAGTACGCTCAGTAAAGGAAAAAAAACTATAAATTACCAGAAAAATCCCGGTGCCTTTTCCACGGCTGCCGGGATTTTTTTCCGCTCGTTTGTTTTTTACTCTTTTTTGTGCTTGCTTTTTGCTTGTTTTGGTTTGTTTTTTGTGCATACATTTCTTTATTTTGCTGCTTTCACATTAGCGTCATTCTGTCAAAGCGGCGGTGCTGCTCCTTCTAATCCACTCCCTTTGATTTCCGGATGCAGGCTCGTGTTGCATCAATAACAGCACTTCTCAGTTTCTCCCGCTCCAGTACGGCAACCGCTTCGATGGTGGTTCCGCCTGGCGAGCAGACCATGTCTTTTAATTCTCCGGGTGCATTCCTGTCTCGAGAAGCATTTTGGCGCTTCAAGGACAGACTGTGCAGCAAATTCATATGCCTGTTTTTCTCGGCATTCCTTCGGCTACGGCCGCATCTGCAAGAGCCTCCAGGAAAAGAAATACGTACGCCGGCGAGCTTCCGCTGACACCTGTGACGGTATCCATCAGATACTCGGAACAACTTCTGCGCGGTACCAAAGCTTTTCAGGAGGGTTAAAACGAGCTGCAGCTCTTCCTCCGTCACGAGATCATTGGCACAGACGCCGGTCATTCCTTCTCCGACGAGTGCTGGTGTGTTTGGCATGGTGCGAATTAACTTTGTTGGTTTTCCGATTTCTGTACCCAGCCATTGTAAAGACTTACCGGGAAGAATCGATACGATAATCTTCTCGGGTGAGATGAAGTTTTTGACGAGGTTTATTATATTTTTTATTTGGTTTGGCTTTACTGCCAGGAATACAAGATCGGATCCGGCTACGACCGCTTCGTTATCCATAGTCGCCTGGACTCCAAACTGGTTGGTCAAGCGTTCCACACTTTTCTCCGTGCGGACCGATACCAGAATGTCATCTGCAGATACAACTCCTTTTTTGGATCATTCCGCCAATCATGGCACTCGCCATGTTGCCGCCGCCGATAAAACCTACTTTCATGTCTGTTCGCCTCCGTATGCCTGTGTTGTAAAAAATATATGCGACACCCATAGTATGCAACAAAATTTACTTTTTGCAATACTTTTTCTCTATTTTTCTGCTTTTCTTTTGTAATTTTCTTTATTTTTTCGAATTAAATGTCGCTGTTTGTCGACGAATGTCGAAAAAGTGTCTTTTTCTGTCTTTTTTCGCTTTTCTATTCCGCCGGAATCAGCCTTTGGCGGCGGCCTCTTCGGCGTATTTTGTTGTCACGAGTGTCTTGTACGGTGTCTTTTTCTCCAGCTCTCCCGCCTGCTCCAGAATCTCCTGCAGAAGATCAAAACTTTCTTCCTCAAAGATCAGATTTTCTTTCCACGTATCCTGCTCATAGTAGCGGCGCACGATCGCGGTGATGGTTTCCAGCTCGGTTTCTGCAAACTGCGGCGCAATCACTTCTGCAATCTCCTCCGGTGTGTGCGTCTGCACGAAGTCCATTCCCTTCTGCAGTGCCTTCGTGAATTTTTTCTACGGTTGCGCCGTGCGTTTTCAGATAACTCTGTTTGACGCTGTACGACGTATACGGCACATACCCGGATTCCGTTCCGACCGATGCCACCACATAGCCGTCGCCCTTCTGCTCGAGCAGTGTCGCGGACGGTTCAAATTCAATCGTATAATCCCCTGCCCGCCGGAGAACGCGGCAGCTGTGGAACCAAAATCGATGCTCTGGTTGATATTTACATCTTTTTATCAATCCCTTTCTGCGCCAGAACATACTCAAAGACCATTTCCGGCATACCGCCTTTTTCCCCCTAATACCTCTTTGTTTTTCAATTTCTCCCAGGTAAACGAATTGTCTTTCTCTCTTCCCACAACAAAGTTTCCCGCCCGCTGAGTCAGCTGCGCGAAGTTCACAACCGGGTCTGCGGTTCCCTCGAGGTACGCGTAGACGGTTGCCTCCGCCCCCATAAACCCGATATCCGCCTCGCCGGAAATCATCGCCGTCAGCACTTTATCTGCACCAAATCCTGTCATCAGCGTCAGATCAATGCCCTCGTCCGCGAAATACCCCCTCCTCAATTGCCACGTACTGCGGGGCGTAAAAAATGGAGTGGGCAACCTCATTTAATGTCACCTGCTCCACTTTTTCTTTTGTCTCATCTTTTGCCCCGCATCCCGCCAGCGTCACTGCCGCCATTGCCAGTACAAGCGCACCTGTCAGCCATTTTCCTTTCATCAACAGATTCTCCTGTTTTTTTCATTCTAACCTTAGAATATGATTTCCCGGTAAAAATGCGTGCAAAAATGAAGGAGAAACGTTCGAATTTCGTTTCTCCTTCGTTTCTTATTTCTTCTCTTGTTTTTCTTTTGCCTTCTGTTCTTCTTTCGTCCGGATTTTGTCTTCGTACATTTTCTTTTCATTCTACAATCTACCTTATCGCTCCGTCAACACATTTAGGCTTCCTTTTCCGAAATTCTCTATTTTGAAAAACAAATTGAGGATCTCCGCAAAATTTGTTATAGTAAGGGTAATTCAAACAGTTACAAAGGAGGCTATTATGAAAATAAAATCAGTTGCTGTTCTGGGCGCCGGGCGGTTGGGTCTTATGTGATCTGGGGGCTTTCGGAGAAAAAGGACATCCGGCTCGGCGTTATCGCGTCCGGGGAACGGGCGAAGCGTCTGAAAAACAAAGGATGTAAAATTAACGATACGGTTTATCACCCGGAGGTATGGACACCGGAAGAGGCACACGGCGTGGATTTTCTGATCGTCTCGCTCAAATACGGCGCACTGCCGGGGCTCTTGACAATATTACTGCCGTTACCGGCGAGAATACTGTGATCATGAGTCTGATGAACGGCGTGGACAGTGAGGAGATCATCGCGGAAAAAGTCGGTGCGGAGCATCTGCTTCATGCTATTATCAAAGTAGCTTCTCATAAAGAGAATGACGGCTACGTTTTTCAACCCTGAGGCGACGCTCGGCATCATTTTCGGCGAAGTTCCGGCGCCGTACGACAGTGAGCGTGTGCAGGCTGTTCTGGATCTGTTCTCCGGCACAGGGCTGCATTACCGGGCAACCGATTGTATTTTAGAGGAAATATGGAGCAAATTCCGGCTGAATGTCTGCAATAACCTGCCGCAGGCTATTCTCGGTGCCGGGGTCGGCTGCTACCGCGACAGTGTACATATGAAGGCGATCAGCGACGGACTCCGCGCAGAACTGATGGCGATTGCGGAGGCAAAGGGAATTTATATCAGCAAGGCGGATGTCTGCGCGGGACGCGGAAGTGCGGTTCCGCCGACGGCGCGCTACTCGACGCTCCAGGATCTGGATGCCGGATGCCACACGGAAATCGATATGTTCTCCGGCGCGCTTGTTCGCATGGGAAAAGAGCTTGGAATTCCAACGCCTTACAATGAATTTACGTACCATATGATCAAAGCACTGGAAGAGAAAAACGACGGACGGTTTGACTACAGCGGAAGCGAAGAACCGCTCTGGGCGAAATAGATACGATAGGAGAATCTCACGATGAAAGAAATCAAATGGGCTGTACTCGGATGCGGTGTGATTGCAAATGAAATGGCGGTCGCACTGCAGAAAAACGGAAAGAATATTTACGCAGTCGGCAACCGGACCCATGAGAAGGCGGCTGCTTTTGCGGAGAAATATGGAATTGGAAAAGTTTACGATGATTTCCATGAGATGTTTACCGATCCGGAGGTCGATGTCATTTATATCACGACGCCGCACAACACGCATCTTGGCTTTATGAAAGAGGCGATTGCCAATGGAAAACACATTCTCGTTGAGAAATCGATTACGCTGAACAGCGACGAGCTCGACGAAGGCCATAGCGCTTGCAAAAGAAAAAGGTGTCATCATCGGAGAGGCAATGACGATTTACCATATGCCGATCTACAAAGAGCTGAAAAAACTTCTCGACTCCGGCAGTCTCGGCAGAGTCAATCTGATCACGATGAACTTCGGCAGTTTCAAAGAGTACAACATGAAGAACCGCTTCTTCAACCGGAATCTCGCAGGCGGCGCGATGCTTGATATCGGCGTATACGCACTCTCCTTCCTCCGCTGGTTCTTCGACTCTAAGCCGGATCAGCTCCTTTCCCAGGTAAAGCCCGCTCCGACCGGTGTGGACGAGCAGGCGCGGCCTCCTTCTCACCAATCAGGAAGGACAGATGGCAAGTGTGATGCTCTCTCTCCACTCCAAACAGCCGAACCGCGGCATGGTTTCCTGTGAGAACGGATTTATCGAGATCATGGAGTACCCGCGTGCCTGGGAAGCAAAATCACAGACGCTTCCACCGGCGAATCCGAAATCATCAAAGCCGGTGAAAACGCCGATGCACTCGCCTATGAGCTCGCCGACATGGAACGCGCCATCAATGGAGATGCATCTGCCATGCACCTCGACTACACGAAGGACGTCATGGATCTGATGACCTCCTTCCGCAGAACCTGGGGCTATACGTACCCGGAGGAAGAAAAATAAGATTCGCACATCAAAAGCCCCTGCCCGGCACACATCAGATGCCGGGCAGGGGCACTTCTTTTCACCTGCAATACTCTGCAATTTTCTTTTTTCAGTAATTCCGCATCAATCGGCTTTGCGATATGCACGTTCATGCCTTACTCTTTTGCGGTATGCCGGTCTTCAACAAAGGCGTTGGCGCTCATGGCGAAAATCGGAATGGAGGCGGCATCATCACGTCCATGACTTCCACGCATATTTTATACTTCATTTTACGCTGATATTATTTTCTCTTTCAACCCAAATAACATTACATTTCCAATATTTTGCATGTCTTTTTATTTTTCTGAATTTTTTAAAATCTTCCGTTTTTCTCTTGCACAATTGTTTTTATGCGTATATAATTGTCTGCAGAAAGCAAAGGGGAGCTCGCGTGCGAAGCGGGCTGAGAGTAGGATGCATCTCCTAGACCCTGAACCTGATTTGGGTAATGCCAACGTAGGGAGATACGATATGCACATTTTCTGCAGATATACCTCCACGTATATCTGCTTTTTTTAATCTCTATGAACACATCATCAACAGGTTCTTCCAGTACCACAAGGGAATTTGCTTCTGCAAAAATACTCACACAGGAGGAACAAAAAATTATGTTAGGCACTTGTCTTGACAATGTCAGAAAAACAACCCCTCTCGTACACAACATCACGAATTACGTCACAGTAAACGATGTCGCCAATATTCTGCTGGCATGCGGCGCAAGCCCGATCATGTCCGATGAACCGGAGGATGTCGAGGATATCACCTCCATCTGCGGCGGTCTGAACATCAACATCGGAACGCTGCACAGAACGAGCATCGACGGCATGTACCGTGCCGGTGCAAAAAGCAGCTTCGCTCGGCCACAAAATCCTGCTCGATCCAGTCGGCGCAGGCGCAAAGCCACTTACGTACTTCGACCGCAGTCGGACTGATGGAAAAAATCCCGTTCACCGTCATCCGCGGAAATATTTCCGAGATTAAGACACTGGCACTCGGAAGCGGAACGACAAAGGGTGTTGACGCAGACGTTGCCGATAAAGTAACAGACGAAAACCTCGACAGCGCCGTTGCTTTTGCAAAAAACTTTGCGAAAGACCACAACTGTGTTGTCGCCAGCACAGGAGCGATCGACCTCGTTGCCGATGCTGACACCTGCTACGTGCTCCGCAACGGACACGCCGAGATGGGAAGCATCACCGGAACAGGCTGCCAGCTCTCCGGCATGATGACCGCTTACCTCGTTGCCAACCCGGACGAGCCGTTAAAAGCCGCTGCTGCCGCTGTCTGCGCGATGGGACTTGCCGGCGAGATCGGCTGGAGCCATATGAAACCGGAAGACGGCAATTCCACCTACCGGAACCGGATCATCGACGCCATCTACCATATGAAGGGCGAAACGCTGGAGAAAGGGGCAAAGTATGAACTGCGATAAAAAGCCTGCTTTTTATATGCTGTGACAGACCGCAGCTGGCTGAACGGCGAGACACTGTACAGCCAGGTGGAAAAAGGCTCTGCAGGGCGGCGCAACGTTTATCCAGCTCCGCGAAAAAAATCTTGACCAGGATCACTTTATGGAAGAGGCACTGGAACTGAAAAAACTCTGTGCCGCATACCATGTTCCTTTTGTCATCAACGATAACGTGGAAATCGCAGCTAAGATGGATGCGGACGGCGTTCATGTCGTGCCAGAGCGATATGGAGGCCGGCAATGTCCGTGCAAAGCTTGGCCCGGACAAGATCATCGGCGTTTCGGCACAGACCGTGGAACAGGCCATTCTCGCCGAGCAGCGCGGGGCAGATTACCTCGGCGTCGGCGCAGTCTTCCACACCGGTTCCAAGGCGGATGCGGAGGATGTCAGCCACGAAACGCTGACTGCTATCTGCAATGCCGTTAAAATCCCTGTCATCGCCATCGGCGGCATCACACGCGATAACGTGACGGAGCTTTCCGGCAGCGGCATCTGCGGCATCGCCGTTATCAGCGCCATTTTGCACAGAAAGACATTGTTTCCGCAACGAAGGATCTGAAAGAACAGACTCTGCGCATGCTGGAAAACAAATAATTTTACGTAACCATGCATCCTCACACTAGGCGGCAGACTGGGGGCACCACTTTCTTTGTCGCCTGTCCAAAAAGAAAAGTAATGCAAAGGAGTAATTCTCATGGACGCGAAAAACATGAAAACAGCATTAACAATCGCGGGAAGTGATTCCAGCGGAGGCGCCGGCATTCAGGCAGACATCAAAACCATGATCACAAACGGAGTTTACGCCATGTCGGCAATTACCGCACTCACCGCCCAGAACACCACCGGGTTTCCGGTATTTTCGATGTAACACCGGAGTTTCTGGTACCGCACAGCTTGACGCCGTCTTTACGGACATCTTCCCGGACGCCGTAAAAATCGGAATGGTATCCTCCCCGGCACTGATCGAAGTCATCTCCGAACGGCTTCGCTTCTACCAGGTAAAACACATCGTTGTGGACCCGGTCCTCGTCGCTACAAGCGGTTCCGCGCTCGCTTCGGGCGGCGTGCCTGACCTGATGAAAAACTGCTCTTTCCTCTGGTACTGAAGTCATCACACCGAATATCCCAGAGGGAGAAGTTCTCTCCGGCATCAAAATCCAGTCGGAAAGCGATATGGAACGCGCCGCAAAAGAGATCGGGGATTCCTGCGGCTGTGCCGTTCTATTAAAGGGCGGCCACAGTATCAATGATGCCAACGATCTTTTTATATCACAACGGCACATTTACCTGGTTCACCGGAAAACGCATCGACAATTCGAACACACACGGCACCGGCTGTACACTCTCCAGCGCCATCGCATCGGGGCTCGCAAAGGGGCTTTCCCTTCCGGATGCCATTTCCGCCGCAAAAGAGTATATTTCGGGCGCACTCGCGAGCATGATGGATCTCGCCACGGCTCGGGACCGCTGAACCACGCTTACCGGATCTGATTTTTGAAAATAAAGGAGAACAACAGATGGAACGCAATTACGCAACACAGATGGACGCCGCACGCCGCGGCATTGTAACACCGGAGCTGAAAAAAGTCGCAGAAAAAGAGTATATGGCCGTGGAAGACCTGATGCCGCTCGTTGCCAGCGGAAAGGTTGCCATTCCGGCCAATAAGCTGCACACCTGCATCGACCCGGAGGGCATCGGCTCGATGCTGCGCACGAAAATCAATGTAAATCTCGGTGTTTCGAAAGACTGTAAAGATTACGATGTGGAGATGCAGAAGGTACTCTCCGCGGTCAATATGGAAAAACCATCGATCAGATCCGCAAACACAAGCGGAAAATGAATATCGTTTCCAGAGGAGGCTCCCTTGTATTTGCATGGATGTGCATGACCGGTGAGGAGAATCCATTTTACGAATACTATGACGAAGAACCTTGGATATCTGTGCTGAGTACGATGTAACGATTTCCCTTGGAGATGCCTGTCGTCCGGGCTGCCTTGCCGACGCTACCGATGTATGCCAGATTGAAGAACTTGTACGACTTGGCGAGCTTACCAAGCGTGCGTGGGAAGAAGCATGTACAGGTTATGGTCGAGGGACCGGGACATGTGCCAATGGATCAGATTGCAGCCAACATGAAATTGCAGCAGACGATCTGTATGGGTGCTCCATTCTATGTACTTGGTCCTCTGGTAACGGATATTGCACCGGGATATGACCATATTACTGCAGCCATCGGCGGAGCAGTGGCAGCTATGAGCGGAGCTGCTTTCCTTTGCTACGTAACGCCTGCAGAGCATCTGGCTCTTCCTAACGTGGATGATGTTAAGCAGGGGATCATCGCAAGCAAAATCGCCGCACACGCTGCCGACATTGCCAAAGGCGTGCCGCATGCGCGTGATATTGACGACAAGATGGGAGACGCCCGCCGCGTGCTCGACTGGGAAGCACAGTGGGCATGTGCCATGGACCCGGAGACCGCCAAAGCCATTCGTGCGGACCGGGCACCGGAACAGGAGGATACCTGTTCCATGTGCGGTAAATTCTGACGGCGAACATATCGACATTCTTTAACGTCAGTAGACAAGAAGTCACAGTACGCGAAAAGGAACGGTTTTCATTACGAAACCGTTCCTTTTTCTGCATTTCCAAAATCTTTTTCTATTTTGCCCATCCTTCGGCGTAACGGACTGCTTTGTGCCATCCGTTCATCTTCTCATCGCGCTCCTCTTTCGAGAGCTCCGGCTCAAACGTACGGTCAATGGCTCCGTTCTGTTTTACCGTCTCCTGATCCGGCCAGTAGCCGACGGCGAGTCCCGCAAGATAAGCTGCTCCCATTGCGGTCGTCTCGATGCAGCACGTGCCGCTCCACCGGCGCCTGGCTGATGTCCGCCTGGCACTGCATCAGGAAGTTGTTGGCGCTTGCTCCGCCGTCCACACGCAGCGCAGAGAGCTTCATGCCGGAATCTGCCTCCATCGCTTTTAAGACATCATCCACCTGATACGTGATCGACTCCAGTGTTGCGCGGATCACATGGTGATTTGTTGACGCCGCGGGTCAGGCCGAGAATGGTTCCTCTCGCATACTGATCCCAGTACGGTGCGCCAAGGCCGGTAAACGCCGGCACGACGTAGCAGCCGTTCGTGTCGTTCACCTTCTGCGCCATGTACTCGGAATCCGCCGAGGACTCGATCAGCTTCATCTCATCGCGCAGCCACTGGATTGCGGCTCCGCCGACGAAAATGGATCCCTCGAGCGCATACGTAATTTTGTCCCCCGATGCCCCATGCAATCGTGGTAACAAGACCGTGTGTCGAAGAAACCGGCTTTTCTCCCGTGTTCATCAGCAGGAAGCAGCCTGTTCCGTATGTATTTTTCGCTTCGCCCGGCGCATAGCAGGTCTGTGCCGAACAGCGCCGCCTGCTGGTCTCCCGCTGCTCCCGCAATTCGGAATCGGGCCGCCGAAATATGTGGATGCCGTCTCCCCGTAGACACAGCTCGACGGGCGGACTTCCGGCAGCATACAGAGCGGAATGTTCAGCTCTTTTAAGATATCCTCATCCCATTTCAGGGTATGGATATTGAACAGCATTGTACGGGACGCGTTGGTGTAATCGGTGACATGTATCTTTCCCTTTGTCATCTTCCAGATCAGCCAGGTTTCCACTGTTCCAAAATAGAGATCGCCTCGCTCCGCCAGCTCGCGCACGCCCGGAACTTCATCTAGAATCCATTTCAGCTTCGTGGCTGAAAAATACGCATCGATCACAAGACCTGTTTTCTCCCGGAAACGGTCAACCAGTCCGCGCTCCATCAGGGAATCGCAGTATTCCGATGTTCTGCGGCACTGCCATACGATCGCATTGTAGACCGGCTCTCCCGTCTTTTTTGTCCCAGACGATCGTCGTCTCTCTCTGATTCGTGATTCCGATCGCCGCGATATCCTCGTAGGACGCGCCCGCTTTCTGCATTGCCTCCACGGCTACACCGAGCATCGTGGACCAGATTTCATTGGCATCGTGCTCCACCCAGCCCGGTTTCGGGAAACGCTGGGTAAACTCCTTCTGCGCAAGGCTTACGATCTGTCCTTTCTGATCAAACAGAATACAGCGGTTGCTCGTTGTGCCGGCATCAAGTGCCATGATGTATTTTCCCACGTTTAAAAATCCTCCTGTCTCACATTTCAAGAAGAGAGCCTGACAGAATCCACTGCCACGCTCTCTTCCTTTTTCTTTGTATGTATCGTATCACAGAATTCTTTTTCTGTAAATCAAATCGTGTTTTTCTGCAGCAATTTATGCCGTAATGATCTCCAGCAGCGCACCGCGCAGATCATTTGAAAGTTCCATGCTCTGCAGCTCTGCAGCCAGAATTGCTACCTTTCCGTCTGCTTTGTGAAGAAGATTTGCGATCTGCTCTTTGGTGATGTAGCTGATTTCGGCGTGCAGCAACAGATCCATCGCACGTGTCATGACATCGTTCTTTGCAATCTCCGTATCTTCCGGCAGACAGATTGTCACGGTATCCTGCGGTTTTACATCTGTTACCGCGATCGTAAGAAGTCCGTCTTTCTCTTTGACTTCTGCATCCGCTTCCACGCCGTTTACAAAGACCTTCGCTTCTTTTGCCGTACTTCCGCCGAATTCTACGCAGTACATTCTGCTTTCCGGAACAAGGCTCTGATTGCCCTCAACCGGTGCAATCGTAAATTTCCGCGCACCCCAGTCGAGCGTCATCGATGTTTTTGCACAGTCATCCTTCTCATATGCCATGGTAGTATTGTCATCCTCGTACAGGACAAATGTATTGTCCGCGCCCGCGTAAACGCGTACCGTCAGCTCATCCGGGTTGGATTCTACATCCAGCGCACTGATCTTCTCTGTCATCGGGATAATCGCACCTGCTTTCGCAAGAACCGGGATCTCCTCGAGCGTACGGTACAGATCCATACTTCTGCCGCCCTCGTAAATCATTCCGTTGAAGAAATCAAACCACGTACCTTCCGGCAGCCACACCTTTGTTTTTGCACGCTTCAGCTCCGGAATGCATTTCGTTGTCACCGGTGTTACCATCAGCTCGCTTCCGAAGAAGTACTGATTCGGTGCCTGATTTTTGCCCCAGAAAACCGTCTCCGGGTAATCATAATACATCGGAACAACGATCGGTGTGTCTTCTTTCCATGCACGGTAGTTCATCGTGTACAGATACGGTACGAGTTTATGACGCAGACGAAGGAAATCATCCATTGTGCTGCGCACTTCCATACTGAAGTTCCAAGGCTCTTTTTCCACTGAATGCACTGTTAGAGCTGTGCAGACGGTTGATCGGAGAAAAGACTCCGTACTGATACCATCTTGCTTCAAGCTCATCGTCACGGTAGCCGAGCATATAATGCCGATATCATGACTCCACCATCCGTAGCCGATGTTGGAGGCTGTGCTGGTAAAGTATGGCTGGAAATCCAGGGATTCCCAGGTGATGTGGGTGTCTCCGGAAAATCCGACCGGATAGCGGTGGGAGCCCGGTCCTGCATAGCGTGAGAAGGTCATCGGACGTTTTCCGTCTCTTCCACTGTCAAGAAAATGATAGTGATTCAGCATCCAGAGCGGATCCAGTCCGTCGATCTTGCTGTTTTTGCCCTGCTGCCAGTCAATCCACCAGAAATCCACTCCCTGCTTTTCCATCGGATGATGAACTTTGTCGAAATATACATCAACAAATTTCGGATCCGCAATGTCAAAATTGACCGGCTCTTCTTTTTTTGCATCCACTCCCATAGCCTCTGCTACTTCCGGATAGCAGTCCTCATACGCACGAATTCCGTCTGCCGGATGGACGTTCAGTGTTGTCTTCATGCCGCGTGCATGGAGTTTTCCAAGAAAACGCCCGGATCCGGGAAGAGTTTTTTATTCCAGCTATAGCCGGTCCAGCCGCTGCCGTATTTTGGATCCACATCGTCTACACGGTGCCAGTCCATATCGATAACAGCAACCGAGAATGGAACGTTCTCTTTGTCGAAGTCTTCCATCAGTTTCATATAAGATGCTTCACTGTAACGCCAGTAACGGCTCCACCAGTTTCCAAGTGCAAATCTCGGAAGCATCGGAGTTTTGCCGCAAAGGTGGTAGAAATCCTTTAATGCCAGGCGGAAATTCCAGCCATAGCCGAAGAAGTACAGATCCTGCACTCCTTTCTTTCTCGGGGTCACCCAACCGTCCTCTGTCATCAGAAGCGACTTCGAATCATCCAGAACAGCGGAACCAAACCAGGACATGATACCAGGTTCCAGTTCGCATGCTCCGTTGACCTGATCAAGCGTACGGTAGTTCCTCCAAGATCCTGTGTCGGATCTCCGTAATGCCATGCCGGTACAGAACTGATGCCGACTGCCGTTGTTTTGCAGGAAAGTCCGTTTGCAGAGAATGCCTTTTGTTGTAATTCAGCTGCAGATACTTTGTGCGCAGCTCCAGCTCATCGCCTGTGTCTTTGACGGAAAATTCCACTGCTGGAAAATCACGGTTTACGACCGTCTGGGATGCTGCATCGATAAATTCACCGTCCTCACTGTATTCCAGCCGAAGAAGATGCTCCGTCAGCACCGTGATACGATATTTATCGCCCTTTACTACATTCTTCGGATCTGCAAGCGGATGTGTCTCCATTTTCAGATATGATTTCATGTTTTGTTTTCCCCTTTCTTACTCTTACCGGTTTTGCCGTATTTTGAGAACGGGAACCTGTGGCAAAAATCCGTTCTGCCACAGGTTCCTCTGCATTTTTATTTGGTTTCCAGAACAACTGCCTCATACGCACGCAGTTTTCGTGTCCCTGCTGCCGCGCCGTCCTGCGGATAGTTGCTGATCAGTACCTCTGCTCCTGCAAAGGTTTCCGGAACCGTGTACTCCTGCTCCTCTTTTGTAAAATTGCACATCACGAGGAGTTTCTGATCGCCTAAGGTTCTGGTATATACATACAGTGCCTCGTCCTCCGGATCGAGCAGCTCGTACGTTCCGTAAACCATGATATCCTTCTCTTTCCGGAGATGAATCAGTTTCTTGTAATAATTGTATACAGAATCCGGATCCGCCATCTCATTTTTTGCATTGACGGTCTCGTAATCCGGTCCGACTTTGATCCACGGGGTTCCTGTGGTAAATCCTGCCGAAGCGGTATCATCCCACTGCATCGGAGTTCTTGCATTGTCTCTTCCGCGCAGGTTCAGGTAGCGCATCATATCGTCCGGCGCTACTTTTCCGGCTCCGGTCAGCTCGTGAAACGCGTTGATGCTCTCAATATCGCGGAATTCGGACAGATCGTGGAACGGAACGTTCTTCATGCCGAGCTCATCGCCCTGGTATACGTACGGGGTACCCTGCATCATATGAAGGCAGGTTGCAAGCATTTTGGCACTGACTACGCGATATTCCGGTGAATCATCGCCGAAACGGGACAGGCAGCGCGGCTGGTCGTGGTTTCAAGGAAGAGGCTGTTCCATGCCTTGCCCTCAAGCTCCGTCTGCCATGCTGTCATGACGCGTTTGAAATCTTTGAGCGGTACGCGTTTGTCCGTCCATTTGCCGTATGTTCCGCTTGCCAGCTCAACCAGCTCGAACTGGAATACCATGCTGAGCTCTTTGCCGTCTGCGGATGCATATTTTTCTGCCTCCTCGATCGTGACACCGGCACACTCACCGACCGTCATCAGATCATATTTGGAAAGGACTTCCTTGTTCATCTCCTGCAGATACTCATGAACATGCGGTCCGTTTACGCAGCCGGAGTCACCGTAGAGTCCGCCTTCCGGAATCTTTCCATCCGGCAGTCCTTCCGGCTTGGAGATCATGCTGATGACATCCATACGGAAGCCGTCGATGCCTTTCTCGCACCACCAGTTCATCATATCGAAAACTTCTTTTCTTACGGTCGGGTTTTCCCAGTTCAGGTCAGGCTGCTTCGTGGAAAACAGATGCAGGTAATACATCTCGGTCTGCGGATCGTATTTCCATGCGGAGCCGGAGAAGCAGCTTCCCCAGTTGTTTGGCTCTTTTCCCTCTTTTGCATCACGCCAGATGTAATAGTCGCGGTACGGGTTTTCTTTCGATTTGCGGCTCTCCACGAACCATTTGTGTTCGTCTGAGGTATGATTGACAACAAGGTCCATGACCAGCTTGATGCCTCTTTTATGCATCTCCGAAAGCATGCGGTCAAAATCCTCCATTGTTCCGAATTCCTGCATGATTGCCTGGTAATCGCTGATATCATATCCATTGTCATCGTTTGGTGACTGGTACACCGGAGACAGCCAGATAACATCCACGCCAAGATCCTTCAGATAATCCAGACGGGATGTGATACCATTTAAATCGCCGATACCGTCTCCGTTGCTGTCCATGAAGCTGCGCGGATAAATCTGATACACTACGGCTTCTTTCCACCATTTTTTGTCCATTTTTTACCTCCTTTATTTCATCCCCAGAACGTGTCTGGTTCTTTGATTCTGTCGTTTGCAAGCACAGTTTACCATACTTCACGGTGATTTTCAATAGTTTTGCGCAAAACCAGCAGTTTCTACAAGAGTTTTTCTGTAATTTTGGTAACTATTTACTTCGTCAGATCTCTTACCGACTCCCTCTCCACCAGCGTTGTCGGCAATGGCGGAATATCTTTTGTACTGGCTCATCCTGGATCAGGTGCATCAGGACCTCTACGGCACGGCGTGCTTTTCCATCCACCATCTGATGCACGGTAGTCAGCTTGGCCGCGCAAGTGTCGCATAAGTAACATCATCAAAGCCCGCAATTGAAATTTCCTCCGGAACCTTTATTCCCCTGTTCTGCAGAAAGTTGGATGCTTCAAGTGCATAGTAATCCGATGAAAAAAAAAGAGCGCTGTCTGTTTTTGAAGAACGGAAGCATCTCCTCATATGCCTTCTCCCTCTGCTCTGGATTCCACGGGATCACAATATGGCGGCTTTCAAAGTCCTCAATTCCCGCCTCCTCCATTGCCTGACGCACACCGAGCCACCGATAGTGGTCAACACCGAGATCGCAGTCGGATAAAAAGAGAAATTTTTTATGTCCCTTTCCAATCAGGTACTGACTCATCTGGTACGCACCGCCGCGGTCATCCATCGTAATGGAGCGGACTCCAAGTTCCGGCGGGAGATACTGATCAATGGTTACCAGCGGTTTTCCGAGACGTTCCGAGAGCTCTGCAATCTCCTTTTCCTTCAGAGCCATCGCAATCATGCCGTCAAAATTCCAGCCGAGCGCCTGCTGCATAAGATCATCCTGCTCATGGCGCGCAACCAGCATCATATAGTAGCCGTGTTCCCGGATCTGATACTCCAGATTTCCGAGCATTGCCGACACAAAGGGATCCTCAAAGGAAGATGCATTTCCTTTCTTCATGAAACCAAGCGCCACACCAATGAGACCGGAGCTGTTATTCGCCAGCATGCGCGCGCTGATACTCGGCACGTACTCCATCTCCTTTAAAATCCGGTTGATTTTCTCGACCGTCGCCTTTGAGACGCGCCCTGTCTTTCCGTGTATTACATTCGAAACCGTCGTCGGGCTGACCCCTGCGCGGTCTGCAATATCTTTGATTCTAATCATCGGTTCTCTGCCTTTCCTTTTTCTTCACAATTTTCTGAATTCTGTTATGTTTATTTTACCAAGACGGCAAAATGTTTACAACTACTTTGCATCGGCAAACACTACAAAATTATTACATTTTCTTAAACGATATGTAAGAAAATCTCCATCCCTCCTTCATTTACTTTCCGCCGGTTCCGTGGTAAGATAGGATGACAGAAAAAGTTCACCTTTTTTCTGTAAGAAAGGACCTACACATCATATGCGGCTTGCATTTACAAATTTTTCGATAAAATCTCCCACCGGCAAGAAATCCGCCGGTTTTTTCTTGCCCTTTTTCTGGGCATTTTTCTTTCTGACTCACCCCATGCTCTGTCAGGCTGGTTTTGCCTCCAGTACGCCGTTTACCGGCGCCTCCTGGGAATTGGTCGGGGAATATCCGATTCTCGGCAGCAACGGCGCGGTGCAGTCCGTCTGTGCGACGGAAGATTATATCATCTGCATCGAAAATTTTAATGATCTGACGACAGAGCCGGACGTAGTCTCTGCCTACTATAAAAATGATACAGACGCAGACGGAAATCCCGTTACGCAGTATTCCCTCGCGCATCAGGTAAGGGACGCAGACTTTGCTCACGCGAACGGTATGGCATACAATCCCGTCACGCATGAAATCCTCGTAAGCGGCTACAGCAGCCCGGATGCTTCCAATTACGGATGTATCTTCCGCCTCGACCCGGATACCCTGGAGCAGAAAGAGCGGATCCAGCTCTCGACGAGCTACAATATTCTCGGCATCGATTATCTTCCCTCTACGGGCGGCTATCTGATCCAGACCGATGCAGACGGCGGCTACGGCTTTAAACTTCTCGATGCCTCACTTCAGATAGTGGATGACTGGGGCACGTATCCCTTCGATTTTTACATGGAAAATTTTCAGGATCTCTGTGTTTCCGGCGATCTCTTTTTATTTTTCCACTGACGATGCATCTCGGAATCGGAAACTTTATCCAGACATACTCACTCTCGCAGAAAACACTGCTTGCGGACGACACGGTTGATTTTGGCTTTTCCGACGATATCACCATCAATGAACCAGAGGCTTCTGCGAGACAAATCCTGGGGAATTTATTGCGATTGTAAACGTAAAAAGGCAGATGGTGGACGGTATGTGCAGTTCTACCGCACCGGGTTCCGTATCTGTTCACGGTTTCCACTTCCGCGGCGGAGCATGGCTCAGTGTCCGAGGGCGGGGAATTTTCCCGCGGAGAGGAAAAACCGTTTCCTACACGGCAGACGAAGGCTTCCGGCTCGCAAAGCTCTCGGTGGACGGCTTGTATCTGCCGGTGACGGAATATCCGGACAGCTACACATTGTCCGATATCCAGAAGGATCATACCCTTGCCGTAACGTTTGAACCGGTTCCGACGGCGACACCGACGCCGACTGCCACTGCGACGCCGACCGAAACACGGCCATAACCCAGACACCGGAACCGGTACCATTTCCAAAGCACCGGCATCATCCACGGTTTCCTTCTCATCTGTGGCTTCCCATTTCGCAGCGTTCTGGAAAAGCACTGTGCATGCCGCTTCCTGGTTCCGCCATCTTGCCTCGGCCGGTGCATCCCTTTTTGCCCGTATCCGGAAGGCAGATCCTGTTTTTCTGGCGATGCCGTTTGTCCTTCTCGTTCTGATTCTGCTCTTTGTCCTCCGCCTGCGGTATGTCCGACGCATCCGGCGGGAGCGGTCGCGGAAAGCGCTGGAACACAGAAGAAGAACGTACGAAGAACTGGTCAGAGAATTTACGGAAGATCCGAAGGACGAAGAGGTTTCCATCGATGAGCTGCTGCTTACAATTGACGAACTGCAGAAGGAAGAACAGAAAAACACTTAAATGAAACGTATTCACCAGATCAGGAATTGATCTTCTCGGCACAAAAAAAGTATCCCGCTTCCCCAAAGGGACGGGATACTTTTTATTTACACGGGCAACGAGCTAAAGTCCGTGCTTGTTTTTACTCTTCGTAATCGAGTGCCGCACGCTCCGTTGTGTACGGACGTACATAGGTGTCTGCTACTTTTACGTGCTCCGGATGTTTTGCATATACAGCTACATCCTCTGCTTTTTCCAGGGTTGTGACAAGTGCCATATCATGGGTGGAAGATGCAAGCGGTGCTTCTACAAAGTCAACCGTCAACAGTCCCGGCACTTTGCCGACCAGGCTTTTCAGGTTCTCTGCCATCGCTTTTTTCAGCTCCGGTTTCTTTGCATCCTCTACTTCCGGTTTGAATTTCCACATAACAATATGATGTACCATTGTATTTTTCTCCTTTGCTTTTGTTTTATTGCCAATTCACACAGTTTCTGTGCAAATACCAGCCTTTTTGTTACGGCTCTTCGCCTGCAATCCGCAGAATATCCTCAATCTCTTCCACGGACATGTCAAGATACGCGGAAAGCTCTGCCACACTGAAATCCATGTCATCGCCGTCGGAGAGTTCCTCGATGGCGTCTTTTAAGCGGTTTACTTTATTGACTACAGTATTGTCCTTGTGTTTCTGAACTCTGTGTTCTTCCATGAAATCGCTGATCGTCTCACGCACAACCGCATCAATCGCCTGCTCCGCCGTCTCAGCTTTTTACAACGGACTCCAGCGCTACTAAAAGTCCGACATTTCCCTCCTGCACCAGATCCATCAGGAAGAAATCGCGGGTGTGCATTTCTTTTGCGGTCTCAATAACTTTCGGAAGCCAGAGCTGCACGAGCATGCTCTTTGCAAGGGAATCGCCCTCTGCCGCTTTCCGGTAAAGCTCTGCCGTTTCTTCCTCCGACGGTGTTTCTGTCTCCGGCAGTTCGTCAAGATACTGCTGTAAGGCACGCAGCTCCTCCTCGGAAAACTCCGGTTTTTTCTTTTCTTTTCGGTCTCCTCCGGCACGACGCCCGGCTCATAATCTGCCACATCGACCTGCTCCATCGTCAGATATTCGCAGACAAAGGTGACTTTCTGCTCATCCAGTGCAAAGTCTTCAAAAAAGTCTCTGACTTCTTTCATCGTTACTTTATTTTCATGGTCTCTGGCGTATGACAGCAATTCGGAGAGCTTCTCCTGGAACTTTTTCTGTTCGTCCTGCATCTTTTTTACCCTCTCTTTCTTCCGTTTCACGATTCCATTTCTTCGTACATTTTTTTCAATTTGTCCATTGCTTTTTCTGCTTTGAAAAGCTACTATAAAAGCAAACGAAAAACCACATTCAAGTGGAAAGGAGAATCCTTATGAAACAATTTTTTCAGGATGTGAAAACAGTTTCCTGCTTTCAGCCGCTGTCTCTATTATACTAGGTATCGTGCTGATCGTCTACCCCGTAAAAACGAGTTTGCTGATCTGTTATATCGCCGGAGCACTGCTCCTGTTTGGCGGCGTTGTTGCGTTGATCCGCTACATTGCAAGCCGCGGCGAGCCGTTTTTCTTCCGCTACGATCTGTTCGTTGCCCTGGTACTGATTCTGTTCGGCTGCTTCGTTATCTTTGAAAGTGACCTTGTAATCGCATTCATCCCGGTTGTCATCGGTATCATCCTTCTGGCAAACGGACTGCTCAGCATTCAGAAGGCGTTCAACCTCAAAAAACAGGGCTGGAAAAATGGTGGCTTGAGTTCCTGCTGGCTCTTTTAACCAGCGTTCTCGGCATCATCATCTGTACCAATCCGTTTGATGCCGTTGCAACCACAAACATTTTCATCGGTATCTGCCTTGTCTACAGCGGCATTTCCGATCTTGTCACCACCTACTACATGCCGCGCAAAACGCCGGATCAAAAACGTCATCCAGACCGAGATCAACCAGCAGAAAATCCTGCACGATGACAATGTGATTGATGTGGATGAGGACGAGCTTCACTAAAAAACAGCTTCTTCCATAAAAATCTTCTTTCATACGAAAAACCGGAACCCGGCACCGCTTTCAAACAGCGGCTCCCGGGTTCCGGTTTTTCTGTATTTCTTTTTTATTTATTCCTCGTGTTTGCTCAGTACTTCCATGCCTTCTCTTAACTTCAGGCGGATCTTTCCAAGCTCCAGACCATTTGCGCCGAAGTACAGCTTCAGGTAGTGGTTCGGTCGAAGAAGAAGCCAAGGTCTCTCGTCTCTTTGATCCACTCACCTTTTGTTCCGCGGATGCTGATCATAGTTTTTACGATATTGTCGATGTACACGGTTACCGGCAGCTGTGCGAGGTCTTCCAGATCGGATTTCATCTCGATTTCGATATCGTACGTTCCCATCTTGTCAGCCAGAATCGTAACACCGCATACTTCACTGTTTCCTTTTTTCGTGTTCCATGCGGATGCGTCAATCACAACATCTCCCGTTGCCGGATCTGCCTCGTATGTTACAAGATCTGCTGCAACGAAATCGTTGTCGCCCATCTGCTCCTGTGCTTCTTTCTCTTCCTCGCTGATGCGGTCCAGGAACCGTAAGATGCTTGGAGTTCCAAGGATGAAATGCAGGACATTCATCGCATTTCTCTGCAGGTCGCCTCTTGTGATCTCGCCGTTTTCCAGTGCCTCTTTCACATCGTCCTGTCCCATATCGGAGCAGTCGGTGCATACCATGAAGACATCGTTTCCGGCAGATACCATCGGTGCATGGGTTGTTTTGGTTGCTTCATATCCCCTCACGGTTTGACATTGCCCACCAGTCAGTCATAACGAAGCCGTCGTAGTTCCACTCGCCGCGCAGAATCGTGGTCAGAAGATCGTAATTTCCTGCAGTCCAGATGCCGTTGACCGGTCCGTAAGTGCTCATGATGGATCTTGCGCCGCCTTCTTTGACTGCGATTTCATATCCCTTCAGATAGATTTCACGCAGGGCACGCTCGGAAACAACGGCGTCCACATGATGTCGGTTGGACTCCTGGTTATTTGCACAGAAATGTTTGATGGTTCCGGTTACATCGGATTTTTCCATACCAAGAATCTGTACGGCACTGATCCATCCGGTCAGGTACGGATCCTCGGAGATATACTCAAAGTTACGGCCGTTCAGCGGGTTTCTGTGAATATTCATACCAGGTCCGAGCAAGGCATCGACACGGTTCTGTCTCATCTCGCGTCCTGCCATCTCGTACAGATCTTCTACCAGCGGAAGGTCAAACGTACAGCCAAGCAGGGTTCCGTTCGGCATGGAGAAGGCTCTCGTTCCGCAGTCAAAGCGGAGTCCGGACGGGCCGTCGGTACAGCAGGCTGCCGGAATACCGAATTCCTGCAGTTCCGGTGTCAGACTGCCGAATGCTGCTGCGGTTCCCGGAGTAACCTTCGGGCTGCACATGCCCTCGCCGCGGAAGATGCAGATCAGATCTTCATCGGAAAGCTGTGCCACGAACTCTTCCATCGTTACTTTCTTATCCAGGACATCACCGAGCTTGTAGCCTTTGTCACCGGTATAGGTGATCGGCTCCATGCGGTTTTCTTTCATGCGCTCGATCGGATCTACGGTGCGCAGAGGAGCTGCCTCATATCCCGGTTTTAACGTTCCGTCTTCGCCCGGAACAGCTTTCATGCGCTCAAATGCTTCTACCGGAGCCATAGCCTCGGTCAGGATCTCAACCACTTTGAACGGCTGCTCGTATGCACCGGCAAAGGCTGCGCTTCTGACATCGCTTCCGACGTAGAACTCATAACTGCCCTCTTCGAGTACGTAGCAGGATTTGTGGTACCGGTTGCACCGCTGTCATCGTAGGATGCAAAGCTCTCTTTGGTCACATCGATCGTCAGCGTCTCTTTTTGCGCCTGGTGCAAGAACACCGGTCTTTGCAAAACCGACGAGTGCGCGGGATGGTTTTCCAAGAACACCCTGCGGAGCTTTTTTACATAAACCTGAACAACCTCTTTACCATCCGTTTTGCCGGTATTTTCAACGGTTGCCGTCACGGTTACATTGTCAACATCTTTCTCTTCTGCCTCTGCGGTCACGGCAAATGTCGTATAGGAAAGACCAAAACCGAACGGATACAATACTTTCTCTTTTGCAAAGGTCTCAAAGTAGCGGTATCCGACGTAGATATCCTCTTTGTACTCATTGCGGGTCAGATCGCCGAAGCAGCTTTGGGACGGATAGTCCTCGATATTCTCTGCAATCGTGTCGGTCAGCTTACCGCACGGATTGACTCTTCCCATCAGTACATCGGCAACACCGTTTCCGCCTTCCTGACCACCCTGCCATACATAGAGAACAGCTGCCGGATTGCACTCTTTCCCCCATTTCATGTCGATAATGTTTCCGACGTTCAGCACAACGATTGTTCTTGCAAATGCTTTGCTGACTTTTCTACCATCTCTTTTTCAGTATCGGTTAAGAGATAGCTGCCTGCCTCATTTTTTGTTGTCCTGATCCTCACCTGCGGTACGGCCTACAACAACGATGGCTGCATCGGCGCCTTTTGCACTCTCCACGATCTCGTCGGTCAGCTCCATCTCTTTTTGGGACCACGGCACCTTGCCCCAGCCCTGTCCTTCGTCGTACGGATTTTTCTCGATCCATTTTTCGTATGTTCCAAGAAGATTCTCGTCGAGTGTAATGTCTTTTTCTTCTTTTAAGGCATCCAGAATACCGACAACGTATTTCGTATTGACAAGACCGCCGGAGCCAAGTCCGCTCTTATAATAGTGGAATGCAATTCTTCCGAAAACAGCCACTTTGTCTCCTTTTTCGAAGCGGGAGTGCCTCATTTTCGTTTTTCAGAAGTACACAGCCTTCTGCCGCTGCCTGACGGTACCAGTGCTGCATATTTGTTGAAATCCAGTGGTGTAAATTTTCCCATTTTGTTTCCCCTTTCTCCTGTATCCTTTCTGATCCGACAAGTGCCGGGACACCTGATACTTCCGGGTCCCGGCACCTGTTCTGGTCTCTTGTCTTTTATTATCTCGTATTCCTGGCTTTTTTCCAGTTCTTTTCTTATCTTTTTTCGTCTGATATTGACCTTTTTGTTCCTGTCTTATCCGATCAGTCCCTGGACAATTAATACCAGAAGCAGCAACGGCAGAATATAAGAAAGATAAACCCGTACCCAGTCCGGCACTTTCAGGCCCCCGCCCTTATTTGCCTCTGCCTGGTAGTTTTTGAAGCCCCAGCCCCATTTTGAAGTACAGAACAGAAGGTAAATCAGAGAGCCGACCGGCAGCAGAAGGTTGCTGACGATAAAGTCCTCAAGATCAAGAACGGTGCTTCCTGCGCCGAGCGGCTGGAACCCGGACCACACATTGTAGCCGAGTGCACACGGCAGGGATCCTAAGATCACCAGAATACAGTTGATGATGGCTGACTGTTTTCTGGAAACGCCGAAAATCTCAGAAAAACAGCACATGATATTCTCAAATACAGCGATGATGGTAGACAGCGCCGCAAAAAGAACAGGAACAGGAAGAAGAAGCTTCCGAAAATCCGTCCGCCCTTCATCGAGGTGAAAATGTGCGGCAGCGTCATAAAGATCAGCTTCGGGTACCCGCTGTCCGGCTGTACGTTGTAGGAGAAGCACGCCGGGAAAATGATGAGGCCTGCGGTAATCGCTACAAACGTATCGAGCGCTGCAATGCTGACTGCCTCGCCGAGCAGGGATTTTCCGCCGTTTAAGTAGCTGCCGAAAATCAGCATCGCGCCGATACCAAGGCTCAGCGTAAAAAATGCCTGGCTCATCGCGTTTGTGATAATGTGGAACAGTCCCACCTGTTCGATCTGCTGCATATCCGGCACCAGATAGAATTTCAGTCCCTCTTTGGCACCCGGCATCGTAAAGCTGTAAACCGCAAGGAAAATCATGATGACCATCAACACGATCATCATCACCTTTGTAACACGCTCCACGCCGTTCTGCAGACCCACCGAACAGATCAGAAAGCCTGCAATTGTAATAATCAGCATGGTAATGACAAGAATCGACGGAGATGAAAGCATCTCGTTGAATTTTCCGGTTACGGCGTCGCCTGTCAGGTCCGCTGAATTTTCCGATTAAAAAGCTGTAGAAATAGTACAGCATCCAGCCTGCAACGACGGTGTAGAACATCATCAGCAGATAGTTTCCGATGAGGGCAACGTATCCGTGGATATGCCACTTCTGCCCTTTCTTTTCCAGTTCCCCATACGCGCGCACGGTACTCTTTTGCTTCCTCTTCCGATGGCAAGCTCCATCGACAGAATCGGAACTCCCATGATGGCAAGGAACAGCAGGTAAAACAGCACGAAAATGCCGCCTCCGTTGTTTCCTACCATATACGGAAATTTCCATACATTGCCGCAGCCGATGGCACATCCTGCCGAAAGCAGAAGAAAGCCAAGGCGCGATTGGAATGTTTCTCGTTCCATTTCTTTTTGTTCCTCCCTTTTTTCTTCCATACTCCCGGAATTTCTCCGCAAGTACATCTTCGTACAAAACCAAGAATTCAGACAGCACCGTTCTGCCGTTCTTTCCGGTATGCCGACGGCGAGATTCCCATATGGTGACGGAATACTTTTCCAAAATAGTTTCCACTGGAAAATCCGGTTTCTGCTGCAATCTCTTCCACACTCTTTCCGGTATTCAAGAGCAGCGTCATCGCTTTGCGAATTCTCGCTTCCTGAAGATACTGCATGGGAGAAACGCCTGTTTCCTCCCGGAAGCATCTCGTAAAATGGGCAAAGGAAACCCGGCTCTGTTCTGCCAGCTGTTCAATCCCCTGCACAGATGCGCAGTCGGTATCCATCTGCCGTATCGCTTCCCGAACAAAAAAATGTGTCTGCTTCCGCTCCGGACGCTGTACCTCCCGCAGAAGAGAACAAAAAACTGATACAAAAACACACCGCATTCATACGGTTCCGACCGGTAACCGTTTTTCAGTTTTCGATGCATCTGCAGTGCAGTCCGAATTGGCTCGCTATCTGCATCCGCATAAAAAACATCTCCTGTTTTTTCAAACAGTCGTTCTGCCGCATAGGACACTGCACTTCCACGAAAATGAAAATACAGAAGAATCCATGGTTCTTCGGATTCCGGATGCAGATAATATCTGCTATTCTCCGGACTCTGACACAGAAATCCTCTCCCGGGACGCATTTCATACGTTTTTCCGTTTTTTCAAACCATCCTGTTCCCGAAAGCGTATACTGCATCAGCCATCCGGAATATGTTCCGCGGTCTGTATTATGAAATGCATACGGTTCCTTCCATCTCTTTTCCACCCCGCCGTCCAGCAGCAAAAACGGAGCGTTCGGTACCAGTGATCCAGATCCAGGATTCCATATACTCCGATCAGATCTTCCATCAAAAAATTACCTCTTTTATCCGGTTTGTCTTCTTGTTTTGCACTATGTCCTTTATTATACTTTTCTTATCAGAAAAAAACAAGCATTGCTTTAGAAAGGAGTTTTTTCTTATGCATCTGACAAACAAAATACATGTGCACCAACCCCACCGATGGGCTGGAACAGCTACGATTACTATGATACAACCGTGGACGAGGCTGCGGTAAAGGCAAATGCCGACTATATGGCAAAGCACTTAAAAGCATATGGCTGGGAGTATATTGTAGTGGATATCCAGTGGTATGCAAAAAAAGGCCGGTTCCATGCGCGACCGGTATCAGTATATTCCATTCTCTGAACTGGAAATGGACGAATACTCCCGTCTGCTGCCGGATCCCGAACGTTTTCCATCTTCTGCAGACGGTTCCGGCTTTAAACCACTTGCCGACTATGTACACAGTCTGGGGCTGAAATTGAATTCACATCATGCGCGGTATTCCGCGAATCGCTGCACATCATCACGGAAAGATCAAGAACAGTTCTCTTGGTGCTGAACACGTTGCCGATCCTACGGTCATCTGCGGCTGGAATCCGGATATGTACGGTGTACGCGATCTTCCGGAAGGACAGCTTTACTATGATTCCCTGCTGGAGCTCTACGCTTCCTGGGGTGTTGATTACATTAAATGCGATGATATCTGTAATACCAACATGCACAAAAATCCGTTTGCAGCTGCGCATGAGATCGAGATGCTCTCGAATGCCATCCAAAAATGCGGACGGCCGATCGTCCTCTCTCTGTCTCCGGGACCTGCGCTCATAGAGAAAGCATGGTTCTATGAAAAGCACGCGAATCTCTGGCGCATCACCGATGATTTCTGGGACAACTGGGCACAGTTAAAGGATATGTTCCAGCGTTGCGAGCTCTGGCAGAGCCACGTCTCTGCCGGCTGTTATCCGGACTGTGATATGCTGCCGCTTGGCGAACTCGGGAAAGGTTTTGCTACAGAACATCATACGTATTTTACCCCGGATGAGCAGAAAACGATGATGACACTCTGGTGTCTCTTCGGCTCTCCACTGATGCTCGGTGCCGAAATGACGCTTCTCGATGACGATACACTGGCACTTCTTTACGAACACGGATATTCTCGCGATGCTGCCTCCGTCCGTTCGTCCGCATCAGATCACGCGTACAGACAATGAAGCTGTGTGGTATGCAAAGGATGACACAACCGGAACAACCTACGTTGCACTTTTTAATCTTTCGGATGCACCGCAGACGGTTTCTTCCACACTTGCCGATGCAGACTGCCCACTGGAGTCTGTTGCGGCGAAAGAACTCTGGAGCGGTAAAGCACTTTCTTTAAACGGCGGTTTTTCTGCTTCTCTTGCTCCGCACGCCTGCAGCGTATGCCGTTTTGAAACACGATAAAACGATCATTTCTTAAAACAAGCAGCAAATCATGTCCTGCCCGGGACCAAAACAATGGTTTTTCCTCCGGGCAGGGCATTTTATGCTCTATTCATACCGCGCAATCTCTTTCCGCAGCCGCTTCATAATCCGTTTTTCCAGCCGCGAGATATACGACTGGGAAATCCCGAGAAGATCCGCGACTTCTTTCTGCGTTTTCTCCCGTCCCTCCGGCATATTGATGCCGAACCGGAGCTTCACAATCACCTGCTCCCGCCCGAGAGCTTGCTGATTGCACTTCCGAGCACGCGGTGTTCCGCCTCCTGCTCGAGACCCTGGTAGATCACATCCTCCTCCGTTCCGAGGATATCGGACAAGAGCAGTTCATTTCCATCCCAGTCCACATTGAGCGGCTCATCAATCGAAACTTCCATGCGCGTCTTGTTGTTTCTCCGCAGATACATCAGAATCTCATTTTCGATGCAGCGGGACGCATAGGTTGCCAGCTTGATCTTTTATCCGGATTGAACGTATTGATTGCTTTGATCAGTCCTATGGTACCGATCGAGATCAGATCCTCCACGCCGACACCCGTGTTATCAAATTTCTTTGCAATGTAAACGACCAGACGCAGGTTGTGTTCGATCAGCTCGCTCCTTGCCGTCTCGTTTTCCGGATCGGAAAGCCCCGCAATCGCATCGGCCTCCTCCTGTCCTTCCAAAGGCGCCGGGAGAACATCTGTGCCCCCTGATATAAAAAATTTCCCCTGTCTGACGAAATACAGCCGGCACGGACCGCGGCAGCATACGAAGCCGGAATCCGTTTGGCAGTGCAGCCTGCAGCATACTTCATTCCTCCTGTCCTTCCATGAGATCTGGATGCAAAATTATTTCATAGCCCCTGGGAGATGAACTATTTTCTCCGCCAAGCGCAATCAGCGGTCCGCTTATGTGCCTGGCTGTATGTTCTGTCACAAGAATCATTTCCGAGATCCGGATCACCGGCAGAAAGCCCTGGCCTTCCAGTCCGCGAAACGGTATGTAACGGGGCTGCAGCGCAAGAAGCCGTTCCGGCTCCGGCACCGTCTCGTGCCTTGCAAGCGCCGCAATCCCTGTCCGCATTTCGTCCGGGAACAATTCGAGTATCACAGTGTACGGTACGACCGAGACCGGCTTTTTGGTTGTGGCATCCCGCAAAGTATTGCCCGTGTCGTACAGTCCTTTTACTTTTTTCCATTTCCCATTCTGCACAAGCTGTACCGTAACCTGCCTGGCGTGTTCCAGGAGCATCTCCTTTCGGATCTTCAGCAGGAGGAGTGTTCCCGCATATGCGGCACTCCCGGAAAGAAGAAAAAGAAAATTCCCCTTCCGGCATCAGCTCCCGGAACAGGCGGTATGCACTGCCGATCAGAAAACCGGACAGTATATAGCCTGCCATTCCCACCACAAGATCCCGTACTGTCGTGATTCTGCAGCCAGATTTCACCATCCCTGTTGTAATTCCGATTCCGACCAGGGCGAGCAGCGCACCCGGCAGATACCGTGCAAACACGGCATACAGCACCGCATAACCGGCGCCGAGCGCGGCTGCCGCAAAACTCCTTCTTCGCGTGGCAGATCGTTTCAGAAGAAAGGAGGAAAGGCGCAGAATAGTATAATTCAGCAGAAGATTCTCTGCAAAGAGAAGATCCAGAAAGATCTCATAGTGCAAAAAAACACCCCCTGCGCCTTTTGCATGGTCTGAATTTCTAACAGACCCTATTATAGACGGAAGGGGTGAATTTTTTTTGTCGTTTTCGGAAGAATGACCTTCTTTTTGATCAACAAACTTCGACACGCCGCAACATTTTCGGTCTGCGGCGTGTCGAGGCAAATTCGTTATTTGCTTATTATTCTTTGCTTATCTGCGGTTTCTTAAGAAAATCCGGGATCTGGATGTCCTTTTTCGGAACATTGCTTGTCATGGTCTGCTGAGCCTGTACCTGCGGCTGCACCTGAACCTGCGGCTGCGGCTGTACCGGAGCGGAAGCTTTCGGAGCAGTGTGTACCGGAGCGGCTGCCTGTGCAGAGAAGCTGCTGCTGGAAAATGCGCTCTTTCTTGCATCTGCCGGCTCTTTGCGGGATACGCTTGCCTGTTTCGCCGTTGCATCGTTGAGGCCTGTTGCGATAACGGTGATCTTCGCTGTATCGGTAACAGAATCATCATACATAGCACCAAAGATGATGTTTGCATCCTCACCTGTAAGCTCCTGTACATAGCTTGCAGCATCGTTGGCATCCATAAGAGAAATATCTCCGGAAATGTTGATGATAACGTGGGAAGCACCCTCGATGGTTGTCTCAAGCAGCGGACTGGATACAGCCTGCTTAACAGCCTCAAGTGCTTTGTCGTCGCCCTTTGCCTCACCGATACCGATATGAGCGATTCCCTTGTCTTTCATGACAGTCTGAACATCTGCGAAATCAAGGTTGATCAGTGCCGGCAGGTTGATTAAGTCTGTAATACCCTGTACTGCCTGCTGCAATACCTCGTCCGCCTTCTTCAGTGCATCCGGCATCGTTGTCCGGCGGTCTACGATTTCAAGAAGTTTGTCGTTCGGGATCACGATCAGGGTATCTACGTTTTCCTCAAGTTTTTCGATTCCCATCAGCGCATTGCTCATACGGGTTCTTGCCTCGAATTTGAACGGTTTTGTTACAACGCCGACAGTCAGAATGCCCATTTCTTTTGCAACGCCTGCTACAACCGGTGCTGCACCTGTTCCGGTTCCGCCACCCATACCGCAGGTGACGAATACCATATCAGCGCCTTCCATGATCTGTTTGAGCTCTTCGATGCTCTCCTCGGCTGCTTTCTCTCCAACCTCAGGTTTTGCTCCTGCGCCCAGTCCCTTGGTCAGCTTCTCGCCGATCTGGAGAATGGTAGGTGCCTTACAGAGGGTCAGCGCCTGTTTATCGGTGTTGATTCCAACGAATTCAACGCCGCCGATGGATTCCTCCACCATTCTATTTACAGCATTATTGCCCGCACCACCTACACCGATTACGATAATCTTTGCAGATGATTCTGCCTCATTTGTCATGATCTCTAACAATTTCAACTTCCTCCTTTTGATTATGAACTGCTGTCTATCTCAAAATAGTCTGATATTCTGATGGTCATACATAAAGATATAATATAATTTCTTCGGAAAATAATCAACTGTTTTTTTCGTATTTCATAAAAAATTCAGGATTATTGCGTTTTTTGACGGCTTTCCTTTCCTCTTATACATCTTTCGAGAAGACAAAGCTGCTGTCGCCGTCCTTGTAATCCTCCATATGGAGTTCTCCGGAAAGACCGGAAAGGCTCGGCAGGATTGCTGCTACGCGCGTCATCTTTTCTTCTAACGCCGTATCGGTTCCAAGCAGAATCCGCACGGTATCATAGTAATGCAGAATAATTTCGCTGTTCTCATTAAATTCCACACTGTCCGGCGTGATATTGTATTTCTCCGTCATTCTCGTAAGTGCGAGCATGGTGCGGAAAACTGCCGGTTTTTCAACCGGGAGCTGCTTGTTCACGGTCACATAGTCAAACGTAAGTCCTGTTACAAGCGGAACATCGGAAAGGGTCGGCTGAAAGTCTGTCGTTGTCACACGTGCACTTTTAATCGTATCCGCCGAGAGCGCACCATCGGACGTACTGCTTTCGGATGCTGTGCCATCGGATGATACGCTTTCGGATGCAAGCGGCTCACTTGTAAAGGGATCCATCCGCACTCGTTCCATCGGAGGCGGTTCCGTCGGAAGGCTCACCCTCCGCAGGTGTTTCCTGCTCCTCGTCCACGCACTCCAGCACGATGCCGTTCTTGTCAAAATAGACCTTCTGGCATTCGTACTCGACATAACCGACCACTTTTTCTCATTTACCTGGATGCAGATGGTGTCATGAAGCTTACAAACGTAAACTCCACGGAGTTCATAAAAGGAATATCGCTCATATCAACCTTCGAATGAAACGTCGTAAGAAGCACCGTGTTTTTCATCCACTTGTCGTCCGCGACCATCTCTTTGATTTCATCTTTTGTATACCGGGTGTTCCCCGCCACCTGGATATTGCGGATTTTGAACACATTAAAAAACAAGGCACCTGCAAGGCCGACGCCAAGCACCACCCCGGTCAGAATCCGTATTTTTCTGTTTTTCTTCTTTTTCTGTTTTTTTTTCTGTCTCATATTTCTTTTCTACGATAATCTTGGCTCCGAGTTCCCGGAGCGTTTCTGAAACCGTTCATACCCCCGCTCAATCAGTTCTGTCTGCCGGATTGTGGAAAATCCTTCTGCGGCAAGCGCCGCCGATACGAGTGCCGCGCCGCCCCGAAGATCCTGGGAAACAACTTCTGCACCGTGCAGACGGCTTTTTTCGGTACCGTCAGCCATTTTCCGCAGATCTGCAGCGTACCGCCCATTTTCTGCAGCTCCTCTGCCGTCCGGAGGCGGTCCTCAAATACATTTTCACAGATACAGCTCTTTCCTTCCAGCGTCATCGCTGCCGCCAGATACAGCGACTGCAGATCCGTCGGAAAACCGGGATATTCCTCTGTCTCCACGTACGGAACAGCATGCTGCACGTTTTGCTGTCTGCTACCAGTGTACCACTCTTCCTTGTATATTGTCCACCTATTTTCTGATAGAGGGACAGAACCGCCCCATTTCGTCCAGCGGCGCGCCGGAAAGCGTCAGGTGCCCCGCGTCGCCGCGCCCATCAGAAGATACGTCCCTGCCGCGATCCGGTCACCCGGAACACGATACCGGCAGCCGGACAGCAGTCTCTTTCCCTGCCTTCCGTAAACGGTAATCTGCTCCGTCCCCTCGCCGGTAATCTCCGCTCCCATGGCCTTAAGAAACCGGCAGAGATGAACCACTTCCGGCTCCCGCGCACAGTGCTCCAGCCTTGTTGCACCTTCCGCTCCGACAGCAAAAAGAACCGCATTTTCCGTCGCCCCGACACTCTTTTTCGGAAAGCAGAGCACGGCTCCTTTCGGATGATCTGCCTTTGCCCGAATGGTGCCGTCCTCCTCGAAGACCTCGGCTCCCAGAAGCTCCATTGCCCTCTGATGCAGGTCCGTTTACCGCTTTCCGATCCGGCAGCCGCGGCCCCTGCAAGGTATGCCTCCCCTGTCCTTGCAAGAAGACTTCCCAGAAACAAAAGAGAGGCGCGCAGTCTCTTCGAAAGCGCTCCCTCCACACGGCTTTTTTTCGATCTTTTCACAGTTCATGTGGAGCGCATTCCTCTCCCACCAGACTGTTCCGCCAAGGCTTCTTACAATCTCCGCCATATCCTCCACATCGGAAATCTTCGGGCAGCCTTCCAGCACGACCTCCTCTTTTGTCAGAACCGCCGCCGCGATCATGGGAAGAACGGCATTTTGGAACCCTGGACTGTTACCGTTCCGCAAAGCCGCCTTCCGCCGAGAATCTGATATACTCCCACCTGTTCTCTCCCATCCTACTCTCTTTTTACGGTATGCATTACACTCCCGTTTTGTTCCCGTTCTGCAGCGCTTTTTCCGCCTTTTTAATCGGTGTCCCTCGAGACCGACAGGGCAAGCCCCATCTCGCCGAGCAGAAACAACACGGAGGTGCCGCCGTAACTGATAAAAGGCAGCGTAATGCCGGTATTCGGAATCGTATTTGTCACAACCGCGATGTTCAGAATCACCTGAAGCGCAATATGCCCCATAATTCCGCCCGCAATCAGTGCTCCGCCAAGATCCCGCGCATGGATCGAAATGACCATCAAGCGCCAGATCAGCACCGCAAACACGGCGATCACCAGGCAGGCGCCGAACAGTCCGCCCTCCTCACAGATAATCGAAAAGATCATATCATTCTGCGCTTCCGGCACAAAGCCAAGCTTCTGCAGGCCGTTTCCAAGCCCGCAGCCAAAGATTCTCCCGCTGCCGATCGCATAGAGTCCCTGAATGGTCTGGAACCCCTTCTCGTACGCCTCCGGGTTGCGCCAGATGGCAAGGCGTTCGAGGCGATAGCTCTCCATCATCAGAAAAACGGCAATAAACCCGATGCCGGCGCCTCCGATTCCGAGAAACGGCAGGTAGCCCGGATGTGAAATAAAGATCAGAAATGCACAGATTCCGAGCAAAATAATCGCCGTACTTAAGTTATTGCTTCCGACAAGCGCTGCAATCGGCAGGGTGCACAGCACCGCCTTTGTCATAAACCAGAGACTGTCGGACCGTGCCTTTCGTGTGCTCCATCACCCAGGGCAGGAAGAGAATCACCGCCATCTTGGCAAATTCCGAGGGCTGGAACGATATGTAAAGCTTTAACCACCGCTTCGAGCCGTTGTACTCACTTCCGAAAAGAGCACCGCCGTCGAGAGCGCAAGGGAAGCCGCATAAAACCACGGTGCCAGTGCAAACAGCCGCCGGTAATCTATTTTTGCAACCGCATACATACCGATCACACCGAGCGCACTTGCAAAGAGCTGCTTCTTGAAATAATAAGCCGGGTCATGGAATCTGACCCGGCCGTTATACGCGCTGGCGCTGTACAGAATCAAGGCCAGTAAAGCCTGCCAAGCAGAATCCATACCGTCACCAGCAGCGTCCCATCTATTTTTCTCTTTTTCCTTCCGCATCCGCGCCACACCCGCCGTTCGCTCTTTTTTCAGCTTATGCGGGATAGTTTCCTGATATGACGTTTTTACAGTGCTCTTACGTACTCCTTAAACAGCTCACCGCGCTGCTCGTAGCTCTTAAACTGATCCCAGCTTGCGCAGGCCGGGGAAAGAAGAACCGCATCCCCTGCATTTGCCTTGTCGTGGCAGATCTGTACGGCTTCTTTTAAGTTGTCTGCCATGATAATGTCGTTGAATCCGACGCTTCTTGCCGCTTTTGCGATCTTCTCTTTCGTATCTCCGATCAAAACCAGGAAGCGTACCTTTCCATCGAATGCCTGAATCCACTCTTCGTAGGTGTACTGCTTGTCGTAGCCGCCGCCGATCAGCAGAGTCGGGCGGTTCATCGCCTGGATGCCTTTGATGGCCGCATCGGGATTCGTTCCCTTGGAATCGTTGTAATATGCCACGCCGTCCTTCTCGCAGACATACTCGATGCGGTGCTCTACCCCTGCAAACTCCTGAATGACTTTGCGGACAGTTTCCATCGGCACGCCTGCATGAAGTGCCATCGCAGAAGCAACCATGACGTTTTCAAAATTATGTAGGCCGAGCAGTTTTAAGTCGTCGGTTCTGGTCAGAAGCTCCGTCTCGCCGTTCTTTGCAATGCGGATTTCGCCGTCCTGATAATAGATGCCGTCCTTTAACGCACGCAGACTCGAGAAGTACATCACCTGTACTTTCTTCTCTGCCATCAGTTTCTCGCCGAACGGGCGCAGGATTTCGTCCTCATAATTCAGCACACAGAGATCATCCATCGTCTGATTTTCGGTGATACACTCTTTCACGCGGATATACTCTTCCATCGTGTGATGGCGGTTCAGATGATCCTCGGTAATGTTTGTGATCGCACTTGCCGCCGGATGGAACTCTTTGATGGTTTCCAGCTGGAAGCTACTGATCTCGGCAACCGTTACGGTATCATCTGTCGTGTCGAGTGCCTCGGATGTACAGGGGTTCCGATGTTTCCGACCACTTTTACTTCCGGCTGATATGCTTTCATGATCTCGCCGAGCAGCGATGTTGTGGTGGTCTTTCCGTTAGTACCGGTAATCGCAAGCACTTTTCCGCGGCTTACCTGATACGCCAGCTCCACTTCACCGATGACCGGGATCTCTTTTTCTTTCATTTTAAGGACAACCGGCAGATCCGTCGGAACACCCGGGCTTAAAACGACAAGATCAAGGCTGTCGAGCATCTCCTCCGGGAGCTCGCCTAAGACAACTTCCACGCTGTCACGGCTCTCTAATTTTTTAAGATTTCTTCTTTTTCGAGTTTGTCATTTCCATCGTAAAGAACGACAGAAGCACCTTTCTTGTGCAGCAGCTCCTCCGCTGCAATTCCACTCTTTCCGGTTCCGAAAACCAGTACTTTTTTTTCCTGCGAAAATCATGTTTGATTACCTCCATATTTTAAAGCCCCATCAATGCGATCAGGCATAGTATCGCTGTGATTGTAGCAAACACCGTCACAATCTGTGTCTCCGACCAGCCCATCAGCTCGAAATGGTGATGGATCGGCGTCATCTTGAAGATCCGTTTTCCCTTCGTCAGTTTGAAGAATGACACCTGCAGGATCACAGAGAGAATCTCCATCATATAAATGAATCCCACAAGCGGCAGAAATAAGGGGAGACGTAAGAAACACGCCATTCCCGAGACGAAACCGCCGAGTGCCAGACTTCCGGTATCGCCCATAAAGACGCGGGCAGGAAATACATTGAATACCAGAAACCCCAGCAGACTCCCGATAACCGCAAGCGGGGACGGGGAAACACCGTTTCCGATACCGATCGATGCCACGGAAAAGAAAACAGCATTTAAAATCGTCACACTCGCCGCCAGTCCGTCATTACCGTCGGTAAAGTTGACACCGTTGACCGTTCCAAGAATCACAAAGGCGAGAAACGGAATCGTAAAAATCCCTGCGTCCAGCTCTTTGCCTGGAAGGAACGGAATGCGCATCCGGAGGAAATTCCGGAAAAACGCGCCAAATACCACAGAAAGACTGCTGTAATCACTGCCTGCAGTGCCATTTTCTGCTTCGGGTACAGCCCGTCGCTGCGGTGCAGCACGACTTTCAGATAGTCATCGAGAAAGCCGATCGGTACCAAAACCAAGCGTCAGAAACAGCACCGGAACCACTTCCGCTCCCTCTTTCCGGAAAAGGAGGAAACTGCGGTAAACGCCGCCAGAAACATCACGCCGCCCATCGTCGGGGTTCCCGCTTTTTTCTGGTGGCTCGGCACACCCTCTTCCCGCTCCTTCTGCCCCGCTTTGACTTTTCGCAGAAACGGGATCAGAACCGCCCCAGCGCCAGGCTGATGCCAAAGGAAAGAAGAACCGGCAGGATCATTTCTCTTTTCATAGACGCACCTCTTCCTTTTTGTACGGATTGTGTACGGAACAGGCATGTCAAAATATTTTCTCCAGCCTATTCAGTATATAGCTTTTTGTTCTGTTTCGCAACCTTCTTTTTATAATCCAAGTTACGGTTCGCTCAGCAGTGAAACACTTGCTGTTTCGCTGCGTAAGAACATGTTTCAGGTGTGAGCAACCCTCCTTTTGCGAAGCAAAACTTTAAATGAGGGCTGCGAAGGACACAATTCTCAGGTTTCCTGAGAATTGTGTCCAATACCGAGATACGGAAGTACATTGAAAAGATATCGCGGATCACCGGCGCGCAGATCGTTCCGCCGTAGTAGACGCCCTGCGGATTGCGGATAATGCAAAGCCCCAGCACCGTCGGATGCTCCGCCGGGGTGAAGCCGAGGAATGAGGAAATATAGCGGTTGGCGCTCCGCGGAAGTGTCTGCGAAGTTGCCGTCTTTCCGCCGATGGAATATCCCTCGAGGTACGCATTCTTTCCAGACCCTTCTGAAACGACGCTTTCCAGAATTTCGCGCACCGTCCTGGAAGTTTCTTCCGAAAGAACCCCTTCTTTTCCGGAAAATTCAGATGCTTTACAACATTTCCTTCTTCATCGAGCACATCCGTTGCGACATGCGGCGTCACCATTTTTCCGCCGTTGACGAGCGCAGAGACCGTCGCCGCCAGGCGGATCGGCGTGATCTGGAAGGACTCGGCCGAATGCCATCGTCGCAAGCTCAACCTCTCCGATGTTTTCCTCCTTGTGCATAATCGTCGATGCCTAGCCCGGCAGATCGATGCCGGTCTTTTCCTTCAGTGCCGAAATTCCGGAAGTAATCACAGAACTTTTCCACACCGAGCCGCAGCCCCACTTCAATGAACACCGGGTTGCACGAGTTCTGCGCGCCCTGCACGAAGTTTTCGGCTCCGTGTCCCGTCCGCTTGTGGCAGTGGATCCGGCGGTCCTCCACGATTTTGTAGCCGGGACAGAAAAACGAATCGTTCGGCGACACAACGCCCTCCGAAAGTCCCGCCGACATCGTGATGATCTTAAAGGTAGATCCCGGCTCGTACGTATCGTTGATGCAGGCATTCCGCCACATCTGGTTCAGCAGATCCTGAATTTCTTTTTCCGAAAGTCCCGTTGTATCCTGCTGCAGCGTGAACGGATCGTTGAGGTCGAACTCCGGCACATTGACACAGGCATAGATTTCTCCGTTCTGCGGATTCATAAGAAGAATCGAGACGCTGTCCGCCTGTTTTTCTGCCATCGCCTTTTCCGCTGCCTGCTGGCAGTACGCCTGGATATTGACATCCAGGCTGACCTTTAAGTCCCTTCCCGCCACCGGCTCCTGGCGGCTCTCCCCGATGCCGTTCTGCTCAATCCCGCGCGCATCCGTTGTCGTCAGGATTTTTCCGTTGATTCCTTTTAAAATTTCCTCATATTCCACCTCCAGCCCGATGATGCCCTGATTATCGCCTCCGGTAAAGCCGATAACGCGCGACGCCAGCTTCCCTTTGGGGTAATACCGCTTGAAATCCTCATCCACTTTTACCCCCGCGTATCCGTACGACCGGATGGTATCACCCGTCTTCTTGTCCACATTCGTCTTGACACGCTCGATTGAAGACCGCTTCTCCACGCGTTTCCGCGCCGTCTCCTCCGAAATTCCAAGCTCTTTTACCAGCATCGCAATCACCGCCTCCGGCTCCTCGATCTGGCTGTGGATCACGGAAATCGTACAGACCGTGCGGTTTGCCGCGAGAACTTCCCCGTTTGCATCAAGAATCCCGCGCGCCGCCTTGATCCCGCGCTCCCGCTCGTGCAGATCATCCGCCTTCTCGGAATAATAGACGGACCGGAACACACACAGATACACCAGCCGCCCGGCAAGTCCGACCATCATTCCCATGCAGAGTACCCACAGAAGAACCGTCTTTTTTCCGGTGATACGTTTTGTTTTTACGCATAGAATACCCCATAGCCGAATCCATTATGATAACACTATATGGAAACTGCTATGGGGTTATGTCTTTTGTTTTTTATGTTTTTTACTCTTCATTGATGAGATCCAGCTCGGCATTTGTCAGACCGCCGTTCTCGATATTGCTGTTTTCAGCACTGTTTTCCGTATCGTCTTCCTGTACCGGTGCCGCTACGTTTGGATCATCCGTTCCGGTCTCGGGAGCCTTCGCCCGTCACACCGTCCGTATCATCCGGGAATACGTTCAAATACGGCAGCAGTTCTGTGTAGATCTCTTTTACGATCTCCTGTGCCAGCACACTGTTCGCCTGATTTTCTACATCCGGCTCTTCCACAATCGCGTAAACAACAGCTTTCGGGTTTTCTACCGGTGCAAATCCGATAAAAGATACCAGATACTTGCCATTGCCTCGCGGATACTTCTGTGCAGTACCTGTTTTTCCTCCCATCGTGTAACCGGCAACCTTTGCACTCTGGCCGCTTCCATCGGTCACGACTCCCTGGAGGAAACTTCTCATTTTATCGCTGATTTCCGCAGAAACCGTCTGACGCACCAGATTCGGCTCATTGCTCTCAACAACAGCTCCTGTGCTGTCCGTGATCGTCTTCATCACATGCGGCTGGTAATAATTGCCTCCGTTGATCAGAGAGGAAAACGCAGCTGCCTGCTGTACCATCGTCACGGTATAGCCCTGTCCGAATGTACTCGTTGCAAGCTCGGTCGGTCCCATAGTATCCTCCGTGTGAACCAGGCCGTACGCCTCACCCGGCAGGTCAATTCCTGTCAGACTGCCGAAACCGAAAATATCCTGATAGCGGAGAAATTCCGCTGCTCCCATCTTCTGTCCGATCTGCATCATACCAGCGTTGCAGGAGTTTTTCAGTACATCGGTACCGGTGTCTGTACGCCATGTGTTCCCGGATAAGCTCCGCAGCGGATCATCTGCCCTGCAATCGTCTCAAACCCCTCACAGTCAAACAGGGTATTATCATCGATTACATCGGGGGAATATGCCGCCGCCACGTTCATCGGTTTTGCCGTGGAACCTGGCTCATATGCATCGGAAATACAGTAGTTTTTCCAGATGGCACTCAAAGCCTCCATTGTCTCGTTATCGTTCATCGCATCAATTTCTTCCTGCGAATAGAACGGTGTCAGATCTCTTGGATTGTTCAGGTCATACCAGTCGGAAGAATCCATACCAAGAATCTCTCCATTGTTCGGATCCATCACGACAACGCCGATATTCTTTGCCGCTTTTGTCTGACGGTTCGTCTCAGTGTCCGATTCGTCCGCGCCGTTCTGGACATGAATCCGCTCATTGTAATTCTCGATCGCCGTGCGGATGATCTTCTGAATATTTACATCAATCGTCGTAACCACGTTTTTGCCCGGCTGCGCCTCGATGATCGTCTGTTCCATATCCGCATCTTCGTTGTAATAGCCGAACTGGCGGTCCATTCACGCCATTTAAGATACTGGAATAATACCCTTCGATTCCCCAGTCTGCCGTGTCTCCTGAATACGTAAAGCCGATCAGATCGCAGGCAAGTGCATTTAACGGATACGTTCTGTGGTAGGATTCCTCGAACCAGACGCCGCGGATGTTGGCACGGTATGCTTTTTTCCGCCTGCTCGTTCTCATCGAGCTCCTTGTTCTTTTTGTCCGCGTACTCGTCCACATAGGCCTCAAACGCTTTTTTTCGCGTCCATCGAGACCTCTCTGGCGAGAACCTGGTACTGGCTTTCTTTTGTCGTTTCGCCGGTCAGACGATCCCGGATATCCGTCTCGTCGAGTCCGAAGTATTCAACCAGTGCTGCTACGGTCGGATCGACGTACGGATGGGTATCGTTCTTTTCTTCATCTTTTACCGTCGTATTGGCAAGTTTACAGTCGAGAATAACGTTGTAAACCTTCTCACTCGTTGCCAGAATCGTTCCGTTCCGGTCGGTGATACTTCCCCGCTGGAATGGAATTGTCCTGCTGTCGTAGGACTGCTGCGTCTGGCTTAAAACCTGTCTTTCGTATTTTTTTCTCCCTTTGTGGCATTCACATACGTAATGTCAATCGCTAAAGCAACAAAAACCAGCATCACTCCCAAAAGAGTGCTACCAGTTTTCTGCTCATACGCCCACTTGTCTTCCGTCTCCGGAATGCCCCGCTTCGTTTTTTATTTTTTTTCTGTTTACTCACGTTTTCACCTATTTCGCATCCGGAACATCCTGATACTGTCTCACATAACTGTTTTCTGAATCATCGAAATAAATTACCTGGGGCTCATCTGCATATTTCATGCCGAGCCGGTTCTGTGCTGCTTCTTTGACTGCCTCAAGATCTTCGGAGGCAACCGTTGTATTGTAATAGGCGTCATTGTCCGCCTTCAGATCGCTCAATTCTTTTTCTTTGCTGGTAATGTCTTCCGCCTGCGTGGTAACCACGGTCTGCAACTTGACATACGCAACACACGCCGCGATACACAGTGTGCAGACAATGGCAAGAAAAACAGCGTAGCCCGCGCTGATCTGTGTCGCCCGTGCCCGGTTTCTTCTTGTCTGGCTGCTCACACCCGATTTCAGAGGGCCGTGCTTCTTTTGGTGCTTCCTGCGGCTGTGCTGCAAGACGCCGTACCGCACTTCCGTCCTCAAACGTATCTGGCGTATAACGTTTCGTTCTATCTGTCGAATTTACCCTTCCATCTGCCCGTCTTACCATAACTTCTCTGTCTCCTTCGTGCCGAGCCGTCACACTTTTCGTTCAAAGACGCGCAGTTTTGCGCTCTTGGAACGGGGATTTGTTTCCATTTCCTCTTCTCCCGGCAAGATCGGTTTCCGAGTTACTACGGTTCCCTTGGACTTCTTTCCGCATACACAGACCGGAAATTCCGGCGGACACGTACATGGATGCTCGTTTTTCTGAAAATGTTTTTTACGATACGGTCTTCCAGAGAATGAAAGGTGATGACACAAAGTCTTCCACCGTCATTTAAGAGATCAATCATGCCGTCCAGTGACTCCGACAGAACGGTAAGTTCCTGGTTCACTTCGATACGGATTGCCTGAAAGGTTCTCTTGGCCGGATGGCCGCCCGTCGCCCTTATTTTTGCCGGAATCGAGCGCTTGATGATTTCGATTAACTCCCCAGTTGTTCGAATCGGCGCCTGCTGCCGGCTTACGCATATATTGTGTGCAATTTTTCTTGCAAAACGCTCTTCTCCATATTCATGGAGAATACGCGAAAGATTCTCTTCACTGTAATCGTTCACGACTTCGTACGCGGAAAGAGCATTTCTCTGATCCATCCGCATATCCAGCGGAACATCCTCACGGTATGTGAATCCACGCTCTGCATTATCCAGCTGATAGGATGAAACTCCAAGATCCAGCAGGATTCCGTCTACCCCGGTGACTCCGATTTCGGCAAGACGCGGAACCATATCGCAATAATTGCTGCGGATAATCGTGACCTGGTTCTGAAATGGTTCCAGGCGTTTACCCGCAGCAGCTATCGCAGCTTCGTCCTGATCTATGCCTATTAATCTCCCCGTGGCAGATAAGCGCTCACATATATGACTGGAATGTCCAGCGCCTCCCAACGTCCCGTCCACGTAGATTCCGTCCGGTTTTATCTTAAGGTTTTCAATGGTTTCATTCAGTAATACTGATGTATGCGAAAATTCCATGGTCATCTCCTGTATCCCAACGAAACAGATCAGATCACAATGCCCATCTCTTCCATTGATTCGGCGATGGCATCCATATCATCATAATTGCTGTTTTCGTTCCATTTTTCCTTGCTCCAGATTTCAATCCGGTTGATATTTCCGGTAAGGACTACATCTTTCCAGACCAGCAAACTCCCGCAGCGTCTGCGGAACGAGAATTCTCCCTTGCTTGTCCAGTTCACAGGAGGTGGCACCTGCTACAAAGAAACGTGAGAAGGTTCTTGCATTTTTGTTGGTAAGCGGTAAGGCTCTGAGCTTCTCTTCAAAGGCAGCCCATTCGTCGTTTGGGTAAATGGAAAGGCATCCGTCCAATCCCTTCGTCAGAATAAACTCTTCTCCCAGCTGTTCTCTGAACTTGGACGGTATGATCAATCTTCCCTTCGCGTCAATCGTATGACTGTACTCTCCCATGAACATAATGAAAACCCTCTTATCACCTGAAATGGCGGTCTCCCCACGCACCACTTCATGTATCGCGCCGCAGCCAGACTGCCACATCCGCTCCACAACGCACCACTTTTCACCACTTTCTACCACTTATATTTTTATTCTATATCAACTCATGGAAAATAGCAAGGTCTTTTTCTATTTCATTTTTAAGATTTTCCCCAAAATGCAACATTTTTATGCGCATTTTCCGCCTTTTTATACCAATTTTGTATCAAAAAAAGAAAACCTTTTGCCGGTTTTCCTTTTTCTGTATTTTTATTCTGTTTTTTCACTGGTTTTATCCTTAAGAATGGGCTGTCTCCCCACCGGATGATAATTTTTTCGTTTCCATACCACCAGGATGGTACATCCCACCACAAGGCACCCCGAAAGGAGCTGGGAAACCGGAAGTCCCACCACCGGAAGCAGAAGCTGGTCGGTGCGCAGTCCCTCGATCCAGATTCTTCCAAGGCCGTATCCTATCAGATACATCAGGAACACTTCGCCGTTAAATTTTTTTCTTTTCCGAAACCAGAAAAGAAAAAAGCAGGACACCCACATTCCATAAACTTTCATATAAAAAGGTGGGATGCACCTGAATATACTCGACGCCGTTTACCGTCACCACATGATCCCACATTTTTCTGTGTGATTTCATTGGCACGGACCGCGGAAACCGGAAGCTGCATTGCAAACAGGTTGTTAGTGTAGTCACCGAATGCCTCACGGTTAAAGAAGTTTCCCCACCGTCCCATAATCTGACCGAACACGATGCTCATGCTCGCGGTATCCATCAGAAGGCTGAAGTTCTGTTTCTTCTTTCTGCTGTAAATCACCACCGCAATGCAGGCACCGATGATGCCGCCGTAGATGGCAAGTCCGCCTTGGCGGATGTTGAAAATACTCAAAAGATCATCCTTATAATAGTCCCAGGCAAATATAACGTAGTAAATCCGCGCCCCGAGAATACCGGCTGCGATGCCGATCATCGCAAGATCGAGGTACTGCTCCGGGTTCTGCCCCGTCCGCTTTGCCTCTCTTTGGGCAATCAGATCGCAATCATCATACCGGTTACGATCACGATGCCGTAATAGGCGATGGAAAATCCGAAAATACTGATGCTTTTTCCCACATGGTCGAGATAGATCCCGAGATTGGGAAAATTAATTTCCATATCCATAACTTATATTCTCTCTTATTATTACTTATCAAACGTTGAAACGGAACAGGATGACATCGCCGTCGCGGACAATGTAATCTTTTCCTTCCATACGCACAAAGGCGCTTTCTCTCTTGCTCCTGCGTAGGAACCGCAGTCGAGCAGATCCTGATAATTGACAACCTCAGCTTTGATAAATCCACGCTCAAAATCGGTATGAATCTTTCCAGCTGCCTGTGGTGCTTTCGTTCCGACTTTGATGGTCCATGCACGGGTCTCATCCTCTCCTGCTGTAAGGAAGCTCATGGTAGGCGAGCAGACGGTAGCTGGCTGCGATGAGTTTTTCCAGGCCGGACTCGGTAAGACCAAGATCCTCGAGGAACATTTTTTTCTCATCCTCTTCGAGTTCGGAGATTTCTGCCTCGATCTCGGCGCAGATGACGAATACTTCGCTGTTGTGCTCTTTTGCATATTCGCGGACGGACTGTACATAGGAGTTGTTTGCACCGTCGTCAGCGAGATCATCCTCTGCTACGTTTGCTGCGTAGATGACCGGTTTACTGGTCAGCAGGTTGTACTCTGCGATCCATTTCTCCTCGTCCTCGTTCTGCAGCTCCATCAGGATGGCATCTTTTCCGTCCTCGAGCAGTTTTTCAGACGCTCCTGGAATTCGAGCTCTTTTGCTGCCTCTTTGTCCATTCTTGCAGATTTTGCAGTTTTGGAAATACGGCGCTCGAGTACCTCAAGGTCGGCGAAGATCAGCTCAAGGTCGATGGTCTCGATGTCGCGGAGCGGATCAATGCTTCCATCTACATGAACAACATTGGAGTCCTCAAAGCAGCGTACAACGTGAACGATAGCATCCACCTCACGGATATTTGCAAGGAACTGGTTTCCAAGTCCCTCTCCCTTAGATGCGCCTTTTACAAGACCTGCAATATCGACGAATTCGATCACTGCCGGTGTTACTTTCTTGGACTGATAGAAATCTCCGAGCTGCTGCAGACGCTTGTCCGGAACCGGCACGATGCCGACATTCGGGTCAATGGTACAGAACGGATAGTTGGCGGATTCTGCTCCCGCCTTGGTCAGGGAATTGAAAAGTGTACTTTTTCCCACGTTGGGAAGGCCCACGATACCTAATTTCATAGTAATCTATATCTCCTTTGTTTTTATTTTTCGCTTCTTTTTCTGTTCGGGTTCTTTTTATGCACAAAAAGAGCCCAATGCAACTATAAACTATAGCACACGGGGTCGTTGATTGCAATTGATTTTAATCTCTTGACTGTACCATCAGAAGAATGCCGCCCTCGTACGATACATGCGCGGTCTCCTCGATGATCTCATTGCTCACGCACAGACCACCCGAAGTATTCGGCAGACAGTGATGGTCGAGCGGGTAGGCGAAGCCCTCCAGGGTGATGGATGCGACTTCCTTTTCCAGCGGGAAGAACGAAACGTACTTTCCGAACTGATCTTCTTTCCGGATTTCAAACGAAGTTTCCACCGGAATCGTAATCAGATTGCGGCTGTCCACGATGTAAGCCGGAATTTTCTTCTCCCATGCCGTTTTCAGGTTCTGCACAATACTTAAGAAATGGTCGAGTCTTCCCCTGTTGCTCCGAGGATCGTGATTTCACTGCTTCCCAGAACAATCGCCTGCTGAAATGCGATGTCCGTGTCCGTATTGTCCTTCATGGGATTAAATTCCCGGATCGGTGCGACATGGTTCTCCTTGTAATAATTTAAAATCTCCGGAGATAAACTGTCAAAATCTCCCAGAATATACGTCGGCATAATCTGGTAATGGTAGCAGAACTCCAGTCCCCGGTCTGCTGCCAGGATAATATCAAACTGCTGTTTCTGAAGATATGGGAAGGCAAAATCCGGTTCGATCATCCCTCCCGAAATAATACATGTTCTCACGTTTCCCTGCCTCTTTTTCTGTCTTTTGTATCTTATTCTGCCTTTTTGCTGTATGAAGAAATTTTTTCCTGCAGCTCGCGCACGTTCTGCTCGATGTTGCTGCCAAATACAGCAGAGCCTGCCACGATGATGTTGGCACCTGCCGCAAGGACTTCATCGATGGTCGCGCGGTTGATGCCGCCATCGACCTGAATGTGCACATGCGCCAGTCCTTTTCATCCAGCATTCTGCGGAGCGTACGGATCCTCTCCGTCGACTCCGGGATATACTTTACCGCCGAAGCCAGGATAAACGCTCATAATCAGAATCATTTCTACCTGATCCATCACGTCCGTAACCGCAGAAAGCGGCGTATCCGGATTTACGGCAACTCCGGCATCTGCGCCTGTTTCATGAATCTTTTTCACGGTTTCTGCCAGATCGCGGCATGCCTCCGCGTGAACCGTGATCATATCCGCCCCGCAGCTTTGAAATTCTTCTACGTACCGCTCCGGGTCCTTTACCATCATATGGACATCAAAATACAGACTGCTTTCTTTTCGGATCGACTTTACCACCGGCATTCCAAACGAAATGGATGGTACAAACATTCCATCCATAATATCGATATGAAGCCACCGGCACTCTGCTTTCTCTACCCTTTGGATCTGTTCTCCGAGACGGTTGAAGTCTGCGGATAAAATAGAAGGTGCCAACTGATATACTCGGCTCATGCTAGTATCTCCTCTTTTCCTGTTCTTTCAGTTCTTCATAGAACATGGTATAGTTTTCAAATCTTTCTTTGCTGATATTTCCCTGTTCCAGTGCCTCTTTGACGGCACAGCCCGGCTCTTTTCCGTGGATGCAGCCGAGGAAACGGCATTTTCCTTCGTACGGATGAAATTCCGGGAAAAAGTTTTTCAGCTCCTCTTTTTCCATATCGGTTGTATAAAGCGAGCTGAACCCCGGCGTATCGCACAGATACGTCTCATGGTCGATCGGGATCATCTGGGAATGGCGCGTCGTGTGTTTTCCTTTTTTCAGCTTTTGCTGATCTCTCCGGTCTCCATCTGGATTTCTTTCTGCATCCGGTTTGTGATCGAAGATTTTCCGACGCCGGACGGACCGGCTACCACCGTTGTTTTCCCTTTCAGGTATGCTTCCACTTCCTGCATGCCCTGCTCTTTCGCTGCACTCACCGTAAAGACACGGTAACCGCAGTTCTCATAGACGCTTCGCAGATGGTCTGTGTAATCTTCCCCGCAAGATCTCTTTTATTGAAACAGATTGCCGTCGGAACGTTCTGCTGTTCCATCATCACAAGAAAACGGTCCAGAAGCGTCAGGTTCGGGGTCGGATTTTCCAACGCAAAAATCACAAGCGCCTGATCGATATTGGCACTGCCGGACGGATCAGTTCATTTTTTCGCGGCAGAATCCGGGTCATATTTCCTGTTTTTTCCACTTCATCCAGAATCTCGATTTCCACAAGATCTCCGACGAGCGGTTTCTGGCCTTCCTTTCGGAAAATTCCTTTTGCTTTGCACTCATAAATGCCGGATTCTTCCACGTCTACGTAGTAGAATCCGGCAATTCCTTTCATAATCTTTCCTGTCATACTCAACCTTCACTCAACGGAACCGATGGGTACTGTGCAATTGCCTGATAACTTCCGCTCGAATCCATCTCATAGAAGACGATTCTTCCGGTAGAAGAAGCAGACGATGAAGCACTCCAGTTGGTGTTGACAGAATACGGTACCAGCTCGTAATGGCCTGTCCGTCCATGATGGTGATGGAGGTCTCGTTTCCGTTTCCATCATCCTGGATCAGCTCAATTTTTGCAATACCACCCTGATACTGATCCGGCGCACTTAAGGTCTGGCTGCAGGACCAGGTAACATCCGTAGCGGTATTTGCGCCCGGCTCTGCCGGTGTCGGGGTCGGTGTATTCTCATCCGGCGTCGTTGGCTGTGCACTCGGGCTATTGACATAAATCGTAACGTCAGAACCTTTCTTTACTTTGGTTCCGATTGCCGGGTCAACCTCCATGACTTCGCCCTCGGCCACCTTGCTGCTGGTTCCTGTTTTCACAATAATATTGAAATCGCTCAGGATTGATTTTGCTGTCTCCTCATCCAGGTACCGATTACATCACGGATTGCAATTTCTTCCGCGTCCTTGGATCCCTTGCTGATCACCAGCGTAACGGTAGATTCCGGCGCAACCTGACTTCCCTCTGACGGGTCAACGGAAATAACCAAGCCTTCTGCAACGGTATCGCTGAAATCCTCTGTTGTGGAAACCTGCAGTCCCAGCTGAGTCAGTGCAGCACTTGCAGCGTCTTTCTGTGTTCCAACAATGCCGGTCGGAATGGTTACGGTTTCTTTTCCGGAGCTTACATAATACGTAATCGTTGCATTTTTATCGACTTTCGTTCCCGGTTTCAGATCCTGGCGGCAGATCTTTCCTGCCTCAATGACATCCGATGCCTCGGTTCCGCCGTTGACTACACCAAGGTTCAGGCTGTTTGCCAGATCGACGGCATCTGCCTCGGTTTTGTTGGTCAGATCCGGAACGGTTACTTTTTCGTCTTTGCTTTCGGAAGAAGTAACGGAGGTGCTGCTTGCGGAGGATGCACTGGAAGCATCCGCGGTCGGTCCTTTGCCTCCGACAATACCGGCTGCCTGTGCGATAAAGTAGATCAGCATACAGATGATGATCGCTGCAATCGCAAAACCACCGATGGTGATGATTTTCTCGAGTTTGTTTCCGGCTTTCTCATCGTCATCGTCATCGTCGTAGTAGGAATCGTCGTCATCCTCATCGTAGGAATCGCGGTCATCCTCTTCTTCGTCCTCATCCTCGTCTTCTTCGTCCTCGTAGCTGTAATCTTCGTCCTCTTCCTCATCCTCGATCTTGCTGTAGCGCTTTGGCAGAGTCTCGGCTCCTCTGCCGTCTGCGCATTTGCCTTTGCTGCTGCGCCGGAACGGATCTGGCTTAACTCCTCTGCGGATACCATAACAGTCTCGGCGTGAGAACTTAACGGAGTTACTTTTTACGAAATTGCCCTGCGGCTCCATCAGCGAATGCTTCAAGTCGTCGATCAGCTCCGCCATGTTATTGTAACGGCGGTCCGGGCTCTTCTGGGTACATTTTAAGATAATCTGCTCCAGTGCGAACGGAAGGTTCGGGGTATATTTGGATGGAGATTCAATCTCCTCCTGCAGATGCTTGATTGCGATGGCAACGGTGGTGTCGCCGTCGAACGGCACTCTTCCGGTTACCATCTCATACATCGTGATACCGAGCGAATAGATATCACTCTTATAGTCGAATATCCGCCGCGCACCTGCTCCGGAGAGCTGTAATGTACGCTTCCCATAACATTCGAACTGATCGTATTGGAAGAAGTTGCCTTTGCAATACCAAAGTCGGAAAGTTTTACTTTTCCGTCTGTGGAAATGATGATGTTCTGCGGTTTGACATCGCGGTGTACAATATTGCGGTTGTGTGCTGCTTCAAGACCAAGGGAAACCTGAATGGCGATGCTGGTTGCCTCTTTTACGCTCAGTTTTCCTTTTGCGGTCAATGTAATCCTTCAGAGTAATTCCCTCGACAAGCTCCATGACGATATAGTAAACGCCGCGGTCCTCCCCGACATCGTACACGTTTACAATATTCGGATGGGACAGTCCTGCTGCGGCCTGTGCCTCCGTGCGGAACTTGCGGATAAAGGTTTTATCCTCCCGGAATTCCGGTTTTAAAACCTTGACTGGCCACCATGCGGTTCAGCTTGTGGTCTTTTGCTTTGTAGACATCAGCCATACCGCCGGAACCGATCCGGCTTATGATCTCATATCGTTCTCCTAAAATAACGCCCTCTTTTAACATTCTTTCACCTCGTTTGTAAATGGTTCAACGACAATGACTGCGATATTGTCTCTGCCGCCATTTGCATTTGCTTTATCAATTAAACGTTTCGCCTTGTCCTCACCGTCTTCTCGGCAGATGAGTTCGAAAATCTCCTCATCCGTTACCATGTTGGAAAGGTCAGTCCGTCCGAGCACATCACCAATTGATTGCCCTCTTCAAGCTGAATGTCAAAGAAATCAATCTTTACGGTATCCTGTGTGCCTACTGCTCTGGTAATAATGTTTTTGTCCGGGTGATTCCGCGCCTGCTCGGGAGTGAGTTCTCCAAGGCGCACCATCTCTGCGATCAGGGAATGGTCCTGCGTCACCTGGTCAAACGTGCCATCTGCTGCCAGATACAGCCTGCTGTCTCCTACGTTTGCAACGTAGGCATAGTTGCCGACAACCGTAGCTACTACCATCGTCGTACCCATGCCTTCCATGGATATATCTCGTTTTGCCTGCTCAAAAATCTGGCTGTTTGCTGCTTCAATTCCATGCCGAATGATCCGCACCGGGTTGAAATTCGTATCTCTTTTTTACAGATTCCACCAGTACAGAAACACCGTAACGCGAAGCAAAATCGCCCGCGTTATGCCTCCCATGCCGTCTGCAACGACAAAGAGGTTCGGAAGGTTTCCGACCGGAGAGGCGGAGGCAAACACAAAATCCTGGTTCATCGTCCGTTTCTGTCCGATATCGGTTGCAGAAAATACCTTCATGCTTTTTTCTCCTGTATTGACAGCCGCTTTTTACGGCTGTTCGTTTGATTTATCGATAAAACTTTTTCTTAACTGTCCACAGGCTCCGTCAATATCGGCGCCCATTTCCCTTCTAATAGTAACATTAATTCCGTATTTTTCAAGTTTATTTTTGAAATTCTCTACGACTTTTTCGTTGATTTCACGTAATCGCGCTCTTTGATCGGGTTGACCGGGATCAGATTTACATGACAGTTGATATCCGAAATCCGCGCGGAAAGCTCTTTTGCATCGGCTTCGCTGTCATTTTTCCCGCCAACGAGAGAGTACTCAAATGTAATCCGACGGCCTGTTTTTGCAAAGTAATTGCGGCATGCATCGAGAATTTCATCAATGGAATATTTATTGGCAATCGGCATCAGCTCGCGGCCTTTTCATCGTTCGGCGCATGAAGGGAAAGTGCCAGAGTGATCTGGAGTCCCTCATCTGCCAATTTGTACATATTCGGCACGATTCCGCAGGTGGAAACGGTGATGTTTCTCTGGCTGATGTTGAGTCCTTCCTGGCTCGAAAGCAGCCGCACGAAGCGCACCAGATTGTCGTAGTTGTCCATCGGCTCACCCGTTCCCATGACAACCAGATTGGAGACCCGCTCCCCGGTGTCCTCCCAAATCCGGTAAATCTGGTCGAGCATCTCCGACGGAGTCAGGCACCGCACGAGTCCGCCGATTGTGGACGCGCAGAAGCGGCAGCCCATCCGGCAGCCGACCTGGGATGAGATGCAGACGGAATTTCCGTGGTGGTACTTCATCCAGACGCTCTCGATCACGTTGCCGTCGCTAAGGCGGAACAGGTATTTTCTCGTTCCGTCGATTTTGGACTCCTGCACCTGCACTGTTTCGAGACAGGTAAGCGGATACTGTTCCTTTAATTTTTCCCGGAAGGCAAGCGAGAGATTCGTCATCTCATCGTAGCTGCCCGCCAGACGATGATGCATCCAGTCGTATAACTGTTTGGCACGGAACGGCTTTTCTCCCATCTGCTGGCAGGCGTCCTTTAATTCGTCTAAGGTCATTGATTTAATATCCATCTGTTACGCCCGTCCTTTCTCTGTTTTCCGGAATTTTGCAAGGAAAAATCCGTCTGTCTTGTGTACCCCCGGGATCAGCTGCAGCTGTCCTTTGGCCGTTTCTCCGCTTTTCAGCTCATCCGGCAGCAGTTCATCCAGACTGACTGCTTCAAACGGGAACTGTTCCAGAAACCATGCGGCATTCTCGCTGTTTTCTTTTCTGTTGACGGTACATGTGCTGTACAGCAGTGTGCCGCCCGGCTTTACGTACGATGCGGCATTCGCAAGGATTGCCCGCTGAATCCGTACCAGCTCCTCTTCTTTTTTTCTTTTGAAGCGTAATATTTGATATCCGGCTTTCTGCCGATGACGCCGTATCCGGTGCACGGCAGGTCCGCAATCACAACGTCCGCTTTTTCCGATCCATTCCGCATCGAGCTGTTCCGCATCTTTTACCTTCGGCACGACGCAGGAAACACCTGCTCTCTGCACATTTTCCCGGATCAGATCGACCTTGTATTCGGTGAGATCACGCGCTTCCACGCATCCCTGATTTCTCATTTTATCTGCTGCATGGAGGCTCTTTCCGCCCGGTGCTGCGCAGAGATCCAGCACCTGGTCACCCGGCTTTGGATCCGCCAGATGCGACGCCATCATGGAGCTCACATCCTGAATCTGGAACCAGAGGCTTCCTGGAAGGCATTCAGTGATGCGATCGTCTCAAAGTTTTCAGATAGAACGCCTCGCCAAGATACGGCGCTTTTTCCAGCTCTGCCCCCTGGCTTTCCAAGCTTTTCTTCGTCTCCTCGATCGTATTGTTCCAGCGGTTGATACGGATCGTCACCTGTTTTTCTTTCAGGAAATCCGCCATCATCGTTTCTGCCGTTTCTTTTCCGTACTGGGATACGAACTCCTCAACCAGAAATTCCGGCATGGGTATTTCACGGAAAGATACTGCGTAGTATTGTTCTCCTTCGGCATCGGCAGATGATCTTTCTCCCGCACGATCGTGCGCAGAACGCCGTTGACAAAGCCCTTTAAGTTGTAAAAATGCTTCTTTTCCGCCAGTTTCACCGCCTCATTGACGACTGCCGAATCCGGTACTGCGTCAAGAAAACGGATCTGGTACACCGACATCCGTAAGATCGCACGACTCACCGGCTTGCATTTGTTGATCTTGATTTTGGAATACTGATTGATTATGTAGTCATTCTGGATGCCGTATTCCACGGTTCCCTCGCAGACCCGCTTGATAAACGCACGGTCCTGCCGCGGCAGGAACTGGTATTTATCGAGGGCGTCCCTTACAGCAAGATGGCAGGGCGTTTTCTCCCTGTCCATCTCAAGCAGAATGTTCATAATCAGCTCTCTTGTATTGATTGTATCAGTCATCATTTCTCCTAAATGCTCCGGATAAAATCAGCAGCCGGAGCAGCTGCAGCAGAGAACCGATCACCGCTGCCACGTATGTCATGGCTGCAGCCCAGAGTACTTTCTTGACTCCGTCGTGTTCCGTCTCTGTCACCATACCGCCCTCACTGAGCATTTTTAATGCTCTTCTCGACGCATCGAACTCGACCGGAAGTGTTACCACCTGGAATGCCAGTGCCAGCACAAACAGCCAGATCCCGGCTTTCACCAGCATCGGAAGGCTGAAAATCAGTCCGATCAGGAACAGCGGCCAGAAAAGCTGGGATCCAAGATTCGCTGCCGGAACAATGGCGCTTCTTACTTTCAGCGGCACGTAATCCGTATTGTGCTGTACGGCATGGCTGCACTCATGCGCTGCGACGCCGATCGCTGCGACTGAGGTTGAATCGTAAACCGCATCCGATAAATTCACGGTTTTTGTCCGCGGATCATAGTGATCGGTCAGTTTACCGGATACGTGGCGGACGGTCACATCGTAGATGCCGGTACCTGATGCAGAATGCGCATCGCCGCCTCGCGTCCCGTCATGCCGCTGTACGAGCGGACGGTCTGATATTTGCTGAAAATCGTGTTCATGCGGGCGGATACCGCCATGGAAATCAGTGCGGCAAGAATCACCAGCAGATACGTACTGTCATAAAAAAGTCCCATATCGTTTTTCTCCTTTTTTCTCAGGCACAGCAGCCATCACACCGCTGTGCAGTTCCCGCCTTAACTTCAGGTTGCTTTTTCTCTTTTATTCGCCAAGTCTGGTACCCGGCTCGATCGCATAGCCGCGCAGGAAATCGGCGGTTTTCATCCGTTTCTTTCCTTCGAGCTGCAGCTCCTCGATCACCAGAATGCCGTCTCCCGTCTTTACATGGAGACCTGTCTCATCTGCCACCCAGACTTTTCCGGCACTCTTCGTCGGATTCTGTCCCGGAATTTTCGAGAACAGATCGCCGCCGAACATGGCAATGACTTTGGCATCCCAGATTTTCAGGTTCTTTCCGTTTACTTTTTTGTAAAAGCACTCGGCCACGGGCTCATCGCACGGATCTGACGTTCGATCTCAACGGCACTCTTCGTCCAGTCGATCTTTCCGTCTTCTTTTTGATCATCCGCGCATACTCTGTGGTGCTTATCTCCGGCTGTTTTCCGGTGTCACTTCGCCTTTTCAAGTTTTGGAAGTGTCTCCACCAGAAGTTTTGCTCCGGCTGCGGCGAGCTTGTCAAAGAGACTGCCGCCGGTCTCATCTGCTGCAAGCGGAACTTCCACTTTCGTCAGCATATCGCCTGTGTCGAGGCCTTCATCCATCTTCATAATGGTTACGCCGCTCACTTCATCGCCGTTCATGACAGCCCACTGGATCGGCGCTGCTCCGCGGTAAGCCGGAAGCAGGGATGCATGAACGTTGATGCATCCGTATTTCGGCATATCCAAAATCTCTTTTGGAATAATCTGGTACCGAATGCAACGACAACGATCACATCCGGCTCCATTTTCCGGATCTCCTCGATCGCCTCTGCATCCCGCACGCGGCGCGGCTGATAGACCGGAAGGCCGTGTTTTTCGGCTGCCTCTTTCACCGGTGTCGGCATCATCTGTTTTCCGCGGCCCTTCGGTTTGTCCGGCTGGGTCACAACGCCTGTGATCTCATAACCGGCCTCCACGAGTGCCTCAAGTGTTCCCACGGAGAAATCCGGGGTTCCCATAAATACCACTTTCATCTGAAGTCATCTCCTTTATTTTAAGACTTACTCTTCGTCCTCGTACTCCTCATACTCATCATACGTGTTGTCCCAGAGTTCGCCTTCTACTTTTTCTGTATACATATGTCCGTCGAGGTGATCACACTCGTGGCAGATGCAGCGGGCAAGAAGTTCGGTTCCCTCCAGTTCAAACGGCTGCATGTCGCGGTCCAGCGCTCTTACCTTTACGTAATTCGGACGGGTTACTGTACCGGATTTTCCCGGAAGGCTTAAGCAGCCTTCTGCTCCTGTCTGGCTTCCGGAAGTCTCCAGGATTTCCGGATTGATCAGAAGATGTGGGGTTCCATCCACATCCATGACTACGATTCTCTTTAAGATGCCGACCTGCGGTGCGGCAAGGCGACACCGTTTGCCTCATACATGGTGTCAAACATGTCGTCGATCAGCTCGCTGATTCTTGGTGTCATCTTCTCCACCGGTCTGCATTTTTCGTTAATACGCGGTCGCCTACGACTCTGATTTCTCTGATTGCCATAATTCTTTTTCCTTTCTTTTGCTCTTCTATTATAAATAATCTATGTGTAAATAGTATGAAAAAACTAATACTTTCTGCTGAAGTCAAACTGTAAATAAACGGTACGGAAGCCTTTGTTAATCTCGATATACCGCTCCAGTTTTTCCCGCAGCTCTGCCAGCACCTCTTCCTGCGGCGCGCGTACATACACGCCATGCGGTACAGGTCATTGATTTTCGACACTGCCTCACTTGCCGGCCGATGATCTGGACTTCGCGGTTTCCCCGGATGCGGATGAGATATCTGCGAATGTATTCCATCGCCTGCGTCAGATGCGCTTCATCCTCCCCGGCTCCGTGGATCGCCAGAAGCTCCGCCGCCGGTGGATATCCCATCAGACGGCGGTAGTCCATTTCTTTCTCGTAAAATGCCCCGTAATCCTGCTCTGCCGCCGTCTGAATGCTGTAATGTTCGGGATGGTACGTCTGAATGACTGCCATTCCCGGCTTTCGCCTCTTCCGGCGCGGCCTGACTGCCTGCGTCAGCAGCTGGAACGTACGCTCCCCGGCACGGTAATCGACTGCATTCAGGGAGAGATCCGCCGCCAGCGCTCCCACCAGCGTGACATTCGGGAAATCGTGGTCCCCTTTTACGATCATCTGGGTTCCGATCAGAATATCGGCCTCCCCCCGCCGCAAATGAGGACAGGATTTCTTCATAACTGTTTTTCGTTTTTGTCGTGTCGCCGTCCATCCTAAGAACGCGTGCCTTTGGAAACAGCTTTTTCACGTTCTGCTCGATCTGCTGTGTGCCGGCGCGGAAGCCGCCGATATACGGGGAACCGCACGACGGGCACGCATGTACCTGCGGTGTTTCATAACCGCAGTAATGGCAGACGAGCTTTCCGTTATTGTGTGCTGTCAGTGATACATCGCAGTGCGGGCATTTCATCACATGGCCGCATGCACGGCATGAACGAAGCCCGCATAGCCTCTGCGGTTCAGAAACAGTACAACCTGTTCCTTTTTTCAAGCCGTTTTTCGATCTCTTCCCGCAGTTTTCCGGACAGAATCGAACGGTTTCCCATCTGTAATTCTTCCCGCATATCCGCGATCCATACGGACGGAAGTGCTGCATTTCCGTACCGCGCATCCATCCGGAACAGCGCGTACGCTCCCGTCTCGCAGGCGTAAGAAGCATCCACCGACGGCGTTGCCGAACCCATCACCACATGGGCATGCTCCAGCCCGGCGCGGCGCACGGCGGTCTCCCTTGCATGGTAGCGCGGCGTCACTTCACTTTTATAGGAGGTTTCATGCTCCTCATCGATTACAATCAGCCCCAGATCCGGAAACGGTGCAAAGAGTGCGGAACGCGGACCGATCATAATACTGACCTCCCCGCGCCGCGCGCGCTCCATCTGGTCGGCGCGCTCGGACGGTGTCATCCGCGAGTTGACCACCGTGACCCTTGTTCCAAACCGTGCGCAGAACCGCTCCACGTTCTGCTATGTCAGAGCAATCTCCGGGATCAGCACGATCACCTGTTTTCCTTCCTTCAGCACTCGCTCCATCAGCTCCATATAGACGAGCGTTTTGCCGCTTCCCGTCACACCGCGGATCAGGCAGGGGCGGTTCTGTCCTTCCCATTCCTTTCGAATGCCGTCCACCACGGCCTGCTGCTGTTCGTTTGGTTTTCCCGCAGTTGTTCTTCCTGCCGCATCAGATACCGGATTTCTCCAGGTGCTCGTACGGCGGATTTCCAACACGCCCTGCTCTTCCATCACGTGCAGCGTATCTGCCGTGATTTTCAGTTCCTTGCTCACAACCTACCTGGAAGAACCGGCTGCCAGCAGCGCGTTTAAGAGACGGATTCTCGCTTTATAATTTTTCTTTCTGTAGTTTTCCAGCAGCTCCTCACACTCTGCGGATCTGCAAGAAGCGCAATTTCGCGGGTTTCTTTCCCGCGCGCCTTTACTTTGACCGGAAGCACCGTCTTTAACGCCTGGATCATCGTCGATCCGTACGTATGACGCATCCACGCGGCGAGCGCGATGAGCTTCGTCTCTACAGTCGCCGCATCCTTTTGTACCGCAAGGATGGCCTTCATCCGGTCCTGCGGATATTTCGGCTCGTTTCCGACGGAAAGCACATAGCCGGTGATCGTGCGGTTTCCGTTTCCAAACGGAATCTGTACCGCCGTTCCCGGACCGATCTCCCCTGTTAGTTCCGGCGGAACCTTGTACTGAAAGGTCCGGTCCAGTTTTTCATTTGTGATATCTACGATTACATCAGCGTAAACGCTGCTCATACATTCCCTTACTTTCTTCCAGTATTTCCCGGATCAGCACGCGCTCATCCATCTCGTACCGTTTCCCCTTCCGGATCTGATACGTTTCGTGGCCTTTTCCCGCGAGCACCACGAGATCGCCCGGCTGCCGGTTTTCGATCACATACCGGATCGCCTCCTTACGGTCTGCAATCTCAACGAAAGCGCCTTCTGTTTTCCCGATTCCCGTCCGGATATCGTCCAGAATCGCCTGTGGTTCCTCATCCCGCGGATTGTCCGAGGTGATGACGGTCAGATCCGCCAGACGCCCCGACACCTCTCCCATCTGGAATCTCCGGTTCCGCGCGCGGTTTCCGCCGCAGCCGAAGAGACAGATCAGGCGCTTCGGATGGTATTTCCGCAGTGTCTTTAACAGGCTTTCGAGGCTCATCGCATTGTGTGCGTAATCAATGAGAAGCGTCATTTCCGGATACACCGGAACTGCCTCACACCGCCCACGGACGCGGACTGCGGAAAGTGCCTCCTGCATCGCCTTTTCCGGGATTCCCATCTGCGCGCAGACCGCAATGGCGGCAAGCGAGTTGGAAACGGAAAACAGACCCGGCAGATCTACCCGTACCGGAAAATCCGCTGCGCCCTGCACCCGGTATGAGACACCGAGCACGCCGGGCGCCTGATCGAGTGCTGCATCTGCTGCCATAAAATCAGCTTTTTCCCTGCATCCGAATGTCACCAGACGGCAGGTGCTCTGCCTTATGATCTCCGGAAACCTTTTGTCATCCCGGTTTACAATTCCGGTTCTGCAGGTGCGAAACAGCTTCTTTTGCAGGACAGATATTCTGCAAACGATGCATGCTCCCCGGCGCCGATGTGGTCGTTTCCAATGTTGGTGAACACACCGTAATCAAACGTAAATCCATCACACCGGTGCTGTTTTTTCCGCCTGCGAGGAAACCTCCATCACAACATGGGTGCAGCCCTCCCGCATCATTTCAGAAAACAGCTTCTGCAGCACAACAGGCTCCGGCGTTGTATTTTCTGACGGAATGCTTTTTCCCCGATCCTCGTCTCGATCGTTCCGATGAGTCCTGCGCGGATCCCTGCTTTTCGCAGGATTTCGTAAATCATATATGCAGTCGTCGTCTTTCCCTTCGTGCCGGTCACTCCGATTGTCACAAGGTGCTGCGCCGGATCGTCCTCCCAGGCACAGGAAAGCTGTGCGAGTGCTTCTCTGCTGTCCTTTACTACGAGTACGGTTACCTTTTCCGGAATCCCTTCCAGTTCCCGCTCCGCAACCAGAACAGCAGCGCCCCTCTCGACTGCTTCTTCTGCATATACGTGCCCGTCCATCCTGTTTCCGCGGATGCAGACAAACACGTTCTGCGGCTGTACTTTTCTGCTGTCGCATGTGATTCCTGTAACTTCCGCATCCGGACTGCCCTGCTGGAGCTGATATGCGATCCGCTTTTGTAACGTGCGCATGTTTTTCATGCCGGGACCTCCCTTTCACGTTTCAAATCCCTACGACTCAGATACTTTTATAGAATACCATAGTCCGAAAAACATTTCAATGTGCGCAATGTCGGTTTCTTCTTGATTTTTGCTCCCATAAACTTTATAATAGTTCTATATTGATGCCTGGTTTTTTCGTATCAAAATCTATGAACTGCAAAGAGAGGTATCTTCCAATGAAAAGAAAAAAAATAGTTGTTGCACTGGGACACAAAGCTCTTGGAACGACGCTGCCGGAACAGAAAGCAGCCGTAAAACGTTCCGCAAAAGTAATCGCAGATCTCGTTGCTGCCGGTGCTGATGTTGTCATCACACACAGCAATGCTCCGCAGGTCGGCATGATCCACACCGCTATGAATGAATTCGGCAAAATGCACACCGACTACAGCGCAGCCCCGATGTCCGTCTGCTCCGCAATGAGCCAGGGCTATATCGGCTACGACCTGCAGAACGCCATCCGTGCTGAGCTTCTCCGCAGAGGAATCTTCAAAACCACATCCACGATTCTTACACAGGTTGAAGTAGATCCGTACGACGATGCCTTCAACAATCCGGTCAAACTGATCGGTACCGTACGCTTACCAAAGAGGAGGCTGACGCAGAGGAAGAAAAAGGAAACTACGTAACGAAAACCGAGGACGGCTACCGCCGAATCGTTGCTGCTCCGAAGCCGCAGGATATCGTAGAGATCGACTCCATCCGTCTTCTTCTCGATGCCGGACAGGTTGTCATCGCAGCAGGCGGCGGCGGAATCCCGGTTCTCCCACAGAATGAAGAGTTAAAGGGTGCATCCGCAGTCATCGAAAAAGACCTCACCAGCGGCCTGATGGCAGAAATGCTGAACGCAGACATGCTGATGATCCTGACCAGCGTGGAAAACGTTTCCATCAACTACGGTACCCCGGACGAAAAACCGCTGGAGCACATCACCGTTGCTGACGCGAAGAAATACATCGCAGAACCAGTTCGGAGAAAACTCCATGCTGCCGAAGATGGAAGCAGCTGTTTCTTTCCTCGAGAAAGGCATCGGCCGTACCGCAGTCATCACTTCCATTGACTCCGCACTCGCCGGATTCCAGGGAAAAACAGGTACGATTATCGAGTAATACAAAGTATACAAAAAAGGATTCCCTCGAGTGGGAATCCTTTTTTCTACTCTTTTCCGGACTAAAAAGCCAGATTAGAAAGTAAATTTATCTGCAAAGTAAGCATCGAGATCCTCAATTTTAATTCTCTCCTGCTCCATTGTGTCACGGTCACGGACGGTAACAGCACCATCGGTCTCGGAATCGAAGTCGTAGGTGATGCAGTACGGAGTACCGATCTCATCCTGACGGCGATATCTCTTACCGATGTTTCCGCGGTCGTCAAATTCGCAGTTGTAATACTTGGACAGCTCGGCGAACACCTTCTCCGCGCCCTCGTTCAGCTTCTTGGACAGAGGCAGCACACCGATCTTTAACCGGTGCCAGTGCGGGATGGAAATGAAGCACAGTACGAACATCATTCTTCTCTGCATCCAGAACTTCCTCATCATAAGCGCTGCACAGAAATGCCAGAACGACACGGTCTGCACCCAGAGACGGCTCAACAACATAAGGGATATATTTCTCGTTCTTCTCATGGATCGAAATAGGTCATATCCTGTCCGGATACGTTCTGATGCTGGGTCAGGTCGTAATCGGTTCTGTCCGCGATACCCCACAGTTCGCCCCAGCCGAAGGGGAAGAGGAACTCGATATCGGTGGTTCCCTTACTGTAGAAGCACAGTTCTTCCGGTGAATGGTCTCTTGCACGCATCTCTTCGTCTTTCATGCCGAGGCTCTTCAGCCAGTTGATGCAGAAGCCTCTCCAGTACTGGAACCATTCAAGGTCGGTGTCCGGCTCACAGAAGAACTCCAGCTCCATCTGCTCAAACTCTCTGGTACGGAACGTAAAGTTGCCGGGTGTGATTTCATTGCGGAAGGACTTACCGATCTGACCAATACCGAACGGGATTTTCTTTCTGGAAGTACGCTGTACGTTCTTGAAGTTTACGAAAATACCCTGCGCGGTTTCGGGACGCAGATATACCGTATTCTTTGCATCCTCCGTAACACCCTGGAAGGTCTTGAACATCAGGTTGAACTGACGGATGTCTGTAAAATTGTGCTTGCCGCAGCTCGGACAGGGAACCTGGTTCTCCTCGATGAAATTCTTCATTTCCTCCTGGCTCCATGCGTCCACACTGCCGCCTTCAATGGCAATGCCGTTCTCCTCACAGAAATCCTCAATCAGTTTGTCTGCACGGAAACGCTCATGGCACTCCTTACAGTCCATCAGCGGATCAGAGAAACCGCCAAGATGTCCGGAAGCCATCCATGTCTGCGGATTCATCAGAATCGCACAGTCCACACCTACATTGTAAGGGCTCTCCATCACGAATTTCTGCCACCATGCTTTTTTCACGTTGTTTTTCAGCTCAACACCGAGGGTTACCGTAATCCCAGGTGTTTGCCAGGTACCGCCGTATATTTCGGAACCCGGATATACAAATCCTCTGGATTTGGCAAGTGCTACGATTTTTTCCATTGTTTTTTCCATAGTTAGTTACTCCTCTATTTTATTTGTTTACTTACCATAAACAACAATAACAGGACTGGCAAGAAGAACGTCCTGCTCATATTCCTGCTCTGTTTCTTCTGTCTTAGTCTGCTCTGATGATGACGCAGAAGCACTCTCTGTGGACTTTGTGGTCCACTCGCCTGGCCGTATCCACCGTGTTTTTTCCTTTGATCACGGCTGTACCGGAAACGCAGAGCACCGGATCTTCCGTTACGATTTCCAGCGGCTCCTCGCAGACAATCACGCGTACATGCTTAACGCCTTTGACCGCATCTTCGACTGAAACCTCATTGCCTTTAGAATCGACAAAGGAAGCGGAAAAATCATATCCCGCTTCTTCTGCCTCATCCAGCGTGCCTGCGAAAAATTCTGCTCCGTGATAATCCGCGTAGGACTGGTAATCTCCGTATTCCATCCGGATCTCCACCTTGTCCTCTTTGATCTGGCATTTTTCCAGCTTCACGGAATCCGCATCGCCGCGCTCCTCTGTGAATTTTTTGATGTCATCCTCCACAAAGACCTTCAGTTCGTCTTCCGTGTAATCATCGTCTTTGCTGTAATCTTCCACAATAGCTTCTGTCACAACACCATTTTTGCTCACATAGACAGATGTCGTTGTCACATTTTTAACTTTCACAGCCCGACAGCAGCACGGAAGCCGCTGTCAGAACTGCGAGAAGCTGTCCTGCTTTTTTCATAAAATCCTCTAAAAACCGCCTAAATTATTTATTTCGGTAGATGATATCGTCACGTCCCGGGCCATTGGAGATCATAGTGATCGGGAATCCGATATGTTTCTCAACGAACTCAACATACTTTCTGCAGTTCTCCGGCAGATCTTCATATTTTTTGATTCCGCGGATATCGCACTTCCAGCCCGGCAGAGTCTCCAGAACCGGTTTTGCTTTCTCAAGAATGCTGGTGTTCGGGAAATCGTGGATTTCTTTTCCGTCTACTTCGTATGCTGTGCAGACCGGAATTTCATCCAGATATCCAAGAACATCAAGTACAGTGAATGCTACGTCGGTGGTACCCTGCATTCTGCAGCCGTAACGGGAAGCAACACAGTCAAACCAGCCCATACGTCTGGGACGGCCTGTCGTTGCGCCGTATTCTCCGCCGTCGCCGCCGCGTCTTCTCAGCTCGTCTGCTTCATCCCCGAAAATCTCACTGACAAATGCGCCTGCTCCGACTGCGGAAGAATAAGCCTTGCACACCGTTACAATTTTCTTGATTTCATATGGCGGAACACCTGCTCCTACTGCGCCGTAGCCGGCCAGTGTGGAAGAAGAAGTTACCATGGGGTAAATTCCGTGATCCGGGTCTTTAAGGAACAAAGCTGACCCTCAAGAAGGATCTCCTTGCCTTCCTGAATCGCGTTCCACAGGAATGCGGAAGTATCGCATACGTATGGCTCAACCATTTTTTGTATTCCATCAGCTCTGCATAGATCTCATCCGGATTTAACTGCGGTTTGTGATACAGATGCTCGAGCAGAATGTTCTTGGTCTCGCATACGGATTTCAGTTTCTCTTTCAGGTGCTCATCGTCGAACAGCTCGTTTACCTGGAAACCGATTTTTGCATATTTATCTGAATAAAATGGAGCGATTCCGGATTTGGTGGAACCAAAGGATTTTCCGCCTAAACGCTCTTCCTCATACTGGTCAAACAGAATGTGATAGGGCATCACCATCTGTGCTCGGTCGGAGATTTTGATCTTCGGTGCCGGCACTCCCTTCGAAATGATCTCATTTAACTCTTTGATCAGAACCGGAATGTTGAGTGCAACACCGTTTCCGATTACGCTGGTTGTGTGGCTGTAAAATACGCCGGATGGAAGGGTATGAAGTGCAAACTTTCCATAGTTGTTTACAATGGTATGGCCTGCATTTGCACCACCCTGGAAACGGACAACAATGTCTGCCTCTTTGCGAGCATATCGGTAATTTTACCTTTTCCCTCGTCTCCCCAGTTTGCTCCTACTACTGCCTTAATCATATGACATCCTCCTAATTCAACGTATACTTGCGGCCTTTTTGTTCCGCCGTTTATCTTTAGTATACCATGTTTTTCTCATAAGCGAAACTTATGATTACTTATAAAATCTGTTTTTTATTATTTCTGTTTATCAAACGGATCAGACGTTGATTTCCGCTGTCATGCCAAGTGCGTCTTTGTTTGCCTCAAGCACCGGATTGACTACGTTTTTCAGGAATGCGTCAACCTGTACAGATGCGCGGTACCTGTGTATTTGGACGGATCCATCGTCTTTTCCAGTTCTTCCTTGGTCAGATGGAACATCTCATCTGCTGCGATCAGATCGAGAAGATCATTATCGCGTCCTTCCTCTTTGACATGTTTTCCGGCGATCATGGACAGCTGGCGGATCTTCTCATGCAGCTCCTGACGGTCGCCGCCTGCTTTCACCGCATCCATCATAATATTCTCGGTTGCCATGAACGGAAGCTCTGCCATCATGTGTTTTGCGGATAACCTTTCATATACTACCAGTCCGTCTACCACATTCAGGCACAGATCCAGAATACCATCGATGGCAAGAAAGCCTTCGGGAATAGACAGTCTCTTGTTGGCAGAATCGTCCAGCGTTCTCTCGAACCACTGTACAGAAGAGGTGATGGCCGGATTTAATGCATCGGTGATCACATAACGGGACAGGGATGCAATACGCTCGCTTCTCATGGGATTACGCTTGTAAGCCATGGCGGAGGAGCCGATCTGTCCTTTCTCGAACGGCTCCTCAACTTCTTTTAAGTGCTGCAGCAGACGGATGTCGTTGGAGAATTTTGTTGCGCTTGCCGCAATGCCTGCCAGAACGTTTAAACTCTCGTATCGACTTTTCTGGAATACGTCTGTCCGGAAACAGGATAGCAGTTCTTGAAGCCCATTTTTCAGCGATCATCGGATCGATCTTGTCGATGGTCTCCTGATCTCCGTTGAACAGCTCTAAAAAGCTGGCCTGTGTGCCGGTAGTTCCTTTGGAGCCGAGCAGCTTTAAGGTGCTCTGTACGTACTCGAGATCTTCAAGGTCCATTAAGAACTCCTGCATCCACAGGGTTGCACGTTTTCCGACGGTGGTCGGCTGTGCCGGCTGGAAGTGGGTGAAGGCAAGGGTCGGCTGGTCTTTGTAGGTATCCGCAAATTTTGCCAGCTCAGCGATAACGTTCACCAGTTTTTTCTTCACCAGCTTTAAGGCTTCGTTCATGACAATGATATCGGTATTGTCGCCTACGTAGCAGCTGGTTGCTCCCAGATGGATGATTCCTTTGCTTTCGGACACTGTACGCCGTAGGCATACACATGGGACATTACGTCATGACGGCAGACTTTCTCTCTTTCTTTTGCCACATCGTAGTTGATGTTCTCGGCATTTGCTTTCAGTTCCTCGATCTGCTCATCTGTAATAGAAAGTCCCAGCTCTTTCTCCGTCTCTGCCAGTGCAATCCACAGCTTTCTCCATGTACGGAATTTCATATCCGGGGAGAAAATATACTGCATCTCCTTGCTTGCATAGCGTTCGGAAAGAGGGCTTACATATCTGTCAGTTCCGCTCATAGACACGATTCTCCTTTTCTTGTCAAAATGTGTATTCGGTTTCTCTTTTATCCCCGCTCTTTTTCATCCCCAAAAACAGAACGGGGCGTATAAAGAGCGTGTTTGAAATACGTTTCAACCACGCTCTAGTATAACGCATGTTGTTTTTTAGGCAAGTGCAACGTCGTTACTTCTCACGAAATTTTCCCAAAAAGCCCTGCATTCTGGCATTTTCGGAATCGAAGACTTCGTCCGGCGTTCCTTCCACGGCGATCACGCCCTGGTCCATAAAGATGATGCGGTTGGAAATCTCCCGGGCAAAATTCATCTCGTGGGTAACGATCACCATAGTCATATTCATCTCCGCAAGGGATTTGATGACCTTCAGCACCTCGCCTGTCAGCTCCGGGTCGAGCGCCGAAGTCGGCTCATCAAAAAGAGCACCTTCGGGTTCAGCATCAGCGCACGCGCAATCGCAACCCTCTGACACTGACCGCCGGAAAGCTGACACGGATACGCCTTTTCTTTTCCTGTGAGTCCCATTTTCTGCAGCAGCTCTTCTGCCTGTGCTTCCACCTCCGCACGGTTGCGTTTCTGCACATGAATCGGCGCATCGCAGAGGTTTTTCATCACATCATAATGTGGAAACAGGTGGAAGCTCTGGAATACCATTCCAAAGTTTTCCTGAATTTTCCGCAGCACTACCGGCTTTGCATAAACGGATTTTCCATTTTGCATGGTGACTGCCTGCTCGCCAAGATACGTCAGGTCACCGCCATCCATCATCTCCAGCATCGCCGCACACCGCAGCAGCGTCGATTTTCCCGATCCCGACGGTGCCGATGATCGAGAGCACCTCGCCCTCTTCTACTTTGAGGGAAATATCTTTTAACACTTCGAGATCCCCAAAGCTCTTTCTTACATGGTTCATTTCAGATAAATCATATCGTTTTCCGCTCTCTTCTATAGTTAATGATAATAAGAAAATTTCTTTTCCAAAAGTTCCATCACCCACGCCACGACAAAATTGAAGATGTAGTAGAAAATACCGGCGGCGACGAACGGAACCATCGTGGTCTTGGCCGCCGCGATCTGTTTTGCGATCGTGAACATTTCCACATAGGAAATGGAAAAGGTACCAGCGACGTATCCTTGACCAGCGTAATCACCTCATTGGTGATCGCCGGCAGAATCCGTTTCACAACCTGCGGCAGAATAATGCGGACAAACGTCTGTCCCTTCGAATAACCAAGAAGCTTTGCTGCCTCGTACTGTCCACGGTCCATCGAAACGATGCCGGAGCGGTAGATTTCTGCAAAATAGGCGCCGTAGTTTAAGGCAAATCCGGTGATAATCGCCGGAAAGCGCCATTTTCCTATGTTCATACCGAACAGATAGAACGGTCCGAAGTAAACCACCATGAGCTGCAGCATCAGAGGCGTGCCGCGCATCAGGGAGATATAGAGTCGGAAAATTCCGCTCACAATCCGGTTTTTCGACATACGCCCGAAGGCGATCAGCAGACCGAGCGGCAGGGAAAATACGAGCGTCAGGACAAATATCGAGATCGTTCCCGCCATTCCGGTACTAAGCTGTGATAGAATCATGGACAACTTCATGCTGCTTTACTCTCCTTTTTTCTCCAGACACACCATGTCTGCGATTCCGTATTTTTTCTGCGAGCTTGTCGAACGTTCCGTCGGCCAGAACCTGCTGCAGGCCTTCGTTTACTTTATCGCAGAGCTCGGTATTTCCTTTTTGAATCCGATCGCATATTTCTCAGAGTTCAGGTGCTCGTCGAGGATTTTGTATCCTTCTCCGCGGCTTTCCAGCTGATATTTGGCAACGCCGATATCCATGGCAACCGCATCGATGGAACCTGCCTGAAGCTCTACAAACGCATTGTTATAATCCGGGAACTGCTGCAGAGCGGCGAAAGTATCGGCGAGTTCTTTTCTGACCGCCTTCTTCCTCACTCTGTAAAAGATCGAGTGCTGCGGATGCTGCCTGCACACCAACCGTCTTTCCTGCCAGATCGGACAGGCTGTTGATGCCGGAATTCTCAGATACGACCATCACCTGGCTGTTGTCCACGTACGGATCGGACCAGGTGTAATCGTCCCTCTGCCGTTCATGGTAAAGCCGTTCCAGATGCAGTCAATCGCACCAGAATTCAGCTCGGTATCTTTCGCATCCCAGTTGATCGGGGTTTTACCAGCTTCCAGCCGTAAATCTCGCAGACTGCCTCGGCGAGCTCCAGGTCAAATCCGGTGTAATCGCCGGTCTCATCGTCCATGTAGCCGTACGGCGGGTATTCTGCATCGAAGCCCACGGTAAAGGTTGTCGTTACGTCTGCGGAAGAGGATGCTGCTCCTGCTGATGAGGCAGATGTTTTGCTGTGTCTGCAAAGCCGCAGCCAGCCAGCAGGGCAGATACACAAAAGGCTGCTGTCAAAATGCTAACCATTTTCTTTTTCATAATAATCTTCTCCTTTTCTACGTGATCATGTTATCACTGTACTACGCTAAACTAATTGGTATCCTACCATACTCCGGCACCGCCTGTCAACCCGCACCGGTTAAATAATCCAGAAAACCTGTTCCAACACAAAAAGTCTCCGAAACGGTCAGCAGATTCTGCTTTTTTCCGTCTTCGGAGACTTTGATTTTTCTATTTTGGATAACTATTTATAAACCCTTGTTACACGGCTGCTGATATCGCAGAGCATCTCGTAATCGAAACGTGCCGCCGGGTTGGCGATCTCTTCGATCGTGATGGTCTCATCCCCGTCGGTTCCGACAAGCGTTACAACGTCCTCCACCTGCACATCCGGGATGTCGGTCACGTCCACCATCATCTGATCCATACAGACTCTTCCGATGATCGGTGCTTTTTTCCCGTGGATCAGCACACAGCCCTGGTTCGAGAGAGCTCTCGGATAGCCGTCTGCATAGCCGGCTGAAACAGTTGCGATCCGTGTCATCGGTTTCTCGGTCACATACGTGGCACCGTAGCTGACGCCGATGCCCGGTAGGCTTCCTTCACATGGATGACATGGCTCTTCCAGGAAAGCGCCGGGATCAGATCGAGACGCTCTTTTTTACCTTCTCGGATGGGTAAATGCCGTAGGTGATGATACCGGAACGCACCATCTCAAAGCGGTGATCGTCAAATTCCATGATTCCGGCGGAGTTGCAGATATGGCGAAGCGGAATCGTCACGCCGCTCTCTGCTAAAAGTGCCGTCATCTTATCATATTTTTTCCATCTGCATCGAACAGTACGTCTTGTCTTCCTGATCGGCGCAGGAGAAATGCGTAAACATACCTTCCAGCTCGATGTGCGGAAGATCCGCGATTTTGCCGCCTCATCCGCATCGTGCTCTGTCACCTGGAAGCCGATCCGCGTCATGCCGGTATCGACCGCGAGGTGTGCTTTTGCTTTCCGGTTCTGGCGTGCTGCCTCTTTTTCGAGGGCAAGTGCCTGTGCGTAGCTGTCGATCGTCTGAGTGATGTCGTATTCCACAAGGTCGCCGTACTGGGACGGGGACACGTAGCCGAGAATCAGGATCGGCGCGGAAATGCCGTTTTCTCTGAGCTCGACAGCCTCCTCGATGGTTGCGGTTGCAAAATAATCAACCTGGTTTTCCAGATAGGATGCTACCGGAACGGCACCGTGGTACCGTAGGCGTTCGCTTTACAACGCCAAGGAGTTTCACGCCCTCCGGTAGTCTTTTTTCACTTCTCTGATGTTATGCCCGATCGCTTCGAGTGAAATCTCTGCATAACAGCGTAAGTATCTGTTCACTTTTTTCCTTCTTTCTTTCCGTACTTTTTCTGAGACGCCAAAACGTGCCTGAAAACTCTTTCGGATTATTTTCAGACACGCTCTCGTATCAGATTCGGCTGTGCCGGTTTTTATTTGTCCGGTCTGCGGATGGCGGAATAGATATTTTTACATTTTTCAGCACTACATGCGTTCTTGTCGCATCGACGCCCGGAAGGCTCATCACCTGGCGGTGGATTTCTTCGAGTTCGTCGGATGAGTGACAGGAAATGCGGATAATCAAATCAAAATCTCCGGTCTGATAATAGCAGGATACGATGTACTCCAGTTTCTGGATCGCATCTGCAAAACTGTCAAAGAACTTCGGATGCTCCAGGCTGACTTCCATCAGCGCGGTCATCTCATTTCCCGTTTTCTTTTCGTCTACAATAATGGTGTATTCTTTAATCACTCCGGTTTCTTCCATTTTACGGATTCTCTCGATGACTGCAGAAACCGATAAATGAATCTCTTTGCTGATATTGGAAGCCGTCTCGCGGGCATTTTTTCTGCAATATCTTCAGAATCTTATAATCAATGGCATCCATGTATTTTTCCTCCCATAAGAATTGACAGGGCTCTTCTTTCCAGATTTTAGCATAAAATTTCCCTGTCACTACCTTTCTATTATATCAAATTTTTCAGATAAGTCCAGTTTTTCCCAAAATATTTTATAGAAAGATTAGAATTTTTCTTTAAATTGCACAGATACCGGTTTTTCTATTCTTCGAAGGTTTCTGCAATATCCTGCATCAGAATGCCGATCCCGAGGTGCTGCGGGCACTGTTTTTCACAGCGGTAACAGTTGATGCAGTCGTCGGCGCGTTTTTCCTGGCTTTCGTATTCTGCGCGGACGGTATCGATGCCTTCGCTCTCCGTCCGGTTGTAGAGTTCGAACAGCAATGGGATGTTGATTTTTACCATACACGGCATGCAGCCCTGGCAGCCGGTACAGGCGACCAGAGGTTCTGCTCCATTCTCCTGCATAGGGAAGTTCCCCCTTTTTCTTTGTTTTCCGTTTTTTATTATAGTACACTTTCCTTCCCGGAACAAGACTGATATTTACGTGCTATTCACCGGACGTTCACTCTCGCCATTTGCCCTGAATTTTCACCTTTTTCAGTATTTTTAAATTTTTTTATTTTTTTTTAAAAAGGGGTTGACTTTTCTCCGGCTTTCCTGTAGAATACGTTTTGTCAGTGAGGCACGGCAGTCAACAAGACAGAGAAAAAATCAGTGCCAATCATCTGCGGGTGTAGTTCAATGGTAGAACATCAGCCTTCCAAGCTGAATACGTGGGTTCGATTCCCATCACCCGCTTCATCCTAAAGGATGAATATGCGCGAGTGGCTCAGGGGTGGAGTACAACCTTGCCAAGGTTGGGGTCGCGGGTTCGAATCCCGTCTCGCGCTCTTTTTTATTACCGAAATTTCTTCACAGGAATTTCGGTTTTTTTTTCCAAAATTTTTTTACCAAAGAAAGGAATTCTTATGATTCAGGACATTGCTCCGCATAAATATTATGTAGATTACCAGCCTTCTGTTCCGAACGATACGGATCTTGTTTTAATTTACGGTCATCACACAATTCTGTGCAATTTCGAAGATCCCCGAGATCCGCTACCCTTCCATTGCGGAAATTGCAGCTGTTTTTCCGGAGATCAAAGAAAAGGTAAAATTTCTGTTCCGCATTGATGAGACGGACTATTACGAACTGCGCAGTCCGCAGCTTCCGGAATTTGGCATCTGGAAATACGAAAATACACTAATTCTTCGCAGCGCCGTTCCGGGATGGCTCGGGTTTGCCGGTATCACCGGTTACCAGATCCACACCTGGTACACCGACCACACCTACTGCGGCCGCTGCGGAACGAAGATGCATGCGCCTGGAAATGAACGCGCAATGCAGTGCCCTTTCCTGCGGCGCACTCTCCTATCCGGTCATCTGCCCGAGCGTCATCGTTGCCGTCACCGACGGTGACCGCCTGCTGCTCACGAAGTACGCACCTTCCCACAGCAGCCACCGCCAGTACGCCCTCGTGGCGGCTATACCGAGGTCGGTGAGACGCTGGAACAGACGGTGCACCGTGAAGTCATGGAAGAAGTCGGATTAAAGGTCAAAAATCTGAGATACTATAAGAGTCAGCCGTGGTCCTTCAGTGGCTCGCTGCTCGCCGGATTTTACTGCGATGTGGACGGCGATCCGTCCATTACCCTCGACCGCGAGGAACTCTCCGTTGCCGAATGGTTTGACCGCGATTCTCTTCCGGAGACGCCGAACCTCATCAGTCTGACCGGTGAAATGATCGAATGCTTCCGCCAGGGAAAAGAACTGAAATAAAAAACAAGAAATCATTTTGTGACTTAGTCACAGAACTTCCCGTTCTGCTGTGGTATTCTACAGTCACAACAAAAACACTTACCGGGAAATAAAAAATCCCGTTTTAAAAAAGGAGGACTTCTATTATGTCATTAATTCATGTTACATCCAAAAACTTCGAAAAAGCTCTGCAGGCAGCACCTGGCGTTGCCGTTGTTGATTTCTTTGCTACCTGGTGCGGACCATGCAAAATGCTCACGCCCCGGTCATCGAAGAGGCAGCTGAGGATATGCCGGAGATCCAGTTCTACAAAGTAGACGTTGACGAAGCACCGGAGCTGGCAAGATCCTTTAAAGTCATGAGCGTTCCGACCCTCGCTTTCTTCAAAAACGGCGAGCTCGTAAAGAAAAACGTCGGCGCCGTTTCCTATGAGGAGCTGGAAGAGCTGATTAACTCTGTAAAATAAACAGCGTAATATCGGAAATGCAGAAAAACGTATCGGCACAAAAACCGATACGTTTTTTCTTGCATTTCTTTCTGTTCTTTTCTATCATGGAAGAAACGGCTGCTGCCGTAGTTTACAAAAGAACGTTCTTCTTCCGAAAGGAGTTTTATTTATGTCATCTTTTCTGGAATCCTGTTTTCAGGAGCATTATCCATTTTATTCAAAGCTTACCGCCGATGAGCAGCAGACACTCGTGCTCTCTTCCGTCCTGACGACGTATCAGCGCGGCGATTTTCTCTACAGCTGTGACGATGACTGTCTCGGCGTTCTGCTTGTCCTCTCCGGCAAGCTCCGCATCTTTATCCAGTCCGGCGAGCAGCGGAAATTACCCTGTTTACCACCGGTCCCGGCGAAGTCTGCACGCTGTCTGCCTCCTGTGCGATGCAGGAAATCAGCTTTGATATTCTGATTGAGGCCGAGGAGGAGACGAAAGTTCTCATCACTCCGGCCAGCACGTTCCGCAGACTGATGAATCAGAATATTTACGTTGAAAACTACATTTACCGGGAAACAACGGAGCATTTTTCCGAAGTCATGTGGGCGATGGTGCCAGCTTCTCTTTACGCGGCTTGACCAGCGCCTTGCCGGATATCTCGAGGATGAACGCATCCGCACCGGTTCCCCGGTGCTCTCCACCACGCACGAGCAGATCGCGCGGAACCTCGGCAGTGCCAGAGAGGTCGTTTCCCGCACCTTTAAAGTCGTTCGAGAAAGACGGCATCGTCGCACTCTCCCGCGGCACGGTCACGATTCTCGATGTCAAAAAGCTCCGCGGCATCTGCCGGATGCGCCGATAGTTCTTCTACGCGCGCAAACATTTTCCCACAGGCTCTGCCCTGCCGCTCGAGAAAATATTTTTCAAAAGCGTTCTAACGGCACTCCATCTTAATTTCAATCTCATTTCCTTCCACGGCCACCTTCGCATAACTTCCGACGATCAGCGGCATCGCCGGATGAAGGTGTCCGATGTCGAGATCCATCACGATCGGCACGTTGTATTTTCCAAGCAGATCCGTCACGGCGCGGTACTGGTCGAGTCCCCCGAATTTCTGTCCGAACTGCAGCGGGCGGCCAATCAGAAAGCCTTTCACATATTGGAACCAGCCGGCGTGCTCCATCTGCCAGATTGCGCGGCGGATCGCAAAGACGTTCAGATCGCACGCTTCCAGAAACCAGACAAAACCGTCCTCTTTATATTTTTCCACAAAATCAACCGTTCCGTCGTACTTCGTTCCAAGAATATTGACGAGACAGTCGAGACAGCCGCCGATGAGCCGTCCCTCAAATGCACTGTCCGCATCCGGGAAGCGGCGCAGAACGCGCAGTTCTGTAATCTGGTACGGCAGATACGGATTTTCCTCGCTTCTGCCCTTCACATCGTCTCTTTCCCATCCCTCATAGCCGCGGACGGTACGCACTTCTCCCGTCAGTACGCCAAACGCATCCGCTACGGATTTATGCCACGGCTCCATGCCGAAATCACTCGCACACGGACCGTAAACAGCCGCCGTATCGCAGAGGGTCGGCAGAAGATACGTAAAATGCGTATTGTCAGAATAGCCGAGATACCATTTCGCCGGTGCCTTTCTGATCTTTTCAAAATCCACGTAATCGAGATCCTCGCACATCAGCTCTCCGCCGCCGCAGGATATCAGACAGTCATTCTTCTCACTGACATAATATTCCGTCAGTTCTTTTCCGCACTCCTCCGGCGCCGCACTGATGCCGATGCCGTGGTCCGCATAGCAGTTTCACCAAGATCCAGCTGATATCCCATCTCTTTCCATTTTTTTCTGCGCATTTGCAAACGCGGACTTGTATGGCTCTGTTGTGCATCCAAACGATGGTGCCACAAAGCCGATCGTTCCGCCCTTTTTCAGATTTTCCGGAAACCTCATGTCGCATCCTCCTTTATCCTAATTCTTCTGCCTCCAGATTCTTATACTGCGTCAGCGCATCCCCGAAGATCAGCTCTCCGTCGTTCTGCGCAAAGTACAGCTCCTCTTCTTTTTCCAGTTTTGCCTTTCCGTTCGTCCCCTCGGTAATCTCCGCGCAGAGACGGTCCACCTCCGTTTTCGGAACGAGAACGCGGATTTTCACCTGATCGGTGTACTCGGATTCCAGAATCGGAATCCCCCGCTGCCCGAGCAGATACTGGATTTTACCGATGCCGTTGTAATCCGTCTCAATCAACAGCCGCACGCCGCAGATCTCGTCAATCAGAACACTGTTTGCCAGCCCCTCCTGCACCGCCTGCGAGTACGCGCGCACCAGGCCGCCCGTTCCCAGCAGCGTACCGCCGAAATACCGCGTCACCACAACAAGCACATTGCGGGGCCTGCTCCCTGTACCACATCGAGCATCGGCCGCCCTGCCGTGCCGGAAGGCTCCCCGTCGTCGCTGCAGCGCACCGTCTCCTGATTTTCTCCAATAATATACACAAAACAGTTATGCCGCGCATCCCAGTATTTTTTCCGCAGAGCTTCCAGGCAGGAAAGTGCCTCCTCCTCAGATTCCACCAGACGCACCGTCGCAATAAAACGTGATTTCTTCTCCACGATTTCCCCGGTTCCACCCCGGTAAACCGTCCGAAACTGATCGATCATATGTCCTTACTCCTTCATCCAAATATGTACCTATCTTACCATATCATTTCTGAAAAATCAGCATTCTTTTCAGAAATACTTTTATTCCAGCCCTTTGTTTGGTATAATAAAATAAGTATACCCTGCTTTTTGCAGGGCAGGAACACCATTAATTACTGAACTGAATCAGTTTTGCAGGAACATGACATAAGGAGGATTTTCTATATGCACTTTGGAAAAAGTCATCTGGAAGACAAACGTGAAGATCTGCGGTCCCATTACGGAAAGATTGAAAAGACGGTACCGGCGTGACGGCGCTGCGCATCGCGTTCTGTCTTCTTCTTGTCGTTCTCGTCTGCGGTGCCGGGCTTGTGATCGGCGCTGTCCGCGGCGTGATCGACAGTGCCCCTGATATCTCGGAGGCAAATATCATGCCGCTCGGCAACGCGTCGTTTATCTACGATGCTGACGGCAACCAGGTACAGAAGCTGACCGGGGCTCAGGGAAACCGTGTCTCGATTTCGATTGAGGAAATTCCGCTCGATATGCAGCACGCGATCGTCGCGGTTGAGGATGCCCGTTTTTATGAGCACAACGGCATCGATCCAAGCGGTATCATCCGTGCTTTCGTTGTCGGCGTCAGCCACGGCTTTCATTTTACCGAGGGTGCCAGCACGATCACACAGCAGCTCTTAAAAACAATGTTTTCACTGACTGGATGGAAGAGACGCGGATGCAGAGCTTCAAGCGGAAGATCCAGGAACAGTACCTGGCGCTGAAGCTGGAAAAAAACACTGACCGCAGAGGGTGAAAACGCCAAAGACGTTATTCTGGAAAATTATCTGAATACGATCAACTTAGGCTCTGGCTGCTACGGCGTCCAGACGGCAGCGCAGACGTATTTCGGAAAGGATGCAAAAGATCTGACGCTCTCTGAATGCGCCGTTCTTGCCGCAATTCCAAAGGCGCCGACGGCATATAATCCGAAAAACCACCCGGAGAAAAACCAGCAGCGCCGCGACAAGATCCTGAACAACATGAAAGAGCAGGGCTACATCACCGAAGAAGAATACACCATTGCCATGAACGACAACGTTTATGACCGCATCGCCATGCACACGCAGTCCCAGGCGGAGAGCGCGCCGTACTCCTACTTTATTGATGAAGTCATCACCAACCTGATCAACGATCTGATGGTACAGAAAGGCTACACCGAAGTGCAGGCAAAGAACGTTGTCTACAGCGGCGGCCTCAAAATTTATACCACACAGGATTCCTACATGCAGTCAATCCTCGATACGGAATTCCAGAATCCGGAGAACTTCCCGGCGAACACGCAGATCGGTCTCGACTGGGCGCTCACCGTAGAGCAGGCAGACGGCGAGGTACAGAACTACAGCAAAGAGATGCTGCAGCTCTACTTCCGCAACAGCGATCCGAATTTCGATCTGCTCTTTGACTCCCAGGAGGAGGCACAGAGCTATATCGACCAGTACAAAGCCGCTATCATGCAGGAGGGCGATACGATTGTTGCCGAGCGCAGCAACTTCACCCCCGCAGCCGCAGGCGTGCATGACCGTTATGGACCAGCGCACCGGCTACGTGAAAGCGATCGTCGGCGGACGCGGCGAAAAAACAGCAAGTCTTACCTTCAACCGCGCAACCGATAATTATTCCCAGCCGGGTTCCACGTTCAAGATTCTTTCCGCGTACGGACCGGCACTCGACCTTGGAAAGATTACACTCGCTACGGTAATTAAGGATGAGCCGTTCAACTACAGCGACGGCACACCGCTGCAGAACTCGGATCTTACCTACCATGGTGATGTTACCGTCCGCCAGGCGATCATCAATTCCATCAATATCCCGGTACCGTCAAAGTACTGACCGAGCTTACGCCGAAGGTCGGCTTTGATTATCTGAAGAAGCTTGGTTTTTCCAAACTCTCCGAGGAATACGATGTGATCCAGCCGCTGGCTCTCGGCGGTATCACCTACGGTGTCAGTGATCTCGAACTGACGGCAGCCTACGCGGCAATCGCAGACGGCGGCCAGTACCGCAAGCCGGTGTTCTACACAAAGGTTACCGACAGCAAGGGAAATGTTTTAATTGACAACACAGAAAACAAGGCAACGCAGGTCTTCAAGGCAAGCACTGCCTCCTCCTCACCAATGCCATGGAGGATGTTCTGGAAAAAGGTACCGGTGTTGCCGCCCGCCTCGACAATATGCACGCAGCTGGAAAAACCGGTACGACGAACGAGGCCAAGGATCTCGTCTTTGCAGGCTTTACACCATATTATACCGCTGCCATCTGGGCAACGTATGATACACGCGGAGTTTCCGGAGAGCGACCGTGAATTCCACAAACGTCTCTGGGCAAAGGTCATGAATGAAATCCACGAAGGCCTTGCCGATATGGATTTCGAAACTTCCGCAACAGTACAGGAGGCAACGATCTGTACGAAGACCAGCCTGCTCGCCCGCTCAAGCTGCCCGTCCATCACCGAATACTTTGCGGTATCCGATCTGCCGACCGAGCGTTGCAAGGGCCACTACACCGCGCCGGCCTCAACACCGACGCCGACCAGAACCCCTTCTGCAGCATCAACTCCGCAGGCAACCCCGACACCGACGGAGGCACCGCAGGAAACTCCGGCTCCGCCCGAAACACCTGCCGATCCGCCTTCTAATACACCGGAGACTCCTGACACACCGGAGACTCCTGACACACCGGAGACCCCTGATGCACCGTCAGAACCGGATACCCCGGCGGAGATATCGGAAGTACAGCCGCAGTCCGAAGAGAGCGGCTCTTCCGAATAACTTTTTCAGTCAGTCTATACACAAAAACCGGCCCTCTGGCATATGCCAGCAGGACCGGTTTTTCTATACTTCTTTTTCCATCTGAATCAATTAGTCAATCAGCATTTTTGCTGCGCCGTAGATACCAGCATCGTTTCCAAGGGAAGCGAGTACGATCGGGGTATCTTTGCATGCGATGAATGCTGCTTCACGGTAGTATTTAGCTACGCCGTCGATCAGGATCTGGCCTGCTTTGGATACACCGCCGCCGACTACGATAACTTCCGGGTCAACAACGCATGCGAATACTGCAAGTGCTCTTCCGAGGTACTCGGAGAACTCCTGAACGATTGCTTCTGCTGCTGCATCGCCTTCTTTTAATGCATCAAAGACAGCTTTTTGCACTGATGGACTCTCCTCTTTCTCTTAAAGAAGACGGAGTATCATGGGATGCCAGATATTTCTTTGCCAGACGAACGATACCGGTTGCAGATGTCATCTGCTCGAGGCATCCGTGGTTTCCGCAGTTGCAGACCGCTTCTTCTTCCGGCTCAACACATGCATGACCAACCTCGCCGCCTGCGCCGTGAGCACCTGCTACGATCTTGCCGTCCACGATGATTCCGCCGCCGACACCGGTTCCAAGGGTAACCATAACCAGGTTCTTGCTTCCCTTTCCGCCGCCTGCCCACATCTCACCGAGAGCTGCTGCATTTGCGTCGTTTGCTGCTTTTACTGCCATTCCGCCGAGTTCGTCGGAAAGCTCTTTTACGATATTTTTATATCCCCAGTTCAGGTTGACTTCGATGGAAAGCTCACCTTTGTCATTAACCGCACCAGGTACGTCAATGCCGACACCGGCAACATCTGTAGCCCATCTTCTTCTGTCTGTGGTTGACAGCCGCAGTCTCTACAAATAACCGCCAGATTCCGCCCCGGACGGATTGGAAGGAATGACATACTACCTTGTTGCCCAGATATTCGATATATTCTTCTTCCAGTCCCAGACGGTCGTATTCCGCATCTTTCTTCCAGTCTTCCAGCTTGATGACCAGATCGATCTGCTGCTTCTCCTTGACGCCCTCGACACCGTACAGAGTCTTCACATCTATGATGCCGATTCCCCGCAGTTCAATAAAATGCCGGGTCACTTCCGGAGAAGTTCCGATCAGTGTATGTTCATTGATCTTGCGGCTGATTTCCACTACATCATCCGTTACCAGACGATGTCCGCGGCGGATCAATTCCAGAGCCGCCTCGCTTTTTCCGATTCCACTGTCTCCTGTAATCATGAGACCCTCGCCATATACATCGACCAGAACCCCGTGGATGGAATCAGGGTGCAAGCTGGACATTCACCCAGCGGATGATTTCTGCCATGAAAACAGAAGTCGGATTTGATCCGCAAAGAACCGGCACTTCATTTTTATTGCCTCTTCTAAGAAAATTTCATCCTGGAATCATCTTCGTGGTGAAAATCACACATGGGATATCAAACTTCAGAAACGCATCAAACGGGTTTTCTTTTCCGCATCACTTCATCTGCTGGATAAACGTATATTCTACATTTCCAATCATCTGTATTCTTGATTCAAAATGTTCAAAATATCCGGTCAGCTGCAATGCCGGACGTTTACATCGCTGGAAATAATCTGTCATTTTTTCAATTGATATCCGGTGTAAAATTTTTCAGATTTAAAACCTGCGCAACATTTTGCAACACTTTCATTTTCCATTTCCGACTTCATATTCTTTTTAAATCCGTCTCTTCTATGAGTTTTAGCACGGACTGCATTTTTATAAACAGAAATTTATGAATTTTGACGAATCCTCATTTTCCTCCTGTGCAGGTGCGTGAAAGAATCGTGTAAACCTGCTCCGCCGCCATTTTTATTCATGCCGGAAGTCCGGAAAGTTCTTCCACGGTTGCCGTCCTTGATATCATCAATTCCCTGAAAGTGGCGCATCAGTGTCTTTCCTTCTTGTCATCTGATTCCCCAATGTCATCTAAAATGGAGTGTACCTGTGCCTTGGAACGCAAAGCAGGCGGTGATACTCAATGGCAAACCGGTGTGCTTCATCCTGAATCCGGGTAATCAGTTTAAATCCCTCTCCATGCCGGTCAATCGGAATTTCCACGTTGTCGGAAATACAGACCCCTTGTACGGTGCTTGTCGTCCTTTACCATACCGCAGACCGGAATCGCAAGTCCCAGTTCTTCAAGCACCTGCAAGACAGATATTTACCTGACCGCGTCCGCCATCCATCATGATATCCGGGAAGGTCCGGCAGCCGCTTCCTGTGGCAATTTTTTCTTCCGCTGTCTGTTCCTGGATGCCGTGCGTAAACCGCCGGGTCAGAACCTCATGCATACTGGCGTAATCGTTCGGTCCCTGATACCGACGGATTTGATTTGAATTTTCGGTAATCGGCGCGCTTTGGCTTTCCTTTTCGTAGACGATCATCGAGCCGACCGACTGGAAACCGCTGATATTGGAGATATCGTACGCCTCGATGCGGTTTATCGACTTTCAGGTTCAAGCCATCTGTTCAATCTCTTTTACGGCACCGATTGTGCGAGCCTTCTTCCCTCTTGATCTTTTCGCGGTCCTGGCTGAGCACGAACTGTGCGTTTTTCGCAGCCAGCTCCACCAGCTTTTCCTTTGAGTGCCTTTCTGCGGAATCCGTATCGTCACTTTCCGCCCGCGTTTGGCACTCAGCCATTCTTCCAGCACCGGAATGCTCTTCGATTTTCCTGGAAAGCATGATTTCCCGCGGGATGAACGGCGTGCCAGAATAATACTGTTTCAGAAATTTACCAGAATATCTCCCGTGCTTTCTTCCGATCCCGACGCGCAGATGATAATGCTCCCTTCCGATCAGCTTTCCACTGCGGATAAAGAAGACCTGCGCCACCGCATCCCTTTGTCCATCGCAAGCGCAATGACATCCTTTGTCCTCGCCGTCCTGTTCGTAATTTTCTGCCGCTCGGCGATCCTGCTGACACTGTTTAACAGCTCACGGTATTCGATCGCCTGCTCGAACCGCATCTCCTCAGCCGCCTCCGTCATCTTTTCTTTTTAATTCACTCTTTGCACCGGTCATAATTTCCATTCAGAAAATTCCAGTGCCTTTTGATCTGTTTCGCCATACTCTTCTTTGAAACATATCCCTGACACGGTGCCCCGCACTGATGAATATGATAATTCAGACACGGGCGGTCTTTGCCGATCTCCTTTGGCAGGCTTTCTTATTGCAGGAACGGATATCGTACAGCTTCCGCAACAGTTCAATCGTATCTTTCACCGCACCTGCGCTTGTATACGGTCCAGAATAATTTCACTTGTCTTTTTTCACCTGATGGGAAAAAAGAACCCGGGGAAAATCCTCGTTCACGGTCACCTTAATGTACGGGTACGTCTTGTCATCTTTCAGCATGGTGTTGTACTTCGGCGTATGTTCCTTGATCAGATTACATTCAAGCACCAGCGCCTCCAGTTCGGAGTCCGTGACAATGTACTCAAAACGGGCGATATGCGTGACCATCTGTTTTCAATCTTGATTCCCTCATCATGGCTGGGCTGAAAATACTGGCGGACACGGTTTTTCAGCGAAATCGCTCTTTCCTACGTAGATAATTGTATCGTCCGCGTCGTGCATCAGATAGACGCCGGGTTTCCCCGGCAGTTTTTTCAGTTCTTCCTGGATATCAAACGCCATATGACCCTCCTCTTTTTTGGGACTGGCTATCCTCTGCAATTGAAATGCCCAGCGTGCAGAGATCATTTTTTCTTTGGATAACACACGCGGTTCCTTTGCTTTCTTTTTTTTTTTCATCCGATTTTCAACCGGCTTCTTCCGACGTTTCATTCCGTTTTGCGGAATCACCTGATGAAAAATCTTCCATAAATTCCTTTTCCGGTGATCGTCTCTTTCGATCAGGTAAGCTGCGATTTCATCCATCCAAAATCGCGGTTAGCTGCCAGAAGTTCTTTTGCCTGCTCATACGACTCTTTCAGGATCTTCATGACCTCGTGGTCAATTTCGGTTGCTGTGGCATCGCCGCAGTTTAAGACCATTCTTCCGTCGAGGTACTGATTCTGCTGGGTCGCAAGACCGATCAGACCGAATTTCTCCGACATACCGTACTGCGTGATCATCGCACGAGCGCACCGGATGTACGCGGTACGATCGTGATACGCTGGATCGGAAGCGTGTTCTTCTGCAATGCGGCAACAAGCGCGTGTCCAACCTCATGGTAGGCAACGATTTTCTTCTCTCTTGGTGAGAGCAGCTTCTCCTTCTTCTCTTTTCCGGCGAATACAACTTCCACCGAAGCGATCAGATCCTTCTGGGATACATAATCCCGCTTGTTACGGACTGCCATTAACGCCGCCTCATTGATGATATTCGCAAGGTCTGCACCGACAGCACCGGATGTGGCAAGTGCAAGCTCCTTGAAATCTACCGTCTCATCCATCTTCACATTCTTCGAATGTACTTTGAGTGTATCAATACGTCCCTGCATATCCGGCTTCGACACGATGATTCTACGGTCGAACCGTCCCGGACGAAGCAATGCCTTGTCAAGTACCTCCGGGCGGTTGGTCGCTGCAAGCACGATGATTCCCTTCGAGCTGTCGAAACCATCCATCTCCGATAAGAGCTGGTTCAAGGTCTGTTCCCGCTCGGAATCGCCACCGCCATGACGCGTGTCACGCTTTCCTCCGATTGCATCGATCTCATCAATAAATATGATACATGGTGCCATATTGTTTGCCTTGCGGAACAGATCACGCACACGGCTCGCACCGACACATCACCATCAGGCTGACGAGGAGGCAGATCAGGATAATGAGTATCGTCTGTCTGTTTTTCGGTCCTCCCCGGAGCCTTTTTCTGGTTCCCGGTTCTGATTTTTTCTATCGTCCATGCTTTTCCTCCTTGTATGTCAAACCGCCCCTCTTTTTTACGGACACTTTAACTCTTACATTATATCGGATTCCTCTTAATTAGCAAGCCGGACTTTGTGAAAAAGACTGAATTTATCTATACAAAACTACCGCCGACACTCTTTCAAGTATCGGCGGCCGCCAGATAACACTCACATTACATTAGTCGTTATATCCGTTCGATTCTTCTGCTGCCACTTCCATGAATCAGCACACATCTCGTCGATTCCGTACTGAGCCTCCCAGCCAAGCTCCTCTTTTGCTTTGTCGCATTTGGAGTAGCAGTTTGCGATATCACCGTCACGGCGCGGTTTGATTTCGTATTTCAGCGGATGGCCGCATGCTTTCTCGAATGCGTGGATCACATCGAGTACGCTGTAGCCTTTGCCGGTTCCGAGGTTGTAAATGGAAACGCCGTCGTTGTCAGCCAGTTTCTGGATGGCTTTTACATTACTGCGTGCCAGGTCAACCACATGACTGTAATCTCTTACACCGGTTCCGTCCGGAGTATCGTAGTCATCACCGAACACGCCGATGCACTCGAGTTTTCCGATGGCAACCTGTGCGACATACGGAAGCAGGTTGTTCGGGATGCCCTTCGGATCCTCTCCGATAAGGCCGCTCTTATGAGCACCGATTGGGTTAAAGTAACGGAGTAAGATCACGTTCCATTCCGGATCTGCAGTGTGGATGTCGGTCAGAACCTGCTCGAGCATACTTTTTGTCCAGCCGTATGGGTTGGTCGGGGTTCCCTTCGGGCACTCCTCGGTGATCGGAATCTGTGCCGGATTGCCGTATACGGTTGCAGAAGAACTGAAGATGATGTTCTTTATGCCGTGGTTTCTCATCTCATCGCAGAGAATCAGGGTTCCGGTCATGTTGTTGTGATAATATTCAATCGGTTTATGTACGGACTCGCCGACTGCTTTTAAGCCTGCGAAATGGATGACAGCGTCAATTTTCTCGTTGTCGAAAATTTTCTTTACGCCTTCGCGGTCCAGCATATCGGTTTTGTAGAAGGTTACTTTCTTTCCGGTAATCTGTTCTACACGCTCGATGGCTTTCTCGCTTGCATTGTAAAGGTTGTCCATGACAACAACGTCATAGCCTGCGTTCAGCAGTTCCACACAGGTGTGGCTTCCAATATAGCCTGCACCGCCAGTAACTAAGATTTTCATTTTGGTATCCTCCATGTTTTCCTTCGCTGCTGCTTTTTTGCCGCAGCGGGTTAATTGAAGCATTTAGTTTATTCTACAACGTTTCCATGAATTTTGCAAATGCACTTCTGCCTTCCTCGGTGCACTTGTAAACGCCGGCATCCTCGAGTACGCCGACAAAGACTTTTCCGACTTCCTCTTTCAGGATATCCATCACATTTTCGCTGTTCAGCTCCGGATGGCGCGGCAGGAATTCGTCTACCCAGTCGGCATGTTTCTCCAGCTCTGCGACAGCGCGGACATCTTTTCCCTCTACAAGGCATTTGGAAAGCTCTTCCAGCTCATCTTTTAAGCGCGCCGGCAGAATCGCAAGTCCCATAACCTCAATAAGGCCGATGTTCTCTTTTTTGATGTGATGATACTGTGCATGCGGATGGTAAACACCGAGCGGGCATTCGTCCGTCGTGATGTTGTTGCGCAGTGCCAGATCGAGTTCGAACGTATCGCCCACTTTTCTTGCGATCGGCGTGATCGTGTTGTGCGGCTCTCCGTCAGTCTCGGCGAATACAAACGCATCCTCATCCGTGTAACCTCTCCAGCAGTTCAGGATATGCTCTGCCAGATCGATCAGCCGTTTCTCATCTTTGTGGCGGATCCGGATGACGGACAGCGGCCATTTGACGATGCCGGTTTCCACATCCTCGTATCCTTTGATGGTAAAATGGCGCTCGATCGGCGCTTTCGCCATTGCGAAGGTATAGTGACCGCCCTGATAATGATCGTGGCTTAAAATGGAGCCTCCCACGATCGGCAGATCCGCATTGGAACCGATGAAGTAGTGCGGAAACAGCTTGATAAAGTCAAACAGCTTCACAAAGGTCGCGCGCTCGATCTTCATCGGGTTATGCTGGAAATTGAACACGATGCAATGCTCATTGTAATACACATATGGGGAATACTGAAATCCCCACTCCGTCTGATTGATGGTCAGCGGAATGATGCGGTGGTTCTGGCGCGCCGGGTGGTTGACGCGTCCCGCATAGCCCACATTCTCCTTGCAGAGCAGGCATTTCGGATAACCGCTCTGTTTTGCCAGTTTTGCAGCCGCGATCGCCTTCGGGTCCTTCTCCGGTTTGGAGAGGTTGATCGAGATATCGATATCGCCGTAGGCACTCGGTACGCTCCAGCGGATATCCTTTGCGATGCGGTATCTGCGGATATAGTCGGAGTCCTGGCTCAGTTTGTAGAAGTAATCGGTTGCTTCCTGCGGGCTCTTCGCATAGAGTTCCTCAAACTTCTTTACCACCTCTCCCGGGCGCGGCATCAGGCAGTTCATGAGTCTCGTGTCAAAAAGATCGCGGTAAACGACGCTGTTGTGTTCGAGAAGACCGCGCTTAGCTGCATCATCAAGCAGTTCATTTAAAGTCTCTTCCAGATCCGGGGTCTCCGGAATCTGCTCCGGCTCTTCGTAATCGGAAATCTGCATGACTTCAGAATCCGGTTTGTCGCATAGATTTTATCCAGTCCCGAAACAAGACCGGCATTTTCTCCATATTTTACCAGTTTTGCAATACTCTCGTTAATCACTGTAGCTTCCTCCCTGCTGCCGATCCAGCTTTTTTTATTTCTTATTTTAATACGCCTGCGCCGTCTCCGATGTCTACGACATAGAAGTCTGCGGCATAGCCGATTTTTCTTTGTAAGCTGCGCCTACTTTTGCGATGAAGTTGTCAATATCTTCTGTTTTACGATGCTGACGGTGCATCCGCCGAAGCCTGCGCCTGTCATACGGGATCCGATGACACCCGGGCAGTTCCATGCTTCTTCTACCAGAGTATCCAGCTCGATACCTGTTACCTCATAGTCATCACGCAGGGAAACGTGGGATGCGTTCATCAGCTCGCCGAATTTTGCGATGTCGTTTGCCTTTAAAGCTGCAACGCCTGAACGGTTCTCTGGTTCTCGTAAACAGCATGTTTTGCACGTTTCTGGCGGACCGGATCTTTGATGGCATCTTTCACTGCCTCAAACTCTTCCTCGGTCAGCTCGCCAAGGCTCTTGATGTCTTTGACTTTCTGAATCTCAGCCAGTGCAGTCTCGCACTCGCTGCGACGCTCATTGTACTTGGAGTCGCCAAAAGGCCGCGTTTCTTGTTGCTGCAGGAGATGACAATTCTTGCGCCTTCCAGTTTAACCGGTGCGTACTCATATTTTCAGATCGCTGGTGTCAAGGAAGATCGCACAGTCCTTTTGCCCATGGCAATGGCAAACTGGTCCATGATACCGCAGTTTACCTTGTTGTATTTGTTCTCGGAGAACTGGTCCGTACAGAGCGATGTCGATCATGGAGATGGTGTCGTAGCCGAACATGTCACGCAGCATTACGCCGGTTACGGTCTCAACGGATGCGGAAGAGGAAAGGAAACCGGAGCCGTTCGGAATGTTTCCGTAGAGCACGATATCGAAGCCCTGCTCTACCGGGGAAGCCCTTCTGGCAAAATGCCCACATCATTCCCTTCGGATATGCGGTCCAGTTGCCTTCTTTTCCCATCAGGAATTCATCGAGAGAAGATTCTACCACGCCGAGTTTTTCAAAGTTCATAGAGTAAAAACGAAGCTTTCTGTCGTCACGTTTTCTTGCTGCCATGTAGGTTCCGATGGTCAGTGCGCATGGAAACACGTGGCCTCCGTTGTAATCCGTGTGCTCACCGATCAGGTTCACACGTCCAGGTGCGAAGTAGGTGCGGATGTCGCCCTCTCCCCCGAACAGTTTTGCAAAACAATCCAGTACCTGCTGTTTCATTTTGTTGTCTCCTTTTCTTTTTGGTGTGTTGTTTTCGTGGTTTCGTTTTGTGTGTTGTGTGTGTTGTGTGTTTGTGTGTTTTTCTTATCTTCTTAAGTACCATTATAGCGAGCCATACGCCCCCCTGCAACAACAATATTTGCGCAAACGATAATTATATTGAGATGATCTTCGATTTTTTCTTGTTTTTTTTTTCCCTTTTTGCCGCATACTTTACTTATCGTATGATTTTTAACGGATTTTATGGATTGAGGTACGTTTCATGCAGATCCGCATGGATAAAGAAAACCGTGAACTGAAGCCCACGGCAGCTATGAATTTCCTGTGAACAGGAGTTACGAACAGCTCTCCCGCTACGAGCGCGGCTCCTTTTCCTGGCACTGGCACCCGGAAATTGAGCTGACGTTTGTCCTCTCGGGGCAGATCGGATATCAGGTCAACGGCAAATCGTATGTCTTAAAAGAAGGGGACGGCATTTTCTGCAACACGAATGCGCTTCACAGCGTACCACATGATCGACGGATGGACTGCGTCTATATTTCAACCACGTTCGCCCCGCGCTTTCTCTATGGTTTTTCAAACAGTGTGATCCAGACGCGCTACGTCGAACCGGTGCTGACGGATATGCAGCTCGCCTCCATCGTCTTTTCGCCGGAGATCGACTGGCAGAACCAGGTACTTGCCTGTATGCACCGCATCTACGACCTCTCGCTTTCACAGCCGTCCGCGTTTGAGATGGAAATCCAGGAGCTTCTGCTGTCGATCTGGATTGAGATTTACCGCCACGCATCGTTTTCCGGTGAATCCCAGAACACGGCGGCAGCGCGTGATGTTGAGCGGCTCCGCATTCTGCTCGACTACATCCACCGCCATTATATGGAGCATCTGACGCTCGAGGATCTCGCCGCACAGATCCACATCTGCCGCAGTGAATGCTGCCGTTTTTTTCAAGAAATGCATGAACGAATCCCTGTTTGACTATCTTCTCGATTACCGTATTGAAAAAGCCTGCCGCTCCTTCTCGAGCGCCAGTACCAGTATCACTTCCGTAGCGGAACAGACCGGATTTTCCAGTCCTGCCTATTTTTCTAAAAATTTTCCGGCAGCAGATGGGCTGCTCGCCGAGCGAATACCGGAACCGCGCGGATCACACGTAACGTTCAGCGCTGCACCGAGATTTCATTTCCTGCTGCCCGGCTTTTTGATCCGCTCTCACAATCCACCCTCTCCCAAAACGAATGGATTACCTCCGGGAGGCTGCTGCGCTGCACAATCCGGCAGTCCTCCCATTCTCTTGGGAACAGCTCGCGGTACTCCCGGTTTCGGAACCGCTCGTCGAGCAACAGAATCACACCCGTGTCCTCCGCCGTCCGGATCACGCGGCCTGCCGCCTGCAATACTTTATTCATTCCCGGATAGCGGTAGGAATAATCGAAGCCGTTCTCTCCGCTGCGGTAAAAATATTGCTTTAAAAGTTCTCTCTCCGCCCCACCTGCGGGATTCCGGCTCCCACAACGGCCGCGCCGATCAGCTTTTCCCCGTCCAGATCAATTCCCTCCGAGAAAATGCCTCCCATGATACAGAATCCCACCAGCGTTTTCTCGTTGTCTTCGCAAACGCTTCCAGAAACGCTTCTCTCTCCTGCTCCCGCATCGCCGACTCCTGGATCAGGCAGGTCACGTTTTCATCTGCATACAGTTCCTCATAGACCGCATAGACATCCTGCATCAGGCGGTATGACGGGAAGAACGCCATATAGTTGCCCTTCCGGCTCTGGATCATCTCGTTCAGATAGGCAGCGATCTTCTCAAACTCTGCGCGGTTTCTCCGCTGATACTTCGTGCTGACCTCGCTTCCGATCGCCAGACACCGCTTCGCGGATCAAACAGGGACTCCACGTAAATCGCGTAATCGTCCGTATTCGTGCTGAACATCTTCTTATAATACTGCACCGGCAGCAGCGTCGCGGAAAAGAAGACGGTACCGACCGCCCTGGTTGATACACTGCTGCAGATTCTCCGCCGGGTTGACGCAGAACAGGCGCAGTGCAAAATCGCCGTTATCGAGATAACTCGTGTAGATCAGATAATTTTCATCCACTAGATTGTAAATCTCGGAAAAATTTCGCAAGTTAAAGTAAAATTCCAGAACCTGCTTCCGGATTTCGCTTGTCTTATGCGCTTCCAGCCAGCCCGCCAGTTCTTCCAGCAGCTGATTGACCATCATAAGAAACGTCGATACGCTTTCCAGCTCCGTGCAGGAATCGCACTCTCTTTTGTAGACGAGCATCTGGTGATTGCAGCGATTCAGCGCCTTCTCGAGCTTTTTGCCCGGTGCATACGGGCGGAGGAGCTGGCGGACCTTTAAAATCTCCTCTTTGACGAGCGTGGCACTGAACATATCGCGGTCCCCGCTCGACCAGGTTGTGCGCCTCGTCGATCAGAAAGATGTAGTCACCCTTCGTTCCTTCTGCGAAAAAGCGTTTTAATTTCGAGGTCGGATCAAACGCATAGTTGTAATCGCAGATCACGCCGTCCACCCACGAAGCCACATCAAACTGGAACTCGTGCGGGCAGACGTTCCATTTTTCCGCCTGGCGCAGGACTTCCTCTCTTGTGTAGGAATCACATTCCGTCAGCATCTCGTACACCGCCGCGTTGATCCGGTCAAAATGACCTTTCGCGCGCGGGCAGTGGATCGGATCGCATTCGGGCTCATCGAGGATGCACATTTTTTCTTTTGCGGTCAGCGTGATTGCTTTGAACTGCAGTCCCTTCTCTTTTAGAATGGAGACCGCCTCCTCTGCCACGGTACGGGTGATGGTTTTCGCAGTCAGATAAAAAGACGGTCGCCGCAGCCCTCTCCGATTGCGCGGATGGCCGGAAAGACCGTGGACATTGTTTTTCCGATGCCGGTCGGCGCCTGGACGAAGAGTTCTTTTTTCCGCAGAATGGTACGGTAGACGCCGCTCACCAGTTCCCGCTGGCCTTTCCGGTACGGGAAGGGGAATTCGAGGTGCTGCATTGAGGCATCTCGCGCTTTCTGCCACTGGTACTGGAATTCCGCCCAGATAAACCAGGCGTCGAGTAGCTCATCGAACCACTGCTCCAGTTCCGGGAGCTTGTACGTCTGCAGAAAATGGCGGATGCGCCAGTTGGAGTGCTCCGGCTTTACCTCTTCTTTGGTGAGCGGGCGCAGAAGGCGGCCTTCCTCCTCGGAGGAGAGCAGGGTGTACGTCATCAGCACGCCCATCTCCTCTTTGCGGTTCTGAAGGTAGTAGATGTAAGCGTAGCACTTCGCCTGTGCCAGATGTACCGGAACCGGCTCTTCCATCGTTTCGAGGTCACGGTACGTTCCCTTGATCTCCTCGATCACGGTCGTGGTTCCGTCCTCGTACATGCCGTCTGCTCTTCCCTCGACGCGCAGGATGAAATGCTCATATTCTTTTTTCGTGAACCAGCGGAACCTCCGCACGGTAATCGGCGCCCCGTTTTTTCTGAATCTGCTGATGCACCCGCGTTCCCGCCTGCATGGCATCGCGCTCGCCAAAACCTCCCGATGAGTTGTCCAGATCCCCGCTGCGCAGAATAAACTCCACCAGATTCCGCACGGAAATCCGGATCTCTTTCTTCTTCTCTTCCACTAGCCCGCTCCTTTTCTAACCAGACTATTCAGAGCCCCATCTCGATTCCGCTTACGCTGCATCTCGATGTGGCTTCTCGCCATATGAAATTCCAGAAAAGACCGCTCATTCATGCAAGCATGATTCGCAACCTTTTCTGAAATTTCGCATGGCTCTGAAGCGCAAATTCTGTCTCTACTCTCGCTGGCGGCGCAGGCTGAATTTTTTCGTTTCCCTTAATAAAATTTATGCTACAGCAAATTTCTGCAGGGTTTTATTGAATGCCGGACTGTCACCATAGCAGTGTACGGTGAGATCACGGTTCAGATCCATGCTGAGGATGCCAAGAATGGATTTTGCATCAATAATAACGCGGTTGTAAAAAATGTCAATATCAAAATCACATTTGGAAGCTGCTTTTACAAACTCCTCTACTTCCTCAGTTCCATTGAGTCTTACTACGCAGTGTGACATACGATTCACCTCTTTCTTAATCAATAGCTGTTTGTTTTCCTATCGTTGAGGTAGATTATGCACTTTTTCTCTTTAAATGTCAATATTGAATTTATTTCCTTGTTTTTGCCATATTATGCATGTTTTTTATGCAAGTTTTTTCTCATTAACCCTTCATATTTGTCGCTTTTTGTCTCATTTGCGCAGTCATGTGTAACCGGTTACACAAAATCCGTTTAAAATAAAATAGTTTTTGCCAAAAGAAACGTAAAAATCTTGTCAAAAAACCCGCTTTTCCTTGTAAAATCAAGGAAAAACGAGTTTTTCATGCCATTACTTGCTTCTATATTTAATGATTAGATGTTGATCTTTGCAATATCGGTGTTATCCACTTCTGCAAATCTTCCTTCGTCCACCAGCTCGGCAAACTCCGGATGAATCGGCATTTTGCCGAGAACCGGCACGCCGATCTCGGCTGCGATCTCGTCGATGTGGCTTTCGCCGAAAATGGACAGCTTTTTGCCGCAGTCCGGACATACGAGGTAGCTGTAGTTCTCTACGATACCGAGCACCGGAACGCTCATCATCTGTGCCATCTTGTAGGCTTTCATGACGATCATGCGCACCAGATCCTGCGGGGAAGATACGATCACTACGCCGTCTACCGGAAGAGACTGGAAAACGGTAAGCGGAACATCACCGGTTCCTGGCGGCATATCGACGAAGAGATAGTCCACGTCGCCCCAGATGACGTCGGTCCAGAACTGTTTTACGGTTCCTGCGATGACAGGTCCTCTCCAGATGACCGGCTCTTCCTCGCCCGGAAGCAGGAGGTTGATGGACATTACCTTTACGCCGTTTGCTGCAACTGCCGGGTAAACGCCCTTGTCATCTACGTTTGCAGGTCCTTTCAGGCATACATTTTCGGAATGGACGGTCCTGTGATATCCGCATCCAGGATACCAACCTTGTAGCCCTCTTTTTTGCTTTCTGGTTTGCCAGAGATGCGGTTACCATGGATTTACCAACACCACCCTTGCCGCTGACAACGCCAATGACATGTTTGATCGAAGAATCGGCATTCAGATCAATATGAAAATCCGGTTTGCCCTGTCCTGCTTTGCTTGGACATCCTTCGCAGCTTTCTTTGGAACAGCTCGAATTGCTGCATTCTTTTGCCATGTTTCTTTCCTCTTTTCTTGTTTTTCTTGCTTATTTGACAAAGCGGTCGATCGCCTTATTCAGCTCCTGAATCGCTTTTTTGTGTCCCCATGCTCGACTGCATCGACGATGCAATGTTCAATGTGATCCTCCAGGATAATTTTTCCTGTATTGTTAATACGCCTTCACGGCAGACAGCTGGATCAGAACCTCAGTGCAGTCCCGCCTTCCTCTACCATCCGCTTGATCGACTCCATGTGTCCGATCGCGCGGGAGAGGCGGTTTAAGACTGCTTTTGTATTTGTATGATGGTGCCCGTGGGCGTGATCGTGGGAATGCTCGATCACGGTGCCGTCTTCCAGCACATGCACATGCGTGTGTTTTTCTTCACTCATCGTTTTTTCTCCGCTTTTCTGGTATTTTCTGCGCGATTCAGATTTCTGTAAACGTAAACCGCTGGCGGATGCCGGAGGTCTCAATGTCAAAGACCAGAGATCCGTCCGCTTCCACCGTTTTTTTTCATATTTTAAGTTTTTGTCCGGAAATTTCTGACGGATATACGCCTCCGGGTCATCCGTCTCGATCTCGTCGAAAAGACGTCCCGCATCTGATTATTGGCACACTCATTAAAAATCTCCCAGACGGTCTCGTACTCTTTTTCATCCTGTCACTCTCCGTTTCGTAAGACTTCTCCGCACTGGCTCCACTCGCCAAGCAGCCGCTCCACAGACCATGCGGCGTTCGCGGGACTCGTCGACGGAAGGCGAACCGCTTCCGTCCCAGCTGCTTCTCCTGGTACTTCCGGTAATACTTCCACGCGGTCGCCCCGTTGCAGTAAATCTGCCGAATATCGGCGCATTCCAGAATGTCCTGCAGCGGATTCGGCACAACATCGCGGATGCTCGCATCGCTCGAGCCTGTGATGACGCAGGACGCGATCACATCCCAGACAGCGATATGATTCCGGAGCAGAAACGCCTTCTTCTCTTCCACGGTCTGCGGCACCTCTTCCCCGCACACGGCTGCCGTCACTTTCCAGAAACGGTTCTGCGGATGGTACCGTAAAAATCCGGTCTCCTGGATTTTACGGACGGAAAACTGCCGAGAATCAGAATCCGGGAATCGGCGCGGTAAACCGGCGGAATCGGATGCACCACCGGGTGCTCATTTTTGTTCTCGTCAGGTCGGCTCATCTTCATCGAACTCCACTACCGTATAGAATCCTCTCGGTGTCTCTTTTACTTCTTTTACGATTCCCTTCCGGGACTGCAGCCTCTCATACGCCTGATAATTCCTGCTCATGCCACTGCCGGGGTAATCGTATAATAATAGGAGGTAGGCAGTGCGCTTTCTGTCACGTTGACAGCTCAATTGCCTCATCTGTGTAGCCCGGCGCAATCACACCATCGGATACCTCACGCTTGATCAGTCTTGCTGTATCCTTATCACACACATCAGAAAGTGCAATGAAATCACCGAAGGAAGACATACGGTCAGCGCCTCTGGCTCTCGCATAAGCACATGCCAGCGGAGAAAGCTCGCCGAGGTCGTCTACCCAGTAGATCTTTGCCAATGTATCATCAAGCGGAAGTCCCACAGCCGCACCCGCCGGAGATACATGCTTGAAGGAAGTTGCTGCCGGAAGTCCGGTTGCTTCTTTCAGCTCCTTTACAAGCTGCCAGCCGTTAAATGCATCCAAAAAGTTGATATAACCCGGCTTGCCATTGATCACCTTGACTGGAAGCTCGCTTCCATCCTCCATGTAGATACGAGATGGTTTCTGATTCGGGTTACATCCATACTTAAGCATAATTTCGTTTGCCATGATTTTTCATCCTCCGCTTTCTTAGACTCTGTCGTATTTATTGATAATCTTTGATGTTGCCTTACCTGTCTCGATATCGATATAGCGAACAAACAAAGATACCTTGTTATCCTCATTCAAAGAGTTCCACAGCATATCGGTAAATGCATCCATAAAACAGACCCACTCCCCAAGCATTCTTCTGCCCAGACGGTCGGCCTCTTCTCACGCTATACTCCATGTGGTCAGCTCCACTTCCGTCAGTCGTATAACTGCCTTTACCTTAACATGGAAAATCCCGCCTGTCAAGGGACACGGCGGGATTTTTTAAATGAAATTTTCAGAATGCACGAAGACAGCTCCGGTAAACGCCCCGGTGGATTCTGCAAATGTGTGGGTGAACGTCAACTTAGAACCCCTCTCTGTGACGCTCTTTTCGCAGTTCATAGCGGCGTTTTCCGCCCTCCACTCTGCCTCCTGCTCCGGGGGATTCCAGAATCAGGCCCGGGACGGGAAGTGCGCGGCCGTTCTCGTCGATGGCCACCATCACCACGTAGGCACGGTTGATCATTTTCCGAATGCCGGTCGCAAGCTCTTCCACGTACGTGTCGACGCGCACCTCCATTGAGGTGCGTCCGACTACGTCACTCTTCCGACCAGTACGACGGTGTCGTTCAGAAAAGCAGGATGCTTGAAGTTCAGATTGTCGATGCACGCGGTGGTGATTTCGTGGCTCGCAGTGGCGGCGTCCCACCAGACCGGCAAGCTCATCGATCCACGCGACCAGCTGGTACCGCCGAACAGACGGCATAGCCGTTGATATGGCGGTGCATCAGAAGATACGACTGCTCTGTCTCAGAATCTTTTACGCGTTTCTTTGCCATTTCTTCCATTTTACCAATACGCGCCTTTTCACATCCTGTTTTTGTATCTTTATACGTTCGCAAGCGCCTGATCAAGGTCTGCAATGATATCGTTCACATCCTCAATGCCGACCGACAGACGGATCAGATCCGGCAGAACACCGGCTTCGATGAGCTGCTGATCGTTCAGCTGGCGGTGGGTATGGCTGGCAGGGTGCAGCACACAGGTACGTGCATCGGCAACGTGTGTTACAATTGCTTTACCATTTTCAGGCCGTTCGTAAAACGCATCGCACCGTCTCTTCCGCCCTTCGGTCCGAAGCAGAGAACGCCGCACGTTCCGTTCGGCATATATTTTTTCTGCCAGTGCATGGTATTTTGCTGTCTGCAAGCCTGCGTACTCAACCCACGCTACCTTCGGATGATTTTTCAGGAACTCTGCCACTTTCTCGGCATTTCTGCAGTGGCGCTCCACGCGCAGGTGCAGGGTCTCCAGACCGACATTCGTCAGGAATGCATTCTGCGGGGACTGGCACGCTCCCATATCACGCATCAGCTGTGCGGTTGCTTTTGTGATATACGCTTTTTACCGAATTTCTGCGTATAAATCACGCCGTGGTACGATTCGTCCGGTGTAGTAAAAGGCCCGGGAATTTGTCTGCATGCGCATCCCAGTCGAAGTTTCCGGAATCGACAATCGCTCCGCCGAGCGCCATTGCATGGTACCGTCCATGTATTTTGTGGTGGAATGGGTGACAATATCTACACCGAACTCGAACGGACGGCAGTTGATCGGGGTTGCAAAGGTGTTGTCGCAGATCATCGGAACGCCGTGCTCATGTGCAAGTTTAACAAACTTGTCAATGTCAAGTACAACACCTGCCGGGTTGGAAATCGTCTCGGCAAAGACAGCTTTGGTGTTCGGCTGGAATGCTTTTTCCAGCTCATCTGCCGGCGCATCCTGGTCCACGAGGGTAGTCTCGATGCCGAATCGTTTTAAGGTAACGGCGAGCAGGTTGGAGGTTCCTCCATAAACCTTTGCCGCGCAGACAACGTGGTCGCCTGCCTCACAGATGTTGGTAACAGCAAGCATCGTTGCCGCCTGGCCGGAAGATGTGAGCATGGCTGCCACGCCGCCCTCCAGATCGCAGATTTTCTGTGCTACGACGTCGTTCGTCGGGTTCTGCAGGCGGGAATAAAAATATCCCTCTTCCTCCAGATCGAACAGTTTGGCCATTTGTTCGCTGGTTTCATACTTGAACGTGGTGCTCTGGTAAATCGGAAGTACACGCGGCTCACCGTTTTTCTCTTTTCCACAGTGAGGACAGGTAAAATGCTCTCCTGCAATATAACCATGTTCTTTGCGATCGAATAGGTCGGCGAAATCGTATAATACGGCAATTTATAATTCTCTGCGATCTTACGTACCAGTGCTGCTGCTGCTTTCCAGTCAGGAAGCTTCTCACCGATAAATGCATGGAATACAGTACCTGATGTATAAAGCGTCTGCAGATCATCCTGAATATCCAGTGCATCAAAAATATCTGTGGTATATTCAACCGGAAGATGAGAACTGTTTGTATAATATGGTGTCTCACCCTCACGTCCTGCTGTAATAATACCAGGATATTGCTTTTTATCATATTTTGCCAGACGATAGGTTGTAGACTCTGCCGGTGTTGCCTCCAGATTATATAAATCGCCATAAGCCTCCTGATAGTCGCTCAGACGCTCACGCATATGATTTAAAACATCTTTGGCAAACTCCTGTGTTTCCTCGTGTGTTAAGTCCTCGCCAAGCCATTTTGCATTCAGTCCCACTTCGTTCATACCGATCAGCCCAATCGTTGAGAAGTGGTTATCAAAGGTTCCAAGATAACGCTTGGTATACGGATAAAGTCCCTCATCTAACAGCTTGGAAATAACGCCTCTTTTAATCTTCAAAGAACGTGCCGAAATATCCATCATATGATCTAATCTGTGATAGAATTCTTTTTCATTCTTAGACAGATATGCAATTCTCGGCAGATTGATCGTTACTACACCTACAGAACCTGTACTCTCGCCGGAACCGAAGAAACCACCCGATTTTTTCCGCAGTTCACGCAGATCCAGACGCAGACGACAGCACATGGAACGCACATCACTCGGCTCCATATCACTGTTGATATAGTTTGAAAAATACGGTGTTCCGTACTTCGATGTCATTTCAAACAAAAGACGGTTGTTCTCTGTATCAGACCAGTCAAAATCACTCGTAATAGAGTAGGTCGGTATCGGATACTGGAATCCTCTTCCGTTCGCATCTCCTTCGATCATGGTTTCAATGAATGCCTTGTTGACCATATCCATTTCTTTTTTACAGTCTTTGTACTTAAAGTCCATTTCTTTGCCACCAACGATCGCAGGAAGTTCTGCTAAATCGTTTGGAACGGTCCAGTCTAAAGTAATATTGGAAAACGGTGACTGTGTTCCCCAGCGGCTTGGTGTATTTACACCATAGATGAATGACTCAATGCATTTTTTACTTCCTCATAGGATAAGTTGTCCACTTTGACAAATGGTGCAAGGTAGGTATCAAAGGAAGAAAATGCCTGCGCACCTGCCCACTCGTTCTGCATAATGCCGAGGAAGTTGACCATCTGGTTGCACAGAACCGAAAGATGTTTTGCCGGAGAAGAAGTAATCTTACCCGGAATTCCACCAAGACCTTCCTGAATTAACTGTTTTAAGGACCAGCCCGCACAGTAGCCGGTCAGCATGGATAAATCATGAATATGGATATCACAGTTGCGGTGTGCGTTCGCAATCTCCTCATCATAGATTTCCGAAAGCCAGTAATTAGCCGTGATTGCACCGGAGTTGCTTAAAATCAGACCGCCGACAGAATACGTTACGGTAGAGTTCTCTTTGACACGCCAGTCCTCTGGATCAGCACGTTTTCCACGCTGTCCTGAATCGATTCTACGGAAATTTTTCCGTCTTTAATCTTGGACTGAAAGTCCGCTGTTACGCGTAATGCCAGCATCTGAAGCATGTCATCACTGAACTGCATATCTTTTGCACCGAATGCCTTTCCAATCGCATCGGTAATCTTTTTCATCTGGAACTCTGCAATCGTTCCGTCTCGTTTTTCTACCTGAAACATCGAATCCCTCCTGTTATTCAACCGTTTCTGCAAGGCTTGTTCTCTTCCGCTCTTTGCAGTGCCTGAACCATATGATAGCAGAGCCTGTTTCTCACGTCAATAGTAAAAAGTACCATATCTAGTGTCTGATTTTTTAACATTACTAGATATGGTACTTTCACTTGTGCTCTTTCACTTCCATTTTCCGGCTCTGTACGGCTCTTAACGCAAAGGTAGATCCGTTTGTAAGCCCGCAAGTCATACTTCTATACCCTTGGGTAGATATCCTTCGGTACATAGGCTTTACGCGGATGCCCTCCGGCAGATATTCCTCTTCAAGCAGAATTCCGTACCCGCGGATCAGCGAAATCGTTCCCGCTTTGTCATACGGATAGAGCCGCTCAATATAAATTTTGCCTTCCATCATCCAGGAGGAAAGTAAATTTTTCAGGTCTTCGAGTCCCTGTCCCGTCTTCGCAGAAACGGCAAGGCTCGCATCTGCCCGAAAATCCTTTACAACAACCGGATCGAAAAGCTTGTCCTGCTTATTCAGCAGGGTGACAATTTTTTGTCCTCAACTTTCAGTTCCCGCAGTGTGTCATATACCACCTGCATCTGCAGCTCCATCTGCGGATTTGACGTATCCACAACGTGGAGAATATAGTCGGCATACCGTGCTTCCTCCAGCGTACTGCGGAATGCATCAATCAGATGATGTGGCAGCTTGCGGATAAAACCAACCGTATCCGTCAGGATGATCTCCTGTCCATCCGGAAGGGTCAGTGACCGCGTCGTCGTATCCAGCGTGGAAAACAGCATTGCATCTGCCAGAATTTCCGATCCTGTCAGTGCATTTTAAAAGACTGCTCTTTCCCGCTGACGTATAGCCTACGAGCGCCGCTACCGGGATTTTGGAACGTTTTCTGCCTTCACGAAGGAGCTCTCTGTGCTGGCGTACTTCCTCAAGCTCACGTTTTAACTGCGTAATACGCGTGCGGATCAGGCGCCGGTCGGTTTCCAGCTTTTTTCTCCCGGTCCTCTCGTACCGATTCCGCCGCCGAGACGGGAAAGCGATGTGGGCTACCGGGAAGTCGGGCCGCACGGTACTTTAACTGGGCCAGCTCAACCTGGATTTTACCCTCGCTGCTCACGGCGCGCGCCGCAAAAGATATCCAGGATCAAAGCGTACGGTCCATGATCTTGCATTCCAGTGCTTCCTCCAGCCCTTTTAACTGGATCGAGGAGAGCTCATCGTCGCAGATGATGCCCGTCGCATCGCAGGCGCGCACCAGAATTTTCAATTCCTCTAATTTTTCCTTTTCCGATGTACGTTCCCGGATGAATGGCCTCTCGCACCTGCACCAGGCGGCCCTCCACCTTCGCACCGGCGGTGCTGGCCAGTTCCGCCAGCTCGTCGAGCGATTCTTCTGCGTTTGCGCCGCCGTTTTCCTGTACGCCGACCAGAATCACGCGCTCCTGTTCTTCTCTTAAATCAAACAATCCAACTTCCTCCGTCTGTTATCGGTTCTGGAGAAACGTATTTTCCCGCTGCGCCGTGGTGTTTTCCGGGTATGCTGCCAGAAAATCCGCCATCAGCGACTTCGCGGTATCAAAATCCGCCCGTTTTTCATAGGATACAATCTGGTTGAACAGCAGATTTTCCCGGTCGGAATCCTCTGCCGTTTTGAGTCCTTCCTCGATATACGAGAGTGCACTGTCCGTGTCGTTTTCCGCAAGTGCGCAGAGCGCCAGCCCGTTGTTTGCTGCCGCCGCAAAGCCATCTGTCGAAAGATACGAAGAAAACAGTGCTTTCGCCTCGTCGTTCTGACCATTGGAAAGGTAAACCTCGCCGAGCATTTCCATCGCCGCGCTGCTGCCGTCCTTCATTGCCTTCGAGAACGCTTTGACCGCCTCGTCCTGCTCCTCCAGATAGTAGTATGCGCAGCCGATGTTATAATAATCCTCGGTCGTTTTCGGCTCAATCTTCACTGCCGCTTCGAGGTAACGGTCTCCGTCCGCCTTCATGCTGCTCTCCTGATACAGCTCGTAAATGTCAAGGCAGAGCTGATAGCTCTCCTTCGTCTCCACTGCCGCATCAAAATCCACCTTCGCCTGCTCGTAATTCTTCTGCAGGAAGTACGCACGTCCCCTAAGGAACAGCGCATCGGCATCGGCCTTTTCTTCCTGAATATTGGTGCAGATCTCAATGGCTCCATCCAGATCTCCGGCCTTGTACGCAGGTTTCCGCCTCGTAATACATGACATCGCGCGAAAACTCCGCGTCTTTGTGCTTCATGCTCGAAAGACTGCTCTTGAAAGCCTCTTTTGCCTTGTCATACTCCTGGCTTTTCAGATAAGCGATGCCGAGCGACCGGTAGCTCTCCGCCGGTCGGTCGCCTACCTTTACGGCTCCCTCCAGCATCGCAATCGACGTTACGTAGTCCTTCTGTTCGAGCGCCTCGATGCCCTTTTATAAAGCTTTGAATTTTTATTTTTCACAGCCGCCAAGCACCATTGCCGCCGCCAGAAAAAAAGATTACCAGTCTTTTTTCATTCTGTCACAAGTCCTTCTTTATGCATCACAGAAACAACCTGGTCTACGTATTTTGCACACGTTGCGTCGTCCGGTGCTTCCACCATGACACGGATCACCGGCTCGGTGCCGCTCTCTCTTACGAGGATGCGTCCGTCATCGCCAGGGCCTCTGCTACGTCTTCTACTGCTTTCTGTACTGCCGGGTTGGCTCTTTGCAGCTGCTTTGTTTGCCACGCGGACATTCTTTAAGAGCTGCGGGTAAATCACTACCTCGGCTGTCAGTCACCGGTCGTCGCGTGCTTGCTGAAAATGATGTGGCCGGACTGCTCTCCGCCGAGCAGCATAACCATTTTGCCATCATATTTTCAAAGACGTATTTGTCTCCGACTGCCGTCTTCTCATACCGGATACCGCGCGGTCACACGCTTTGTAAAGACCCAGGTTCGACATGATCGTCGTCACGATCGTATCTCCATTTAACTGGCCTTTTTCTTTTAAGTATTTACCGCAGACATACATGATCAGGTCTCCGTCTACCACATTTCCCAGCTCATCGACAGCGATGCAGCGGTCTGCGTCTCCGTCAGTAGGCAAATCCGACATCCAAGTGTTTCTCTCTTGACGTAGCCATCAGTCCTTCCATATGGGTGGAACCACAGGCCGCAGTTGATGTTTGTTCCCGTCCGGCTCGTTGTGGATCACATATGTCTTGGCGCCGATGGCATCAAACACGCTCTTGGCTACGGAAAGGCACTTCCGTTGGACAGTCGAGTCCGACTCTTCATGTTTTTAAAGGATTTTGTCGGAATCGAAATCAGGTGTCCGATGTAGCGGTTCCTTCCGGCCGCATAGTCGACGGTACGTCCGATGTCTTCTCTCGTTGCGAAGCGGGATCTTCGGTGTTCCGTCGTCGATGTAGGCTTCGATCTGCGCTTTCCGATGTCGGCTTCCAGTTTCTGTCCCAGGCCGTTGATCAGCTTGATACCGTTGTCATAGAACGGGTTGTGGCTGGCGGAGATCATAATTCCGCAGTCAAAGTTTTCGGTACGGACAACATAGGAAACGCTCGGGGTGGTCGTTACGTGCAGCAGATAAGCGTCTGCTCCCGATGCGGTCAGTCCTGCTACCAGCGAATATTCGAACATGTAGCTGGAGCGTCTGGTGTCTTTTCCAATGACGATCTGTGCTTTGTGGTCTTTTCCGAAATACCATCCGAGGAATCTTCCCACTTTATATGCATGCTCAACCGTCAGATCAATGTTTGCTTCTCCGCGAAATCCATCTGTTCCAAAATATTTACCCATGGTATGCTCCTTTCCCCTTTCGGGCAGAAAGCGTGTCTGAAATTTTTGCAATCATTCAAACACGCTTTTTCTGGTTATTCACTCAAATAACAAAATATCGTAATTAGTCGTACAGCTTCTCGCTGTATACGCCGTCCGCAATCAGTTTGCGGAATGCTTCTGTTACGGAAGCTTTGTCTTCCTGATACGTTACGCCGAACCACTCTGCGTCGGTCGGAAGAACTTTTACTTCTGCTTTTCCTGCGTGCAGCAGCTCGTCGATGTAGATCGGAAGGAGGTACTCGCCTTTTACATCTCCCTCTTTCTGTGCAGAAAGGAATTCAACAAAGCCTTTCTCCAGAAGATCAATGAACTCCGGCTGCAGTCCCCACATGTTCATGGAAACAAGGGAGTTTTTGTCGATCGGATCAACCGTTCCGTTTTTTTTTTCAACGCCTGCGCCCTCTGCGGTCTTTACGATGTTTTTCGTCTCGTTGACACCGGTCAGGTTTCCGTTTTCATCAACGACGCAGACACCTCTTGTAACACCGCCGTTGTCACTTAAGGTGTTTCCAAGCACGAATCCTGCCATGGAGATCGGCATAACTTCATCCACATCATGCTCCTGTACGAGGTAGTCGTGCAGTTTTACGAACGGATCTTTTCCGTAATAGTCATCAGCATTGATAACAGCAAACGGCTCTTTTACAAGACCTTTGCAGGCAAGAACGGCCTGGCCGGTGGTTCCCCACGGTTTGGTACGGCCTTCCGGTTTTGCAAAAGCCTGCCGGCAGATCATCGAGCTCCTGGAATGCATATTCCACCTCTGTGATTTTGCTGATGCGGTTGCCGATGACTTCCTTGAAATCTTTCTCCAGATCCTTGCGGATGATGAAGACTACTTTGTTGAAGCCGGCTTCCAGTGCATCGTGGATGGAATAATCCATGATGATCTCCCCGTTTGGTCCTACTGGCTCAAGCTGTTTGATTCCCTTTCCAAATCTGCTGCCGATTCCGGCTGCCATGATCACAAGTGCTGTTTTCTTCATAGCGTTTTCCCTTTCTCTTTTCCCCTTTTTTTCTCTTGTTTATTCTATCAACAATCAATCCTGTAGACCAATCGTGATTCGCAGCGTTTATTATTATGCTTCTTCCTGCATGCTGCTCAGCTTTGCTGCCTGATCTGCTGCGATCAGACTGTCAATGATCTCATCCAGATCGCCGTTCATGATGGCGTCCAGTTTGTATAAGGTCAGTTTGATTCTGTGATCCGTCACACGTCCCTGCGGGAAGTTGTAGGTACGGATCTTCTCAGAACGGTCGCCGGTTCCTACCTGGCTCTTACGAAGATCGGCATCTCATCGTGCTGTTTCTGCTGCTCTAAGTCATACAGACGGGCACGCAGAATCTTCAGTGCCTTGTCCTTATTCTTTAACTGTGATTTCTCATCCTGGCAGGAAATGACAATTCCGGTCGGGATGTGGGTCAGACGTACCGCAGAGTCCGTCGTGTTGACGCACTGACCACCGTTTCCGGATGCACGGAATACATCGAATTTGTAATCCTTCGGATCGATCTGTACTTCAACGTCGTCCACCTCCGGCATGATCGCTACCGTCATGGTAGAGGTATGGATCCTTCCGCCGGACTCGGTTTCCGGCACACGCTGTACGCGGTGCGTGCCGCTCTCGTACTTCATCCGGGAATACGCGCCTGCTCCGTTGATCAGAAGTGTTGCGTCTTTAAAGCCGCCGATTCCGTTTTCATCGGCGCTGGTCAGCTCGGTTTTCCAGCCGCGGCTCTCTGCGTATTTGATGTACATACGGCAGAATTTCTGCGGTAAAGAGTGCCGCCTCATCTCCACCGGCACCTGCACGGATCTCCACGATAACGTTCTTGTCATCGTTCGGGTCTTTCGGCAGAAGCAGGACTTTGAGCTCATGCTCCAGCTCCTCCACTCTTTTTTTCGCATCGGAGAGTTCTTCTTTCAGCATTTCGCGCATCTCTTCGTCGGATTCCTCCTCGAGAATGGCATCAGGCTCTCTTCGATGGTCTGTTTCTGTGTTTTATAGTCCTTATATGCGTCTGCGATCGGCTGGAGTTCTGCCTGCTCCTTCATCAGCTTCTGGAACTTCGCCGCATCGGCAGCGACGTCCGGCTCGCTTAACTGATTCAGTACCTCCTCGAGACGCATGAGGATATCATCAAGTTTATCAAACATAAAATGACTGCTCCTTTTGCTGTTTTCGTCTGTTTATGATGTCATTATGGTGTCAAAATTAAAATTCATTTCTGTCAGGGTTTTTGTGCCAGATACCGGTCACCACGCGGTCCAGGCCTGCCAGATCTTTTTCAGAACCTGTACATCGGCAAAGCCGTTGGTTTCCATCAGCTCCCGCACTTCATCTCCCTGATCGTATCCAATTTCAAAACAGAGCTTTCCGCCCTCTTTTTAAATAGCTTCCTGCCTGCTCTGTAATCTTCCGGTAAAAGACAAGACCGTCCGCACTGCCGTCGAGTGCCATCCGCGGCTCATGGTCGCGCACCTCCGGCATCAGCGTTTCAATCACATCCGTGCGGATATAAGGCGGATTACTTTGCGATCACATCGAAGGTTCCCTCGATGTTTTCAAATAAGTTGCTCTTTACGAACGATACCCGTCCGCCCGCCTGTGCGCCGTTCTTTTCCGCAACCTGTAAGGCTCCTCTCGAGAGATCCGCGCCGATTCCCGTGCAGTCCTCTCTCGTCACAAGAAGCGATATGAGGATGCATCCCGAACCGGTGCAGAGATCGAGAATCCGTGCATCTTTTGGAAGGCCGCGGAGCGCTTCCTCCACAAGAATCTCGGTGTCCTGCCGCGGAATCAGTACATGCTCATTCACAAAAAACGGGATTCCGTAGAACCACGCCTCTCCGGTCAGCTGCTGCAGCGGAATGTGTTCGCCGCGCTTTCTGACCAGCGCTTCGTACTGCTCCTGCTGTTCTTTTGGCATTTCATCTTCACCGTGTACAAAGTAGGTGCTGTGGCTGATCCCGCAGACATGCTCCAGTAAAAAGCCATGCGTCCTGCCGGGCTTCCTCCACCCCCTGCTTTTGTAAGTACAGAATAGCGGATTCCAGTGCAGATTTCAAGTTTTTTCTATCGTGCACACTCATCGGTCACGGCTCCTCATGTTCTTTCTTTTCGGTTTTGGCCGGGTACGTATAACCAAAGTTTTCGTTCAGGTACGCTCTCCAGTCAAACACAGCCTCCACAGCGGCGATCGCAACCTCTGCCATCTCGGCATCCGGCTCGCGCGTCGTCAGGTGCTGCAGCATCCCAGGCCCGGTTTACTGATCAGGTTGACCAGTTTATTATCACTTTTTCCCGCCAGGCGGATAATTTCATACGAAACGCCCGCGATCACCGGAATGAGAAGCAGGCGGATCACAATTTTCAGCACCGGGGAATTGACCCGGATGAACATGAAAAAGATGATGCTGATGACGATGACGTACATAAGAAAGCTCGTTCCGCAGCGCTTGTGCTCCCGGGAACTCTTTAAGACGTTTTCCACGTTCAGTTCCAGACCGTGCTCGACGCAGTTGATGCATTTATGCTCGGCGCCGTGGTACATGAACACGCGCTGAATGTCTTCCATACGGGAAATGGCTGCCAGATAGCCGAGGAACAGTGCCACACGCACAAAGGCTTCCACCTCTGCCACCGCGGTCAGTGTCGTTCCGGCTCCCGCTTTGTGCAGCAGTTCGGACAGGAAATACGGCACCATCAGAAAGAGAACGACGGCGATGACAACGGAAAATGTGACGGTTCCGTACATCATCAGCCTGTCTGTCTTTTCTTTTTCGCTTTCTGCTGCTCTCTTCCTCTTTCGTCGCCGGCTTTTTTCTTTTCCTCCTCCTCGTCCTCATAGAACGAAGCGGAGTACATAGGGAACTCATGCCGACGATCATCGAATCGGCAAAGCTGAATACACCGCGCAGAATCGGAACTTTAAAAAGCCCCTTGTGCTTTGTCAGCGGCTTGTGCTGCTCTACTTTAACCTCAATCTCCCCGTCCGGTACGGCGTACTGCGACGGAATAGCGGTCCTTGTTCATCATCATGATGCCTTCCATGACCGCCTGGCCGCCGATATTCGATGATTTCATAATTTACGTTTACCTCCTCAAAGGGGATTTTCTGCATCCGTAAGCAAGAACGGGCTGAGATCTTCCAACCTCAGCCCGTTTTTCATCTTGCTTGATTCAATTCTTATTTCATGCCGTATTTCTTGTTGAACTTATCGATACGTCCACGAGCCTGTGTAGCCTTCTGCTGGCCTGTGTAGAACGGATGGCATTTGGAACAGATCTCAACGTGGATCTCTTTCTTGGTAGAACCTGTTACAAAAGTATTTCCGCAGTTGCAGGTAACAGTTGCCTGATGGTAGTTCGGATGGATTCCTTCTCTCATTTTATTCACCTCTTCTTAATATTGTTATCTTCTCAGATTTACTCTGATGATTTCGTATTTCAGGCTGACAAAATCTCATCAACCTTGCACAGCTTTCTCATTGTATCACACAATTTTGAAAATTGCAAGCCTTATACTATTTTTGTTTCTTTAAAATTTGAATCAGTTCGCCGTTGTTTCTGGTGCGCGCAAACATATTCAGAATCTGTTCTACGGCCTCCTCGGACTTCATGCCGTTTAATGCCTTGCGCATATTGTAAACCGCCTCCTGCTCATCCGGTGTCAGAAGCAGATCTTCTCTTCTTGTTCCTGATTTGGCTATGTCGATGGTAAAGGAAGACGCGGCGTTCCTGCAGTTTCCGGTCGAGCACGAGTTCCATGTTTCCGGTTCCTTTAAATTCCTCGTAAATGACATCGTCCATCCTGGATCCGGTATCCACCAGTGCAGTAGCCAGAATGGTCAGGCTTCCGCCCCCGCGCATGTTCCTGCCGCGCCGAAGAACCGTTTCGGCATATGCAGGGCTGCCGGATCAAGACCGCCGGAAAGGGTACGGTCCGCTCGGCGGAACGGTCAGGTTGTAAGCTCTGGCGAGACGTGTGATGCTGTCGATGAAGATCGTAACGTCTTTTTTACTTTCCACAAGACGTTTCGCGCGCTCAATGACCATCTCGGACACGCGTTTGTGGTGCTCCGGCTGCTCATCGAAGGTGGAATAGATGACTTCCACATTCGATCCCTGAATCGCTTCTTTAATGTCGGTGACCTCCTCCGGACGCTCGTCGATCAGGAGAATGATCAGATACATCTCCGGGTTGTTCCGCAGGATGGATTTTGCCGCATCCTTCAAAAGCGTCGTTTTTCCGGCTTTCGGCGGGGAGACGATCATGCCTCGCTGGCCTTTTCCGATCGGACTTACAAGATCCACGATCCGCATCGCCATGCTTCCGCCCGGGCGCTCAAAGGCGCAGCCGCTCATCCGGGAAGACCGGTGTCATATCCTCGAAATTGCCGCGTCGCATGATCTGGTCGAGCGGCAGATTGTTGACGCTCTTTAAGTATAAAAAGGGCGCTGAATTTTTCGGTTGCGGACTTTACTCTCGTGTTTCCGCGGATGATATCTCCGTTTTCAGTCCGAAACGGCGGATTTGGGACGGAGAAACGTAGACATCGCTGTCGCCCGGCATATAGTTGTCGGGCGGATAAATCATATCCGTCCGGCATGACCTCGAGGATGCCGCAGGCCTCCTCCGGCCGCTGTCGAGCGTGCTGGTTTCCTGACGCGGTTCCTGTCTCGTCTCTGGTCTTGCTTCCTGACGCAGCGGCTCCTGTCTCATTTCCTGCCCTGCTTCCTGACGCGGCTCCTGTCTTTGCTCTTCCTCACGGTTATTCTGATTATAATTCCGTGGTTCCAAATCTACGCTCATTGAAACGCGGCGCTCTTGGACGGTACTCCTGTCGCTCTCCGTTTTCACTGCGCTCTTCCCGGCGGACATACCGCGGTCTCTGGTACGGGCGCGCGGTGCCGTTTTCCGAGGTTTCCCGATTCTGGCGCTCCATACCGTCCTCCCGCTTTTCCTGCGGTTCCTGATTCTGATCCTGTACAGTTTCCGTCTTTTTTCCTCTTTTAGAACCGCCGGCTCTTCCATGTTTTTCTGGTTTTCTTTCTGATCTTCTTCCAGCATCCGCTCAATCAGCGCTTCTTTCCGCAGGGTGGAAATCCCCTTCATGTTTCTGGATTTTGCCAGCGCTTTCAGCATGCTCAAAGGCAATGACTCATACTTTTCTCTTGTCATACCATTTTTCCTCTATCTATTCTCTATTTGATTTTCGGTTCTGTTTGGAGTTTTTAAGATATTTGATGCGCGAATATTTTTGCTGCAATTATTTAGAATCTGATTTTTGTCATTTTACTGCTGTGGATTTTTCTGCGGTTAGTGGGACTCGAACCCACACGCCTCACGGCACAGGAACCTAAATCCTGCACGTCTGCCAATTCCGTCATAACCGCATATTATTTTCAAAAAAGAAAAACCCCATAGAAAACCTCCATGGGCGTTTTCTATGGGTTATTTAGTGAAGCATCGGGGATTCGAACCCCGGACAACTTGATTAAAAGTCAAGTGCTCTACCGACTGAGCTAATGCTCCGTATACTTTTGCATCCAACTGGGCTAGCTGGATTCGAACCAGCGAATGCAGGAGTCAAAGTCCTGTGCCTTACCGCTTGGCGATAGCCCAATAATTCGCCATCACGGAAAGGTGGATAAAGGGATTCGAACCCTTGGCCTCCAGAGCCACAATCTGGCGCGCTAACCAGCTGCGCTATACCCACCATAATTACGACTTACAGTCTTTTTTTCACTATTTAATTTTAGTGAAGCGTGCTTGGAGGATTCGAACCCCCGACCCACGGCTTAGAAGGCCGTTGCTCTATCCAACTGAGCTACAAGCACACAGCTTCTACAAAATTGTAGTAGCAAGCGGGTGATGGGAATCGAACCCACGTATCCAGCTTGGAAGGCTGGTGTTCTACCATTGAACTACACCCGCACGACATCGGGGTGACAGGATTCGAACCTGCGACCTCCTGGTCCCAAACCAGGCGCTCTAGCCAAGCTGAGCCACACCCCGTAAACAAGGTTTCCCGATTTGCGTTTAACCCTTTCGCGCTCGACGCAAGATTTATTATATTACATTATTTTCGGTTTGTCAACACTTTTTTCATTTTTTCAAAATGTTTTTTGTGTTGTTTTGTTCTCACCGGACAACAAAGAGATCTTATCATATCTTTTCTCATCTGTCAACACCTAAATTGTATTTTTTGACAAACTTTTAAGAATTAGTCAGAACCTGCTCCGGTACTACCCTGTTTTCTTTGGAATAGTCATGTTAGTTGCGATAATTCATTCGATTTTGGGCTGTTTTCCGCCCTTTTTCGACCCGTTTTTTAATCCAGATACTTGATTTCCACCGAAAGCTCATGCTCTTCATTGATCGTCAGCATGGCATAGCTTGGTTTTCTTCCCATCTGACGCGGATACGTGAGGCTGCCCGGATTGACAATCCAGAGATTTCCACGCTTTTCTGCGACCGGTACCGGTGCGTATGCCGAACAGTACGATATCCACACCCCTGGAAAGCGCCTCCGCATAGATTCCCTCCAGCCGAGCGATACGCCGTAGTTATGACCGTGTGTGATAAAGGCACGGTAATCATCAATGTTCACCTGAATCTCCGCCGGGAGGTTTGAAAACCAGTCGTTATTTCCCATGACCATATAGCACGGTGTTTACCTTGGATTTGATCAGGTCATCCATCCCTTCCACGTCACCGCAGTGGATCATGCCGTCGAACTCCTCACGTTCCATGGCCTCCTCGAGGTTATACATCCGTCCATGGGTATCGCTCACTATCAGAAATTTCATACTCATTCTCTTCCCTCTTCTTATTTCAAATATGATGCAATCTGTTCTTTCATCGCCGCCAGTGCTTTTCCTCTGTGGCTGACTGCGTTTTCTCTTCCGGAGAAAGTTCTGCGGTCGTGCGGCTCATATCCGGCAAATAAAAAATCGGGTCATAGCCAAAACCGTTCTCCCCCGCGTTCCTCGTAACCGATTTTTCCCTCGATCGTTCCTTTGGTGGTACAGACTGTTCCATCCGGGAAGGCGGCTGCAATCACACAGACGAATCGTGCCGTTCTTTTTTCCACCGGCACGCCCTCCAGGCGGTCAACGAGGCTCTGATTTTTTTGATGCGGTAGGACGTATCCTCTCCCATATATCTTGCCGAATAGACACCAGGCTCGCCGTTTAAGGCATCCACTTCCAGACCGAGGTCATCCGCCAGCACGATCGTGCCGCCGTCTGTGCATCCGGCAACGGTCTGTGCTTTGATTTTTGCATTCTCCTCAAAGGTTTTGCCGTTCTCATCGATCTCGACCGAAATGCCGGCTTCTTTCATCGAATAAATTTCCACCGGCAGATCCGCAAGGATTTCACGGATTTCTTTCATTTTGCCGGCATTTCCTGTTGCAAATACAATTTTTTCATAACCGTTTTCCTTCTTTCACGCTGAAATAACTTGCGATCATTATACCGTATGTGTGACGCAAACACAAGAACCCTGTCACAAAAAAAAAAGACCCCCGTTTTATCCGGGAGCCTTTTTTGTAATCACACATTATTTTGCTTTTTTCTGATTTGCCAGAGTCTTGAATCCATCGACAGCCAGGATCAGCGCCAGGATGACAAGCAGCCTGCCAGCACGATACGTGCTACGCACCAGCCGATGCCAACGCCTGCGCCAAGGCCTTGAAGTTTGCGATCAGGGTCTGTACAAGGGATGTGATGGTTACGATCAGCATGAATACCATCGGGAACAGGAACATCTTGTTGTTTTTGCCGACTTTTCCAAGCCAGGTGGCAACAGCAAGAAGTCCGATGGCTGCCAGCAGCTGGTTGGATGCACCGAACAGCGGCCAGATTTTGGAATAACCGGTCAGGCCAAGGGTACCGATGCCGAGTACTACGGTGATAACGGTTGATACAACCGGATTGGTCAGAACGGCTTTGTAGCCGGTTGCCTCTTTGTAAGTCTGTCCCGGCTCAAGCCAGAACTCCTGGAACATGTATCTTGCCAGACGGGTTGCGGTATCCAGAGAAGTCAGGCAGAATACCGATACAGTCAGAACCAGCAGAGAGACAGTACGTGGGTCGATCCGCCAAGTCCCGGAATGGTTGCTACCATCTCGGAGATACCGGTTGCAAATACAGCGGTCGGAACAACGGTGGTTCCGTCTGTGTATCTGGACCAGATGTAGCCGACTGCACACAGAGATACGATTGCAAGTGCACACTCAATCAGCATACCGCCGTATGCGATCGGGCGGGCATTTTTCTCATTGTCAAGCTGTTTCGATGTAGTTCCTGAACCAACGAGTGAATGGAATCCGGAAATTGCTCCGCAGGCGATGGTTACGAACAGGCCGGGAACATAAATCCAAGAGAACTTCCGGTCGGAGCCAGCGTATCTTTGAATCCGGTGAATGCCGGGATATCCAGGGATGCATGGCCCATCAGAGCACTTCCGATGACACCGACATCGGCTACGATCATCATGAAGTACAGAAGGAAAGAGCTTAAATAATCACGCGGCTGAAGCAGAATCCAAACCGGTGCAACAGAAGCTACGGTGATATAGATACCAACGATTTCCATCCATGCTGTCTCGGAGAGATAGATCGGATGGAAGTTTAATCCAACAACAACGCAGACAACAATAGCTGCAACGCCTGCGATGGTGGAAACGCCAAGAGATACATTTCTTCTGTATACCATGAAACCGAAAACAACGGCGAGTACGATGAACAGAATGGAAATCATAGCGGTTGTTGCATTTGCAGAACTTGCTGCCACATCGACAGCGCCGCTCTCGGTATAGGCTGCCTTGAAGGTATTGGCAACGATGGAACCGAAGGCTGCAACAACAAGAATCAGGGTCAGGTAAGCGAAGACGATAAAGAGTTTTTCGCTTTACTTCCCATGGTGTCTGCGATAACCTCGCCGATGGACTGTCCTTTGTGGCGCAGGGATGCAAACAGTGCGCCGTAATCATGAACGCCTCAAAGAAGATACCGCCGATGAGTACCCATAAAAAGAACCGGAACCCATCCAAAGACAGAACCTGAATCGGTCCGTTGATCGGGCCTGCGCCTGCGATGGATGAGAAGTGATGTCCCATTAAGACAGGAGCTTTGGCAGGAACGTAGTCCACACCGTCCTCCTCGGTGAATGCAGGGGTTTTCCGTTTCGGAGCAACGCCCCACTGCCCGGCAAGCCATTTTCCGTAGAATACGTATCCGGCGATCAGAATGCCGATTCCGACAACCAGTACAAGAATACTATTCATTTGTTTTTCCTCCCTCTTTTTGGTAGAATAAATTTATAGATAACTAAGATCGGAACATCTTAGCATATCCCTTTACCAATTCCCAAAGCCGCCCGGTTTCCAAACACTTTCTGTTCTGCCGTATCAAAGACGAGCAGCCGCACCTGACAGTAGCCTCTCAAAGAAAACCGGTAATTTTTCTAATACTTATATTTTCGAATTTTCTTCTTTACGCTGTCCGCAACCGGTTTGTCCGCCAAAAAAAAAATACCGGTGACCAGCGTGTACATGTGGTCGGTATCGGTACTTCCTTCCCCTCGCGAACCACCTTTGGCTCTATCCATTCTGTCAGGTCCGTCAGAAATGTTTCGACGTCCTGGTCGTTCAGTTCTTCCACCGCTTTAAAATACGCATGCTCATGACAGCTGATCCTCCACAACTCTGCTTTCTTTGAGAGCACGTATTTTGCGCCGCTCTCGTGGTAGCTTGCACAGGCATCGTATGTATGGCCGTTTACTTCGGACGGCTTTACGATATCGTAGCTCCTCTCGTAGGAATGCAGCAGCCTGTCTCTGATCTCCTGTCCGTTCATGGTTTCCTCCGCTTGATGAAAAATTTTCGCATGAGGACAGTTTAGCACAGTAGTGCAGTGATTTCAAGGAAATATTAACCTTTTCTAAAATTTTCTTTTAATTTTTGTTATCAAAAGGAGCAACACCAAAAATCATTCGGCATTGCTCCTCCATTTGTATTATTTCTGTTCTTTTTCCCGGCGCGGAGGCTTCGGTCCCGCGTACTGGTAAAAAGTAGGTTTTCAGCATTCCATTGTAAATTTTACGGTTTTTATCCGCCTTTTTGCCGAGATACCGCTCGGCATCCTCGTAGCTCGTAATCAGATACATCGACCAGGAATCGAGAGCGCGGTACCGCTCTCCTAATGTCTGATACAGGGCCGGAAGATCTTTTTTATCCTCCAGGCGCTCACCGTACGGCGGGTTGGTAATCAGAAAACCGTATTTTTCGGGTGCGACAGCTCGGCAACCGGGCGCTGCTGAAAATGAATCAGGTGATCCACGCCGGCCAGCTTTGCGTTCTCTCTGGCACTCTTGATGACATCTCCGTCGATATCAAAGCCCTGAATATCTGTCTCAATATCGTTCCGGATCCGGTAGCGTGCATCCTCCGCCGCATCCATCCAGCATTTTTTTCGGCACGAGGTGCGTCCACTGCTCCGCAAGGAAAGAACGGTTGAGACCCGGTGCAATATCGGCCGCCATCATGGCCGCCTCAATCGGGAACGTACCGCTGCCGCAGAACGGATCCACCAGAATCCGGTCACCCTTCCACGGAGTCAGCATGATAAGTGCTGCGGCAAGGGTCTCGGTGATCGGCGCTTTCGCGGTCAGCTTGCGGTAGCCTCTCTTATGAAGGGAAACGCCGGAGGTATCGAGTCCGATCGTAACCTCGTCTTTTAAAATCGAAACACGGATCGGGTACTGTGCACCGTCCTCCGGGAACCACTCCATGTGGTAGACCTGTTTCAATCGCTCGACAATCGCTTTTTTCATAATCGACTGGATATCGGACGGGCTGAAGAGCTTACTCTTGATGGAGTTTGCCTTCGTTACCCAGAACTTTCCGTTTTTCGGGATAAATTTCTCCCACGGGAGCGCTTTTGTCGCTTCAAAGAGTTCATCGTACGTTTCGGCGTGGACCTGTCCTACTTTGAGCAGGATACGCTCGGTCGTGCGAAGGAACAGGTTGGCGTAGGCGATTCCCTCTGCATCTGCAAGAAACGTTACTTTTCCATCCTCCACGCGCTCGATTTCGTAGCCGAGGTCGAGGATTTCACGTTTCATCACCGCCTCCAGGCCGAAGTGGCACAGGGCGATCAGTTCATATAATTCCATACTCTCCCGTCCCCTCTTATAATGTGAGCTGTTTTACGACGGTGCCGTCAAAGCCTTTGATCGTAAATACGCCGTCCTCGAGGATTGCATAGGTCGGGATATTGCCCTCTTTCGGCAGAGATACAGAACCCGGGTTCAGGAAGGTGTGTGCGCCTTTTTCTCGGCACGCAGGACGTGGGTATGGCCGTACAGGAAGATATCTCCATCCATCAGCGGCGGCAGATTCTGCTCATTGTAGATGTGGCCATGGCTCATATAGAAGGTATGGCGCTCCCTCGATCAGGATGCCGTAATCTGCCAGCACCGGGAACTCCAGTACCATCTGATCTACTTCTGCGTCGCAGTTTCCGCGCACGTTGGTGAGGTACTGTTTTTCTCATTCAGCATGGCGATGACCTGTTTCGGTGCGTATTCTTTTGGAAGATCGTTTCTCGGCCGTGATAGAGAAGGTCGCCTAACAGAAACAGGCGGCTTGCGCCCTCTGCCTCGAAGGCTTCCAGCATTTTTCGGCAGTAATAGGCAGAACCGTGAATATCAGATGCAAACATGTATTTCATATCGTGATCTCTCTTTCGTTTTGTGGTTTGGTTTTGTATTGTTTTCTGTTTCATCTTACCGTATCTTTTCCCGCTTGACAAGAAGAAATGTTGGATTGCCGCCCCATTACAGCTCTTCTCCCGCCACCAGATATCGTCCGCGGTATGCATGCATTCCGCCGATGACCGTTTTGACCTCGTATCCGTTCTCCGCCAGCCGCTTTCCCTCCGCCATGCTCGCGGCACCCCGCTCACAGCAGATCACAAGAATTTTGTCCCGCGGCAGACAGACCCGTTCGAGCAGATGGTCATAGGGAAGATTCACCGCTCCTTTCACATGCCCTTTTTCGTATTCCCGCCGGCTCCGCACATCGATGATCATCGCCCACGGTTTTCCCACGTACCAGTCCAGCTGGTCTGCCGCCAGCAGTGTCATGCCTGCCATATCCTGGTCCCCCTCTCCGGATCTGACTTTCTCTCCTGTTTTATATGTATGCAGAAACCGGCGGCAGAGTCCGTATGGGACCCTCCGCCGGCTTTTTTTCTGCCGGAATCCCAAGGTTTACTTAGTATTTTTCATACTCATCCTTCTCGTCCTGCTCCCGGTTCTGCTGACCGTAGGATGACATCTCACGGTCTTTCACATGATTGCAGTCTCTGCTGTTCTTCTGGTTTTTGCTGTATTCGCTTTTCTCGTATCCGTTTTTGCTGTACTCGTTTTGCTGTATTCATTTTTGCTGTTTCTGGTCATAATCTTGTTTCCTCCTGAATGTTTTTTGTCATGCGACATCCTTTAGTATCGCTTTTTCCGCGCAGATTATGCATCCAGAACCCTGTTTTTCCACGGTATCTGTTCCAAAGTGGGGAATGCAAGCCCAAAAATACAGTGTTTTCCTGCTTTCGGACCACTGCTTTCCAAATTGTGGTAATTTTTTCCAACTTTTGAATTTCGATGTTGCTTTTTCCCGTTATCTGTATTATAATCAATTTTGTAAAAGAATTTACCCTTCATAAATTTTTTACAATTAATAACCCCTTATTAATTATTTATACTCCCCTTGAAAGATCGGTAGCTCCCCTGCCGGTCTTTCTTTTGCAATTATTCAGAGCCATGCAAAATTTCAAGAAGAACTGTGAGTCATGCTCGCATGAACGAATAGTTCTTCTTGAAATTTTATATGCGAGAAGCCACATCGAGATGCAGCGCAGCGGAATCGAGATGTGGCTCTGAATAATTGCAAAAAGGAGGAAAGTCTGCATCAGCAGACTTTCCTCCTTTTTCCCGTTCTGTATATATGATTAGAATTCTACTTTTCACCTTTTGCCGCTTTTTGCTACGGTTCCTGCGAGGACGATCAACGCCATGAGGTTTGGAATTACCATCAGGTAGTTAAAGAGGTCTGACAGGTTCCATACGAGGTCTACTTTCAGCAGAGAGCCGAGGA
>VOFE01002458.1_pt1 | contig 124001 bp, 141 predicted proteins | sample 5384071 | NCBI WGS metagenome assembly VOFE01 (sample SAMN12384724, study PRJNA508395) | human gut metagenome | isolation source: healthy gut D | host: Homo sapiens
CCTATCCCGGCGCTGACCGGTCTGCGCTGGAGGATGTGTCCTTCTCCGTCCAGCCCGGCCAGGTAACGGCACTGGTAGGACCATCCGGCGGGGGCAAGACCACTGCCGCCAGTCTGATTCCCCGATTCTTTGATGTGGACAGAGGCGCGGTTTCTATTGGCGGTGTCAATGTCCGGGAAATGGACACAGAAGACTTGATGAAGCAGGTAGCCTTTGTCTTTCAGGATACCCGGGCTGTTTAAGGAGAGCCTTCTGGAAAATATCCGGGCCGCCCGGCCGGAGGCCTCAGGGATGAGGTGTTGGCAGCCGCCCATGCCGCCCAGTGCGATGATATTCTGGAAAAGCTGCCCCAGGGTCTTGACACTGTGGTGGGAACAAAGGGCGTTTATCTATCCGGCGGCGAACAGCAGCGCATCGCCCTGGCTCGTGCCATTTTGAAAAAATGCGCCCATTGTAGTGCTGGACGAGGCCACCGCTTTTGCCGACCCGGAAAATGAGCATCAGATTCAGAAAGCGTTTGAAGCGCTGACTCGGAACAAAACCGTGCTGATGATCGCCCACCGACTGTCCACGGTACAGGATGCGGATAACATCATCGTCCTAAGCGACGGGAAGATTGCCGAACAGGGAAATCACAGTGATCTGTTGCAGAAAAACGGCGTCTACGCCGCCATGTGGGCGGACTATCAGCGCAGCGCCCAGTGGAAAGTCGGGAAGGAGGCAGCGGTATGACGAAGAAATTACAACACTTATTTGCGCTCAGTGAAAAGGGGCAAAGGATCTGGTGAAAGCCGTTATCTGGTGTTTATATGCAATGTGGCCCTCATGCTCCCAATCGGGGCAGTCTTGTTCACAGCGCAGCACCTTCTCGGCTGCCTGGAAAATGGCGGCAGCCCCTATGAAGGGCTTCTGGATCATGTGGGCTTTGCCCTGGCAGTTCTTATATACTGCTGTTCATCCTCCATTGGTTTCAGTATGCCTCGCTGTATCTAGCAACCTATAAAGAGAGCGCCAACCGCCGGGTGAGCCTGGCGGAAACCATGCGCCGGCTTCCCCTGTCCTTTTTCGGGAACCGGGACTTGAGCGACCTTACATCCACCATGATCGCCGACTGCTCCAGTCTGGATCAGATGTTTCTCCCACTATGTGCCCCAGTTGTTTGCCTCCATCGGCTCCACGCTGGTAATCGGTGTCGCCATGTTCCTGTGTGACTGGCGGATGGCGCTGGCTATCCTGTGGGTGGTGCCGGTGGCAATACTGCTGACGGCAGGAAGTAAGAAAATTCAGGATTCCTTTGGGACAAAGAATATTCTGAATAAGCGGGCGGTGGCCGACTGCATCCAGGAGGGGCTGGAAACCATCCGGGACATCAAAGCATGCAATCGTCGGGAAGCCTATATGGGGAAGCTGGAAGAAAAGCTGGCTGCCATGGAAAGGGCTCCATCCATTCGGAACTTGCCACCGGCGTGTTTGTTTGTTCCGCACAGGCGTTCCTTCGTCTGGGGCTGGCAGCTACCATCCTGACCGGCGGGGCACTTCTGGCAGCCGGAGAGCTTTCCTTCCTCTACTTCCTGGGGTTCCTCTTTGCAGCCGCCCGGCTATATGACCCGCTTGGGCTGGTCTTGCAGAATATTGCCGCCACCTTCAACACCAAATTACAAATTGAGCGGATGCGCTCTATTCTGGAACAGCCGGTGCAGACGGGGACGGAGGACTTTACACCGCAGAATTACGATATTACCTTTGACCACGTTTTCCTTTGCCTATCGGGAAGGGACGGTGTATTGGAGGATGTGAGCTTCACCGCCAAACAGGGACTTGACGAAGCTACAGCCTCTCTGGATGTGGAGAATGAAACGCTGATACAGACAGCTCTGTCACGGCTGATCAAAGACAAAACTGTTCTGGTGATCGCACACCGGATGCGCACGGTAGCCGGGGCGGATAAAATCGTCGTGCTTTCCGATGGTATGGTGGCGGAAGAGGGCGATCCGGATACCCTGCTCCAGCAAGACGGTATCTATACCCGCATGGTAAAATTACAGACAGAAAGCCAGAACTGGACGCTGGCATAGTGTGATTTTCTGTTGCGGGCATAAACCAGATGTTAGGCAAATGCCGCACGCAAAACATTACTATTTTTGAGTGTGGCTTTGTCTATATCTGGAAACACTTTAGTACAGTATCTTGACAAAATGATGTATGGTATGGTAAAATCAATCAGTTAGAGTTAGCTAACTATTTTTATTTTATTTTGGTTAGCCGGTGCTAACCGCATGGGGATAGAAGAATGCTAAAAGTAACAATGAAAATCGATGGAATGTCCTGTGGAATGTGTGAGGCTCATATAAACGATGCGATCAGAAAAGTATTTTCTGTTAAGAAAGTGACTTCTTCTCACAGAAAAGGGATCACGGAACTGCTTATACAAGACGCCGTTGACACACAGTTACTGAAACATGCTGTGGAAGAATTCGGGTATAAGGTGTTGGATATTCGTTGTGAACCTTATGAAAGACAAGGGTTTTCCCTGTTTAAAAGAAAATAGATGAGGGTGAAAAGACATGCCTTTTGAATTATGGCAGGGGCTGCTGATTCCTTTTGCCGGGACGACGCTCGGCGCAGCCTGCGTCTTTTTTATGCGGAACAATTTGAGTGAACTGGTTCAGCGTGCGCTTACCGGCTTTGCGGCAGGGGTTATGGTGGCGGCTTCCATATGGAGTCTGCTGCTTCCTGCCATGGAACAGGCATCAGACATGGGGCAATGGTCCTTCTTCCCTGCTGTAGCTGGATTCTGGCTTGGTATTTTATTCTTACTGGGATTGGATCGGCTGATCCCGCATCTGCATCGTGGCAGCTCAGAGGCTGAAGGCGTCAAAAGCAGTCTTGGAAAAACAACTATGCTGACTCTGGCAGTAGCACTGCACAATATTCCGGAAGGGATGGCAGTGGGCGCAGTCTATGCCGGGTGGCTCTACGGGGACAGTGGGATCACGCTGGCGGGGGCGCTGGCTCTTTCTCTGGGTATCGCCATTCAGAACTTCCCTGAAGGCGCGATTATATCCATGCCCCTGAAAGCGGAGGGTTTCTCCAAATCCCGCTCATTTCTGTATGGAACGCTGTCCGGTGCGGTAGAACCGATAGGTGCGCTCCTGACCATCCTTCTGGCAGGAATTTTAGTCCCGGTACTGCCCTATGCTCTGAGCTTTGCCGCTGGTGCAATGATTTATGTGGTGGTAGAGGAATTGATTCCGGAGATGTCGGCCGGAAAGCACTCCAATGTGGGAACCATTCTGTTTGCAGTCGGTTTCACTTTGATGATGGTATTGGATGTGGCGTTGGGCTGATACAAAGCTGTTCGAAAAAGGAGGACACAGAATGTCACATTTAGGCGTTGTGGAGGACACACTTTTTGTCCCCATGCTGGGCAGGATTTATGCCAGCGAGCATTGCCCGCAGATCATATATGATAAAAAGGCTTTGGAATTAAAAGAAAAGCTGCCGTCCGACCTGCAGGAAAACGGCAGTCAGAGCCAGTATACCCTGCTGGCTTCAGCGGTGCGGTCTGCTAATATGGACCGTTTCATCCGGTCGTTTTTAAAGCGCAGACCGGACGGTGTGATTGTCCAGCTCGGCTGCGGTCTAGAGACGACCTATTACCGCTGCGATAACGGAAGGACCCGCTGGTATGCCGTTGATTTGCCACACGTCATTGACTACCGGAAGGAACTGCTCCCGCAGTCGGAGCGTGAGACCTATCTTGCTGGAGATGCTTTTACAGAGAATTGGATCAGACAAGTTCGCACGGATTTGCCCGACGCCCCTATCCTTGTTACAGCAGGCGGACTGTTTCACTATTTTGAGGAAGATAAGGTTATTTCCCTGTTTCGTATGCTCAGACAATTCGGAGAAATAGAAGTCGTCTTTGATACTGTGAATAAAAAAGGCATGGCTATGATGCAAAAGAAATACATGAAGCAGGTCGGCCACGCCGATGTGCAGATGTTCTTTTATGTGGATTCAGCAGTGAATTTAGCTGGAAAGATTGGCGGTGGACTTATGGATATGACAGAAGAGCCTTACTACCGTTATATTCCCAAAAACGGCTTAAAACTATCCACCAAGGTCAGTATGGCTGTTTCTGACCGGTTCTGTATGGTGAAGATGATTTGTTTGAATTTATAGTGTTTTCACTTTATACGAATACAATAGCGGAGGGAATTTTAATGTTGGAAAAAGAAAACTTAACGCCGTTTCAAATTCAGCTGCTGCTTTATTACCTGACGGCGGAACCGTCAAAGCGTACGGTAACGGATTCAGCCAGAAGCCTGAATGTGAGTAAATGGGTGGTCACTCGTACGCTGGATACGCTGGAAAAGCTGAATATTGTAGAACGTCTGGAGAATCGCAAAACGGTTTTGACGGTTCCGGGAGTTAAACTGGCAGAAAAGTATCAGAAACAGAGAAAGGTATTAGAAAAATATATGCAGTATCAGGATATCCCTCCTGCACAGATTAAGGAGAATGCCCTTCGAGCATTGGCAGCAAGGTTTTCTGATGAATTTATGGATCGGCTGGCTGAACAGGAAAGCCGGATGCATATCAAAGAAATATTTGCCGGACGCCGAGACTTCCATGGCGGGGATATTTGTAATTACCTCAGTGATGGCAGTTACTATTTTCCGTTCATTATTTACCGGGAACAAATCAAAAATCACAATAACCTTTCCATGGCAAACCGTGGTTTTGAAAACCCGTGTGAAGTCATCGTAAAGGATCATGAAGGACTTGTGTATCTGGCGGCCAAAACCGTATCCGCCCAGTCCATGTCCAGCAAAAATAAAATGGAAGGACGCATCCAGAAGCTGCAATACTTATATGACGGAGAATTCCGTGACGGCGGCATTGACGGGCGTTATGTGTTTTTTCCGGTAACGGCGCTGCGGTTTATCTCTATGGGAAAAGGCCGGGATACCCTGCTGCACGGAAGCGTATGCCTGAAAATGCAATGCAGTGTTGGGGATATGCATATGCCGGAGAGTACAGCTGTTTTCACCATGTTCATCCATTAAAACAGGCGGATTCAGAAGAAATGAAAAATTTTTTGGAGCAGTTTTGCAACAATGCTGGTTTATCAGTCATGATCGGGGTTTAGACGCTTTTTTAACCCTTCAACAGGCTGTTTGGAGCAGTTTTGCAACAGAAAATCCATTGACAACAAAATGGTAACTGGCTATACTGAATTTGCTTTAAGGAAAATGCGGATTATAAAAGCAGTATATTTTATCATTCGCAGCCCTGTTTGGTCTTTGAGACCGGACAGAAGAGTAACAGGAGAGCAGAGTCAAAAGCAATATGACAACAACGATCCCCCTCTTAAAAACTCCGAAAGGAGCAATTTTTAGGGGATTAGTTAGCATAACCTAACTCAGACGGATAACCTTTTGCCTCTGCCCGTTTATATCAGGGAAACAAGCGTGTTAACTTGTTCTCCTGACCAGAACATCGCAAAAGGAGGATTGGTGCGCGATATTTTTTATTATGCCGTAGAAACGGCATTATTTTTTCACCAAGCGGTTAGATTATGCTAACCGAAACATTGTTTTTATAAATGAATGGAGGTAGACACAATGACAACAACAAAACAGTCATGGTTTAAGCGAAGTTTGGCTGTGCTGCTGGCAATCATGATGGTCATGAGTTTGGGCGTGACTAAACTATGGCCAGTAATATTTTTACCGTAAAAATCTTTCCTTTTCCTACGGAAAGCAGCAGGTGCTGAACGGATTGGACTTTTCTCTTCACGAGGGGAGAATTACCACATTGATCGGTGCAAACGGATGCGGAAAATCCACATTGTTTAACCTGATGACGAAAAACTTAAAGCCCGATCAGGGGGAAGTGTTTCTGAGAGAGGAAAATATCGCAAATTTGCGTTTAAAAGATTTTGCCAGAGAAGCGGCGATTGTCCATCAATACAATACGGCGCCGCCGGATCTTACGGTCGAAAAGCTTGTGAGCTACGGGCGAACTCCCTATCATACCATGGGGCTTTCATCGGATCCACAAAAAGATGAAGAAAAAATACAGTGGGCGCTGGAAATCACCCATACAAGCAAGCACAAGGATAAACCGGTAACAGAGCTTTCCGGCGGGCAAAAACAGCGTGTGTGGATTGCCATGGCGCTGGCACAGGACACCAAGGTACTGTTTCTCGATGAACCGACCACCTATCTGGATGTCCGTTATCAACTGCAGATTTTAAAACTCATTCAGAAGCTGAACCGGGAGTACGGTATTACCATCGTTATGGTTCTCCACGATATCAACCAGTCGCTGTATTACAGCGACGAAATCGTAGCGATGAAGGACGGACGAATTATTGCTCACGGTTTACCGGAGGAAATCATTTCAAAGGAACTTGTCCAAGAGGTATACGGCGTTGATCTGACCATTCAGTCGGTAGATGGAAAACCTTTTGTTATCCCGGTATAAGGGATAACCCTGAATACATGGAAAGGAGGCATAAGCCGTATGAAACAAAGAAAAACGGTGGAGGATTATCTGAAAGCCGTGTATTTGCTGCAAAAGCAAAACGGCTCCGTACGTGGTGCGGATATTGCAGCAGAGCTTCATGTGTCGCGTCCCACAGTTTCCGTTTCGCTGAAAGAGTTGGAAAAAGAAGGCTATCTTTTCTTAGACGGTGCGCGGGAAGTACATCTCACGGATAAGGGGCAAACCGTTGCCAGAGAAACTTATGAGCGCCACCAGACATTCCAGTCTCTTTTAGAAGACCTGGGCGTGGATGGGAAAACTGCGGCGGAGGATGCCTGCCAAATGGAACATGCCGTAAGTCCGAAAAGTTATGAGGCGCTGAGAAGGTGGACAAACAGAAAGAAGGCAAGCGGCTGTGAATAATGCAATGCAATCCCTTTTTTACGGTTTTACATCAGTGCTGCTTGTGATAGCGGTTGCCGCTCTGTGTACAGGCGTTAAGAAAGTGATGAAAAAAATAACAAAAGGCGGACGAAAATATGATGATCAATAAACGGCTCATCGGTACCGTTGCCGAGAGCAAAAAATACATAGCGGGAAATGTAATTCTACAGTGGTGCTCCCTTACGGCGAACATTGCCCTGATGCTCAGTATTTCCCGAATGCTTGCAGAGCTTTTCAGGGGTTCGGCCTCGGTGCAGCTTTTCACAGTGACGGGAATCGTTGTAATTTTGGCGTTGGCAGTCCGGTTTTTCTGCTCCATCGGGGCCGCCAAAATGGGGTACTTCTCCTCCAAAGCAGTCAAAAAGTCTTTGCGTGAGAAGATCTATCAAAAGCTTTTGCGGTTGGGAAGCTCCTACAACGAACAGGTGAAAACTTCGGAAGTGGTGCAGGTGGCGGTGGAAGGCGTCGATCAGCTGGAAACCTATTTCGGCGCGTATCTGCCGCAGTTTTTCTATGCCATGCTGGCGCCGCTCACACTGTTTATCGTACTGTGTTTTGTGAATGTCGCGGCGGCGGTAGTGCTGCTTATCTGCGTGCCGCTGATCCCTGTAGCCATTGCGGCGGTGCAGACCTGGGCCAAAAAACTGCTCTCTAAATACTGGGGACAGTATACGGAATTGGGCGACACTTTCCTTGAAAATTTGCAGGGGCTCACCACTCTCAAAATCTATCAGGCGGATGCGTTTAAACAGCAGGAAATGAACGAGCAGGCGGAAAAATTCCGAAAGATCACCATGAAGGTGCTGACCATGCAGTTAAACTCCATCACCATTATGGACCTGATCGCGTACGGCGGTGCGGCACTGGGCGTCATCATGGCGGTGACCCAGTACCAGAGCGGAGGAGTTTCTCTTGAGGGATGTCTGCTGATTATCCTGCTGGCGGCGGATTTCTTTATTCCCATGCGGCAGCTGGGTTCCTTTTTCCATATTGCCATGAACGGCATGGCGGCCAGCGACAAGATTTTCCGACTGCTGGATTTAGAAGAAACCAAGCCGGAAATCACCGAAAGCTTTCCTTCGGGGCACACCATCCGCTGTTCCGGTCTCTCCTTCTCCTATGAGCCGGACCGGGAGATCCTCCATAGCGTTGATCTTACCTTCCCGCAGGGCAGCTTTACGGCGCTGGTGGGAGAAAGCGGCTGCGGTAAATCCACACTGGCTTCGATCCTGATGGGAAGAAACAAAGGATATACCGGAAGCGTTTCAGTGGGCGGCGTGCCCCTTTCCTCCATTCAGGAAGAAAGCCTTCTGCGGAACATCACCTATATCAGCCACCAAAGCTACCTGTTCAAGGGCACGGTGCGGGAGAACCTGCTTATGGGAAAACCCGGCGCTTCCGATGAAGAACTGTGGGCAGTGCTTTCCCGGGTAAACCTCGCAGAATTTTTAAAAGCGGAACAGGGGCTGGATACCCGGCTTTTGGAAAAAGCGTCCAATCTTTCGGGCGGGCAGTGCCAGCGGCTGGCGCTTGCAAGGGCGCTTTTGCATGACAGCCCTGTCTATATTTTTGATGAAGCCACCTCCAACATCGATGTGGAGAGCGAAAACGATATTATGCGTGAAATTCATGAACTGGCAAAAAGCAAAACGGTAATCCTCGTTTCCCACCGGCTTGCCAATGTAGTGGGCGCCGACCATATTTATGTGCTGGATCACGGAATCGTTGCGGAAAGCGGTTCACATGAGGAATTACTTGCCCACCACGGCCTGTATGAACGGCTGTGGAGTGCCCAGCAGACATTAGAGCAATTTGGAAAGGAGCGTGCAAGCGTATGAAAAAGCGAAGCGGATTTGCTGTGATGGCACGGCTGATCGGGCTGGTAAAACCTCTGAGCGGCTATATGTCACTGGCTGTTTTGATGGGGCTCGTCGGGCATTTGTGCGCCGCCTTTATCACCATTTTCGGCGGATACGGTGTGCTGGCAGCCCTTCGGTTTGAAGTACCTTTTACTCTGACAACGGTTTTTATTTCCGTTCTTGTCTTCGCCCTTCTCCGGGGATTTTTGCGGTATGCAGAGCAGGCGTGCAACCACTTTATTGCATTTAAATTGCTGGCACTGCTGCGCGACCGGGTGTTCCGCGCGCTGAGAAAGCTCTGTCCGGCAAAACTGGAAGGCCGGGACAAGGGGATCTGATCTCGGTGATCACCTCCGATATTGAACTGCTGGAGGTGTTTTATGCTCACACCATCTCACCGGCTGCCATCGCGCTGTTGTTTACCATTGTCATGTGCCTGTTCATCGGCTCGTTTCACTGGATCCTGGGCGTGATTGCGCTGGCGGCCTATCTGATCGTGGGAATCGTGATTCCAATTGTGATATCCAGATGCAGCGGGGATGACGGACTGCGTTTCCGCACCAGATCCGGTGAGCTTTCGGGCTTTGTGCTGGACAGCCTGCGGGGGCTTTCCGAAATCCTCCAGTATGGACAGGGGAAAAAAGCGCCTTTCCAAAATGAATGAAAAGACGGATGAACTCTCCCGAGACGAAGAAAAGATGAAACGCACTGCCGGGCGAAATACAGCGGTTACCAATACGGTGGTGTTAACATTTGATCTTATCATGCTATTTGCTTCGGCCTTGCTGTACCAAAGCGGCGCAGTGGATTTTGACGGCGTTTTGATCCCTACGCTGGCGCTGTTTTCTTCCTTTGGTCCCGTGATTGCTCTGGCGGCGTTGGGCAGCACCCTGCAGAACACCTTTGCGGCAGGCAATCGAGTACTGGATATTCTGGACGAAACGCCGGTAGTAGAGGAAATCACCGGGAAACCGGAAATCACATTCTCCGGCGCAAAAGCGGAGCAGGTTTCCTTCTCTTACGGGAATGAAACCATTCTTTCGGATGTATCGGTGACAATTCCGGAAAATGCGGTAGTAGGAATTGTGGGCAGAAGCGGAAGCGGAAAATCCACCCTGTTAAAGCTTCTGATGCGGTTCTGGAAGGTGCAGGAAGGCAGCGTGGAGCTTTCTGGCCGATCGGTGGAAGAGATCAACACCAAAAATCTGCGCGAGCTTGAGAGCTTTGTCACTCAGGAGACCCACCTGTTCCACGACAGCATCAAAAACAACCTGCGGATCGCCAAGCTCACCGCCACCGACGAAGAGATTGAAACCGCCTGCAAAAAGGCCTCCGTTCACGATTTTATTATGACCCTTCCCAAAGGCTACGACACGCCGGTGGGCGAACTCGGCGATACTCTTTCCGGCGGCGAACGGCAACGTCTGGGGCTCGCAAGAGCATTTTTACACGACGCACCCTTCCTGCTGTTGGACGAACCCACCAGCAATCTCGACAGCTTAAATGAAGCGATGATCTTAAAATCCCTCCGCGAGGAACGGGAGGGCAAAACGGTGGTGCTGGTGTCCCACCGCCAGTCCACCATGCGCATCGCTGATACCGTCTATTCGGTGGAACACGGGAGGATGAGCTGATGAAAAGTACAGCCGATAAGCGGGAACGGGAAAAGCGGATGGTATCGGAAATGATTGCCCTGTACTGCCGCAAAAAACACCACACCAAAGGCGGACTTTGTCCCGAATGTGCAGATCTGGAAGCCTATGCCAGGATGAGAAGCGACAAGTGTCCGTTTATGGAGACGAAAACCTTCTGTTCCAACTGTAAGGTACATTGCTACAAACCGGTCATGCGGGAGAAAATCCGGGAAGTCATGCGTTTTTCCGGGCCCAGAATGCTGTTTTCCCATCCTGTGATGGCGGTTTCCCATGTGATCGAATCGAAAAAAGAGAAAAAACGACTGGAGGAATCAAGGTGAAAATAAAGAAGCTTTTATATGTGATTTTAGGCTGTATCGGTTTGGCTCTCGGAGCCGTGGGGGCTGTATTGCCGCTTCTTCCGGCGTTTCCGTTTTTGCTTTTGGCGGCGTTTTGCTTTGCCAAAAGTTCTGAAAAACTGCACCGTTGGTTTACGGGAACAAAGCTGTATAAAAACAATCTGGAAAGCTATGTAAAAGGACAGGGCATGACGTGGAAGACCAAAATCCGGATTATGATTACCGTGACGGTTCTAATGTCGATCGGCTTTATTATGATGCATGCTGTTCCGGTGGGAAGGATCGTTCTGGCTTGTGTTTGGGTATTCCATATCCTTTACTTTGTTTTCCGGGTAAAGACCATTAAACAAACCAATGGTAATCGCTAACATATGAAATGACTTATCCTGAAGGAGGTTAAGAAAGGAAAGCAAAATACAACTCCTCCAATTAGGGGAGTTGTACCGTGTTTCATTTAGAGATATCGGGTATATATAATTTATGTGCAGTAAGCGCTTTTGTCTACGGACAATTGCGCTTTTTTTATTTTCCATTGAGTAGGTTCTGGCTGAGAATTCACAGCGGCAGAGCGCCGCCCCCGACAATCTGAATTTTCAAAAAATTTCAGATTGATCGGAGGAAATAACTATGGCTTACAACAAAGCCAAAGCGGAAAAAGAATGGCTCCGCTGGAAAGAAGCAGAAGAAAAGAAACTCAGAGAACTCGGTGTGGATGAGGAAACCATCCAACGCCTGCATACATACGATTGGGCTCAGTTTAATAAGGAACGCCAGTATCTGCAGCGACAGGTGGATTGGTCTCCCTATGTGGATTGGGTTTCAGCACAGGATCTGGAACTACCCGTTGAGGATACCGAATCCTTGCTGGATAGTATCGAGGACATGGAACTTTTTTCTTTGTTACATACTGTGGACAAGCTCACCCTCGAAATTCTCTTTATGAAAATGGATGGATATAGCAGCAAAGAAATAGCGTCTGCTTTTGGAATGGATGAGTACGCTGTAAATATGCGAATTTACCGCCTACGAAAAAAAATAAAAAAATATTTATGACCTGCGTTATATTCCGCCTCTTTTCATGGGCTATGGGGCGAACGGGGAAAAAGAAACGTTCGCCTTGTAGCTTGAAAAGTGAATACCAGCCATGCGGGTACATTCCCGCCTAAGTGAGCGACGCAGGAAAAAGCGCCATGACGAGCCGCACACAAACCGCCTCCCATTTATTCGTGGGACGGTGGCCCCAGTTGTTGGTTTTGAGCGATGCATTTTGACCGGAAAGAGGGAGTAGTTCCCCTTTTCGCCACGACCTTGGGCGGGGTATTATGATACGCATTATCGTTTGCCCACACGTCAGATGGGTTGGTCGACCTTGGGTTGTAATCAGCAAGACCTTTGGGGAGCCAGTGAACGGTTTGTAAACTGCAAGCCTGCCCGTATGGTTCCCAAGGTTGCCGGGGGGCGAGCAGCAAATACGGCACATCAAAATCAAACCTTTTAATTTTTCAGATTGCCGTTGACGGCGAATCCGTGCGGCGCAGTTTAAAAGCTGCGCCGCATTAGTTTGCCGCCAACACATACGAGCAAACTGCTCAAAGGAGAATGTGCCGAAATGAATAAGCCTACTTTGAAAGAGCAGGCCCACGGAGAGATTGAAAAGATTTTCAGAATTCTTTTGCCTCAAAATGGTTTGGCGGTTCGGGAAGAACAAATCACCCTCTGTCACGCCATGCTGGATACCCTGCTCAAAAATAAAATCGCTCTGTGCGACGCAGGCGTTGGGATCGGCAAAACCTATGCTTACCTGACCGCCTGCATTTTACTGAAAAAGTTTGCCCCGCATGGACCTGCAGGTTCTCAGCCGGTGGTGATTTCTACCTCCAGCGTTGCCTTACAGGACTCTATCATCGAAGAATACATTCCGTTTTTATCCCGGATTTTTCTGGAGAACCGTGTTATCTCCAAACCCATCCGGGCAATCGTAAGAAAAGGAAAAGAGCGTTTTGTCTGTGACGCCCGGCTTTCTCAAAGATTGGAAGCGGTCAAAGATAAGAATAAGAATGCAAAACAGCTCAAAGCATTGCTTTCCCTTCGCACTTATTATGATTTGGACTCCGTAACCGGCCTCAGTGGATTTGACCGTCGGCAGGTGTGCGTCCCCAAAGTTTGCGAGAAAACTTGCCCTTTGCGAAGCGCCTGCCGGTATCATCAATACCTGAAGGAAGCCAGAAGCGCGGAGATTTTCGTCCAGATCTGTAATCACAATTACTTGTTGGCAGACGCCGCCCATCGTTTGCAGGAACTTCGTCCTCTTCTGAATGACTATCGGGCTTTGGTAATCGATGAAGCTCACAAACTGCCGGACGCAGCTCGGCAGATGTATGGGAAAAAGCCTTTCAGCAGAAGATTTCAGCGAGCTCTGCACTCTGCTGGCAAAAGAAAAATATGCCCTCGCAGCCCAGCGGCTGAAAGAAAAGTTTACTGCTCTTATGGGAGCCATGTGCCGGGGCGAACTGCTAGAAGAAGCACAGCGTACTGCCTTTGTTTTAACGCCGGATCGGGAAGCTGCCCTTCGGGATTGTCTCTCCCTTCTTCGGCAGATCCAAAAACAGCTAGCACTTCACCTCCCACGGTGGATACTTTACCAGCTGGGAACAACAGAGCAAACTCTCAACCTGTTTTTTACCGGCGACCGTAAATACATTCTTTATATTCAGTATGACAGGGATGGAAGCCCCAGCCTGTGCGCCGCCACCCGGGAAATGCCGGAACAGCTGCGCCACGCACTGTGGTCGAAGGAAACACCAGCGATTCTGACATCCGGTACCCTTATGGCCGGGGGCAGTTTTGACAGAACCCGCCAGCTCATGGGGCTGTCCGCAAACAAGCGGCTGGATGATTTTATTGCGGTTTCTCCTTTTGATTATCAAGAAAACTGCCTTCTCTACATTCCCGATGATATGCCAAAGGCGCAAATGGGCAGCGAAAAAGAAGCCAAGTGTCTGTCAGAGCAGATCTGCCGCTTAGTGGAAACCACTCATGGCCACACTCTGGTGCTGTTTACTTCCTACTCCCTGATGGGCGCTGTTTATAACCAAGTAAAAGAGCATCTGTCCTTTCCGCTAATGGTGGTATGGCGGCATTCGCAGGATATTATCCATCAGTTCAAGCAGACGCAGAATGCGGTGCTGTTCGCAGCGGGTTCCTGTTGGGAAGGTGTGGACTTTCCCGGAGATATGGTATCGTCGCTCATACTTGTACGGCTGCCGTTCCCTGTTCCCGATCCTATCAGCGAAGCGGAACGGGAGCAGTATCCCACCCTGCAGGACTATATCCGAGAAGTCATTATCCCAGATATGCAGGTAAAATTCCGGCAAGGGTTCGGACGGGCTATCCGTACTGAAACAGATACCTGTGTGGTGAGCATTCTGGACCATCGTGCAGCACCCGAAGAACGATATCACCGAGCTGTGCTGGAAACCCTGCCACCACTTCATATCACCAGAAAAATCGAAGATGTAGAAGATTTCATCCGGACAAAGAAAAGCCCGGATTATTTTATGCCGTAAAGGAGAACCTCCTATGAATCAAAAATATTTACAGGGACTTTCCAGCAATATGGAAAGTCCAAACGAAGCTGTCTTTTTTGAAGCGACTCCCGAAAATATCACAGCATTTTTAATGCAGCACCAATGGGCACAAATGTCTGCCATTGGAACTGTGGACGACCGATCTTTTTTAACTGCAAGAATGGGACTTATTGACACTTGCCCTGATCAGGCATATTTATTGCAAAAGCTCCTTCCCATTTATGCCAAGGTTCAGATGGGTGACATTCCTGTTCCGAAATTAAAAACCGTCCCCAAAGAAATAGCCCTTGCCGAAAAATGTCCCAAGCCGGACTGGAACTATTTGCGCTGGGAAGGATACAGCGATAAGAAATATCAGGATATTCTCAGCGGAAAGGCTCTTTTGGAAATGTCTTGGATGGGAGAAAAAACATCCTTGGAACTACAAGTGCGCTCTTATTACAGCGGCGGAAATTTGGCTCTGCTGTTAGTGGATTGGAGTCAAGGCGATCCGCAGCCATGGGGAGATCTGAGCGTAAATTTGGGAAAATCCATTGCAAAGGACTGTGCTTTTATTGACGTCAACAATTTGAGTAATGACATTCTTTCATGGATAGAGAAAAACGGACTGGGTTCTCCCACAGGCCGAAATGAGCAAAAGCGGATTTGTAGTTTATCCAGAATATCGCTTTCATCCAGAACGCCTGAAAGAACTGGATGATAAGGGATATGCCGAGTATGAAAACCTTCTGAAACAGCAGCAACAACACATGAAAAAAGGCTGGGACAGATGAGAGCAGTTGCATTGCATTTTTACCAATAAGGAGATTGATATAGATGAATGAGAAAACGGAACCAGAAAAGGAATATCCTTATATAGACCGTCCTATGTGGTTATACAGCCGAAGCAGCGATAAGAAAATATTGGCTCTCATGCAGCAGATGCACGAGTTGTTGGAGGAAGCCCAGCGCCGCAGTTACACGGTTGTAGGCACTTCACAGGATATGGGGACTGGCAGAAGCATGGCTCGGATGGGATTACAACAAATGATGCGCTCTGTGAAAGAAGGTCATGTCCGTGCTGTGCTTGTTCGGGATTTAACCCGCCTGAGCCACGATCCCGCCGTCCTAATTCAAATACTGGAATTTTTGCAGGACCACGATACGGTACTAATTACCACTGACAGCGATCTTCGGTATGAACTCTATCTAAAAGGGCTGGAAAATCGCTTTTTTCAAAGAGCAGCTCGAAAGAGTCTCCCTCTGCCGTGGTAAAGGGGGTATATCATGAACACTACATACAATCCTCAAGAACCTTCCGCTGTCCTCATCAACGAAATCAAGTATTATATGGCCTTCTCCGCTTTAAAAAAACTTTTTTTGAAAGGACTTATCACCAAAGAAAACTGCGACAAAGCCAATGTTGCTATTGCCGAAAAGTACGGTGTTTTAGAATACTATATTTAGTGGTTGTTGTGATAGCTTTATCCTCTTTCTTGTGGTAGTGTTGTCCTTGCCAAAGGTGACCGACGTTACTGTCACATGACACTACTGCAGGAAAGGGGGCATAGAAATGCCAGAAATTCGAGTGATTGAACCAATAATTTTTGCACCAGCCGAAAAGCTTCGAGTATGTGCCTATGCCCGTGTCAGCAGTGATTCCACTGATCAACGCAATTCCTTTGCTTCGCAGGTCAACTATTATACAAAGTACATTCAAGCACATGAGGGCTGGACCTTTGTTGACATATATGCGGATCAAGGAATAACAGGAACAAGTGCGCTAAAGCGCGATGAGTTTCTCCGTCTTATGCGTGATTGCCGACAAGGAAAAATTGATCGAATTCTGGTCAAATCGGTTTCCAGATTTGCACGTAACGCTCAGGACTGCATTGAAGCTGTGAGAGAGCTTCGCCAGCTGGGAGTTACGGTTTATTTTGAAAAAGAACATATCAATACCGCAAACATGAGCAATGAAATGTTTCTAAGCATGATGAGTGCATTTGCGCAGGAAGAATCCATTTCCATATCGAAGAATATGCGAAAAGGCGCAGTCATGCGAATGAAAAACGGAACATTTCGATTGTCACAAGCGCCTTATGGATACTATCTGGATGAGAAAGGGATACTCATTGTACAACAGGAAGAATCTAAAATTGTTCAAAGAATATTTGGCAACTTCCTCTCCGGAATGGGAATACAGGAAATCGCTGCAGAACTGCAAAAAGAACATATTCCAAAGTTAAATGGAGAACCCATTTGGAGTTATACAGGTATTCTCTATATCCTTACAAACGAACGATACATAGGCGATGAACTGTTTCAAAAACGATACACAACAGATACTCTGCCTTTTCAAAAAAAGATAAATCGTGGACAGAAAAAGCAGTATTACGCCGAAGATACCCACGATCAATTATCAGCAGAGAGGTATTCCGAAAAGCACAAGAATTATTAAAACGGAAATCAGAGCGACATGGACATCAAAATAATGGACAGTATACTTTTACAAGTTTAATCGTCTGTGATGAGTGCGGGACAAATTTCTGTAGACGAATTGCGAAAAACCAACGTGTTTTGTGGACCTGTCGCAAGCATTTTAAAGGGAAACATCTGTGCAGCATGGAGAGCCTAAATGAAACTGAAATACAGCAGTGCTTCCTTACTTTATATAAAAAGCTGGCTGAAAATCGTCAAGAAATCCTTGGAAGCTATCTCCGCCAGCTTGAAGAACTAAAAGATAAGGATTTTATGGCCCATCCTGATGCCATGGAATTAAATAGACAGATTGCTGGATTATTAGAGCAGAATCACACTCTACACCGCTTGCGGGCAAAAGAGTGCATTGATTCTGCTTTTTTTATAGCACAATCCAATGAATTGAGCCAAAAGATATCCAATTTAAAAGCCGAACTTAAACAATATCGTGATTTAAACGAGTATGCGGATTTTATTGATAACACCCGCCTGATTTTAACGATATTAGACTCCCCGATGCCGGTTTTTAGCGCATCAGTGTTCCGAAATATAGTGAGCCGTATTACGGTGACACATGAAACATTGAGATTTCAACTTGTCAATGGATTGGAGTTGGAAGAAGAAAGGATAAGCGGAGGTTAATCATGAAGAAAAAAAGATACTTGCCTTTTGGATATCAGATGAATGAAGGAAATATTATACCGGACATACTGGAATCTTCTGCTGTGCAGTCAATTTTTGAAAATTATCGAAACGGCGCATCGCTGCAGATGCTTGCTAAACAAATGCAGCAATCTGGTTTAAAGTACCGAGAAAATGCGGTTTGGAATAAGGCGATGATCGCCAGAATATTAGACTGCGAAAAATATATTTCAGAAGAATTTCCTGCAATATTACCCTCTGACTTATTTCTACAGGTTCAAAGACTAAGAAAAGACAGAGCTCAAATTTATGGTGGAAGTCTGAATCCAGCCTTGCGAGGAATACGAGATCTTATCTGCTGCCAGACCTGCGGACAGAAGCTTGTTCGAATCAATCATCGAGATAATGTATATATCATCTGGAAATGCCCTTCCTGCAATACGGAAACAAGGTATTTGCCCGACATAGAGTTGATGTCAAGTGTTTTATCCGCAATCAATAGGGCAATTGAAGATCCACAGAAAGTTATGAATTTTAAAAAGAATGCCAATTGCCTGTCAGTTCAAGCCGTTAGGTTAGAAAACGAGATTTATCGAGAACTTGGTAATCCCAAGTCCAATTCAAAAAGATTATTGGAAATCATCAAACAATGCGCACAGGAAAAATACAAAGCCTGTCATGCCAATGGTGATTCAGAAGAAACGGAATGTTTGATAGCAGAACTGAAAAAACTGCAGCCGATGGAACACTTTCAATCTCAAATACTACGGAAATTTATTTGTAAAATTTTGATAACACCAGCAGGTGCTGTTACAATACAACTCAAAAATGGGGCGATTATTTAAGTAAGGAAAGGAGAAACCATAATGCCACAGAAAAAGACTAAAGTGATTAGGGAAATTCCCGAAAATCCCTTTATTCAAGGACAGGCCAAAAGGAAAAAGCTACGAGTAGCCGCCTACTGCCGAGTTAGTACAGAGCAGGAAGAACAAGAGAGTAGCTTTGAAAATCAGGTTGCCTATTACACAGATCTTATTCAGAGCAATCCGGAATGGGAATTTGCCGGAATTTTTGCGGATCGTGGAATCAGCGGCACTAAGGATACCATTCGTCCAGAGTTTATGAAAATGATCGAGCATTGCCAAAGACATAAAATTGACTTAATATTCACTAAATCACTTAGCCGGTTTTCTCGAAACACGTTGGATTCTATCAAATACATACGGCTGCTGAAAAGCTTGAATGTAACCATAGAATTTGAAAAGAAGGACTCAATACAAGTGATGTCAGCAGCGAAATTTATTTGACATGGTTTAGCGCCTTCGCTCAAGCAGAAAGCGAGTCCATCAGTCAAAATGTTACCATGGGAAAACGCAGGCAGTATAAGGAAGGCCATTTTGCCTTCAGGTACAAAAACTTTTTAGGCTATCGACCGGGAGAAAATGGAGAGCCTGAAATTGATCCTGAACAAGCTACCATTGTTTCACGGATTTTTTCGCATTTCTCAGTGGAGATACCCCGGAACAAATTGCAAAATCTCTGGAAGCTGACCACATCCATCGCCAACAGGAAAGCCAACATGGTCAAAAACTACCATTCGAAATATGCTGCAAAATGAAAAATACGCTGGAGATGTGCTGCTGCAAAAACCTATACTGCAGATTTCCTCGAAAAGAAGGTGAAGAAAAATAGAGGTGAGGTCAAACAGTATTACATTACTGACAATCACCCAGCTATTATCCCAAGAGATATTTTTCAGGAAGTCCAGTTAGAGATTGCAAGGCGCAGTAGCAAAAGAAAGGTTTCTTGCCGGAGGACAAAGTCTGGTCGAGGAAAATATACCAGCAAATATGCACTATCGGAAAGAACCGTTTGTGGGGAATGTGGTGCTATGTACCGTAGAACCATGTGGATTAAACGGGACAGAACAAGGGAAGATGTATGGCGATGCGTGAACCGACTTGAATTTGGCACCAAGTATTGCAAACATTCCCCAAGTTTAAAGGAACCCATTTTACACCAAGCAATTCTGAACTGCATTCAGTCCGTATTTCATAATAAAGAAGAAATAGCAGAAGCAGTTCGTGAAGCACAGAAAAAAATCATTTTATTTGAAGATGCCAAAAATAATCCAGAAGTGATCCGTCAAAGAATGCAAGACATTGATCACGGAATGGCGAATCTTTTAACTTTGGCAGCCCAAAGTTCCCAAATAGAACTATTTGAAAAAAGTTCAAGGAGATGACTGAGGAAACGTATTCATGCGGGCCGTTGTCGGAACTGTAAAAGTTTTCGGCAGTTATATAGATAGATTGACGAATGCCTAAAACGGGCCAATTTCAAGCCCTCAAGATACAAGGGGGTAGTGCGCCCTTTTTTAGAACCGCTCCGGCTGAATGGCCGGGGCGGTTTTTCGCAGCGGTTTTCCGCTTTTCCCCCCTCTCACACTCTCCCCCCTAATACCTTACCAGCTGGGAAAGAACAAGATAACTCTAAGCTCTAACTCAGCAAGAACCTCAAGTTTTCAACAACCAACAAGAAAGGATGAGTAAAACCATGAACATTGGTATCGACCACGGCTATTACGCAATCAAAACCCGGCATTTTTCTTTCCCAGCCGGTATTTCAGAGTATTCCCATGAACCCTACACCTTGCAAAACACACTGGATTCGGCGGGAAGTTTTATGTCTGCGGAACCGGCAGACAGCCGATTCTGCGCAACAAAATGGAGAACGACAATTACTACCTGCTTACTCTTGCAGCCATCGCCAAGGAAATCAAACAGCGAGGTGGAAAAACGGAGTGTTCGGTGCGCATTGCCGCCGGGCTGCCTTTGGCCGGATTTGGCCGTGAGAAAAAGCCTTTCCGAGAATACCTTCTGCGTTCTTCCCAGCCGGTGTGCTTTAAGTTTGAGGGAATCGCCTACAAAGTCACCATCGAGGATGTGAAACTGTTCCCACAAGGGTATTCCGCCATTGCTCTGCATTCGGAACTCATCCAGAATGAGCCTTCTGTTCTGCTCATGGACATCGGCGGCTGGACCGTCGATTTAATGCGGCTGGATAATGGTATCCCCAACGCGGCCACCTGCCGAAGTCTGGAGCTTGGTATGATCCGCTGCATTGATGAAACGAAAGAACAGGTCCGCCGGGATACCGGGCTGTCTGTGACCGACGCGCAAGTGGAACGCGTTCTGACGGGAAAGCCCTGCAGTATGGATGAGGACGCCCGAAACATTATCCAAAAGCAAGGGCGGCTCTACAAAGAGAGCCTTCTCTCGTCAGCTATGGAATCAGGGTTTGACCTGAAAGCCATCCCGGTAGTCATGCTGGGCGGCGGCGCATCGGTAGTTAAAGGCAACGTGAGCGAACAGGACAGCCTGTGTCGGGCTTTTGCCCTGATAGACGACGTGTGAACGCTGAAGGGTTCGAGCGAATTTTGGGGCAATTGTCGGGCGGTGTGAGCAAGGGATGAACAGGCCCCTATTCGGCTTTCGCCCCAATCTCCAGAATGAAGTCATCGCAGGGCTTGGGAAATTCTGCAGACTGTGCCGGAAGGCCAGAAAAATGCCTTTCTGGTACAGGTAATTCTGGAGAGCGAAGAAAAGGAAGTCTTTGAAACCACCCTGCGCCGGGTACTGCGGGAAGAACTTCAAGCTGTCCCTTCCCAGCCTGTGAAGCAGCCGGAGGAAGCCATCCCGCAGGAGATGATGGGCTTCCTCGGTTCCCTGCTGGGCGAAGATTAACTCTGTTTAAAACGAAAGGAACCGATTTATGAGAAAAGAAATTTACAAAATCAAAAACCCCAAGCATATTGTGTTTGGCGATGTATTTGAGGATTTCAAAGGGGCCGAGCTCAAACGCCTCACCGTGGATTACAAACCGCCCAAATCCTTCGACGCGGCCCGGCTTGTCCTGCTGGAGAAGCCGAATGAGAAATACCCCGAATACACAGACCGGACGATGACGCTTTACCTTGCCCGCAAGGCAGACCATAGACGTCTATGCCGATGAGAAGATCTACGCCTTCCAAAAAAATAGATGGCAAATCCATCGGCGTGGATACCGCCCGCTATTACCTCAGCATTGACGGGCGCGACGATATAATCAGGACCGGCGCGGATGGCTGGTGGGGCAGCTTTGAGGAATACTATCGGGAAAACGGAAAAAGCCGCATCTCAGACGCCGTGTCCTGACGGTTGCAATACCGGAAGAACAGGATTTTAACTGGATGAAGCAGATGGCCGGATATTTCTTTGAGGATATGCAGCCGGTTACCCCCAAAAAGCAAAAGAAAATGGATGAGCCAAGCCGCTGAAAGCCCCAAACATAGCCCTTGTTGGTTGTGACGTTTGTCGAGCCTGCTTTGACTGAAAGGTTGTTGGTCTTGGTAATAGCTTTATCCGGTAGGTTGCAGTATGCTTGTGTTGCCCGAAAGGGAAAGAACGAAAAAAGGAGCGATAGGCGTGGAAACAAAGGGCGTAACCTGCAAAATCCCGCTGGATCTGCATAACCAAATCAGCGAGGAAATCAGGGAAACGGAAAGTACGATGAGCAAATTCATCGAAATGATCATCCGGGAGCATTATGAGAAAGGGGCTAACAGAATTATGGAAAAAGGAAGAACATTAGCATTTCAGGTGAGCGAGGAATTGTTCCAGAGGGTAAAGGAATACCTTGACCGCTATGAGCCTATCATCGCCGCCTCACCCAAAAAGAATTCGTGATTGGGCTGATCGAACAGGCGCTGGAGGAAGCGGAAGAAGAATTCGAAGCCGCCAGAGCAGCCGAGCACGAGGAACAGGCTGAAAACGGCTGGGAAGCCGCAGAAGGCCCCGAAACCGACGAGGAAGTGCCCGATTACGAGGAACCGGAGGGCTGGGACGATGACAGCGACGATTTAGAGGCCCCTGCCGAAAATGAGGGACCGGAAGGCTGGGAGCAGGACGATGACGAGGAAGAAGAAGCCGAGCCTGCCGACGAATCCCCTGAAGATGAAGAAACCGAAGAATAACCTTACCAACAACACCCCCACAGGACTGAGGTACCGCCTCAGCCGCCTGCGGGGGTGTTTTCATATAGATTTCAGTTCACGAAAAAGGGGCGATGTCCATTGATTGTGCTTTAACGATTCATCAAATCCCTCAAAAGGAGCGTGATATAGAAAACCATACGATATATTGACCTGTTCTCCGGTATTGGCGGGTTCCGGGAAGGGCTCACCCGTGCCGGAGGATTTACCTGTGTAGGACACTGCGAAATCGACAAAAAAGCCAATCAAAGCTATGAAGCCTTGTTCGATACCAAAGGAGAGTGGTTCTGTGAAGATATCCGAAAAGCCGCTCCAAGCGACATCCCCGACTTCGAACTCCTGTGCGGAGGATTTCCCTGTCAGTCTTATCCCGAATAAAATAAGAATCCCGAAGCCCAGCCGGGAATCCTTGCAGCGCAAGGATTTCTGCATAAAAACTTCGGGATAATATTTTGAAGATGGCACCTGCTATAATGTTGTTACGGATTGTAATCCGAATCAACATTGTGAGGTGTATTAGTGTGAACAAAATTGAAATCACAGTCCTTTCTGCGCGTGTATTAGATGCCTTAAGCGGACGCGGCCTCAAGGCCAAAACGGTACATGAGTTTGAGAGGTATGGAACTCGACGGATTGTAAAGCATTGTTTGGGCAAAGGTCAGATATTGTATTCCAAAGAGACGGTTCAAAATTTTGTCTGGCAGGAACGTGCTAAACAGGAATCCGGAACATTGCCGCACTACCAGTGGGGCATAACTCGGCGTGCCGCAGTTTATCTCGACCAAATGGCGGAGTATGGAAAAATTCAGGATGAACCTATACGGCCTTGGGAGGCTGAACACAACCCATTGTTTCAAGCCATTTCCTGCAATCCGAGCAATTCCATGAAGGTAATAGACATTATCTGTAGAACCAGAGATGCCGTCATGCAGTTGGAACTATCCGATAAAACAAAGACCAATTATATCTATTGTGGATTTGGTGCTATCTTGAACTTCTTCATTTCTCGCGGTGAAGAGTCCTACTCTCCAGAAACGCTTGCCCTTTTCGTAAAAACGGTCCAAGAAAATTTTGTGAACGGAGCAATACAAAAGGCATCCTTTCAGACGATGCGCAAAGCTGCCCATTGGATCGAGGAATATCTCTCGACCGGACAGGTGTCTCAGCAGAAGTTGAGAAAATATAATTTTGCCTGCGCTCCGCCAGAGTTTGAAAATCTGCTCTCGCAATACCAACTGTACATGGACAATGAAAACTATTTGAAAGAAGGCTCCCGCCAGTTTTATCTTTCATCGGTTCGGACGTTTTTCCGTACCATAGCCACTTTGGGGATATACCGCTATGCTGAGATCACCTTGCCAGACGTCACCAGATGTCTGGCAAAGATTTCAGAAACATTTCCTCTTGGTATATTTAATTTAACCGGAAGTATGCGTTCCTTTGCGCGATTCATGGCCGAAAAACATCCTGAGCTGCCCGATATCTCACCAGCGCTTGTATTTTCTGCTGCAAAACGTCGGCGTGTTTATGTAGGATACACTCACGAAGATGCCCAAAAGATTTTCTCTGCAATAAATCGCAGCAGCACAATGGGGATGCGAGATTATGCAATGATTATGCTTGCGTACACAACTGGCTTACGCGGCTGTGACATTGTAAACCTGAAGTTTGACAGTATTGACTGGGATGCCTGCGAACTGCGTCTGGTACAAGAGAAAACAAACATCCCTGTATCCTTACCGCTTGATACAAAAACCGGAAATGCGATTGCCGATTACATTCTCCATGCCCGGCCCAAGTGCAAATCTGAGTATATATTTTTGCGGGTACTGCGCCCCTATACAAAGATTGGAAGTATGTGGACGGTGATTGCAAAATATGCACACATTGCATTGGGAAAGGACCAGAAGATGAATGGGCCGCATGCTTTCCGGCGAGGAATGGGAAGACAATTGCTGGAAGCAAATATTCCTGCGCCACTAATCTGCGATATTCTAGGACACTCGTCGTCTGTGTCCTTGCGCCAATATACCGCGTCATCCCTAGAGAAATTAAAAGTGTGCGCAGGTACTATTTCTGCAATTCCCATTGCACAGGAGGCCTTGTTATGACAAGACCATCTTTGAAAAGCCGTTTTGGAGAACAGATTCGCGCCTTTGTAGGCTACAAGAACAGTCTTGGTTTTCCTTACAATGAGAGTATCCGTATTCTAGGGAGGTTTGACGATTTCTGTGTAGAAAGGTTCCCTGAAAAAGATTGTCTGGATTGTGAACTCGCACTTGCATGGCTGGAGAAACGAGATACGGAAAACACAGCAGGCCACCGAAATCGTATTATGGTCATACGGGAGTTTGCAAAGTATCTTCGGGCTGTTGGAACAGAAGCATATATGATTCCCATATCCATGACCAGCAAAGGCCCCAGGTATGTTCCACATATCTTCAATGAAGCGGAGATAAAAGCGTTCTTCCACGGTGCTGACAGCTTTCGGCCTCACGGGAAAGCTCCGGCCAGACATCTTGTTATCCCGGTATTTTACAGATTGCTGTATTGCTGCGGATTGCGGCCCGCAGAAGCGAGACTGCTCAAGAAGGAAAATGTGGACTTGGTTCGCGGTTCTGTCTACGTTGTGGAATCCAAAGGGCACAAGGACCGTGTCGTTGCGGTTGCAGATGATTTGCTTCAGATTATGAGAAGCTATTCCACCCTGATCTCAGAAATTTACCCGGACAGCGATTACTTTTTTCCGAGATACGATGGGGAGGGGCCGTATACGAAGCGTTGGACAGAAGAAATGTTTTGGAGATGCTTCAGTATGGCCGGAATTACTGCGTTTGAGGGACCTAAACCTAGGGTTTACGATTTCAGACATACTTTTGCAACGGAATGTATCTGTCGTTGGATGCGAGAAGGCCGTGATATTGATGCAATGCTGCCGTTTCTCTCCGCATACATGGGACACGCCCGTTATGAAGATACGCTTTACTATGTCCACATGGTTCCTGATTTTTATGAGCGTGTTGGAACAGTAGACCGTACTGCATGGGAAAAATTGCTTCCGGAGGTGCATGATGAAGGTTAAGGATGCTCAGTTTTTTACGGTTGTAAGTTCGTTTCTGAATGTTTATCTTGTGAAAAACCGAAGCTGCAGTTCTAATACGGTAAAATCCTATGAGGATGCTCTGAATCTGCTTTTTACGTTTTTGGAAGGCACAAAAGATATTCCCAGACAACGAGTAAACTGGAGCCATTTCACCCGCCAAAACATACAGGAATTCGTGGACTGGTTGGAGAAAGTCAGGAACTGCAGTAGACAAACACAGCTGCAAAGGCTTGCCGCAATACGCTCTTTTGTGCGGTATGGCGGCATTGTAGATCTGCGCGTAATTGCAATACAAGCCGACGTGGAGAGAATTCGATACCGAAAACCACCGCCTGCTTTGGTTGGCTATCTCACAAAAGAAGAACTTTCTATTTTCCTCGCGCAGCCGAACTGCAAAAAGTGTACAGGATTCCGGAATATGGTGTTTCTGGTTTTAATGTACGATACAGCTGCTCGGTGTCAGGAAATGTTGGATTTAAGGATACAGGATTTAGTGCTGCACAGAACCTCACCGTGTGTCTATTTCACAGGTAAGGGAAACAAGACACGGGTTGTTCCTATTTTGCCGAAAACAGCGGAGCACCTTCGCAGTTACCTGAAAAAATTCCATCCGGCAGAAAACAGAAAACGAGACGACTATGTGTTCTATGCTTATGGTGGCCCTCAAAGGCCGATGTCTCCTGATACGGTTGCGGCATTTGTAAAGAAATATGGAGAATCTGCACGGCACGTCTGCACATCCATTCCGGAACGGGTACATCCCCACATGCTGCGGCACACACGGGCAATGCACCTATACCAAGACGGTGTTCCATTGGCTATGGTATCCGAATTCCTCGGCCATGCGCAGATTGAAACAACAAAAATTTATGCCCATGCTGATACAGAAATGAAACGGAAAGCCATTCAGCAAGCAGCAAACAAGCTAAACGATACGATTCCGGACGCACTCTGGAATACAGATGACGAGGAGATGATGCTTAAATTAAGAGGCAAACAACAATACAAGTGAAAATATTATCCCGAAGTTTTTATGCAGAAATCCTTGCGCTGCAAGGATTCCCGGCTGGGCTTCGGGCTTCTTATTTTATTCGGGATAAGCCTGGTTATCCTGAATTTCGGAATAACCAGACTTTTTCGATTGCTGGACACCGTGGAGGATTCGACGATCCAAGAGGTACCCTGTTCTTTGAAATTGCCCGGCTGACTGCGGCAAAAAGACCTGCGTATCTGCTGCTTGAAAACGTACCCGGCCTGCTTAATCATGACGGAGGCCGGACATTTGCGGCTATCCTCCATGCGCTGGACGGATTGGGGTATTTTGTGGAATGGCAAGTGCTTAACAGCAAAGATTTCGGCGTCCCCCAATCCCGAAAAAGGGTGTACCTTGTCGGATATCTTGATGAGAGATGCAGAGGAAAAGTACTTCCTTTCACCGAAACAGCAGGAACGCCTCTTGTGCAAATCCGCCCCGGCGCTCAGGGAGAAAGAAGTCTATTCCACAAAAGGAATAAGCTGTACCCTTGCTGCCAAACGGGTGGATTTGGCGGGAAAACCGGACTGTACGAAGTTGGCCTGCCGATTAAGGAAAACACGAAAAAAGGGTACAAAATGGCCTATCCCGGCGACAGCATCAATCTGGCGTTTGCCGGACTAAATACCCGCCGCGGCAGAGTTGGCAGAAAAATCGCCCATACCCTCACCACAAACAGCGACCAAGGAACCTTGGAAGCCCGTGCGGTCCTTACCCCGGAAAGGGAAACTGTCCGTCAGAACGGGCGGCGAATCAAATCTGCGGAAGAACCCATGTTCACCCTCACCGCCCAAGACCGCCACGGTGTTTTTTTCGGCGGCCGAATCCGCAGGCTGACTCCAAAAGAATGCCTGCGGCTGCAAGGCTGGCGGGACGAGCAGATCGACAGAGTGCTTCCTATTCAATCCGACGCCCAGCTATACAAGCAGGCCGGAAACGGCGTACCGTTACAGTGGTGGAAGCCATCGGGAAACGGCTTGGCGCTACCCACCGGGAGGTGAATGCCATCGATTGATCTGAAAGACCAATACTTCGGCTGTGAAATTGAGATGACGGGGATCACCCGCCAGCAGGCGGCAGAAGCAGTGGCAGCCTTGTTCGGCACCATGGCCCGTCCGCACGAATCCCGCACCTATGATCCGTGGGAAGTGACCGATAACGAGGGAAAGACATGGCGGTTTGTCTACGACTCCAGCATCCATGCTTCTCATCGAATCGGGCGGCAGCAGCTTCCCATAAGTGATGGCACTATAAGGTGGAGATGAATTCTCCCAAAGCTGGAGTACAGCGAAATGGGAAAACTGCAGGAAGTTGTCCGTACCCTGCGCCATGCGGGAGCTGTTGTCAATGGAAGCTGTGGTATGCACGTCCATGTGGACGCTTCCAAGCATACCCCGCAGAGCCTGAAAAACGCCCTCTCCATTATGTATTCCAAAGAGGACATCCTGTTCAAAGCCTCAATGTCAACGAGAGCCGGGTGGAACGCTGGTGCCAGAAGGTGCGGGAACCCATGCTGGAGAAAATCCGTAAACTTCCAAGCAATACTACCATGGAACGCCTCAAGCGGGAATGGTACGGCGGGCGGGATGAAAGCTACGAACATTACAACTGGACGAGATACTACGCCCTAAACCTGCATTCTGTGTTCTACCGTGGAACCTTGGAATGGCGCTGTTTTGAAAGCACTCTCCATGCAGGCAAAGTCAGGGCAAATATCACGCTGGCGCTGGCTATCTCCGCGCAGGCCATCAACCAGAGCCGGACGGTGATGCGAAAAACCGAGATCAGCGAAAACCCGCCTTTACCTTCCGCACCTTTCTGCTACGCCTGGTCTTATTGGACCGGAATACAAAAATGTGCGAGAGCACTTGCTTTCGAAGCTTCCCGGCGACAGGGCGTGGCGCTACGATAAAGCTCAATACCCCAGCCTGCAGAACCGCCAAAACCATGAACGATAACACTGGAGGTGATCAATACCGACGAAAAACTCTATTTTGCTTATGGAAGCAATATGAACCTGAATCAGATGGCGTTCCGCTGTCCCGATGCAGAAGTTGTGGAATCCGTCCGGCTAGAGGGATACCGCCTCGCCTTCCGCACCAATGGCGGCGGGAATGGCGTTGCCACTATCCTGCCGGAAGAAGGAAGCTATGTGGACGGCGTCCTCTGGCGTATCTCCGAACGGGATGAACAGCATCTGGATCATTACGAGGGATTTCCCTTATCTATATGGGAAAGAGCCTGTTACCGTGACAAATCAGGACGGAGGCAGAGGGAAATCATGGCCTACACTATGAACAGCCCTTACAAGGATGTCCCTGCCATGCCCTCCAAAGCCTATCTGGAAGGAATCCTAAACGGCTGCCGGCAGAACGGGATCGAAATAGCCCCTGTTTTGGAAGCAGTCTGGCTCACCCAAAGGGAATTGCCGAAGAAAGCAGTTCCGCAGAAAAAACACCATCGCCGGAAAAGCGGCGAAGAACGATAGTCTGACTTGCCCCCGTAGGTTGAGAGTTTTCTTTCAGCCTGCGGGGGCATTTTTTATTTTACGAATAAGGAGAACTTCGCGTATGAAAAAATATCTAAAAAGACTTCTGTCTCTGATGATGGCGGTACTGCTCTGTTTTGGGATTGTCCCAAGCAATGCTTTTGCCAAAGAATATGAGTATGACGGGTACATCTCCATGATCGACTATAACAGCAGAGGATATTCTCTTAGCTCCAATCTTCCGGCGCCATTCGGCGGGTACAGCACGATAAGTTTACTGAACTGCGAATTAACGACCTGAACCAGTTTTCCGCACCGCCTATTGCATCCAGCTTGGCGTGGCGTACATACGGGTATTGGCTATGACCAGTCGGATGATTACGCAGCTCTTACCGCCGAGCAGAAATCCATGATTAACACCGCTCTGACCTTGGGTATAATGTGGAAACCGGCACTAAGTATGGCGGCAGCGCCATTGACGAGTACATCGCCACCCAAATCCTCATCTGGCTTATTGCCCACGAGCAATTGGGACCGGGTACGAAACGCAGATCGTCAATGATTTACCGTAAACAGCCCCGCCGCGAAGCCCATCTTCTATCAGCTTCGGGAGAACGTCGTGAATTACCACACCATCCCGTCCTTTGCCACCGACGATCCAAGCGCGGTTGGCGCATATACCCACGATCTCAAATATAACGAGAGCACTGGGAAAAACGAAACCACGCTGGTGGATGAAAACAATGTGCTGGGAAGATTTCTCGGTCAGCTATCCGGGTGTGGATTTTTCCATCAGCGGAAATGAACTGCACGTCTCCACCTCCGAAACCGAATTCGGAACCATTACCGCCGAAAAGCGGCTGCCCTCTTCTGTTCCCGGCGTCGTTACGGGCGGTACGAAATACTGGCTGCGTGATGAGTACCAGAATGTAGTCACTTTTGACGTAAAAGGTTCCGCTGAACCGTAAAATGCTACTTCTCCCTTGAGATCAAGGCGGGTACCCTGCAGCTTGTGAAAACCTCCGAAGATGGGCGAGGTCTCCGGCATTCCTTTTCATATTTCCGGGAACGGGATCGAAGAAAGATGTGGTGACCGGCCGGAGGGAATCATTAACGTAGACAATCTCCAAGCCGGAACATACACCGTAACGGAAAAGGCCCCGGACAAATACGTCCAGCCCGAATCCCAGCAGGTAACCGTCTACCCCGGACAGACCTCCAGCGTCACTTTTCCAATATCCTGAAGAAATTCACCGTGGAGATGGAGAAAGTGGACTCCGCTACCGGCGAAGCGCAAGGCGATTCCACCTTGGACGGCGCTTTATACGGACTGTTCAAAGGGGAAATCTGCTGGATACCTATACCACAGCAAACGGGGGCAAATTCACCACCAAGGAATACCCCTGCGGCCCGGATTATAGCATCCGTGAGATCTCCCGCCCAGCGAGGGGTACCTGCTGGACGAAACTGTCTACCCGGTAGGCGCGGAACCTGGCAATTTCACCTTGGAAAACAACAGCATTCCCATGACTGCTACAGAGGATGTCATTCTCGGCAGCATCGCCATCACCAAGCATACCGACCAGCCCGCCATCCCGGATCTGAAAGAACCCGCCCCGCAGTCGGATGCGCCTGCTGAGGAAAGCAATCCCGCAATCCCCCAGAGAGCGTCCCTGCTGAAGATGTCCGGTGGAAGAACCGGCAGAAAGCAATTCTATCGAGGAAGCGCCCGCCTCCGGTTCTTCGGAAATCCCGGAATCCCCCCTGTGCCGGAGGTGAAGCTGCTTCCTCCAGCCAGCCGGAAGAAATTGCGGAAGAGAACGCTGGGGAAAAGCCCCGCGCCGGAAAGAGCCGGAGCCTGCCCCAAGCGCATCGACTGTGAGCTTGTCCCTGCGGTTGCCAGCCTTGCCTCCAAATTCTGTTCTTCCCTTGTCCACCACAGCCTCCGGCGATGAAGTGCAGATCGAGCAGCCGGAGGAAGGGGCGGAGTTTCAAGTTTACCTTGCCAGCGCCGGAAGCTATGAGAACGCACAAAGAAACCGAGCGTGACCTGCTAACCACCGATTCCTATGGATTTGCCCGTTCAAAGGACCTTCCGTATGGTTTGTACGTGGTGCATCAGACCGCGGGTGCCGAAGGACAGAAATTTGTCCCCGACTTCTCCGTGTTCATTTCCGAACACGGCAAGACCTACTATTATATTCTCAATAACCCTACCCTTACTTCGCTCATCCGGTTCGAAGAAAGCGGCAAAATCATTCCTCTTGCCGGAACTGCCGTCAAAATCCGCAATACCGATACCGGCGAGTGGGTGGTACAGCATTTAAACTATCCCAGCCCCATTGACATCGACACCTTCGTGACAGACGCCACAGGCACCCTCATGCTGCCGCAGCCCCTTCCGTTTGGAAATTACGAGCTGGTGGAACAGCAGAGCCCGTGGGGATATGTTCTTGACGGGGAGCCGGTACCCTTTGTGGTGGACGGTTCACAGGACGTGGTTACTGTGGAGAAATACAATGTCCCGCAAAAGGGAACTATTACAGTCTCCAAAGAGGGCGAAGTGTTTAAGTCTGTTGTAGAATCCGGCGGGATGTATCAGCCTCAGTATGAGGTGCAGGGCCAGCCGGGCGCTGTTTATGAAATCACAGCACTGGAAGATGTCGTTACCCCGGACGGCACCGTTCATCTGAAAGCAGGCGAACTGGCCGCTACCCTCACCACAGGAAGTGACGGGACCGCCACCTCGGAACCTTGTATCTCGGCCGCTATCAGATGAAGGAGCGAACTGCGCCGGATGGCATGGTAATTGACCCGGAACCCAAGGAAGTTACCCTGTCCTACGCCGGTCAGGAAGTAGAAATTACCTCCGCCAGCATTGGTTTCGTCAACGAGCGCCAGAAAGTAGAGATTTCCCTCAAGAAGTTGCTGGAACAGGACGAAACCTTCTCCCTCGGCATGAACGAGGAATGGAAAAACATCACTTTCGGACTGTTCGCTGCAGAACAACTGACTGCCTCCGATGGTACCTCCATCCCGGCAGACGGGCTGATCGAAACAATTGGCGTTGACGAGAACGGCAATGCCATCTTTACAACCGACATCCCCTGCGGGGCTTCCCTGTATGTACAGGAAATCGGCACCGACGAGCACTACATTTTAAGCGGTGAGAAATACCCGGTGGCGTTTGAATACGCCGGACAGGATGTGGACAAGGTGCAGATCAGCGAACAATGGAGAAGCCATTGAAAATACCTTAAAGCGCGGCAAAATATCCGGCTGGAAGGTCGATCAGGATGGCTTTGAATTAGGCGGCGCTGTTATCGGCCTGTTCCGCTTTGACGAAACCGAGTTCACCGAAGAAACCGCGCTCATGGTCACCGAGAGCAATGAGATCGGGTACTTTGAGTTTGACTGGGTACCGGTTGGAAATTGGCTGGTGCGGGAAATCGCGCGCCGGCGGCCTTTGTATTGACGGAAGAAATCTTCCCGGTGGAGATCACCGAAGATGGACAGACCATCGAAATCCGTATTGAAAACCAGATCATCAAGGGCATTGCCGAAACCACCAAGGTGGACGCCGACTTCCCAGAGAACAAGCTGTCCGGGGCTGTCTTTGAGATTTACGCCGACGTGGACAACAACGGCGAATTCGACGCGGAGATCGACCAGCTGGCAGGAGAAATGGCAGAAACCGAACCGGGACTCTACCAGATGAAGGATCTCGTGTATGGAAATTATTTCCTGCATGAAAAGGAAAGCCCGGAATTTTTCCAGCGCGATGAGAATTATTACCCCTTCTCCATTACTGAGAACGGGGCCGTTGTTCGCATCGAAACCGAAGCTGGCGTGGGCTTCCTGAACAAAGCCCAGACCGGCTCCCTGAAGGTTGTCAAGACCGCCGACGATGACAAGATTGAGGCGTACCTTCAAAATCACCGGTACTGACTTTATGGGCAATGCCTATGAGCAGGAATTCAAAACCGATGAAAACGGTGAAATCAACGTCGAGCTTCGTGTGGGAGAATACACCGTATCTGAAGTAGCTGGCGAAGATTCCGAGAAATATTCTGCCTGACGATCAGACCGTAGAAATCAAGGCGGGCGAAACAACGACCGTAAAGATGCATAACAAGCTGGTACCGGAAGTTCCTACCGTTCCGCAGACCGGCGATAACCCGTGGATGCCTGCCATCCTTGGCACTCTCGCAGGCTTGGCAGTTTTGTCCGGCGGCGCTTTGCTCTTCCTGCGCTATACCGGTAAGAAGCGGAAAGCTGCGGTGGCCGATGAGGATCAAGGCACAGAAGAATGAAAACCTTTTTAAAAGGGTTTTGCATCGGCCTTTTGTGCCTGAGCCTATTGGGACTTCTCTGGTTTCTGGTTCTACAGCCGGGGCTGACCAATAGAGAAGCACAGGCCCTTAAGGAAGAATACGCACAGCCTCTCCCCGGAGAACGAAAGCTCCGGGAGTTACCGGCTGGGAAAGAACAGCTCGGAACCGGAATCCCTTGTGGACCTTCCGCTTTGCAGACCGAATACCCGGACATCAAAGGCTGGATTTCCATTCCCGGCACCTGCGTGGATTACCCGGTTTTGCAGAGCAGCGCCGATGATCCCGAATACTATCTGCGGCGCACCTACAAAGGAACATGGCGTACTGCCGGAAGCATCTTTCTTTCAATGGGACTGTTCCCCGGAAAGTCCGGAACCGTAGTCTACGGGCACAACATGAATGACGGGACCATGTTCGCTGTTCTTCAAAAGATGACTGACGAAGCTTTCCGAACCGAACACTCCAAAATCCTCCTGCAGACCAGCAATGGGCTGCGGGAATATCGCATTGCGGCTGTGCTGAAAACCGATATCCACAAAGCTCCGGTTTAACCGCACTGAATTTGCGGATCATGCGGATTTCCTGTCTTTTCAGAAAGAGCTCTTCGCACAGTCATTATACGAAACCCAAACCATCCACGGCGAGGACTGCCGCCTGCTGACGCTCGTCACCTGTTCCTATGAATGGGAAAGCGCCCGCACGGTGGTCATCGCCGCAGAAGTGAGGTGAGAATCAATCAATGGAACCAAAAGCAATTATTTTGATCTGTCTTATGCGCTGTCATTTTGGGCGGCCTTGTGTTCCTGCACATTCGCAACCGAAGGAAGAAATAGCGTAAGAACCAATCGGACGGGGCGCTGCGGAGCGCTCCGTCCCTATTTTTATCATACTGGAGGGATTGATTGAAAAAACTTGGACTTTTGGATGTGGTAGCCGAACAGCACCGCACCTTTATCTCCAACCTGCGTCTGCTACCGGAACTCAAGTGGGCGTCGCTTGGGGATCTGTACCGCCTGGAAAACAGGGAAAATACCCCTTAAAGGAATGGGAAGAAGCGGTATCCTACCTCTTGGGCTGCGAGGTGCATTTAACAACTACGAAGCAATCGGGAAAAGCCTCAAGCCCTTTTCCCTGCAAGTGAGGTGATCTGCCGGAATGTGAGTATTGCTTGTAGAACCGGGCAAAGCAGCCCGGCCTGTTGAGATGAAAAACGACCTTCATGAAATGCAGCAAATGGTAGGCGGACCCATTCAGGCACTTTATCCGTGGGAAGAACCGGTTGCTATTGTCTGCAATGACGAAGGAAAGATTATGGGGCTGCCGTTAAACCGTGTTCTTGAGAACTATGACATAATTGCGGGAGCTTTTTTTGTCTGTGGTATTCAGGGGGAAAACTTCTCCAGCCTGACTGAAAAACAAATGCAGAAGTATCAGCAGATGTTTTATAAGCCCTGAGAAATTCATCCAAACACCGGAAGGGCTTTTGTGTATCCGAATAAACCCTGTGGTAAGCCCAAAAACCAAAAAGCCCCCGAATCATGAACGATAAAGGAGAATGCCATGAATCAATTTTATACTGCTGAATCTGTTACGGAAGGGCATCCCGACAAGCTGTGCGACCTCATAGCCGACAGCGTACTGGACGAATGCCTTTCTCACGACGCCCTTTCCCGTGTGGCCTGCGAGGTGCTGGCCACCAGAGGGCAGATCATCGTTGCCGGGGAGATCACCAGCCTGTATGAACCTTCTATCCCTTCGATTGTCCGTTCGGTTCTCAAAAAGTAGGCTACAATCCGGCACGATTTGCCATCCAGTGCCTCGTCCATAAGCAAAGCCCGGATATCACCGCAGGGGTGGACTGTTCGTTAGAGCGCCGTAGAAATCCCTCGGAAGAGCAGCCCGCCCTGCAGCTGGGGGCCGGAGATCAAGGCGTCATGGTGGGGTATGCCTGTTCGGAAACCCCGCAGATGCTTCCTCTGCCGGTTATGCTGGCCCACCGCCTCACCAGCGCCCTCGCTGCCGCCCGGAAAACCGGGGTGGTACGGGGCCTGCGCCCGGACGGGAAAGCACAGGTCACCGTGGAATATGATGAGAATGGAACCCCCCTGCGGCTGGACGCTATCGTCCTTTCGGCCCAGCACAGCCCGAATAAGCACGGACGAACTCTGCTGGGAACTCACCGACAAGGTGCTGGCCCCGGCGCTGCAGGCTTTACCCCCGGACGAGGATACGAAAATCCTTCTGAACCCTTCCGGGCGGTTTGTGCTGGGCGGCCCGGAAGCCGATACCGGCCTCACCGGACGAAAACTCATGGTGGACAGCTACGGCGTGTTCGCGCCTCACGGCGGGGGCGCTTTTTCCGGGAAGGACGCCACCAAGGTGGATCGTTCCGGGGCGTACATGGCCCGATACATCGCCAAAAACCTTGTGGCGGCAGGGCTGTGCGAAAAATGCCAGGTCACGCTGGCCTATGCCATCGGCAAAGCCGAGCCGGTCATGGTGGAGGTGGATACCTTCGGCACCGGCATAGTTTGTGCCGACGATTGTCTGGCGGAAGCGGCGCGCTTTGTGTTCGGCTTAACACCTGCGGAGATCATCGCCCAGCTTGACCTTTTAACGCCAAGATACACACAGACAGCCGCTTATGGACATTTCGGCAGGCCTGAGTTCCCGTGGGAACGCACCGATCAGGCGAAAATCCTGCGGGCGGCTGTCATTTATCAGAAAGGAGAATTCCCATGCCCGGAGTCACCGAAGAACAAATCACCGCTGCCAAACAGATGAGCGCCATTGAGTTTTTGCGGCGTTACCGTCCCGGACAACTGGTGAAAGCCGACAGCCGGGGGGAGTTTGAACTCCGGGAACACGACAGCTTCAAGATCAATGAAGAAACCAGCTTCTGGCATTGGAAAAGCCGGGACGTCGGCGGCAGATCCGCCCTTGACTATCTCGTCAAGGTGGAAGGTGTAAAGTTTGTGGACGCGGTGCTGGCCCTCTGTGAAGAAAACCCCTGCTACATCCCGCCCCCTTTCCAGCCGGAGCAGGAAAAAGAATTCGCCCTGCCTCCGGCAGCTGCAAACAACCGCAGGGTGTTCGCCTATCTTCTAAAGCGTGGTATCAACCGCAAGGTGATCGAAGCCTGCATCCGGGCAGGAATCCTCTACGAGAGCGCCGACTACCACAACGCCGTGTTTGTTGGAAGGACGAAGCCGGCACTGCCCGTTATGCCTTTCTGCGGGGCACCTACACCAAAGGAAAGCCTTTCAAGGCGGAGGTGTCCGGCAGCGAAAAACAATACTGCTTTTGCCTCCCGCCCAAGGGAAAAACCAACCGGCTGGCTGTGTACGAAGCAGCCATCGAAACCCTCGCCCACCTGACGTTGGAAGGAACTGCGGATAAATGGCGGTTGTCCCTTGGCGGGATCAGCGCCCCGAAAGAAGGAGAACCGGCACGTTCTTTTTCCTTCAAAAAGCCGCTTGCATTGGAACGCCTTTCCTCAAGAGGCACCCTGAAATTGAGGAAATCGAAATCTGCACAAATAACGACTTCGCCGGGCGATGGGCGGCTGAGCACTTGGAAAAACCTATCAGGGCAAGTACCGCATGGTGAGGAATCTTCCGGAAAAAGAAGGCCGCGATTACGCCGACCTGACAAAAGAAAGATATGAGAAACAGGCTGTCCGGCAAAGGGCAGCCTGCTCCCGTTAGAAAGGAGATTGGAACATCGACGAGAAAGAAATCACGCTGAAGCTCTATTCCCCGCTGACCGGGGATTTTTACAAAAACGATGTGGACGAATACGGATGGAACAACGGAGTGGCAGATTATCCCACGCTGTTTTCCGGCGTCGATATGGCCTACTATGAGGAAAGCATTCAGAAAGCGGTAAAGCAGCGCGGCAGCGACGATGGCGGGGACTTAATGCTTTACTTTGACGAGGAACGAAGTCCCAATGTCAAGGCAAAGACGCTCAGTGCCATCCCCTCGCTGGAAATCCGGGGTGATGAACTTAAGGGCTGCGCCACGGTTCGTCTGCGGGAACCCCTCACCGGACCGGAAATGCAGGATCTGCAGGATTATCTCAAGGGCCAGTTTTCCGATAGCTGGGGCCGAGAGCTTCGAGCAGCAGGAAATCCAAACCAGCGATGGTGTGCTGTATGTACAATTTGCAGAAGAACGCTTTGATTTTGAAGTGGAACAGGTGCGAAGTACAGAAGTTTCCGTGGAAAAGAACAGCCTGTTCCCCAAACGCCCCGAAAATGAAGCTGGTGGGCATGGATGGGAACATCTTTGCCATCCTCGGCAGAGCATCTCCCGGCTGCTGAAGGAAAACGGACAGCCGCATCAGGCAAAGGAGATGATGTGACCGTGTCTATCACTCCGGAAACTATTACAAAGCGCTCAATATTATTAGCGAATATGTGCAAACCGAGCTGTCGGAAAAAAGCCCTAAGAAAACGAAAAAAGGACGTGGAGAAGAACGATAGAAAGGGGGTTACAGCGGATTGAAACACAGCGAACCGCTGATTTTGAACAAGGAAGAATTCTTCGAGGGGTTTGACAATCCCTCTTTACAGGAAAAAGTCGTTGGAGTAAAAATCGCCCTTCTTCAGAATGACAACGGCGAAATAGGTCTTGGGCTTGGGATTGAAGCGCCTCCGTTACATTCGAGGGAAATCGAGGAAATAAACCGCTTTTTTGCGAAAAAGTACAATGTCGGCGAAATGATGCAGAAACTCTTACAGCACTATCAGGATCAGAGGTCACAAAACGCAGACAGTAAAAGCCAATCAGATCGGAAGTATGAGATTACCGATATCGCTCACCCGCAATACCCATGGCTGCACCGCATCCGGGCGTTACAGGACGTTCGGGAAGATGTTCATCAAGGCGACCTTGGCGGCTTTGTCGAAAGCGAACGGAATCTCAGTCAGGAAGGAAGCTGCTGGATCTTTCGCATGGGGAAAAATCGTGCATTGCGGAGGACGCTGCATGGCTGGCGACGCCGGGCGCTTGCCTGTCTATCAGTTCCATGGGGGACGCCCGGCTGATTCGGAACCAGGCTCCATTTAGACAACGCCATCGTTGCCGCAGGAACCGTCACCAATATGGTTACCATCGCCGGAAACGCCAAAGAATCCTGCCCGGCTCCGGCCATAGTTCTCCTGACATTAAGAACGACGCCGTCATCCGGAACCGTGGTAGGAAATGTGGAGATCTCCGGTTTCTATGAATTGCCGCCGGGAGAAAAACTGGAAAACCACAGCAGAGAACCTTTGAAAATCTATGCCAACGAATATACCGGTCCGCTCATGGGGCTTTGAGCCGCAGAAGCCGAAAGCCGCTTTGCTATGCCGGAACAAAGAAGAAAAACGCTCCGACAGGGAGCGATAACCAAACAAGGAAAGGATGATGCCTCTGAACAAAACGAAAGAGCTCGCACAAGTCGTAGACGAATCCATTTTGCCTTTGGAGCATAGCGGCGGGGATGGCTGGACCATCCTGCATGGTGATACTTTGCAGATCATCCGTGCCTTCAAACCGCAGGTGTTTGACGCCATTATTACCGATCCACCCTATGCTTCGGGCGGCTGGAAGCCAGCCGAGAAAAACCGCACCACCAATCAAAAATACAGCAGTATGAACCAAAACGCCCTGCCCGATTTTGACGGGGATAACCGAGACCAGCGAAGCTGGACCAGATGGATGGCAGAGTGGCTGTCCGACGCCCGGAAAGCCTGCAAACCAGGAGCGCCGGTTTGTCTGTTCATCGACTGGCGGCAGTATCCTTCTATTACCGACGCTTTGCAGTGGGCTGGATGGATCTGGAGAGGCTGCGCGGTGTGGGATAAGATGACCAGCCGCCCGCAGAAAGGACGATTCCGCCAGCAAAGCGAATATGTCGTGTGGGGCTCCAACGGACCCATGCCGGTGAACCGCCCTGTGGGATGCCTGCCGGGGGTATTTCGCTATGCTAATCCGCAGAATCGTACCCATGTCACAGAAAAGCCCTTGCAGCTCATGCGTGACCTTGTGAAAATCTGTGTACCGGGCGGGAGAATCCTCGATCCCTTCTGCGGAGCCGGACTACCGTTCTCGCTTCCCGGCTGGAAGGATATGAAGCCGTAGGGATTGAAGTCACCGACGCCTATTATAAGCTGGGTTCCGACCGTGTGCGCTTTGCATTGAAAGCCCATACCGAAGCGGAAGAAACTACCAGATAACCCTGTGGTTGTCCACGTGGATGACCAACAGAAAACCAAACGGCAGGCTGGACGTCCACATGGACAACCAGCCTGCCGCTACCATTTTATCAGATATATATAAAGGAGAGGAAAATCATCATGGAAAAAGCATTCGCCTACATCTGCGCCGCCTCGGAAGAAGCCGCGCCCCGCCTGTTAAAACGCTACTGCCGCAAGATTTATGAGCTCGGATATGTGCCGATCTGCCCGAAGCTGAGTGAAACGCAGTACCTCCAGCCGGATAACGCCGACGAAAAGAGGGATTTCCACAGCATCGCCCGGCAGAAGCTGGGGCGGTGCCGTATGCTGGTGGTGTGCGGGAGCGAAATCAGCCACAGTATGTCTGCTGAGATTGGAGCCGCTGAAAAACGCAATCTCATCTGCACCACCCTTGACGGCCTTGCCAAGATCAAGGAAGCGGATGAGCATGGCGGGCTCTGATTCCAGCGGCGTATTTTCTTTTCCAGCCGGTGACTGGTTTTGCAAGCATAGCGTTTGGATATCCAAACGCATCTTGGGGAGCACCCCAACCCCCCGCTGAACCGCACCGGCTGATTTTACTCAAGAAATGAGAGGTGAAGATACTGAGAGAAAAGCAATACGCTGCGTTTGCGGCAAACGCAAAAACACTGGACAGCCTGCGCCGGAACGAGGTGAGCTATGTCCCCGGCGTTTTTGAAGTGACAAAGGTCATCGTCTTGGGCAAAGAGGATTTTGAGAAGCTCTCAGAGGACGTCTCCCCGGAATATCCCTTCCTCAAGGATAACCGGGAAATGATGAGTGCAGATCCCGGCGGGCTGTTTCGCTGCCTGATGGTTCAGGCTGAAGGGGAAAAAGAAAATATGCTGATCGCACAAGGAAGGATACCCTGTATCTTGGCTACGGCAGGGATTATCGCAGCGTTGATCTGCGGGGAGTGCCGGTAGAACGCATCGCCTTGGAAGAACCGAAAGCCTATCAAGAGCACGCTGTTTTCTATCACAGGCCCAGCCATATCAGCGACCTCAATGGGCAGAACCCACTGCGGCCTGTGCCGGAGCGACCAGACCAGTTTTCAGGTGGAACAGGTGGTCATTCTATGCGATGAGCAGTTCCGACAGTTTCAGGAAAACGGCCTCAAGGATGACCAGATTTTCCTGTTCGATTACAGCGACAAGATGTGGTTTGACCCGGGCAGCTTTGCTGGCATTGCGTACTCGTTAAGGGTGAAACCGGTAAAGAAGGTATTCTCGTGGATGCGGAAGGGTATTCCTACGCCCGGTATGCGGCATTCGCATCGGATTGCGAAAGCTCCGCCTGCGGGATATTCCCGTCCATTATGAACACCCGGCTAGAGTGCCGGAGCAGAAGAAAAACCGCAAAAGAAAAGTGCCGGAGCGTTAAAAGGAGCCTCGCTATGAGAAAACGAAATCACATCATCCCTCTCCACTTAAACAAAAAGGAACTGGCCCATCTGGAAACACAGGTGAAACAAAGCGGTCTGCCCCGTGAGGAATTCCTGCGCACCCTCATCATGGGAGCCGAACTGCGGGCGAAGCCCTGCGAGCACCACGCAGATCTGCTCCACAAGGTGGCGGGGCTGTGCAACAACGCCAACCAGCTTGCCAAGGTCGCCAATACTTATGGCGAGGCCAGCCAGCAGGATATGGAGGAAATGACGAAGCTCGCCCGCCAGGTTTGGAAAGAAGTAAAGGAGAACTGGTAGCCAACCTGCGGTTGGATGCAATTCGCGCGGGCGGCCAAGATATTTTTCAGCCTAAGCTACCCGCGCCCAAAAATTGCGAAAGGAGAAAACCGCTATTGCCTACACCAGCATTATCCCCGTCCACCGCCTTGACAACGCCATCGACTACACCCTTGACGAGAAGAAAGTGCTCCCGCAGGGAAAATGAGAAATCACTGGAGAGAGAAATTGGAAAAGCCCTCAACCAAGAGAAAACCGAGCAGGATCTGTTCGCGTCAGCCCTCGGCTGCACCTGTGAAACTCGGGCTTTTGAAGATATGTGCCGTGTCAAGAAAATATGGCATAAGGAAAAAGGGGCGTGCAGGGATTTCATCTGGTGCAAAGTTTTGCCCTTGGAGAAATCTCCCGCCGGAACTGGCGCACCAGATCGGGCTGGAATTTGCGGATAGGCTGCTGAGTGGCATTTCAGGCGGTAGTCAGCACCCATCTCAACACCAAATGCATCCATAACCACATTGTGTGGAACTCTGTCTCCATGGAAACCGGGAAAAAGTACCGCAGCAATGAGAAAAGCTATGTAACTGGGGTGCGAAGGATTTCGGACGAACTGTGTGTAAAGCACCGCCTTTCCGTCATCCGTACAGAGAAATCGGAACGGGTAGCCCGTCCTTATGCCCTGTGGCTGGCCGAGCAAAACGGAGCGCCCACATGGAAAACGCCCATCCAGCAGGATCTCAATGCGGCTGTTTCCGCTTCCCTCACATGGAAGCAGTTCCTGCGGGTGATGGAGCAACAGGGCTATGCTTCCGGTTTGACAGGAAGTACGCTACCATGATCCTGCCGGGTAGCGGGCGCACCGTTCGTTTTAAAACCTTGGGCAAGCACTACACCCCGGAAGCCATCCAAAACCGCATCCTCTATCCTAAGCCTCCCGCCGGGCTGGGAAAGAACAGCCACCAGCCAACCGCTTCCTTATTCTTCTTGGAGAAACGCCGCCCCGCAGAATTTCCGGCTTGCGGGCTCTCTACTATTCCTATCTCTACAAGATGGGGGCGCTGCCGAAAAAGCCCCGGTATCCAAGCTTTGCTGTGCGGCAAGATATCCGCAGGCTGGATCAGCGGATCGAGCAGGCGGAATTCATTTTCCAGAACAACATTGAGGACCGGGGGCAGCTTAATACCCTCCGGCAGAAAGCGGAAGATGAAATCGCAGTGCTTCTAAAAGAGCGCCAGAAGCTCTATCGTTATCAGCCAGACTCTCAGCAGATCGGCGTCCTCACAGAGCACTCAAAAAGCTGCGGCATACCGTCAAGCTGTGCCGGAATATTGAAATCCACTCTATTGAGATGGAACAGCGCCTGCAGGCAGCACAGCAGGAAGAACAACGGCGGCGGGAACAACGAGAAAAAGAAGAACAGCAAGAAGGAAGCCCGAAATCAAGTAACCAACAAAGGAGATGAGCATTTGAACCAACGGCCTACAAGGGAACAGGTTGAATTCCTGCGGCAGCAGTACCCTGCCGGAACCCGCGTCACCCTGCATTCCATGGACGACCCACAGGCCCCACCGCCCGGTACAAAAGGCACGGTTTCCTATGTGGACGATATGGGGCAGATTGGAGTGAAATGGGATACCGGTTCCAGCCTGTCCCTGATTCCCGGCGAGGATTCCTTCTCTAAGGAACCTGCAAAAAAACAAAAGAAACTCACGAAGCCCGCTGATAAACGCTCCCGTGATTTGGAGCGATGAAAGGAGAATGCTGACTGAACTACGGAAGCGATCCTGCCGACCAGATTGTCCGATTTACCCTTGAGGGGACCGAAGTAGCCCTCAAGCTGTCGGGACTGGCGGCAAAGAATTTTGCGCTGTTTGTTTATGCAGTGCTGAAAGATCAAAAGAAAATCCACGGCAAGACAAGGCTTGTGCGGATGCTCAGGGAACAGCGCCCGTTCAAATTCTTTAACGTCCCCACGGAAAACATGAAGGAGTTCGCCACGGAAGCCAACTCCACGGCCTTTTGTATGTTCCCATTCGAAACAAGCAAAAGGCTGACCGCATCGAAGTGGTGGTGTTCGCGGACGACGCCTCTAAGGTACAGCGCATTTTCGACAACCTCGGCCTTGACGCGGTCAAAGCGCAGGCAGGCGAAGCCACCATCGCCAGCGTACAGGAGCAGGAAAAACAGGCTCCCAGCACCGGCCCCCGGCAAGACGGAAACCGTCCAAACCGAGCAGGGCGCTGTGGAATTCGAGGTGGGCGGTTTTGAGGACGATTTCAATATCGGCCCCGTCCAGCAGGATGCCGCCGCAAATTTTACCATTGGCCGGGAGAAGGAATCCGGGGAACCGGCAGCGGAAAAGAGTCCGTCCGAGCCTTCCTTGCCCAGCAAAAACTCTTCGCCCGGCTCAATAAACCATGAGCAGCCGGAGCATAAGCCTTCGGTGAAACAGCAGCTGCAGGAGATCCGGCAGGAGCAGGCGGAAGAGAAAGCGGAGAAATCCAAGCAGCAGGAGCGTCAGCACCCCACCCCCGGCCATGCCAAACAGAAGAAAAAACAGAAAGGCAGGTAATGCAGTATCGATTTATCAAATTTAATCGGCAGAAAGCAGGAAGCCCAGCCTCAGCCGGAACAGCAGTACACCAAGGAAGAATATGCTTCCATGAAACAGGCCGAACGTGAGGAAGTCTGGTCGAGAGTCAACGCGCAGGCCGATTCCGTGTTCAAGGATGACGAATCCATGAAAGGCTTTCTCAACTTTATGGCGAACTGCACCGCCTCAAAGCACACGGAACCTTCTCATTCTTTACGAACAGAACCACTGAAATTACCCATCCCCGCACCTTCGATAAATGGAAGGAAGCCGGGCGCTCCATCCGTTCCGGTGAAAAGGGATACACCTTCTTTGCGGATCAGGAATACACCAAAGAGGACGGCAGCATAGCGAATGGTTATACTATTACCAAAGCCTACGACATCTCCCAAACCAGAGGACCCCAGCCTCTGCCGCCCCAGCAGTATCTGCCGGAAGAAATCATTGCCGCTATGGTAGAACAACAGTCCGGTTCAGCTTGCCATCTCGGATCAACTTCCCCAAGGGGTACAGGCACAGTATGTGCCGAAGCAGCGTACGATTTTTGTCCGCAACGGGATGGATGAAACCGCAACCATCTGCGCCATTGCCAGAGAGCAGGCCCACGCCAGCTTCGATATGGTGGGCAGCGGTTACTACCGGCAGGCGTATGCGGCCCAAGCCTACTGCGCGGCCTATGTAGCGGCGCAGAAATTCGGCTTGGATACCTCCGCGTTTCATTTCGACAAGGTGTGTCACAGCTACGCCCAGCGGAGCGCGGACGATAAGCGAGGCTTTATAGGCGATGTCAAACGGGCTGCCTATGCTATTAACCGGGACGTCCAGAGAAGCTTCCGGGATTTAGAGCAGGCCATCCAGCCGGATGATTCTCCGTCGCAGCGCCCAAGCCCGCCAAGGCTTCCAAAGCCAAGGCGGAGAAAGAGCCGGAGCGATGAGGTCGTTTTCCGTTTGTTTTCTTTTGTCCGGTAGCTTTCCGCCATCCGTTGTGGTATGGTTGTGATAAAGAGAAAGGAGGGTCGCCATGACAAAGCAGCGACTCTTTGAAAATGAATGCGGGGAAAAGAATTTTACTGGTCAAGGCGCTTCGCAGCGCGCAGGAATCGGTTGAGCCTGAACTGTCCGGCAAACTGCAGCTATTTATTGATCGAATCCTCAGCATGCCAAAGCGCAGGCTGTACCTGAACGATGAGGAGTACCAGTACGCCACGCTGTGCTTAAACGGGATGCGGAACGACTATCTGGCGGCAGACCGAAGCTGCGGCGGGATAGACCGTCTGCTCTTAAAACTGATGCAGGCAGTAAATACAAAGGGGCGCCTGCCCGATAAAGAACTGGCTTTCCCCGGAGCCTGTGGAAACGCTTTTCCATGGGCTCCGGGGGATTTTTTTTTTTTTTTTTTTATTTTATTTCTTTCATCCGGCGGAAGGGAAGGATATTTTTGATTCGGAATAACCACAAGAAAAAATCCATGGTGGGTGTGGCTGCTGCCCTTGCCCATCGTCTGGTGGGTGGCCCTTTTCACAGCCGGGTGCTGGAATAAAGGGATGAACCTTGTGGATCTGTTGGGGAAAGCTTCCGGCCGCTATGAACGCCCCTTTTCTGTTCACTGGACAGAATACTCCGCCCGGTGCCTGCTGTTTTTTACTCTTGAGGGTATGGGATCGCCGTCCTTGTGGTGGTTTCCAGCCGGAAGAACTACCCGCAGGGGAGCGGAGCACGGTTCCGCCAAGTGGGGCGATGTGTTTCAAATCGCCAAGCGGTACCGGGATAAGAAGCACCCGAAACAAAACCTCATCTTAACACAGCATTTTCAAATGGGGATGGACGGGTACCGGCACAAACGCAACACCAATGTGCTTGTGATCGGAGGCTCCGGCGCGGGTAAAAGCCGTTCTTATGCGATCCCGAATGCCTTAAACTGCGGCAGCTGTTCTCTGGTTATCTGCGACCCGAAGTCCGAAATCCTGCGGAAAACAGGCGGTGCGCTCAAAGCGAACGGTTATGAGGTGCGAGTGTTTGATTTATTAAACCCCGACGCTTCCTTCTGCTATAACCCGCTAGCTTATGTGCGGGATGACAAGGATGTTCTTCGCCTCATCGAAACCCTCATCCAGTCTACTACCCCGCCCGGAGCGCAGAGCAGGGACCCCTTCTGGCGAAATCCGAAACAGCGCTTTTACAGGCCCTCGTCCTATACCTGAAGCATGAAGCGCCGCCGGAGGAACAGAACTTCGCCATGGTGATGGAGATGCTGTCCGCCGCGGAGGTGCGGGAAGAAGATGAGGAATATGAGTCTCCCTTGGACATCCTGTTCGCCCGTCTGGAAATGCGGGACCCGGAGAGCATCGCCGTGAAGCAATACCATGTCTTTAAGATGGGGAGCCGGAAAAACTCTGAAATCTATTTTAATCAGTGTCGGCGTGCGGCTCTCTGCTTTTAATCTCCCACAGATCGCAAGGCTGACCTACACCGACGACCTCCATCTGGAGGAAATGGGCGAGAAAGAAGATCGCCCTGTTCTGCTGTATTCCCGGACAGTGACAAATCCCTCAATTACCTTGTAGGGATGATTTACGGGCAGCTCATCCAGACACTCTATTTTGTAGCAGACCGCAAATACAAAGGCAGGCTTCCGGTGCCGGTTCATCTGCTCATTGACGAAGCCCCCAACATCGCCCTGCCTAGACAACTTCCTGCCATGGCTTTCCACCATGCGAAGCCGGAACATTTTTTGCAGCTACATCGCTCAGAATATGGCGCAGATCAAGGCATTGTTCAAAGAACAGTGGGAATCGCTGGTGGGGTTGTGCGATGAGTTCCTCTACCTCGGCGGCAACGAGAAGGAAACCCACAAATACGTTTCCGACTCATGGGCAAGGAAACGTTGGATACCAACACCTACGGCCGGAGCCGTGGACGAAGCGGCAGCTTCAGTGTAAACGACCAGCAGACAGGCCGGGAGCTTCTCACCCCCGACGAGGTGCGGATGCTGGACAACCGCAAAGCTATCCTTTTTGTCCGTGGGGAACGCCCCATGCTGGACGATAAGTACGACCTCATGCGCCACCCCAACATCCGGCTGACGGAAGATGGCGGCGCCGCGCCCTACGATTACACGCAGGCAAAGGACGCCGCTGACGATATCGACTATTCCCCGGACCAGTACGACGATTTCGAACTGCTGGAGCCGGAGGATTTTCTAAACCCATAACAATACACATTGAACTGGAGGAATGCTTCTGAAGAAAACACTGAATCCTTTGTCTTGAAGAAAAATCCCAAAAAGAACGATAAGCCTGCAAACGCTTTGCCCCTCGGCAGAAAGGGGCGCTTCGGCTTTTCCGTCTATGCAGCCGTGGTGCTGTGCTTCTGCTGCTTTTCCATCCCAGCCTTCGCCGCCAGCGATCCGTTGGGGGTGGTGAACAACCTCTCCGATTTTATCTTTTCCCTGATCCGCGCCATCGGCCTCATCCTTTTGGGCTGGGGTGTGGTGCAGGTCGGTCTGTCCTTCCAGAGCCACGATCCTTCCCAGCGCTCGCAAGGGTTCCTCACCTTGGCGGGCGGCCTTGTAATTACCTTCGCCAAGGAAATCCTCGACCTTATCACCGCCTGATTTTCTGTATTCCAGCAAAGGGAGCGTGCCCATGGCGGGCACTCCCTCATTTTTTAGATATGGGAGGTGACCAGCCGGAAACTGGATTATAGACAACTGTGTAGCGACACGTTGCTGCTAATAAACTTGCGAGGGCGCGAGCCTGAAACAAGATAAAAACAGCAGTAAGTCTCAGGATTTACTAACTGATATTCCAAGGAGTGGAATGATGGAGTAACGCCCTGAAACGCTCCGCCTAATACTACGGCAAAGGATAGGGACGTGCAACAGTCCAAATCCGATGCAGCCCGTTGAAGTCGGCTGAAAACCGCCCTAACGCATAACGGCGAGGAAGGCGCCCCAGAGGTGGGGTGTGCGGTCTATAGGCCGGGGCTCTACAAAATGTCTATGGGGAGAATGTATACAATACTGACGAACTCCCGAAGGAAAGGGTCTAAAGATGAACTTGGCAGAAATGCCTTGACCGTGAAAACGGGGTGTGTGGGGTAAAGTAAGAATGGTTGTTATGAAATACCCTGCGGCGTTACAGGCGCCGCCAAGCGCACAGGCTCAAAGGGAACCCTAAGGACATATATGTATAGATAGGAATATCGGAACGTGGAAAACCTTTGAACGCGGAGCCGTTGCAGGCTGAGAAGCGTTAGCAGGGAAAGCAGCACCAAAGCGGTATAACCTGCTTTTATCAAGGTGAAAGCGCAGCCATAGTACCTGTGAAATCATGGAAACATGATGGAGGGATGGGCTGTAGTCAGGGAACATTTACAACTAAATATATTCATGACAGACAGGCTTTCATAGGTTCGAGTAAGACTAAGAAAGGCAAATCCAACCGCAGGGAAGGAGTACGCCGACTATGACAAATTGCAGGGCAAGTAAGAAAAGCAAACTCCGTCACGCTGAGTATTATGATTTCCAAGATATCCAGGATAAGCTGTATGCCGATAGTAAAGCGGGAAAAGAGTTTAAACATTTAATTGAACTCATTACACTGCCACAGAATATCAAGCTGGCATATCGCAACCTGAAAAAGAACAGAGGAAGCAGAACAGCGGGCACGGATAAACGAACAATTGAAAATCTGGCTAAACTCTCGGAAGAAAAGCTGATACAGCTCGTGCAAAGGAAATTTGTATGGTATGTACCACAAGCAGTTCGCAGAGTAGAAATTCCGAAAGGTGACGGCAAAATGCGTCCCCTTGGTATTCCGACCATATTGGACAGGCTAATCCAACAATGTATCCTGCAGGTACTTATGCCGATATGTGAAGCGAAGTTTCACGACCATAGTTACGGGTTCAGACCGAACAGGAGCCAAGAGCATGCAATGGCCCAGGTTATGAAGAATATGCAATGCACGAATCTTCATTTTGTTGTGGACGTGGATATCAAGAGATTCTTTGAAAACGTCAACCATGGGAAGCTCTTAAAACAGATATGGGCAATGGGCATTAGGGACAAGAAGCTGATAAGCATTATTTCAGTAATGCTGAAAGCAGAAATCGCGGAAATCGGCTTTCCTGAAAAAGGCACGCCGCAAGGCGGTATCATATCTCCTTTGCTGTCGAATGTCGTGCTGAATGAATTTGACTGGTGGATAGCAAGCCAGTGGGAAGACTTCCCCACAAGAATAAGCTACCGGCCAAGTGTGAATAGCAACGGCAGTCTGTGCAAGAGCAATAAATATACAGCGTTAAAGAAACGGAGCAATCTAAAGCTTTGTACCGCTGTAAGATATGCGGACGATTTTAAGATATTTACTAACAATTACCAAAATGCGGTTAAGCTGTACCATGCCACAATCGATTGGCTGAATAAGCGGCTTGGGCTGGAGGTAAGCCCTGAGAAATCAAAAGTAATCAACCTTCGGGAGGAATACTCAGAGTTTCTTGGATTCAAACTGACAGTTATAAAGCGTGGAAAAGAGCCAAACGGTAAAGACAAATATGTGGTTAAAAGCCATATTCGGGATAAAGCCATGCAGAAAATCAGAGAGAACATAAAGGTCCTTACACAGGAAATGGAATATCCAAAGCCAGGGCATATGGGTTCGTATGAGGCCGTAAGGAAATACAATGCCTACATACTTGGAATCCATCAGTATTACCGATTCGCCACTTGTATCTCTCTTGATTTAAAGCGGTTGGCCTTTCAAGTCTTAGACAGCCAGATAACAAGGCTGAGAAAGCGAATGAAGCCTATAGCAGAAGTTAGAGCAAAAGGGTTGAAGTATCATGTGCCGAGATATATCAAAGAACGCTATGGTGAAAGCAAAATGCTGCGGTTCGTTGATGGAAATGCGCTGATTCCGATAGCGTATATACACCATGAAAATCCAAAGAGCAAACGGCGTATTGTCAACAGCTATACTCCCGAAGGCAGGACGGCTACCCACCGAAATCTGGAGGTGAACACGGCAATGCTACGGCTGCTTATGAACCACCCCGTTGCAAATCAGACCATAGAATACAATGATAATCGCCTATCGCTGTACTGCGGACAAAGGGGCAGGTGTGCAATCACGGGACAGGAGCTCTGCTTTGGAAATATTCACTGCCATCACAAAGTGCCCAAATCCAAAGGCGGTGGAGATGAGTATTCTAATTTAGTGCTCGTTACCGAATCGGTGCATCGATTGATACACGCAACAACGGCGGAAACGATTGAAAAGCACATGAGAAAGCTATCCTTATGCGATAACCAACTACAAAAGCTGAATGAACTGCGACGTCTTGCAAATATTGAAGAAATTGTCTGAATGAAAATGTAAATGTCCTTGATGGAAAGCCGTGTGATGGGAAACTATCATGCACGGTTTGGAGTGGGGGAAAATCCGGAGATAACATCAAAGGATTACCTATCACTATTAAATTCCGCGCTGGGTACATGGAACGACAAGCTGGCGGAAATCTGGACGCTGCTTACCCAGGATCCCGCCACTTTCTAAGGGGGCGGGATCTGGCAGGTTATGCTGGATATCAACGGGGCCTTGAAAGCCATTGGGTACGGCCTGCTGGTTTTGTTTTTCGCAGTCGGCGTCGTGAAGACCTGTTCGAGCCTTGCCGATCTGAAGCGCCCGGAAGCGGCATTTAAAATGTTCATTCGTTTTGTGCTGGCAAAGGCGGCGGTGGGATACGGCCTCGACCTCATGCTGGCCGTTTTCAAAATCATTCAGGGGATGGTTTCCACCATCATTACTCAATCCGGCCTGTCGGGGAGCAGAACGACGCTCTTCCGCAGGAGATCATCGACAAGATCAACAACGTGGGCTTTTGGGACAGCATCCCTCTGTGGGCAGTCACCCTGCTGGGCGGCCTGTTCATTACGGTGCTGGCATTCATCATGATTCTGACAGTGTATAGCCGCCTATTCAAATTATATATGTACACAGCTATCGCACCCATCCCCATGTCTACGTTCGCCGGGGAAACCACCAGCAATGTAGGGAAAAACTTCCTGCGTTCCTATGCGGGTATGCTTCGAAGGGGCCATTATCGCTCTTGCCTGCATTATCTTTTCCGTCATGGCGGCTTCTCCGCCAGCGGTCGACCCTAATGTCTCGGCAGTTACCGCCGTTTGGAGCTACGTAGGCGAGTTAATTTTTAACCTTTTGGTCTTAGTAGGCGCTGTGCGGATGAGCGACAGGATCGTCAAAGAATTGTTAGGTCTGTAAGGCCGTGAAAGGAGTGAAGCAATATCGAAGTAAAAGTGCCAAAAGAAATCCGGGACTATCAGGAGTCCATCTTTTTCGGGCTATCTACCCGGCAGTTTATCTGTTCCCTGCTTGCCGTAGGGGTAGCAGTCGGTCTGTATTTTGGTTTGCGCCCGCTGATTGGCAGCGAAGAAGTCGGTTGGATGTGCATTCTCGGAGCAGCCCCATTCGCTGCCTGCGGATTCTTTAAGTATCATGGGATGACTGCCGAACAAGCAGCATGGGCTTGGTTAATCAGAATTTCTGTACCCGAAGAAGCTTGTGTTTAAATCCGACAGCCTTTACTATGACGCCATGAAGGACGCCCTCGCGGAGGGGGAAAAGCCTCCCCCAAACGGAAAACCCGCAAGCCCCAGCCACCGGCTGGGAAAGAACAGTAACCTTTTTCATTTTTCGCACTGAAAGGAAGGATGCCTATTATCAAAACGCTTAGCAAAGCAACGAAATTAGAGAAAGAGAAATTCACAATTCCGAAGTCCGTACAGGACGCCATCCCCATCCAGCGTATCTGGCCGGATGGGATTTTTCAGGTAGGAAGCAGGTTCTCCAAAACCTTCTCCTTTACCGATATTAACTATCAAATCGCCGGAAAAGAGGACAAGACAGCGATGTTTCTCGACTACTCAGAGTTATTCAATGCGCTGGATTCCGGAGCCAGCGCCAAGATTACCATCAACAATCGGAAGGTCAATAAAGAGGAATTTGAGAAATCCCTGCTGCTTCCCATGAAAGAGGACGGGCTGGACCATTTTCGCAAAGAGTACAATGAAATGCTGCTCTCCAAGGTAACCGGCACCAACAACAGCGTGGTGCAGGATCGCTACATCACCATCACGGTAGCGAAGAAAACTATCGATGAGGCCCGCACCTATTTTGCCCGTGTGGGTACCGATCTGATCACTCACCCTTGTCCCAGCTTTCCTCTATTGGACGGGAACTGGATATCGGAACCCGCCTGCAGGTGTTCCGGGATTTCTTTAAGGGAACGAACCTGCCGCTTTTGCCTTTGATCTCAAGGAGCACATGAAAAAGGGGCACAACTTCAAAGATTGGCTTTGTCCGGACGATGGAATTCCAGAAAGATCACTTCCGCCTGAACGACCGCTGGGGCAGGGTTTTGTACCTACAGGGGTACGCCAGCTACATCAAGGATTCCATGATTGCTGAGCTCTGTGATATGGACCGCAGCCTCATGCTCTCCATTGACATTTTAACTGTCCCCACCGATGAAGCGGTAAGGGAGATCCAGAACAAGCTCTTAGGCGTGGAAACGAATGCGGCAAACTGGCAGCGAAAGCAGAACGCAGCCAATAACTTCTCGGCTGTCCTTCCTTACGACATGGAACAGCAGAGCAAAGAAACCAAGGAGATGCTGGACGATTTGACAAACCGGGATCAGAGAATGATGTTCGGCCTCGTGACCCTGGTGCATCTAGCCGACAGCAAGGAGCAATTGGACTCGGATACCGAAACCATCCTCACCGTGGCCAGAAAGCATCTGTGCCAGATGAGCGTCCTGCGCTGGCAGCAGAAGGACGGGCTGGATACGGGTCTGCCGTACGGTCTGCGAAGAATCCAAGCCATGAGCACGCTGACCACCGAATCCACCGCCGTGCTGATTCCCTTCCGAGCACAGGAAATCATCCAGACCGGCGGCATCTACTATGGGCAGAATGCTGTCAGTAAGAACATGATTGTAGCCGACCGGCGGAAGCTCTCAATGGCAACAGCTTTCGCTTGGTGTTTCCGGCTCCGGTAAATCCTTCTCTGCCAAGGAAGAAATCGTCAGCATCGCACTTTCTACCAACGACGATATTCTCATTCTGGACCCCGAGTCCGAATTTGGGTTTCTGGTGGAAGCGCTCGGCGGCGAGGTCATCCGGGTATCCGCCTCCTCGGATACTCATCTGAACGCCATGGATATGGACAAAGCCTATGGTGACGAGCGCAACCCGCTGATTGAGAAATCAGAATTCATTCTCTCGCTGTTCGAGCAGTTAGTAGGCGCAGGCAATGTGTCTGCCAAAGAGAAATCTATCCTTGACCGCTGCACCTATGACGTGTACCGGGAGTACGTGGCCAACAACTACGAGGGCGAGGTTCCCACTCTGAAAGACCTGTACCACTCCCTGTTAAAGCAGCCGGAGCCGGAAGCCAGAGGGCTGGCGCTTTCCTCGGAGTTGTTTATCACCGGCAGCCTCAACACCTTTGCCCAGCACACCAACGTAGACACCAAAGCAAGCATCATCGCCTATGATATCCGTGAGTTGGGCGAACAGCTGATGCCCATCGGGATGCTGGTGACCTTAGATGCTATCTTCAACCGTGTCATCCAGAACTGGAAGAAAGGAAAGACTACCTGGGTATTTGCGGATGAGTTTTATCTGCTGTTCCGCTACCAGTACAGCGCCGATTTTCTTCTACAAGCTCTGGAAGCGAATCCGAAAGTATAACGGCCTTGTGACAGGCTCACGCAGAATGTGGAGGAGCTGCTGCGTTCCGATACTGCCCGCCTGATGCTGGCAAACAGCGAGTTTTTGATCCTCTTGAACCAATCCGCCACTGACCGGGACGAACTGGCAGGGCTTCTGCACATTTCCGAGACCCAGCTGGGGTACATCACCAATGTAGCGGCGGGCTGCGGTCTCATCCGCTGCGCTGGCAACATTGTCCCCTTTGAAAACAGCTTCCCTCGAAATACCCGTCTGTATCAGCTGATGACCACCAAACCGGACGACCATTCCCACCAAGCATAGATATCGCAGATCTTGCCGAAGATAGTCATACACATACCGCATGATGGTTTTCGCGAAACCTCTCCCGTAAGCATAACTTAAATGATGCTGCAGCTTATATCGATATGGAACAGATAGAGATTTGTATGGTGCTTTTTTGGTTGCCTCCCATTTGGTATTAACCATGGGCGTTATTTCTGATTGTGTGTTCCCATTTTTAGCTCAACTTTATAAATCATAAAATCATTCCTAAAAGGGTCGACAGCGTTCAAGCTGTATGGATGATACACTTTCAATATGCCATATTACAGCGTTAGAAAATCAACGGCGGATAGACTTCCAAAACACCATTTATATAGAACTTTGGCTGATGTTTAAGATTTTACTACCTTATTTGCTCGAACTATATTCTAATAGGGGGCCGCCTTGACATTTGCAATTTTTTCGAAGGAGGTATGCCATTGAAAGAAATTAAAACAGAAGCCGGAGGGCGGCAAACCTAAACTGCTGGACAAAGCTGCCAAGGCCCCGAAAACAGCTATGAAGGATCTGTGGCTAAAATCCAAGGACAAATCCATCTCAGAACTTAAGGAAACGCCCTTCGCCAGCCAGCGTGGGGAATCTTCCAACGCCCCGGCCAACAGCGCCGGAGATCAAATGCTGTCCGGTATCGAAACCACCGCAAAAAAGAGCGCGAACATTACCTACCGGGGCGGGAAAAAACTGGCGCAGGCCACCGCCCGGAAAGTCAAAGAAAAAAGAGAGATTTCCCGCACCCTGTCGGGGGCGAAAGATGCAGGCGGCAAGAAGCTGTCAAGAACACATTTCCAAAATACGGACGAAAAACACAGCTGCCAAGGCGATCAAGGGAAAACCTCAAAAAGCGGTAAAGACAGCCAGCCGTTCTATGAAAGGCGTGAAGAATAGCGCTAAGAGTATCAAGACCGCACAGCACTCAGCAAAGACAGCGCAGCAGGCGGCAAAGGCAGCACAGAAAGCAGCGCAGGCTACCGCAAAGGCGGCTAAGGCAGCCGCCCAAGCTGCCAAAGCTGCGGCGAAAGCAGCGGTAACCGGCATAAAGGTGGCGGTCAAGGCAACCGCAGCCGCCATCAAAGCAACCATCGCCGCAATTAAGGGATTGATAGCCCTGATCGCTGCCGGAGGCTGGGTAGCTGTGGTGATAATCCTGTTAATTTGTTTGATTGCCCTGATCGTCGGCTCCTGTTTCGGCTTATTTTTCGGCTCGGACTCTACCGGGACCGGTACCAGCGTTACACAGGCGGTGTCTACCCTCAATGGGGAATATCTGTCTCACATTCAGGAGATAGAGGACGCCAATCCCCATGACCGCAGGAGATCACCTCTAACGACGGGAAACTCTCCATCAATTGGGAAGACGTCCTCGCTGTTTTTTCTGCAAAGGTGACTGGTGCGGAAGATGGGGCGCAGGTCGCCTCTTTGGATGACACCCAAGTTCAGCAGCTGCGGGATATTATGTGGGAGATGAATGCAGTATCCTCCAGCACCCGCACCGAGAGCCATGAAGTAGAAGTCACCGAAGTGGACGAGGATGGGAACGAAACCACCCGCACCGAAACGGTAACGGAAACTATTCTGGAGATTACCATCACCCAAAACCCCGGAGGAAATAGCCCGCCAGTACAACTTTAACCCGGCAGAACGAATATCTCGCCTTATGTCAGAGCCGGAGAACCAGAGCCTGTGGGCGGAACTACTGGGAGGTTACACAAGCGGCGGCGGACAGATTGTAAATCCCGATGCCGATTGGGAAGGTACCAGCATATTCCAGTGGCCCCTTCCGCAAAGCTATACTATTACCTCATGGTTTGGATACCGGGAGGACCCTTTTACTGGAGAAATTGCCTACCACAGCGGAACCGACATCGCCGCGCCGGGAGGTACGCCCATTCTTGCCGCAGCAGACGGAACCGTCACCATAGCCAACGCCATCGACTCGTGGGGCGGCGGGTATGGGTACCACATCAAGGTAAACCACAACGATACCTTCGATACCCTGTACGCCCATTGTTCTTCCATCTGCGTAACGGTTGGGCAGGAAGTGAAGCAGGGCGAGGTGATCGGCTACGTCGGAACCACCGGAAATTCCACCGGTAACCACCTGCACTTCGAGGTCTGGCAAAATGGGGAACGCACCGACGCCCTCGGTTTCTTTAAGGTAAAGGAATAGCGCCTGCAAATCAAAGAAATGTCACACACGGAAGCAGCAGAGGGTTGTTATATATATGGAAAAACCAGCAGCCTGCAAAAAACAGGCTGCTGGCTTTATTTTGTTTCAAGGCTGTATCCGACATCACGGATACAGCGCAGACGGATACTGGAATCTTTTCCTAAATTCAACTTGCGCCGAATTGACTGCACATGATGGCTGACAAGCTTCCGAGCCTCGCCATAGTCTGGCTCCTTCCAGATTTTTTCGTAAATCTGGTCATGTGTCAGCACTTGGTTTATGTTCTGAAAAAGGTACAGGAGAATCTCATACTCGGTTTTCGTGAGAGGGATCTCCCGCCCCTTGCAGAATACCCGGCGCTGGTTTTCCCTGATTTCCAAAGCAGAGGTACTCCGTTGTGACCTAAACTCCATCAGCTCTATACGAGAAGCGGATTGGGCCAGCCCCTGAACTTTGAGAAACGCATCCTCATCTCCATCCTCAAAGATCAAAAGCATGATTTTCACTTGACCTCTTCGCCCTGCCTTTCAATAGAACGCCTTAGTTTTTCAAAGGCTTCTGGACTGATTCCATGCTCCATCCGGCAGGCGTCCGCTTCCGCAGTTTTAGGATCTACGCCTGCCGCGATGAGCCGTTCCATGAAAAAGCAGTGGCGTTCATATACTGCTGCGGCAACCTGTTCTCCTGAAGATGTCAGGGAAAGTATGCCGCTTGAATCTTTACGCAGATATTTTGCCTTGGTTAATTCTTTTACAGCGCGGCTTACAGAGGGTTTTGTTACTTCCAAATACTCCGCAACATCTACACAACGGACATCCCCTTGTTTTTGAAAAAGGATATATACAGCTTCCAGATAGTCCTCCATGGATGATGTTAGACGCAGTCGGCACACCTCCCTTATCTATTAAAAGTAAAAGAGATAATCTATGAAAAATTACTTTAATTTAATTGCTGCAACGTCAACATGATTTGGAATACTGTTGAATGTGTAGGACTCGATTACTTCATTATTGAACACTGCATATTCGTTCCTATAGTTCAACGGAATCACAACGCTGCTCTCATTTGCGGAATTAAGGGCAGTGGTAAAGATATTCTGAACAGTATCCGGATCATCTGTCTTGTAAAGGCCGGCAATCAGTTCTTTCGCTTCCTCTTCGCTCATTGTGGCAAGTGCTTTGGCGATCTGAGGATCAGTCGAATAAATTCCACTGGCATCTGTATAATCAGTAGAAGGATACATATTGGCGACAAATGTGTACGGATCATAGGGGAACCAATAGCTCATATACGCGGTGATTTCGTAGTTCCCTTCTGTAAACACCTGTTGCATAAATGCCATCAGGTCAATAGGATTCGTCGTGATTTCAATGCCAAGCTTTTTCATCGAATCCTGGAAGAAAAGCACTACCTTGTCATACACACCCGTGGAGGGATAAGTAATCGTAAAGGAAAGCTTTTTACCATCCTTTTCTCGGATGCCATCGCCATCCGTATCAGTCCAGCCGGACTTGTCCATCAGTTCAATGGCCGCATCCATATCATAGCTCGGAGTTGTCACATCTACCTCGCAATAGGGCATATCCGCAGGCATAACTGAATCTGCTTCCGTTCTCAAGCCCGAATAAATATTTTGAGCGATAGACTCTTTATCAATAGCCATCTGGATCGCTTTTCTGATATTGATATCATCCAATGGAGCCACTTCGTCGTTAAGCGCAATAAACTCTGTGACAAAATCAAAATCGGAAATTACGCCCGTAATGCCTTCCGTGCTGGACAGTTCCTGATAGGAAGCAGCATCCAATGTGTCAGAACCGATAATGAAGTCCACTTCTCCAGCCCTCATTGCAGCGACCTTGGATTCCGGAATAACTTTTACTGTGAAGGAATCTACATCCGGTTCTTCGCCCCAATAATTGGGATTGCGTACAAAAGTGTATTCCGTTGCAGTATCATTCACGCTCTCAAACATATAGGGACCTGTACCCGGCGTATGATTCATCAGATATTCTGAGTTCAAAGAACCGTCCTCATTGAAGGCGGATGCTGAAAGAATCCCTCTCGGCATTACCATGGACAAATCGTTGAGAACATTGTAATAAGGACGAGTCAAATGAAAGGAAACCGTGTATTCATCATCTACTGTGATCTCGGATGTCAACATATCAAGCTGCCCGTAATTGGAACTGGTTCCTATGACAGACTTCATATTGTCGAAATAGAGTTTCACAGCCTCCGCATTGAAGGGTGTTCCATCATTGAACTTTACATCTTCACGCAGATGGAAAGTATAGGTGAGTCCATCATCGGAATTTGTCCAGTCTGTAGCAAGGCAGGGCTGGTACTCTCCGTCCTGATATTTGACCAAAGGCTCATAAAAGTTGTTCATATAATATGTAGCCTCATAGGACTGTACCGCAGGGGCAAAGCCCATCGAAAAGTTTGCGCTTTGCGCAATAGAGATCGTTTGAGATGCGTTCTTGTCTGTTTGGCCATTACTGGAGGATGAGGGATCTGTATTGCTGCAACCAGCAAGAAGCGTCAACCCCATTACACAAGCCAAAAGAAGGGATAAAAGTTTTTTCATGTTTGTGCTCCTTTACATGTTTTTTATTGCAAAGCCTGCCTTTTTGAAAGGGCGGCCTTTACAAGCTCATTAGAATATGGTTCATGAAAATCCGAAAAGCTTTGCGGTTTGTAAACTGTCTCGATTATTTTCCCGAAACGCATCACATGAATGGTATCTGCCATATACATCGCAATGTCTAAGTCGTGGGTAATAATCAAATAACTTAATCTCAACTCGTCTCGCAAATTCCGCAACAGATGCAAAATTTGCTTTCTTAATGTAACATCAAGCCCACTAAAAGATTCATCGAAAATAATGTGCTGTGGTTCTGTTGCCAAAGCACGCGCTACACAGAGCCTCTTTTGCTGACCACCAGAAAGTTCATCAGGGCGACGATTCAATATATCTCCCCTAAATTAACCATGTCCAGCAATTCTTCGACTCTCTTTTTTTCTGTCCTCTTTTCCCATATCCAATAAAAGATGGAGAGGTTCATCCAAAATTTGTAATACGTTTTGGTGAGGATCAAGAGAACTGGCTGCATCCTGCATGACAAGCTGCACTTTGCCTCGCATCTTTTGAAGCGTTTTTCTTTTGACGCCTGTCACTGTTAAATTATCTAAAGTAACTTTTCCGGCATCGGGGAGCTCGATATAGGACAAAATTCTGGCAAGTGTGCTTTTTCCACTTCCGCTTTCGCCTACGATGGCCGTGATACTGTTGTCGGCAAGCTCGATAGATACGCCTGACAGGGCTTCCAACAGGTCTTTTTTTCTACCCGGTATTTGATATTTCTTTATAATTCCTTCTGCCTTTAGCATAGCGCCTCCTGAAACAGTATACTTGCTTCCATCAATTGTTTTGTGTAATCATGCCGTGGTGTGGAGAGCACCTCATGGGTTCTACCCTGTTCAATGATTTCTCCCGATTTCATCACCGCAACACGGTCGCACAGTCTCGCTACTACACCAAAATCATGTGTGATAACCAGCATCGATACCCCTGATGTTTTTATTTTTTCCAGTTCATTTAAAATCAAATATTCACTGGCCGCATCTACGGCAGTGGTAATTTCGTCTGCAATAATCAGTTTCGAAGCCTGCTGCATAGTGAGAGCAATCATCACTCTCTGCAGCATGCCGCCCGAAAGCTCATCCGGATAACTGTTAAAAATTTTTTCCGCATCCGGCAAGTTCACACTGGCCAACGTATTCGTAAGTTCTCTACAAAAGTTGTGCCGTTCTTCTCTGGTATTGAATCGAAACCCCATTTCAAGTTGTTTTCCCAGCTTCACCATGGGAGCAAATGCAGTCATGGGATTCTGCGGTATCATACTGATCTGTTTTCCTCGATAGTCAGCCAGTTCTTTTGCATTCATGGAAAAGACATCTCTGCCATTCCAGCGAATTTCCCCTCTGATTTGAAAAGCACGAGAATTTAACAGCCGCATAATACACTTGCTGGTCATGCTTTTCCCGCTTCCGCTTTCTCCGATCAGCCCGAAGGTTTCTCCCTCGCCTACGGAAAAGCTGATGGAGTGAAGCAATTCCTCTTTTGTCAGTTTTGAGCGAACTGTTAAACAGTTGATATCAAGCATTTCTAACCCTCCCGTGGTGCGTAAATATCCCGCAAAGCCTCACCGAACAAATTAAATCCACCGGCTGTAAACAGGATACAAAGCCCCGGATAGACCAGAAGCTGCGGCTGACTGAAAATCAGTTGTTTGGCATTCACGAACATGGCGCCCCACTCTGCTGTTCCCGCCTCCAAGCCCAGCCCCAGAAAGGCGTAACTGGAAATCATAATGATAATGGAGGACAGTCCTGTACTGAATATCACCAAAAGATGTGGAAGGACATTTGGAATAATATGCCGGAATATAATCCTCAGTTCTGAACAGCCTGACATCCGGCAGGTGATAACATAAGGTTTTTGTTTTTCTCTGAGAACGTAGGTACGAACCACTCGTGCATTCCATACCCACATGGCAATTACAATGGATAGAATGATACTGAACACTTTTGATTCAAATAATCCCACCAGAGTAATGGCCACAAGAAAGGGTGGAAATGCCATAAAGATGTTAGAAACAACATCAAAAATCCGGTCAAGTACACCGCCCAGATAAGCGCAGACAGTAGCTACGACCGTACTGACAAGTGCCAAAATGATAAGCGAGGGCAGAGCGATAGACATAGATGACCGCGCGCCATAGAGCAATCGTGAAAATACGCAGCGCCCCATTTCATCTGTTCCAAGAGGATATTCTGAATCAGGTGCAGACAAAGCATGCGCGACGTTTAGCTCTGATGGATCATGCGGTGCTATAAAGGGCGCAAATGCCACAACAAAAAATACAATTAACATCATGGCCAACCCAAGCAGTGCCTGCGGTTTATGTAAAATTTTACGAATCATAAACCTTCTCCTTTGCTTTTCCGTGTGGGTTTAAAGCGATATTGACCAGATCCGCTATAAAATTAACCAGAACAAAAATGGCGGCTGTTAACAAAACACATGCGTTGATTGTAATAGTGTCCCGTGCATTTAACGCTGTTACCAACATAGAACCTATTCCCGGAATAGAAAAAACTGATTCCACCATTGCGCTGCCTGCTATCATAAACCCAAAACTTTGGGCGAGCATTGTTACCAAAGGGGGCAGTGCAAACCGGCTTACCATAAAAGCGATTCTGCGTTCCGAAACCCCACGTGAACGGGCATATAAAACGAAATCCTGACTATATCCCTCCAAAAGTGAAGAACGAAACACACGAATATTACCTGCCGCAACCGGGATTGCCAGAGCCAAAGCCGGAAGAATAAAATCTTTCATGCTGTCTGCCCCCATAATGCTGAAGATCGGAATCTGAACAGAAAAGGCCAGCAGGAGCATAAAACCAATCCAGTAATTGGGCAGAGACATGGAAACGATCCCAAACAAGTAAACTGTTTTATCGAATAATCCACCTTTTTACTGGCAGATAGCACACCCAGAGGAATACTAAATATGGCTGCAAACAACAACGCCAATGATGCCATTGTGATGGTTGGCCCTAATGAGGCTGTCAGTTCTTCGATGATAGGGCGGCCTGTATTGTAGGAATTTCCAAAATCTCCATGTAACGCGTTCCACAGCCAAGAACCATATTGCTGGATCAGAGGTTTGTCAAGGCCCAATTCTTCCCGTACTAATTCAACCTGTTCTGGAGTGGGCCTTGAATACCGGCGCACAGCCAAAGCCTCAGCCGCATCTACAGGGGATAAATTTGTGTAGATGAAAGTCAAAATCGTGACGCCAAACAGCACAAGGAGAAATAAAGATAAGCGCGTCAATATTTTTTTGCTCATACTCCAACTCCCAAGGCTCCTTCTCCAGCAATACTCCAGCTTTCGGCTTTCTTCCTGCTTTGGACAAAATCCGCATAGATTCCATCCTGCTTTATCAAATCCTCATGTCTGCCGCGCTGTATGATACGGCCAGCCTCCAGAACAAGAATCTGATCCGCATGTTGAACGGTTTTGAGCCTGTGGGCAATCATAATAATCGTTTTATTATGCGTCAACGCTTCAATCGCTTCTTGAAGTTCAGCTTCATTTTCCGGGTCAACGTTGGCGGTAGCCTCATCCAAAATGATGATCGGGGAATCTTTCAACATGGCGCGTGCGATGGATAGGCGTTGACGCTCTCCACCGGAAATAGTAGCTCCACCTTCTCCGATCACCGTGTCGTAACCATCCGGAAGGGCAGAAATAAAGTCATGGCACCGGGCTGCCTTGGCAACCGCCACAACCTCTTCGTGAGTGGCACCGGGTTTTCCAAATTTAATATTGTTTTCAATCGTATCATTAAAGAGGTAGACCGTTTGAAATACCATACTAAAGTTTGCCATCAAGCTGTCCAACTGGTATTCCCTGATATCTGTCCCGCCCAATTTAACTGTTCCACTGTCCACATCCCAGAAACGAGCCATTAAACTGGTAAGAGTTGTTTTTCCTGATCCGGAGGGGCCAACGATTGCAGTGGTAGTCCCTTCCGGTATGGAAAAGCTGACATCATGGATAATTTCCCGTTCTCCATAAGAAAAACTGACATGTTCAAATGTAATATCCCTATTTTTCGTTTCTTGTTTTGTACCTTGTTCATCCATGCGGGGAGCATGATCAATCTGTTCCACTCTGTCAATGGAAGCGTCAATCATCGGAAGCATAAAGAACATTTCTCCGGCTGACTCAAGCTCGCTGTAAACAAGAAAAGCGGAAATCGCCATCATCAAGCAGGTAAATAAAGTCATAGCTCCACTTAAATATAGCCAGATAGAAAGAAGCACAGCCGCTACCGCAGCAATTCGCAACACAATTTGCTCCAGAACATTGTATGGGATACGCTTGCGCTCCAGCTTAAAGTTTTGATACTCCGTTTCCTCTATGGTTTTATTTAATGTTTGATTCGCCGCCTTATCGCCATGAAACGCACGAACAACGCTCATTCCCTGAATATATTCAAGAACGGAATCTACCAATTTGGTTTGTGCCTGCAAACGTCCGGGAGAAAGCTGACGGGATTTTTTCAGCAATTGTGAATTAACAAATAAAAACAACAGTACTCCTAATAAGAAAATCAACCCTATACGCCAATCAAAAAACAGAATCGCAATAGAAAATACAACAGTACGGATGATCCCCACCATCGTTCGGGCAATGACGGCAAACGACATACTCTCCAAATCTTCCATTGTAGAAGTTGCTGCAGCCGTAAGGCTTCCCAAGCTTTGACTATTGAAATAGCCCATCGGCATGTACTTCATACGTTCACCGATCCTGATTCTTTTTTCCTCACACATATGGTAATTGGCCTGTCCTTCACTGTTGTGGGCCAGATACCAGAAAACCGCAGCGCCTGTTACACTGACCAGCATGACGCCCAGTGCGGCCAATGCTGTTTCGCCTGTAACATTTTGTTCTACCAAGGCTCGCAGCACAACCAGCAAAGCAATAAACTGGATAGCTTCAAAAATACTGCGAAGCAGTTCATAACCCATTCCCTTATACCACGTCTTTTTCTGTTTTCCAGCAAAAGCAAAAAAACGTTTATATGCGTTAAACATTCTCAGCGCCTCCTTTCATACCGGCAGAGTCTTTTGCCTGTATATGCGCTTTCCACATATCTGTATAAAGCGGACAATTTTTCAGAAGTTCTTCATGAGTTCCAGTTGCGGCGATTTTTCCGTTTTCTACTACTGCAATCTGCTCAGACTGGATAATAGTCGATAACCTATGTGCAATAACAATCAAGGTCTTTCCTTTAGTAAGCCGGTTCACCGCATCCTGTATAACCGCTTCATTTTCCGGGTCAGTATAGGAAGTCGCTTCGTCGAGGATAACGACGGGTGCGTTTTTCATCATAGCTCTGGCAATGGCAATCCTCTGGCGTTCTCCACCGGACAAATGGCTTCCGGCTCCTCCCACAAGGGTTTCGTAACCGTGTTCGAGGCCCATAATAAACTCATGACAGCCTGCAGCTTTGGCGATTTCCTCCACTTCTTGGTCTGATGCGTTGGTATTACCCATACGAATGTTTTCTCGTACAGACACATTAAATAGAAAATTGTCTTGGGATACATATCCAATTAAATCCATTACTTGATCTGCGAGAATTTTTTTAATGTCAACCCCACCAATCGTAATTGTTCCTTCATCAATATCCCAATAAGAAGCAATCAATTTTGCGATGGTAGATTTACCGGAACCAGAAGGACCAACCAAAGCGGTTGTAGTTCCCTGTTTAATTTTTAAGTTTATACCCTTTAAGACTTGAGTATCCTTATATGCGAATTTCACATCGGTTAAAGTAATATCCAATCCGTTTAAGTTTTTATGTTGGAGTGGACGATCTAAATCCGGTTCTGATAAAATAGAACTGATTTCTCCAACGATGGTACTGATTTTGGAAAAGTCATCGGTTAAAAAGATTGCAGATACCAACGGGCCTACAATACCCAGCGATAAAATCATAATAGTGATGAAGGCAGCTGTGGTAAGACTTCCGTTCATATAGAAAATACATCCAATGGGGAGTACCCCAATCAAAACAGCTGGCCAGATGGTCATCATAAGGGCTGAATACCCTTGTGTAGATTTCATCCAGTCAAGAATCAATTCTGCATTTTTATGAACAGCCTGCGTAAATTTCCCATAGGACACCGCGCTCTGGTTAAACGCTTTAATGACTTCAATCCCGTTGATGTATTCTACTGTGGTAGCACTCATGTGTTTACCTGCTTGTACGACTGCCCCGTATTTTTTAGGATATTCTTTCATTTGTGCCATATAGCACAGGATACCAATCGGAATAGTAATCAGAGAAACGAGAGCCATGCGCCAGTCTAAAACAAACAAGTAGATAATGACTGCGACAGGAACCAAAAGGTTAGAAGTCATTTCGGGAATGATATGCGCCAATGGAACCTCCATCTGTTCTACTCGCTCTACCATAGAACTTTTCAGTTTTCCCGATGGCGTATCGGTTAGATACCCCATAGAAACCTTTGTCAACTTCGAGGCAATCCTTCGCCGTATTTCAGATAAAACTGCAAACGTTGCTTCGTGCGAAGCTTTTGTCGAAAACCCATGAAATACAGACTTCATGATGAAAGCGACCAAAGCAACAGAACACCACAATAGGTATATAGAAAAATCCTGTTCTCCTACAATAAGCAAATTAATCATCTTTGCGACTGCAAAGTATGGTACAATACCACTGGCCACCCCCAACACAGATAAAACCACGGAGCAAAGGAATCCACCCTTATGCGGACGGATGAAATCCATGATCCCAATAGATGAAGTTTGCTTCATAAAAATCCTCCTTTCGTTAGCTGTAGCTAACCATTGCGTCTAAAAAAGCCGATAACTTGTAAGATTCCTGTCTTACAAATTATCGGCTCTGCGTCTTAGCGTCTGGCTCTAACGATACTATTTTATTTTCTTGAACATCTATGATATGTTCATGTCCACACTTAGGGCAAAACAACGGAAAACGCTTTAATACTGTATCTCTGTTTACCTTCGTTCTCGTTTTATTGCCGCAGACAGGACAATGAACCCAGCCGGATGAATCAATCCACCCACTCAAAAGCATCACCCCGCATTTTCTTCAAAAATCGTCTTCCATCCGGCATTATAAAACCTTCTCATTCTTTGGATATGCTCGACAGCCTGATCTTGGGGCATATCATGAATAACCACTTCAAATAGTCCGGCATAAAAGGCACTGGACAGAAGGTGCGCCAGTTCCGGTGTAAGCCGTCCGGAGGAAAGCGCGTCATTTCCTGTCTGTTCAATAAACTGCATGGTACAGGAAATATCCAATTCAATAATCCGATGGATAAATTCCTGATATGTGCTATTCTCTCCACTGGTAAGAATCAGCTTAAACTCGTCGAAATGATCGTAGATATATGCAATTACCTTAGAAAAGCCGTCGTTTCCAAAGGTCATAACCTTTTCTTTCTGCTCATCTGATGAAAGTATTTTAAAGCGATGGAGTTCTCCTTCGAGTAAATTACAAAATTCATCAGCCGTTGGCCCTACTAAAGCGCAATACAGACTTTTCTTATCAGGATATCGGATATAGATAGCGCCTTTGCTGGAGCCTGCTTTTTCCACAATCACCTGCAGCGAAGCGTTCTCATATCCACTCTTTAAGAACTCTTTTTTAGCTGATTCAAGCAATTTTTCAGTAACGCCCTCCACACGTTTTGCCATTCCATCAACTCCAAACTCGAATTTATAGGTTGATTTTGTAAACAGATTAAAACCCTCGGTTTCAATCCAACGGTTTTAATATACTGCTTTTTTTGAAAACTGTCAAGTTAATTGTCTCACAAAGTTAGTTTCTTCTAACCTCGAAAAATAATGCAATTTGCACATATAGAAAGAGCCGAATAAAATTAGTTTACTCGGCTCTTTACAGCATAACAGATTCTATTTTTTCTATTTTGCAAACTCCTGCATAATCAAGTTGAGAATTTCCTGCTGACCCGTAGATAATCCCCGGCCTTCGGCTTAGTGCTTTGTTTCAATTCTTTTACCAGCCGACGAACCAAATCGCGCTGCTCATCCGTCATATCCGTTAAAAGCACCTGATCCTTTTTATCAAACCCGACCAAGTAGTCTAACGAAACATCGTAAATCCTTGCCATAGTGGTGAGGACATCCAGCGTGGGGATTTTGATATTGTTTTCATAGTTGCTGATTACCGATCCGGCCCGGCCTACCCGACGCCCAAGTTCCTCTTGAGAAATACCGTACCGTTCCCGCAGCATCCGCAAATGATTTCCAAAATCAAACATCCCTATCACCTCGCTCTGTCCTGTGATTTCGTGTATAGCTATATTTTACTCCGTTGACCTTCGCGTCTGGCTAAGTGTATAATAAAAGTATTTAGCGAATCGCTAAGATTATGAGCGAATATTTTTCCGATTTGCGATGAAAAGGGAGCCGAGAAGCCCATAAGAAAGGTTTTTGGCATAAAACCGCCCGAAAGAAATAGGGCGGGCTGTTCGTAAAGAGGGAGTGGAGTAACTGTGGTGAGAGGACTCACACCCCTTTATTTTCCCTGTAATGGCAACACAGAAAAAGGTGCTTTCCCAACCTTTTATGATGAAATCACCCTGCTGAATGTTGTAAAATATACTTGTTATCATTTTCAAAATTTCAGATTGATCGGAGGAAACAGCCATGGCTTACAACAAAGCCAGAGCCGAGAAAACAGTGGCTCTCAATGGAAAGAAGCAGAAGAAAAGAAACTCAGAGAACTCGGCGTGGATGAGGACACCATCCAACGCCTGCATACATACGATTGGGAGCAGTTCAATAAGGAACGGCAGTACCTGCAGCGACAGGTGGAATGGTCTCCCTATGTGGAACTCATATCCGCACAGGATCTGGAACTGCCCGTCGAGGATACCGACGCCCTGCTGGACAGCATCGAGGATATGGAACTGCTGCGTATCCTTTCCAAAGAGGACAAGCTCACCATACAGATCGCTTTTTTGAAAATGTCTGGTTTTAACGGATACGAAATCGCCGATAGGACCGGACTGACGCAAAACGGCGGTCAACCTTCGGATGGTACGTCTCAGAAAAAAATTGAAAAAATTTTTTGAAGCGTGAAGCTATTCGGCCTTTTTCCTGGGCTATAGGGCGAACGGGGAAAAAGAAACGTTCGCCTTGCAGCTTGAAAAAGTGAATACCAGCCATGCGGGTACGTTCCCGCCTGAGCGAGCGACACAGGAAAAAGCGCCATGACGAGTCGCACGAGCTGCCTCCCTTTTATGAGGGATGGCGGCTTGTGCTCTTGGCTTTGAGCGGATGCATTTTGACCGGAAAGAGGGGGTAGTTGCCCTTTTCGCCACGACCTTGGGCGGGGGATTATGATACACACTATCGTTTGCCCACACGTCAGATGGGCTGGCCGACCTTGGGTTGTAATCAGCAAGACCCTCGGGGAGCCAGTGAACGGCTTGTCAACTGCAAGCCTGCCCGTATGGTTCCCAAGGTTGCCGGGGGGCGAGCAGCAAATACGGCACGTCAAATTCAACCCTTTTATTTTATTCAGATTGCCGTTGACGGCGAATCCGTGCGGCGCAGGTTTTCTGCGCCGCATCAGTTTGCCGCCAACATTGCTCCAAGGAGAATGTGCCGAAATGAACATAGACCTGAAGGAGCAGGCCCATGGGGAAATCGAACGGATCTTCCGAATCCTTCTGCCTCAAAACGGGCTGGCTGTTCGGGAAGAACAGATTACCCTCTGCCACGCCATGCTGGATACCCTGCTCAAAAACAATATCGCTCTATGCGACGCAGGCGTCGGGATCGGCAAGACCTACGCCTACCTGACCGCCTGCATTTTACTGAAGAAGTTTGCCCCACATGGGCCTGCCGGTTCCCAGCCGGTGGTGGTCTCCACCTCCAGCGTTGCCCTGCAGGACGCTATCATCGGGGAATACATCCCGTTTTTATCCCGGATTTTTCTGGAGAACCGCATTATTCAAAAACCCATCCGGGCGATGGTGCGAAAAGGCAAGGAACGCTTTGTCTGCGATGTCCGTCTTGCAGGGCGGTTGGAAGCCGTTGAATAAGAAAAAGAATGCGGAGCAGATGAAAGCCCTGCTTTCCCTTCGCAGCTATTATGATTTAGACGCCGTAACCGGCCTCAGTGGATTTGATAGGCGGCAGGTGTGCGTCCCCAAGGTTTGCGAGAAAAGCTGTCCTCTGCGAAACGCCTGCCGGTACCATCAATACCTGAAGGAAGCCAGAAGCGCGGAGATTTTCGTCCAGATCTGCAATCACAACTATCTGCTGGCCGACGCCGCCCACCGTTTGCAGGAAATGCGGCCCCTTCTCAATGATTACCGGGCCTTGGTGATCGACGAGGCCCACAAGCTGCCGGATGCAGCCCGCCAAATGTACGGGCAGAGTTTGTCTGCGGAGGATTTCCGTGAACTCTGCGACCTGCTGGCAAAAGAAAAATATATCCTTGCGGCCCAGCGGCTGAAAGAAAAGTTTACTGCCCTCATGGGAGCCATGTGCCGGGGCGAACTGCTGGAAGAAGCCCAGCGCACCGCCTTTATTTTAACGCCGGATCGGGAAGCGGCCCTTCGGGATTGCCTTTCCCTCCTCCGGCAGCTTCAAAAACAGCTTGCCCCGCACCTCCCACGGTGGCTTCTTTACCGGCTGGGAACAACAGAGCAGGCCCTCGGACTGTTTTTTACAGGTGACCGCAATACATCCTCTACATCCAGTACGACAGGGACGGAAGCCCCAGCCTCTGCGCCGCCAGCCGGGAACTGCCGGAGCAGCTGCGCCGGGCGCTGTGGCTGAAAGACATCCCTGCCATCCTGACCTCCGGCACCCTCATGGCTGGCGGCAGCTTTGAGCGCACAAAAAAGGTCATGGGATTGTCCTCAAATCAGCGGCTGGAGGATTTTATTGCGGTTTCACCCTTCAATTACGAGGGAAACTGCCTTCTTTACATCCCAAATGATCTTCCCAAAGCACAGATGGGCAGCGAACAGGAAGCTAAGTGTCTGGCAGAGCAGATCTGCCGGTTGGTGGAAGCCACTCATGGCCACACTCTGGCGCTCTTTACTTCCTATTCCCTCATGGGCACTGTTTACAATCAAGTAAAGGACCGGCTGTCTTTTCCCTTGATGGAAGTATGGCGGCACTCGCAGGACGTCATCCACCAGTTCAAGCAGGCCCAGAACGCTGTGCTGTTCGCGGCGGGCTCTTGTTGGGAAGGTGTGGATTTTCCCGGAGATATGGTATCGTCGCTGATAATTGTGCGGCTGCCGTTCCCTGTTCCCGATCCATTGAGCGAAGCGGAACGGGAGCAGTACCCCACCCTGCAGGATTACATCAAGACTGTAGTTATACCGGATATGCAGGTAAAGCTGCGGCAGGGCTTCGGTCGGGCCATCCGCACCGAAACCGACACCTGCGTGGTGAGCATTTTGGACTATCGGGCAGCCCCCGGAGAACGGTATCACAAGGCTGTGCTGGAAACCCTGCCGAACCTTCGGCTCACCAGAAAAATCGAAGATGTGGAGGAATTCATCCGGGCAAAGAAAGGCCCGGATTATTTTATGCCATAAAGGAGATTGACATAGATGAACAGAAAAACAGAAACGGCGGGATTTCCCTACGCAGACCGCCCCATGTGGTTATACAGCCGCAGCAGCGATAAAAGGATGTTCGTCCTGATTCAGCAGATGCGGAATCTCTTAGAGGAAGCCAATCATCGGGAATATACCGTTGTAGGTACTTCTCAGGATATGGGTACCGGCAGAAGCATAGCCCGCATGGGCCTGAAACAGATGATGCAGGCGGTGCAGGGCGGATTCGTCCGCGCTGTGCTTGTGCGGGATCTCACCCGTCTGAGCCACGATCCCGCCATCTTGATTCAAATACTGGAATTTTTGCAGGATCACGACGCGGTACTGATCACCACCGAGAGCGACCTGCGGGATCTGGAAAAACCCGTCTGAGCCACGATCCCGCCATCTTGGTGAAAAGGGGTGAAGGGGCTGAATTTATGCGTGTTACTTACAATCCAGAAGCGCCCTCACCTCTCATAGTCAATGAAATTAAATATTATATGGCGCTTTCGGCCTTGAAAAAGATGCTGGCCGATAGCGTCATAACCTCTGAAAATTACAAGAAAGCGACTGTTGCTATTGCCGAAAGGTACCGGGTTTTGCGATACGATATTTAGTGGTTGTCGTGATAGCTTTGTACCAGCCGTTGTGGTAGTGTTGTTGCTGCGGGGTGGTCACAATAGATGCCGCCCAAGAAAGCGCAGAAAGGGCGGTGCGGAGAATGCCACAGGTACAGATCATAGAACCTACGATAAGGCCACAGAAACAGAAAATCCGGGTTTGTGCCTATGCCCGTGTGAGCAGCAACTCCGATGATCAATTGAACTCTTTTTTTCCGCGCAGGTCGAATATTTCACCCAACTAATACAAGCCCACAGCGATTGGGAATTCATTGACATCTATGCTGACGAGGGCATAACCGGTACCAGAGCCGACAAGCGCGACGATTTCCAACGGATGATGCGGGACTGCAGAGCCGGAAGGATTGACCGCATACTGGTTAAATCCATTTCTCGATTCGGAAGAAACAGCGCCGACTGCATTGAAGCCGTTCGGGAACTGAAAATGTTGGGAATAGCTGTTGCGTTTGAAAAAAGAAGGCATTGATACAGGCCGCATGACCAATGAAATGTACTTTTCCATGTACAGTGCATTCTCACAAGAAGAATCCACTTCCATTGCGAAGAATATGCGTAAAGGCGCAGTCATGCGGATGAAAAATGGAACCTACCGTCTATCCCAAGCGCCTTATGGCTACCGCTTAGATGAAAAAGGCGGTTTTCTGATTTGCCCGGAAGAAGCGAAGGTTGTCCGAAAGATATTTGGGGACTTTCTCTCAGGGAAAAGCATTCGAGAAATCGCCAATGAACTTGCACAGGCCCAAGTGCCAAAGCTGAAAGGGAACCCCGTGTGGAGTGCCACCGGGGTTTCTTATATTTTAACCAACGAACGCTATATGGGAGATGAATTATTCCAGAAACGCTTCACCACTGACGCATTTCCTTTTAGGAAAGTAAAGAACCGTGGCGAGAAAAGCCAATTTTATGCGGAGGATACTCATGAAGCTATCGTCAGCCCCAATGTGTTTCGTCTGGCGCAGGAACTTCTAAAAAAGAAAAATCAACTCCATGGACGGAAAAAAGAAATCCAAACCTATACTTTCTCCAAAATGTTGGAGTGCAGCGAGTGTGGAAGCACATTCTGCAGGCGGGTAACCAAAGCCGGAACTGTAGTATGGGCCTGTTATCGGCATTTCCGTGACAAAAAATTGTGCGCCATAGAAAATGTGCAGGAGTCCGAAGTGGAATCCGCATTCGTTACCTTATATAACAAGCTGGGGAGAAATCGCTCAGAGATTTTAACCCCATTCATTACGCAGGTGGAAAAACTGCGCGATAAAAATTTCATGTCCCATCCGGGGGCCATGCAGTTGAACAAAGAAATAGCGGATCTGTTGGAGCAGAATCATGCGCTGGCCACTTTGAGAGCCAAAGAGTGCATTGATTCTGCTTTTTATATGAGCGAAACCAATACCAATAACACCAAGCTGGAAAATTTGCGGAAGGAGCTCCAGCGATACCGTGATTTAAATGACTACCACGAAATACTTGATGGAAGCCGCCTGCTTCTGAAAATTTTTGAAGAACAGGAAAGCATCTTAGAGTTTGAACCTGTAGCCTTCCGCAATATGGTTATTAAAGTGAGGATTTTTTCAGACACCATCTGTTTCCGGTTAATCAACGGGATGGAATTGGCTGAAAGAAGATAGGAATTGTACTAATGAAAAAGAAAAGATACCTGCCCTTCGGATATCAAATGGAAAAGGGAGAAATCATCCGCACCCTGACGAGGGACCTTTGGTACAGGCTATCTTTTCAAAATACCTTGAAAGGACCGCCCTTTCAACACTCGCCAAATATGCCTCCTTGTCGGGCATTCCTTATCGGGAAGGAGCCGGGCAGTGGAATAAAGCCATGGTTTGCCGGATTTTGGACAATTCCAAGTATGCAGGCGATGAAGGATTCCCGCCGCTGATTTCAAAGGAACAGTTGGAAGAAGCAGCTTTCCTCAGAGCAGCCAAGGCAAAGCAATATGGCGGCAGCCTACCTGCGGAAATGAAAAAAATCCGCCAGCAGATCTGCTGCGGAAACTGTGGGCAAATCCTCAAGCGAGTCAATATGCGGACAGGATACATCCTGTGGGAATGTCCAAAATGCGGAATCAGCACAGACTACATACCAGACGAACTATTGCTGCAAAGCGTGACTGCCCTATTAAACCGGGCAATTGAAAACCGGGAAAAGCTGAAACCGGAAGAAAGGCATTGTGAATGCTTATCCATCGAAGTCCTCCGGTTGAACAATGAAATTGACCGGCAGATGACCAATCCCCGCGCTAATGCGGATCAACTGCTCCAGCTTATCATGGATTGTGCCAAAGCGAAATACGAAGTCAGCGAAAGTGGTGCTTCGGAGCAGATGACTCAGCTTATACAGGAACGGCTGGCCGATCAATCCCTGATTTCCGATTTCGACTACGACCTGTTTAGCAGCATAACAGAGAAAATCCTTATTCAGTCAAATGCTTCCGTTCACCTTCAACTGCGAAACGGAAAAGTGATATAGCCTACCGGAAAGGAGCGTTTATATGGAGCCACAAGCCCCCATCAGGCAGAAAATCATCCGGGAGATTAAACCCTCCCCAGTGCTGCAGGCCCGAACCCGCAATCACAAGCTAAGGGTAGCGGCTTACTGCCGAGTCAGTACAGAGCAGGAAGAACAGCAGACCAGTATCGAAAACCAAATCACCTATTATGATGATTTGATTCGTTCAAATCCTGAGTGGGAATATGCTGGCGTTTTTTCAGACGATGGCATCAGCGGAACCAGAGATGAGAACCGCCCCGGTTTTATGGAAATGATAAAGCAGTGTAAAAAAGGGAAAATCGACATGATACTGGCAAAGTCGCTATCCAGATTTTCCCGAAATACCCTCCAATGCATTTCGTACATACGAATGCTCAAGGATCGGGGCATTATCATCCGGTTTGAAAAAGAAGGGCTGGACACCTCCCGTGTAACCAGCGAAATATTTTTCACATGGACCAGCGCCTTCGCCCAAGGCGAAAGCGAATCTCTGAGCAACAATGTCAAATGGGGCAAACGAAAAGGCTACAGTCAAGGAAAATTCGCCTTTCCCTATAAGAATATGCTGGGCTATAAAAAAGGAGAGGACGGAGAGCCGGAGATTGTGCCGGAAGAAGCAGAACATATCAAAATGATTTTTAACCTGTTCCTGCTGGGCCGCAGCCTGCGCCAGATCAAGGAAGCCTTGGAACGGCGAAACATACTGACGCCGCGGGGAAATACAGAATGGGGATTGTCCAGTATTGAACATATCCTGCGAAATGAAAAATATATGGGGGATGTTCTCCTGCAAAAGACCTACACGGTGGATTTCTTAACCAAGAAAAAGAAGAAAAACAACGGGGAGCTCACCCAATATTACATCACTGACAACCATCCGGCCATTATCCCTCGTGAGGATTTCCTAAATGTCCAGCTTGAACTGACCAGAAGGAACAGCAAAAGAAGGTTTCCCAAAAGAAAACCAAGAGTGCGCTGGGCAAATACTGCAGCAAGTATGCACTTTCCGAAAGGCTGGTTTGCGGGGAATGCGGTTCCATGTATCGCCGCACCACTTGGGTGAAAAAAGGCAAGAAGAAAGTAGTATGGCGCTGCATCAGCCGATTGGAATTCGGAACAAAATACTGCCAACATTCACCAACCATATCGGAAGAAGCCTTACATCAGGCAATCCTCCAATGTATTCAAAAAGTGGTCGGGGACAAAGAAGATATCCTGAAAAATCTGCGTGATGTTCAAGAAAACATTATCCTGTTTTCCGGGAATCAAATCACACCGCAATCACTGGAAAAGCAAATAGACAAGCTGCAGCAGGAAATGTCGGCCTTAGTTAAAATTATCGCACAGGGTGGCGATAGCGAATTCTATGCCGCCAAGTTACGGCAACTTTCTGAACAGAAAATGGGGCTTACCAGCCAACTGCAGGAAATCCAGAAAAAGAAGATGGCAGATCAGGCACAGGAATACCAGTACCAACAAGCCTTACTTTATATCAACAACGAGGAAAACCTGAATCTAACTGAATTTAACGATGACTTTATTCGAAGAATTATTGAACAGATAACAGTTCTCTCTGCCACCCAAATCAGAATACGGTTTGTTGGCGGATATGAGCAGGACGCAAACCTGCCATTGAAAAAATAGATTGCCTGCAAAAAAATAGCACCGACGTCCTCAATCCGGGGGCATCGGTGCTATTTTTTTGTGGGTAACTGTTTGGCCCATAACCCTCTTAACATACCATAACATCTCCTGAAATTTTTTTGTCGAAAAGACTGGACAGGACTTGGGACGTATGCTATAATAACTACACGGAAATTTTGTTGCAGTGTTTACCATGATCCCGGTTAAGCCAAGCGCAAAATTTTGGGCAAAAAAATTTATTTTTAAGTTTTTTGCCGTTTCTCAGTTGAATACAAGGGGGATCTAAAGTGTCCACCCCTTCCAGACTGAGTCCGGACGCGATTCGCGTTCGGACTCTTTTCTTTTTTTGGGTTAAGATGCCCGTGTTTACAACGCATCTAAAGTGTCCACCCTTCCAGATGGAATACTACCGGAATTTGGTGCATTTTATTTGTGAAATTACCAGATAACCGGCAGTATTTTTTATTTTAAATCTTTGAGTTTTGCAGGCTTGTCCGAGCTTTTTTCCTTACAGTAATCTTCCTCGCTTGTTATAAAAGCGCGGGAATCAGCGCTATCACTTTTCTGCCGCTCCTTTATGTGCATATGGACAGAAGCCAATGGCCGCTGTTTTATAATAGACAATATTTCAATAAGGAATTTTCAGGCGCAGACGTGCAACAGTAATTTTTCCAGCTGGCTACTCAGCCTCAATAATGGTACCGCTTTCGGTATTTAAAAACATGAAGCAGGCCAAGATGACTGCCATTAACTCTGCGGCTGGGGTAGCCAGCCAGATCCCAATAACATCGAAGAACGCGGGAAGGATCAGCATGGCAATCATGGTAAATACAAAAGTACGGGAAAAGGCAAGCACAGCTGAAATAATTCCGTTGGAAAGTGCAGTGAACATTCCGCTTGCGAAAATGTTGAATCCTACAAAAAGCAACGCTAGCGAACAAATACGGTTTCCCTGGACAGCCAGATCATAAACAGCGCTCCCGGGCCTGGCGAAAATAGATACCAAAGGTTCTGTAACAATCAGAGAGACGATTACTGTTGCCACAGCAATCGTACCGATAATTATCAGGCTGGTTCGGATTAACCGTTTTAACTTGCCATGGCTCCGCTCTCCATAGTAAAAGCTAATCATAGGAGCTACGCCATAGGTATAACCAGCATAAAGAGAACCGGCAAGCGCCAATACATAAGAAATAATCGTGATTGCGGCAACTCCGTTTTGTCCCACATATTTAAGCATTGCCCAGTTGAACATCAAGGTAATGATACCATTGACTAACGCGGCTGCCATTTCTGAACAGCCGTTTGTAACGGCGTTTCCAAGCACCTTGAAACGGCAGACAGGCTTCACAAAATGAAGCAGACTATTTTTTTTAGAGAATACAAAGAAACCTACAACCGCTGTAATGGAATACCCTAATCCAGTGGCAACCGCTGCGCCTCCGATTCCTAAATGAAAGACCGCGATAAACAGGTAGTCAAGCATAATGTTCGCAATCCCGCCGGCGACGGAACAGAGCAGAGACAAGGTCGCTTTGCCCGCGGCAATCATGTAGAGGGTAAAATTATTCATTAACAGAATTGGTACGGTAAACAGCAGGTAGCAGCTTAAATATTCCCGGCAGTAGTCGGAAACTTCTGCGGAAAGAGACATAGAGCTAAAAAAGTTTCCCATAAATAGATAGCCAATGCCACACATTACAAGGCCAGCAAAAATATTTACTATGATTAAAAAGTAAAGTCCTGCATTGCTTCATCGTTTTTCCCTTCTCCCATTTTTTTCATAATGGCTGCGCTGCCCCCCGTCGCAAGCATAGTTGAAATTGCTGTGACCAGCGCTATGATGGGATACACCAGATTGATCGAGGATAAAGCGTTGGTGCCGATTAGATTTGATACAAACAGTCCGTCAACCATCGTATAAAAAGACATAAAAACGCTCATAGCAATTGTTGGAACTGCAAATCTAAGGATGCTTTTTAAGGTGACGGGTCTGCTGTACGCAGCTTCATTGTTCATAAGGAATCCCCCTTTTTTCTTGCGGATATCATCAATATAGATTATAATAAACCGTACAGTAACAGGACGGTCAAGGGGGTTAAGAAATGTCTGAAGGAAAAAACACCTTGTTTACCATCGGCCAGTTTGCGGCTTTGCATGGAATCAATAAAAAGACGCTGATGTGGTATGATGAAATAGGACTGTTTCAACCAGCGGTGATTAGTGAAGAAAATGGGTATCGGTATTATAACTATTATCAAAGCTCAGTGTTGGAAACCATTCTAATGCTTCGGGATATGAAGGTGCCTCTTGCTGATATTAAGTCATTTATAAAAAACCGGTCTGCGGAGAGTATGGAGATATTACTGAAAGAAAGGATAAAGGAATTAAACACGGCAATCGCCAGCATGAAAGCGGTACGGGCCAAGCTGTACAGCCGGCACGACGACATGGCCGCGCTGCTGGAACTGGATTTGTCCGAGATTTCCATCATAGAGAAAGAGCCGAAATATCTTGCCATAGTGCAGATCGCGGCGAATACCCCTTTGGAAACGCAGATTGAAATGGTTGTTTCAGAAATTAAAAAGCATCAGCTTCCACGTATGTATCAGGCTTCCTATGGCTCTATGCTTCCGGTGGAAAACCTGTACGCCCGCCATTTTGATGATTATGCGGGTTTATTTATAGAAGTTCCTGACATTACAAATAAAAAAGGGCTGCATAAGCAGCCGGGAGGAACTTATTTGCGCGGGTTCAGCGCCGGAAGCTGGGAGAAACTACCCTCGCGTTATGAAGAGATTCTTCAATACGCCAGGCGGAATCATTTGCGCCTTTATGGACACGCTTATGAAATTGGGATCAACGAAATGGTGATAGATAAAATCGACGATTATATCACGAAAATAGAAATTCCTGTCGCCTCCGAGGGCGTATGAAAGGAATCCCGCATGCTGGGCTCAGAATTGGGTTAAAAACAAAAATCAGTAAGTTAGGTTAATCGGCTTTCAGAGACTGCTGGTATTCTCCGGGAGTTACCCCGAACAGCTGCTTGAAAACGTAAGAAAAGTGTTTTACGCTGACATAGCCTACCTGGTTGACGATCTCATAGATCCGTAGGCCAGGGTTTTCCTTCATAATCCGTTTGGCATGCTCCATGCGGACGCGCGTGACATATTTACTGTAAGATTCCCCAGCTCCTTATGAAACAGCGAGCTCAAGTAATTTGGGGAGACGTCGATCTTTTCCGCTACTAAGGCCAGGCTGATAGGCTGGGCGTAGTTAGTGTGGATATAATGCTCTGCCTGGGAGACGATACCGTTTTCAGATTTGTTCCGATCCGCTTTTTCTTCCTCAGAAGGCAGTAAAAACGAAGCGGCGGAGGTGTAAAACGCCTGTATCGTATCCTGATCGGAGGATTTGCAGGCACAGAGAGCGGAGGCCGCGCGGTTGAGACGATCCGGCGGCAAGGCCTGGGCAGATTTGGCCAGCCCCTTGATCCAGTAAAGGCCAAACCGCAGCGCCTCTGTTTCCGTTTTTCCCGGCAGCAGCTGAATGATAGACTGCAGCGCCAGCTGCCGTGCCAATGAGTTTTTATCCAGCAGGGCGGAATGCAGCGAGGAAACATAATGGTTAAGCCTGGTTATCTTGTTCTGGATTTCAGAGGAGATCTCCTTTGTGGTATAATAAGCGCCGGCAGTGAAAAACAAACGGCCGCACAATGCGGTATAGGCCTGGCGGTAAGCGGCTTCCGCTTCCATAACGTCGAAAAGAAGGCCGCTGACCCCGGCGGAAATGGAAAGGCCGGCGTGCTCAAGCATTAATTGGGAAACCTGCTGATAGATATGAAGCGCCTGATCTTCGACCGCTTCCGTGTCGTCATCGGAAAGCAGAAGCAAGGTGTTTTCCTCCTGGTCCAGCGTGACCCAGCTTCCCAGCGCGGCTTGCTCGGTGTATTCCAGGGTTAAACGGTACAGCATATACCGAAAGACAGGAATATCGCTTGCCTGAATACCGTTTCCCAGTAAAACATCTTCATCCAGACTCAGCAGAAGCATGACTCCGGCACCCTCGATGAGACTGATTTTCATGCGGTGAATCAAAGGGTAAAGGGATTTGACCTCTACGTTTGAGTTTTCGATCATCGCCCGGATGAACCGGGCGGCAATCTGCTTTTTTCCGTCCTCCGACATCTCCAGCAGGCTGTGGTATGCCAATTCCTCCGCCCGCTCTGTTTGTAAGGAGGACTTTATTTTTTGCAGCACGGCTTTCAGTTCAGTAAGAGAAATCGGCTTTAATAAATAATCCGCCACACTGCACTGAATGGCCTGCTGTGCGAATTTAAATTCGTCATGGCCGGATAAAATGACAATTTTCTGTTCTGGATTCCGGCGGTGAAGCCGCTCGCAGAGCTCCAGCCCGGACATCTCGGGCATTTTAATATCGGTTAGAACCAAATCCGCTGAATGGCTTTCAAACCACTCCAGAGCCTGGATGCCGTCAAGGCACGCGCCGGCGATTTCCCAGTCCGGGTCCTGCTTGGGAATTGCCATTTTCAGATAATCCAGGGTGAGGCTTTCATCGTCAACCAGTAATACTCGGTACATCCTGCTCACACTCCTTTTCCAGTAAGGGCAGCTCTACCCGGCATGTCGTTCCCGCGTCGGGCTGGCTGGAGATACGGATTCCGTAGCAGCTTCCATAATGAATCTGGATGCGCTTGTTTACGTTTTCCAAGCCGATGTGGCCGTCCGCGCCGGGAGAAACGCTTTGGTTCTCGTTTTCCGCCGTGCGGCCCAGCTTTTCCCGCAGCGCCTTCAGCTGCTCCTCCGTCATGCCCTTTCCGTCGTCGCTCACGACAAAGTAACAGCGGCCTTCCTTCAAAAAGCCCTCTACGGTAATTTTCGTCCGCCGCCGCTGGGTTTCACAGCCATGAATGACCGCGTTTTCCACCAGGGGCTGTAAAATAAACGCCAGGATATATTGTTTTTTCAGACTGTCATCCAGCTTGAGCTCATAGGACAGCCTCTGTTCAAACCGGCTGCTTTGGATTCCCAGATAGGCGTCCAGTATGGCGAATTCATCCTCCACCAGCACCTCCCGGTCCCACTTGGCCATGCCCCGCAGCAGCCGGTGCAGCTTTTCGATGTTGTCCACCGCCTGCTCCAGCCGGCCCACCTGGATCTGCATGCTGATCATATTCAGGGTGTTATACAGAAAGTGGGGTTTAATCTGGCTTTGCAGAGCATGCAGCTGAGCCTCGGTGTGGAGCATTTCCGCCTCGTATACCTTTTTCGCCAGTTCGGTGTTTTTTCAATGTTGTCGTTGATGGTTTTGACCATCGCGTTAAAGGAATCCCCGAGATAACCAATTTCATCGTTGCGCTTGGAGGAGAAGGAGACCTGAAAATTGCCCTTGCGCACCTCCTTCATCAGCTGAACGATGCCCATCAGGGGCTTTAAAAAGCTATGGGTGAAAATCAAAAGCACCAAAATCGCGGATAAAGAGCTTAGGGTGGCGAGCAGGAAGGTAAAATCCCTGGTTTTCTGGGCGTTTTTTGTCAGCTCATCCAGGGAGTTGACCGCCACGATGGTCCAGTCCGCGCTTTTGACCTGGACAGTGTTCACCATATATTCCGCGGAGCCTATTTTTTCAATCCAGGAGCCGGAGGAGGCCAGCGCCACGCTGGATAAAAGCTCCACCTGTTCCTGGGAAGCGCTGTTGTATATTAGATTTTTGTCGTTGTCTATAATAAAAACGCCGCCCTGCTCCCCCATGTTGACTTTTCGGGCGATATCGGCGATCCCACTATAGCTGGCGTCTACCTTGATGACCCCGATCACCTGGTCGATGTTTTGCACGCTTTTCAGCTGCTTGACGATAGAAAAAACCGTATCCTTAGGATAAGATACCAGCTGCTCAGTGTGAGGCGGCACAAAAATCGGACACTGGGTGGACCTGACCTCCTGATACCAGTCAAGGGCCTGATAATCCGCGCTGTGGTTTACGCTTTTCGGCATACGGCCGCTGAAGTAGATGTCGTCTGTAATGACAAAAACATTTAAGATGTCCTTGCGGGGCATGATCATGATTTTATCCAAGTAGCTTTCGATGACCCGCCTTCTCTGCAAACGGTCGATATCGCTGCCGCCGGTGGCCTCCAGCGCCGCTACCACGGAATCGTCGTAATAGAGATAAACCGTCAGCCGGAACAGTTCATCCAAATAGGTGCTTAAATTGATGGAAAGCTGCTCCAGGGTTTGGTCGATCTGTTCAGAGGACTGCTCCTGAAAATCCCTGGTATAGCGGGAATAGGAGAGGGTGGAGGAAATGAATACGGAGAGAAGTATCAGAAGAGCCACCACCGATGTCAGCGAGAAACGGATGCTGTGGAATTTTTTCAGTTTTTCTATTTTTGTTTCACTGAGAAGCCCTCCAGTTCCCCGGCGGCGTCTTGCCGCCGAGGGAAGCGGTTTTCTGGAATCATTATAACATAGTTTTTTAAGCGCAAAAAGCAAATGATAAAAATACGAACCTCAATCGTAAGTTTTGAGGATTTTCAAATTTCCCGGTTTGTTTTACACTGAAACCGTAGGTAAGAGATATGTCCGACAAAGTAAAGGAGGAAGATTATGAATCATCTTGGAAAACGCATCTGCGCCGCGCTGCTGGCCGGCGCAATGACTATGGCCTTGGCCGCCTGCGGCCAGAGCGAAACCGGAACCACAGGCGAAAGCGCCGCGGGCTCCTCAGGAGAAAGCTCGGAGGCCGCAGGAGAGCCGGTTACCGTAAGATTTTTCAACGGCAACGTGGAAATGGTGGATTGGTACAACGACGCGGTGGAGCGCTTCAACGCGGAAAGCGAAAGCGTGAAGGTGGAGCATGAGTTCCAGAAGGAAGGAACCTCCGCCCTGCAGACAAAGTTTGCCGCCGGGGATATTCCGGATATCACCACAATGGGCACCCAGCAGATGATCGACGCCGGAAAATTTGTGGATCTCACCGATTCTGAGTGGTGGGATAGAATCGACCCGGCGGTCAAGGAGATCTCCGTGGACAATAAAAGCGGAAAGAACTATTATCTGCCGACCAACACTATGATGACAGGGACCATTTACAATCAGAAGATTTTTGACGAGCTGAATCTGAAGCCCGCAAAAACCTTAGATGAATTCACAGAGAATTTAAGAGCGATTAAAAATGCTTATCCTGACAAAACGCCCCTGTTCTTCTCCGGCAAAGAAGCGTGGACCATGGGAATGCTCTTCGGCTATATTCCCGGCGCGGCGGAGCGCCAGCGCCTGGGCGAGCTGGAATACAACCGTGCCGCTCTGGATGGCGATATGGATAAGCTGAAATTTGGAGAGGCCGGCGGCCCTCTGGAGAAATATGTGGCCTGGCTGGGCCAGCTTCAGCAGGAGGAGCTGATCAACAGCAACGTGCTGACGGCGACCTATGACGACGCCATGAACGCCATCGCCAACGGCGACGCGGTGATTCTGTTCCAGGGCATGTTCACCATCGGCACCATTCTGGAAATCAATCCTGACGCGGAGGCCGAGCTGCGCGCCAGCTCATTCCCGGCGGTGGAAGCCGACGTGAAGCCCGCGATCAACCAGACTGCCGACAGCACCTACTATCTTACAGCGGATTCCGCCAACCAGGAGGCGTCCAAGGAATTTTTAGACTGGCTGTTCACCAAGGAAAACCAGGTATCCTATACTGAGACGAGAAACGCGCCCTCCGCTTTCACGGATGTGACTGTGGATATCGGGCCGATCTACACCAGCGCCCAGGAGTCCGCTGAGGAATCCGCAATTATCGGCGCCACGGTGGGAGCCGGCATGGGCTTTGGCGGAGACGCCAGCGGCATCATGCTGCAGGAGTTCTTCGCGGGCCAGTATACCCCGTCTGAGTTTGCGGCAGCCTATGAAAACGCGTGGAAGGCCGCGTTTGACGCGCAGTAATCTTCAATAGGCTGGCCTGAATCGCGGAATGGATCGTCCATTCCGCGATTTTTTCACAATGTGCTTTGTTCGTTAGGAGTGGTGGTATGAAAGCACTGGGTTCAAAAATATCCAACAATCTTCACCGGTTAATGTTTTTGCCCGCGACAATCCTGTTTTTAGTCTTTTTCATCGTCCCTCTCTGTCAAGGGATCGGCGTCAGCCTGACAGATTGGAACGGATTTTCCGAGGAGCGGAATTTTATTGGCCTGGATAACTTTATCCGCTTTTTTTCCGATAAACGGGCGATGAACGCCATCGGCGTCACCCTGCTGTTCGGCCTGGTCAGCCCGCTTCTGCTGAATGTTTTCGGCTTGCTTTTGGCGCTTCTGTTTGATTCTAAAATCAAGGGCAAGGTCTTTGCCCGCACCGCGGTATATATGCCATCCATCATCAGCCCCTTGATTATGGGATATTTGTGGACTCTGATCCTGTCCCCTCCACAGGCGTTTTGGATAAATCCCTGGAGCAGCTGGGGGTAAACGGCTCCTTCGACTGGATGGGAGACCCTAAAAAGGCCATCTGGCTGATCATTATCGTCAATGTGTGGCAGTTTGTGGGAGGACCGATGATGATTTATTTAGCCGGGCTGCAGTCCGTCCCCATGGATTTGTACGAATCCGCGAAAATTGACGGAGCCAATACCTGGCAGTCCTTTAAAAATGTCACGTGGCCGCTGCTCTATCCCTCGGCCAGAATTAATATTTTCACAAACATTATCGGCTCTATGGCGGTGTTTGACATTATTATGGCGATTACGGGCGGCGGCCCCGGCTATGCTACGGAATCGCTGAGCATTTATATCTACCGCCAGTCCTTCAACGGCTTTGCCGGCTACGCCACAGCCGTCGCTATTATCATGTTTATTCTGATCGTCATTCCTATCGCGGTTTCCTTGCGGTGGATGAGATCCAAAGAAATAGAAATGTAGGGAGGAGAATAGGATGAAAGCTTTCAGAAAATCCGGCGCCTACGCGGGGCTGGTTCTTATCATCGCGGTTTTTCTGCTCCCCTTTTATATCATGTTTTATCTTTCCCTCAGCGGCCCGGCGGACAGCATCGCCCAGGAATGGTTTCCCCGGGCAATGCTGTTCCAAAACTTCGCCGACGCCTGGAGCAAGGCCGATATGGGACGGGCGCTGATGAATTCGCTGATGATCTCTATCGGCGCGATAGCGGTTTTGATCTTCTGCGCGGCCTGCGGCGGCTACGCGGCGGCCAGGGTGAGGAGCAGGTGGAACCGGGCGGTGTTTCATGTGATGGTTCTGAGCATGATGGTGCCGGGCATCATCAATACGGTGCCCTTATACATTATTATGCGGAAAATTAACGGCATCAATTCTCACTGGGCGATGATGCTCCTTCTTGCGTGCCAGTGCCTTCCGTTCTCTGTTTTCCTCTATGAGGGCTTTATCCGTTCGATGAACCAATCGGTAGAGGAGGCGGCCGTGATCGACGGCTGCACCAAATTTTCCGCGTTCTGGCGGGTGACCTTTCCCTTGCTGAAGCCGATCACCGCCACCGTGGTGATCATGCAGGGCGTGGGCATTTGGAACAACTACGCCCAGGCGGTGTTCTTTTGCAGAATCAAAATTACCATACGCTCCCTTTGGCGATTTCCACGTTTTTTCAAACCTACGGCGCGGATTATAACCTGCTTGCAGCCGGCGCGATCATCGGTCTGGCGCCGGTGGTGCTGGTGTTTATTCTATTCCAGAAGCAGTTCGTCAAGGGACTGAGCTCCGGAGCGGTAAAGGGGTGACGAAAGCTTGAAGAGAAAGCCTTATTTTCAGGATCCTTACCGTCCTCTGTTCCACTATACCGCTCAGTCCCATGTAATTAATGACCCAAACGGGCTTCTGTATTATGACGGCGAGTACCATTTGATGCACCAGTACAATATCCATAATCACATCCATTGGGGACACGCGGTGAGCCGGGATCTTATCCACTGGGAGCATCTTCCCCGGCCCTGGAGCCGGATACCATCGGTCAAATCTGGTCGGGAAGCGCGGTGATAGACTGGAACAACACCAGCGGCCTGCAAACGGGAAAGGAGCCTGTGTTTGTTGCTCTGTTTACATACAACGAGCATGTGGACAGCCAGCAGAGCCAGGGCCTGGCTTACAGCAACGACCGTGGGAGAACCTGGCGGAAATACTGGGGAAATCCGGTGCTGACCTCCGGCGGGAAAAAGGACTTCAGAGACCCTAAGGTTTTTTGGCTTGAAAGCGGAGCCTGCTGGGTTATGGTTCTGGCGTGCTTCGACCATGTGGAATTTTACCAGTCGGAAAATCTGCTGACCTGGCGCTATTCCGGGGAATTCGGCGGAGGCGAGGGCTCGCCTGCAGGCGTTTGGGAATGTCCCGATCTGTTCTGCCTGCCGGTCGCGGAGAAACCGGACGAGAGCCGCTGGGTGCTGGCGGTCAGCGTCAACGACGGGGGCAATGGGCGGCACCGGGATGCAGTACTTTATCGGCCGGTTCGACGGCTCGCGGTTTGAAAATGAAAACTCTCCCGAAACGGCGCTGTGGCTGGATTACGGGCAGGATTTTTATGCGGGCGTTACCTGGAACGGCATCCCTGGGGCGGATGGCCGCCGGCTGATGATCGCCTGGGCGGACAACTGGAGATACCGGGATGCTCTGCCGACCCAATTATTCAAAGGACAGTTTTCTACGGTCCGGGAGCTTTCTCTGCGGCAGACTCCGGAGGAGTCAGGCTGTGCCAGCGGCCGGTAAGAGAGCTGTCCGCCCTGGAGGATCAGCAGGGGAAAAAATGGAGCCTTGCCGCCTATCCGCCGGCCAGTGCAGGAAAACGGCGCTGTACGCGGGCGCTCTTTCCTTCCGGTGCAGGCTGAGGCCGGAGGACAGGAAGGGCCGGGCGGAGCTTCGCTTTGTTTACAGCGGAGGGGAGTGGCTTTCCATCGGGTATGACTTTGCCGGGGAGCGCTTGTATGTGGATCGCACCCATGCCGGTATCAACGGCTTTCCCGGGGTTACCGGAATCCATACCGCGCCGATGAAGCTGGAAAAAGGCGAGCTGGAGCTGCAGGTGCTGGCGGATACCTCTCAAATTGAGGTGTTTGGCGGCCGTGGCGCGGCGGTGCTTACCGATCTGGTGTTCCCGTCCAGTCCTGACTGCCGGGTAGAGCTGCACAGTGAGGATGCCGATTTTCTCCTTCTGAAGGGAGAGGCTGCTTCCCTCCGGACAGCCTGGCCGGAGAAGCGGGCCTGCCTGCCTCAGTTCACCCAGCTTCTGGATGGAAGCTGGGCGGATGTCCTGGAAGGACTGGAGGGCGACTGCGTAGGTCTCGGCGGCATTTTTACCGAGGAAATCGTAGAGGATTTTTCCTTTTCCGTGAATGTAACGCTCAAGGCATATCGCGAGCGGCAGTGTGCCGGCGTGTGGTTCGGCGGCGACGGACAAGGCGGGGGATTCCGGGTTATGCTGGACTGGAATCAAAAACAAATTTCTGTTTATCAGCGGGAGCATCGTTTGAAAGCCCAGCGGTTTTCTCTCAATCTGAACCGGAAATACCGGCTTTCGCTGGCTGTGCGGGAGAAGCGGCTGACAGTTTTTTGGATGAGGTAGAGCTTTTCGTCATATCTCTGGAAGACTACCGGGGCGGCCTTTTAGGCTTATGCGTTGAAAACACAGCGGCGGTCTTTCAGGAGGCCTCTTTTTGAAAGGCCAAAACAAGGAAAAGAGACCGGCCGGCGTCCATAAAGCAAGATTACCTGAAGGGAGAAGGATTATGAGCACTAATTGGTGGAAGAAAGCCGTTGTTTATCAGATTTATCCCCGCAGCTTCTGCGATTCCAACGGTGACGGCATCGGCGACCTAAACGGGATTACGGGAAGGCTGGATTACCTCAAAACATTGGGCGTGGATGTGCTGTGGCTTTCTCCGGTCTATCAGTCTCCGAACGCGGACAACGGATACGATATCAGCGATTACCGGGCCATCATGAAGGATTTCGGAACCATGGAGGACTTTGAAAGGCTTTTGTGTGAAGCCCATAAGCGGGGCTTGCGGATTGTGATGGACCTGGTGGTTAACCACACCTCAGACGAGCATGCTTGGTTTCGGGAAAGCAGAAAATCAGAGAATAATCCCTACCGGGACTATTATATCTGGAAAAAAGGAAAGGAAAGCAAGCCCCCCAATAACTGGGGAAGCTGGTTCTACGGCTCCGCCTGGGAGTTTGACCAGCAGACGGACAGCCATTATCTGCATATTTTTTCAAAAAAGCAGCCGGATTTGAATTGGGAAAACCCGAAGGTGCGTAGGGAGATTTACGACATGATGACCTGGTGGCTGGAAAAAGGAGTGGATGGCTTTCGCATGGATGTCATCAGCCTGATTTCGAAGAATCAGAGATTTCCAGACGGTCAGGTGACGGGAGCCTACGGGGAATATGGAGACCTGACGCCTTACTGCGAGAACGGCCCCGTGTACATGAATATCTTCAGGAAATGAACCGTGAGGTTTTGTCCCGGTACGATATCATGACGGTTGGAGAAACGCCCAACGCCACAGTGGAGGAGGCGGCACGGTACACCAACGCGGCGGGTACGGAATTGAATATGGTGTTTCAGTTTGAGCACGTAGCCATCGATCATGGACCCTATGGCAAATATACGGAGAACCGGTTCCGGCTTTCCGATTTGATCCGGGTTATGAGCAAATGGCAGGAGGGGCTTTCCGGCGTCGGCTGGAACAGCCTGTACTGGGAAAACCACGACCAGCCTCGCTCGGTTTCCCGGTTCGGAAACGCTTCAACCCCGTTTCTATGGGAGAAATCAGCGAAAATGCTGGCGACCTGTCTGCATATGCTGCAAGGAACACCTTATATTTACCAAGGGCAGGAGCTTGGAATGACGAATCCTAATTTTTCCAGCCTGGAGGATTATCCGGATATCGACGCCAGACAGGCGTATGAGCTTTTAGTGAAGGCGCAAAGGAAAATGTCGGAGGAGGAGTTCCTCCGCTGCGTGCAAAATTTGGGACGGGATAACGGGAGAACTCCCATGCAGTGGAGCGGTCAGAAGAACGGCGGCTTTACCGCCGGTGAGCCGTGGATTAAGGTAAACCCAAATTATCAGAGGATCAACGCTCAGAATCAGGTCGGCCGGCCTGATTCGGTTTTCAGCTATTATCAAAGGCTGATCCGCCTGCGGAAGACTTATGAGATTATCACCGAGGGAACCTATGAATTGCTCGACTCAGGCAGTAATACCGTTTGGGCCTATCAGAGAGTCTGGAATCGGGAGAGGCTGCTGGTGCTGGCAAACTTTTCAGATCAGGAGGCTTGCTGTCCATTGGCAAAAAATCCGGAGGTTACGCGTCAGATTTTGATTTCCAATTATGATGATGTAAAATCGGAAACGCTTCGCCCCTATGAGGCTGTGGCCTTTTATGAAAGAGAAAGAGCGGATGAAAATATTTAAGCCCTTAGGGTATCATTTTTTCTCGCGGTTCTGCATCCTGCGAGCGGATAGAACGCCGATTCAATTGTTTTGTTAACCCATCTCACAGGTTACCAGCTTCCCGCCTTTCGTGGGGTGAAGGAAGAAAAATTTTTGCAGGGCTGACACTGTTCCTGGCGTTGATTGTACGAATAAGGAAAAGGATCTATCCGTTTGAATTCGGATAGGTTCTTTTTTTCTATCCGAAAGGGAATACAAAAAAGCAATTTAAAAGTGTTGCTACAAAATAAAAGCCAAGCCGCATGGCTGGGCTCTGGAATAAAGCTTAAAGAAGCAGAATGGATTTGAAGCACCCCATAAAAAGAGAAGAGCCGAAAAAATGATTAAGAAATTCTGGCTGGAGCAGGCCGCCGCTTTACTCAAAGAATTTAGGGCTTTTCAACTGTGAATTTTCGAGTATACAGATGTTCAATGCGCGGGAATGACGCTAAAGTTGATAAAAAAGCTTAGAATTATTCCCAAATCTTAGAAATGTGAGAGTTTACAAATTGTTGAAAATCAGATAAAATCAAATTGGATTTAAAAAACATTTGTTATTTTATGCTAAAAATTCTAATATTTATACATTTTCGGATCACCCATTTTATGCTGGTTATCGCCATGTTTGCGAGATAGCCGGCATTTTTTCGCTTACCTTTTTTGCTTTATCGCATGGAATGTCTCATAAACCATGAGATAATAAAGTCTAATGTTATCAAAAGATTGAGAATTGTAACAAACAGCCTGCAATTTCGGCTCATATCCGCCTTCTGCCTGATATCGATTCTGCCGCTGGTTTTTATCAATTTGATGTCCTACTACAATACCACGGGAATCGTGCAGGAAAATACTGACGAATTAGCTGAGGTCAACCTGGTTCAAACGGATAAAAGCGTAAGGTCAACCTTGGCGGCTTATGAAGATTTGCTGTTTCAGCTTTATACTGGGGACGATATCGTTAATGATGTAGACGAGTTAAACGCGGGAGGAAATGAGGCTCTTGCTGTGAACCAGCTTCGCAGAACCCTTCGGGGAATTGCGAATATCAAGGATTCGATACAATGTATTACCATCATTACCGAGTCGGGTGACATAATTTTTTATGATAAGCCTACTGCCTCGTCTATCAAAAATTCATGGCTGGACACTATGAATTTAACGCCGGAAGAGCTGTACGATAAAATCTCCAACGAGAATAGTACTCAATACATAACGACCCGATACGCCTCAAGCTTTTCCGCAAAGCCGTATTACCTTTTTCATTTGGCCCATAGGATTGTGGATTACAACAGCATTCACCGGCAGCTCGGTGTTATCATCATCAGCATCGATGAAAGGCTTTTACACGAGGTATGTAATCAAAATTCGGTGGACGGAGACGATACGCTGCCAGGAAACGTTAATTTTATTGTCGATGATGAAGGCAGGCTGGTGACTTTTCCAGTACAGCGGAGCATCGAAAATACAGTTCTGCCCATCCCGGAGAGTGAAAACGGCTGGCGGGAATCCTACGGGGAGCTCATAGAGGGAAGCGGATTGATGGACGGAGATAATTTTGCGATCCACAGCCTGCGGGATGATCTTCTTGGCTGGAGCTTTGTTAATGTATCGGACCAAAGCGTTGTATTTCGGCAGATAGAAGCGCAGAGAAATCTCATGCTCTTGGCCGTCTTTTTATCAGTGGCTTTTCTGATCGCGGTAATCATTCTAGTGACCCGTCATATGACGGGGTCGATAAAAAATATCGTCGCGGCCATGAAAAAAGCGGGAGCCGGGGATTTGGCCGTGAGGGTGCGGAGAGACAGAAAGATGCCGTCTGAAATGGAGACGATAACGGACCAGTTCAACAGAATGATGGGACAAATGAATAAACTGGTGGAAGAAGTGAAGATGGTATCCGCGAGGCAAAAAGACGCAGAAATCACAGCGCTGGAGGCGCAGATCAATCCCCACTTTTTGTATAACACACTGGATACCATCAACTGGATGGCGATTAACGCGGATCAGTATGAGATCAGCAGCGCCATTGGGGCGCTGGCGCGCATATTAAGGTACGGCATTGATAAGAGCAACAGCATTGTAACGCTGCGGGAAGAAATGGAATGGCTGCAGCAGTACATTTTCCTTCAGCAGACCAGATTAAAAAATACATTTTCTTATGAGCTGGATGTACCAAAGGAATTGCTCGACTGCAAAATTCATAAGCTGCTGTTCCAGCCATTTGTCGAAAACGCTATCCTTCACGGCTTTGAGGGTGTGCGCAGGCATCACATCCTTGTGGTTAAGGTTCAGAAAAGACAAAATGGATTTTTGCAGATCATTGTCAAGGACAACGGTAAGGGCATTCAGGAGAACAAGATTCAGGAGATTAAAAGCAGGCTGCTGGATAGCGGCGAGAAGGATCACATTGGAATGAATAATGCCATAGAACGGCTGCGAATGTATTATGGTGAGGAGGCAAGATTTGATATAAAAAGCCAGGTGGGCGAGGGTACCGTTGTGATCATAGAAATTCCCGGAAAGTAGAAAGGGAGGAGAGTATGAGAATTGTAGTTGTAGAGGACGAAATGTGCATTCGAGAGGGTCTGGTAAAACTATTGGAAAGAATTGACAGATCATACATAGTTGTGGGGCAGGCCGACAATGGGAAATCTGGTCTGGAGCTCATTAAAGAAAGCAAACCGGATTTAGTCATTACAGACGTGCAAATGCCTATCATGGACGGCCTAGAGATGCTGCGCTGCCTGCAGGAAAAGCAGCCCTTGCCGAAGGTTATCATTCTCAGCGCGTATTCTGAGTTTTCTTACGCCCAGCAGGCGATTAAGCTGGGAGTCAGCGAATATCTCATTAAGCCGATTATCATCAATGAATTGACGCAATCTCTGCGCTCCATTGAACAGCAGTTGGCGGAAGAATCCAACAAAAAGGGGAGGCGCCGGAGCTGCGTTCCTTGGAAGAGGTGTTTAGCGGAATTCAATCCGGACGACTGCCGTTTACTGAGAAAATTAGAAATTATGTGTATCAAAAATTTTCAGTGGACCTCAATGGAAATTTTGTTTTGATTTTAGCGTATTTGGGCGGTCATTATGAGGAGGAGAGGAAACGAATGGTTCCCTCTTTGCTGTCGCTGCTGAGAAAATCAACCAGCGAGGAATGCCAAATGCTGGACTATCCGGCCTTCCGAAGCTGTTTGTTTGTGTTTCCCTGTGTGGAAGAGGAACCGGTTTTAATAAAAAGATTCCAGAAAACTGTTCTCGGCCGTTTGACTATGGATCAGCCAATTGGTTTTGGTTGGATTCAATTTTCTGGAATAGGAAAGCTGGCCGAAAGCTTAGGAATCATTCGTGGTTATATGGACTGGTGCGTCTCTTTGGGTAACGACGTTATCATCCATTATCCACGTATTAAACGGCTGCAGACAAGCCCGTTGAGCTATCCTGTGGATATTGAGAACCAGATGAAAGCAGCCCTTTGCATGTCAAGCCCTCAAAAGCTGCGGGAGGCTTTTCGGGATTTTCAGAGCTATTTTAGAAAGGGCTTGCTCTATGATCCGAAAAAATTAAAGAATCCTATTTGCGCTTTATCTGGTCTGTTATCAATGTCGCGAAAGAACTGGATTTATCCCGGTATTTTGCCATAGACCAGCAAGCCCTTTTAGAAAGCGTCATGGAAGCGGTCACCAATGAAGAGCTGGAAAAAAATATGGAGGGAATAGCAGGACTGATGCCGGAGGAGAAAAATGACGAGGATAAGGACGATAATATGCGCTTGGTCATTCGTAGGACGAAAAGCTTGATTCATGAATTTTACGCAAGAGGGATTACCCTGGATGAAATTGCGGAAAAATTAAATGTTACCCCAGAGTATCTGGGAAGCCAATTCCATAAAGAGGTTGGAGTTACCTTCAGTACCTATATGAAGGAATATCGAATTCAAAAGGCAAAGAAGCTGTTGATAGGAACCAATTTAAAGCTTTATGAAGTAGCGGAACAGGTCGGCTACGCTACGCCAAAGTACTTTAGTAAAATATTTAAAGAGGTTACGGGGCAGTTTCCGGCTGAATACCGTAAGTTGAATAAATAGAGGAGGACCGGTGTTTTTGTTTATCAAAAAAGAAATATGTAAAAGCTTAGTTTTGTGCTCCTTTCTTAGAATAATGGAGTTTTCAGAGGCAGGGTATCACTTTATAATAAAAACAGCAAGGAAAGAAAGAAGCTTTTGTGAAAAAAGCAAAGGCTTCGAATTTTTAAGGAGGAAAACATATGAAAGCAAAAAAAGCGTTAGGCGTTCTGCTGGCGGGTTTACTGGCGGCAGGCGCGCTGGCGGGGTGCAGCAACGGCACCTCCAACAGCTCGGCTCCTGAAAGCGGCTCTGACAGCCAGGGCTCTTCCACAGCGGAATCCCAGGCCCCGGCGGAGGCTTCAGAGGTAGACATTTGGTACTATTGGGAGACCGAAAAGCACCAGGAAACCCTGGACAGGGTCATTGGAGAATACAACGACTCCCAGGATGCGGTGTCGGTATCAGCAAAATATATCCCCTTTGCCGACTTTAAAAAGCAGCTGTCCATCGGAGCCAGCGCGGCGGAGCTTCCCGACCTGGTAATCATCGACAGCCCGGACCACGCCTCTTACGCGGCCATGGGAATCTTCGCGGATATCAGCGACAAGGTCAGCGATTGGGATGGGATCGACCAGTATTATGAGGGCCCGCTGAACTCCTGCAAGCTGGACGACAAGCTTTACGGCCTTCCCTTTGGCAGCAACTGCCTGGCCCTGTTCTACAACGAGGATATGCTGGCCGACGCGGGCTGTGAAGCTCCCACCACCTGGGATGAGCTGAAGGATGTGGCCCAAAAGACAACCCAGGGCAATGTGACCGGCTTCGCCATGTGCTGCCTGCAGAACGAGGAAGGCACCTTTAACTTCACCCCCTGGCTGTGGAGCACCGGAGCGACCTCTTACGATATCAACAATGATAACGGCATTAAAGCCTTGACCCTGGTAAAGGATCTGGTAGACGCCGGCTCCATGAGCAAGGAAGTCATCAACTGGACTCAGGGAGACGTAATGAACCAGTTCATCTCCGGCAATATCGCCATGATGGTGAATGGTCCCTGGCAGGTTCCCACGATGAGGGAGCAGGCTCCCGACCTGAACTGGGATGTCACCCTGCTGCCGAAGGACGCGGAATACGCTTCCTGCCTGGGCGGAGAGAACTTTGGCGTAATCGACGGGGATAACGTAGACGCGGCTCTGGATTTCCTGCAGTTTGCCACCTCAAAGGACGAGGTTGCCAGCTACATCGATGATTTCGGTTATATCGCTGCCCGGAAGGACGTAGCCGAGGGCCAGTTTACGGATGATGAGACGATGCAGAAATTCACTGAAGAAATGCAGTACGCCCAGCCCAGAGGGCCTCACGCCCAATGGCCGGAAATCTCCGACGCCCTTTCCCTGGCGGTGAACGAGTCCATCACCGGAACCAGCACTCCTGCTGACGCCGCGGCTAAGGCGCAGAGCACCATCGACGGTATTTTGGCGGAGTAATCTGATAGGATTACTGCCCAAAGATAAAAATTCGAGAGAAGCCGAGCATCCGGGGAGGCCCCCCACCTCCCCGGATGCCCGCCTTTAATCAATAAACTGACGCCTCTAAATCTATACGTTTATAGAACAGAACCATGCAATGAAATAGTGCAACATATTGTAGTAACATACAACATGTTGCACTAAATACAGCTATCTATAAACGTATGAGATTGAGGCTCAAATGAGAGGAGAGAAAAAATGGGAAAAGGTAAGATTTTGAAAAAGCTGGCGTCAGGAATTATGGCGTTTGCGGTTACTTTGACTACCCTATCCGCATTGCCTCAGCTTGAAGCGTCAGCGGCGCCCGCGACTCCTAGAATGATCGTGGATATGAATAACCGTCAGGGGAGATCATGCACGGCGCTTCCGGCTTTCTTTATGGCTTCAGCAGCGATGGCGTGCCTACTACTGATTTAACCACACCTCTGAAGCCCATTGTATTAGCCACGAAAGGGGCATTAGGAACAGAGCATCCTTATAGTGACGCTTTAGATGTTGCGGAAACGTTTTTTAAATCGGGCGGGCAAATGATTCAAATGTATTGCAGCAATTATTATGCCATCTTTGGTCCGCGGCCGGATAACACCCAATACGCTAAAGATCTGAAGGAAGTAATTGTACCTGCCGTAGTTGAATGGAAAGAACAGTGGAAAGAGAATCATGGAACTCCCGAGGCTCCCAAAGATGAGTTTGGCAAAATTGATATTGATGAGGCAATCGTTTATCTGCCGATCAATGAAGGAGCTCCTCAGGTGGATCCGGAGACAGGTGTCGCAGATAACCATTATACATTTTATGAATCTTGGAAGCTGTACTATGACGCTATTAAGGAAGCGGATCCCAACGCCGCGGTAGGCGGCCCTAACGACGCGGCTTATGGCCATTGGCGTCCTGGCAGCATGCGGGAGTTTATGAAATTCTGCGCGGAAAACGATTGCTGGCCTGATGTTCAGACCTGGCATCAATTAGACGATGGTGAAGGTGCCTTTACCAGATATCCTGGAGAGTTTGCGGAATATAGGTCTATGTGCAAAGAATTTGGAATGCCGGAGCAGACCATCGTCATTAATGAGTATGCCACAATGGAGGCTTGCGGCGTTCGGGAATCTTGATTCGGTATATTGCAAATTTGGAAGAAAACAACGCTTACGGCTGCCTGCCTTTCTGGCATCAGGCGAACAACCTGAATGATTTAGCGGCAGATGCAAACGAACCCAACTCAGCCTGGTGGTTTTATAAGTGGTATGCGGATATGTCTGGAGACCGGCTGGCCGTTACTGAAGAAAACACTACCAAGACAGGCTTAACTGGTGTTTCGACGATAGATGACAACAAAGCGGTTTCCAGCACTATTTTCGGGGGTGTAGACGGGGAAGCTACGATTGTATTAAAAGATTTGGATCAAACCCCATCCTTTATGGGAGCCACTAAGGCTCATGTTAAGCTTCAGGCGGCTTATTTTAAAGGATTTCTTGGCGCGGCTGAGCCGGAAACAGTCATAGAGGGAACCTTTGAACTGAAAGATGGCAATTTAGTAATCGACGTTCAGAATATGCAGGCGGCCACTGGATACAATCTGGTTGTTACCCCGGCTGCGGAGGAAGATTTGGTCGAACCGCCGCTGGTTTCCAGATACCACGAGGCATATGAGGCCGAGGATGCCCAGCTGGTAGGCGGAGCCGTTATGAATGGCAGCGGCGGATACTATGCCTCCGGCAGAGCCTTTGTGCGTAATTTTAGCAAAACGGCTGGCATAAATTATACAATTAATGTCCCGGCTGACGGAAAGTACCGTTTGGAATTTGTGTATGGAAATGGTATTGGAACCAACCGCGGCGATGAAGACGCCCATAAACCTGTCAACAAGATTTATCAGCTGGCAATTGACGGGGCTTCTGAGGACATGCTCTTAGAAAACACTATGCTGAAAGATTGGACAGATATTTATGTCAAGTATGTGGATCTTACCGCAGGCGAGCACACGATAACGATCCGCGGGGATTCCGATGCATTGGAAGGGGAAGTTTTGCAGGATGTGCTCTATGTAACCTATGTAGGGGCACAGGGACAGCCGGTTCCTTCCTTCAACACTGTTTTTGAAGCGGAGGAGGCTGATTTTAACACGCTGGCCGATACAGCGGAAACCGCAGTTTCCGTTCACTCCGAGCTTAGCGGCTACTCTGGAGGCGGTTATGTAACGGGGCTCAGCGTGAACAAGGTAGCCAACGGCGGAGGCCTGCGCTGGGCGGTTAATGTTCCGGAAAGCGGGCTTTATAATGTTTCTTTAAACTATCAGTCCAAAACGGAAACAACGGCAAATATCTATGTTGGCAACACAGCTCGAACCTTTGATGGAACGAAGACAGAATTATCTCTTCCTGTCAGCGGTCAATGGAACGAAGCGTCTGTTGCGGTATATCTGCAAAAAGGTATGAATATCGTAGATGTAGATACCGCGGCCGAAATTTCATTGGATTACATGAGAATTCAAGGTTCCGCTCGCTCTGCGGACTATGCGGAAACAACCCAGGCGGCAGATACGGTTCCTGAGAGCGCCGATACAGAGGATGTTCCTTATTATGTTTGGAAAGTGAAGGCGGATGACAAGGGAGATCCGGAGCTGTATCAGGAAAACCGCACTGTAAATAAAACAGCTGTCACGACAACTCCTGCGGGGACTGAGTACGTAGTGGGACGCAGCGTATCCGGAGACGCGTCTGCGGCAGAAGACGCTGATAAGTATCTGGAATTTACTTATACGGCAGATGAAGCCGGCGTTTACGCTATGCAGATTTTCCATTCTAATGATGAGATATTCGGTACTCATGGCTACAATACGAAGATCATAGATAAATACGCATGCGTTCAAGTAAATGATCAGGAGCCGAAAAGATATTTCTTCATTAACTCACTTTCGAAGGATACCTTTAAAGAAAAAACAGTTTACCTGAATTTGGAAGTTCCGGCGAAAATACTATTAAGGTATTTAATGATGACAGCTGGTCTGTATTAAAAGGACTCGACGATAATCAAGCGGATGCAACAGGCTTAAGAAGAGGAGACAGCCTCAGCGACAATCGCGAACCGTTGAGCTATTATATGGACAAGCCCGGTAATATTCCGATTACGAATTCCTTGCCTAATATCAGTAAATTTATTATCACGCCGTCATCCCTGAGCCAACCATTAGACACTGGCGATGACGCCCACAAGGTTACCATTAGGACCAGCGAGGGCGGCTTCGCGGTAGCAGATAAAAACGCGGTGGGCGATAACGGAGAAGTAACCTTTACCATTACCTCTGAGCATGATGTTCAGAGGGCCGCGGTCAATGGTCAAGACGTAGAGCTCACGAATAACGGAGACGGCAGCTGGACTTATAAGGCGGCGAACCTTCAGAACGATATTGAGTTACAAGTGATTTTTGCGCCTCAGGCGGAGGAAAATGAAAATCAAGACGCGCTCATCGCCAATAACAGCTTCGGTACAGGAAATACTCAGGGCTGGGCGATTGCTACCAACGGAAGCGCCCAGGTGGAGACCCGTTATTTTAACCAATATGACAGTGAGCACTATCTTAAGCTGTCTGGTGCCGAAGATTATGTGGCCCAGCTTAGCCAGACGGTTACTGTACCGGAAAGCGGCGTATATTCTTTGGATTTTGTCATGAAGAATCTGGGACTTGACGCCAGCGTTATTGGAGAATATAACAGCCTAGAGCTAACCGTAGCAGTAGATGGCAAGATTCAGGCTTATCAGATGATTACGCCGAGCAGCGGCTATCAGGCCATAAGCAGCCTGATGAATGCTGCCAGAGACAACGCGGAGGTTCAGTTCACTTTAAAAATTGACGCGAAAGCAGGATTTGAGGCCTATGTAGATGATTTTACGTTGACAAAGAGCGATATCGAAAGAGAAAGTCTTGCTTATTTTGTCGATTGCGGAGATCATGATCCCTCTACGTTACCTGACGGGGAGGTATTTGGCCTTTACAATACGGTAACGGATCAATTATTTAAAGAAGACCCCGCCACAGGGAAGCAATGGGGCGTTATTGACTATTTAAATCCCGAGGGCGTCAATCACGGCGGCGAGTCTAAAGGCGCGTTTACCCGGAATACTTCTCCAAATTGCAACGACGGACAATCAGATGTACCCTCTAAAACTACAAACTACCGCTATGCCGCCGGACAGGATGGCAATGCGCAGATTTTAGAGCAAATCGGAGAAATGTATGTGGATTATAAATTCCAATTGGAGCCTAACCAGACTTATGATGTTGAGGTGTGTGTCGGAAACAATTGGTCTAATTCCAGTCCGGTAAATATTTACGCGAATTACATGTCTGAAAAACAGCTGGCGGCAGCTGGATTAGCAGAGCAATCTTCTGCCTTTAGCGTATTAGGAGAGAAGGTTGAAATTGAGCCCAAAAATTATCAGACGGTTTCTGGGACTGTTCAGGCGGATCAAGACGGATTTGTTACCATTAATGTCAGACGTCCTTTACCGGCGTCAAACGCTACCATTAATGTCAATTATATTTATATCCGTCAGGCACAGGATTTACAAGAATATCTTGATCTGCTAAACAGCCTGCTAGAGAACGTAGATTCTCTGGATACGGAAGGCCTGCCTGAAAGAGCCAAGGCTATTGTGGACAAGGCCATCGGATTTGCGACAGAGGTTGCGGGCTCGGAACTCACTGAAAATGATTCTGTCGTCGTAAATAATGCCATTGAAGCCTTGAAATATGCCATTCACACGGTTAATTCCATACCGGATGAATCTTTGCTCTATTTTGTCGACTGCGGCGACCATGGAACGTCTACCGTTTCTAAAGGAGATAGATTTGGCTTGTTTAATACGAAAACGGACCAAATCTATGGGGCTGATCCTGGCACCGGAAAGATTTGGGGCGTGGATGATCCTAACGGAAGCTCTAATGGACCTGGTCTGACGAACGATGAAGGCGTGTATACACGATATACCTGGGCTCATGAGCGTGACCAGGAAGACCAGGTAGCGCTGGACAATTTAGATAAAAACATTACTTTCCGTTATGCATGCGGACAGGATGGAGCCGGAATTGACCCACGCTATGTTACCTATCGGTTCCAGGTGGATTCGCAGGATGGAACTTATCCGGTGGAAGTAGGGTTAGGAAATATCTGGGGAAATTCTGCAAACCCCACAGTTTATGCAAACCTGGATACTGATGCGGAAGTATTGCTTGGCGAAAATCTGAATATTCCGAATAAGGGGAATGTTACGGTAACTGGAGAAGTCCAAGCGAAGGACGGATATATTTCAATTGATGTCCGCTCTAGCGACGCAACCATTAACTTGAATTATATTAAGATTGGAGTCAGCGCTTCTCAGCCTGAAGCTGCGCTCACCGGTATCGAAGTGACGGCACCCACCAAAACTGAATATGAAATAGGAGAAAAGCTGGATACGTCAGGTTTGGTGGTCACTGCCCGCTACAGCGACGGATCTGCTGCAGTGCTGACAGAAACTCAATATACGCTCACTGGCTTCTCATCAGAGGAGGCTGGTGAAAAGACAGTTACAGTTTCCTACACGGAGGACGGCGTGACCAAGACGGCAGCTTTTGTGGTAACAGTAAAAGAGCTCCCGGCTGTAGTGCTGGAAGGAATTGAAATAACCGCGCCTGCTAAGACAGAGTATAAAGTCGGCGATCCATTAGATACTTCCGGCATTTCGGTAACCGCTAAATACAGCGACGGTTCCTCCAGGCTTTTAGAGGAAGATCAGTATATCATCAGCGGTTTCTCCTCAGAAAAGGCTGGAGAGAAGCTGGTGACAGTTTCCTACACGGAAGACGGCGTGACCAAGACGGCGGCCTTTACCGTAACCGTGAAGGAGAGCTCCGGCAGCAGCGAGGATCCGGGCTCTAGCGAGGATCCGGGCACTAGCGAGGATCCGGGCACTAGCGAGGATCCGGGCACTAGCGAGGATCCGGGCACTAGCGAGGATCCAGGCAGCAGTGAAGGACCTGGAACTGGCAGCAGCGGCTCTGAAAGCGGCGGAACAGAATCCGGAACCGGCAGCGGGACAGAGAACAATAATAACGCTCAGACCGGCGACGGAATGACAGTGCCGATTATCCTTTTAAGCCTGTTAGTCGCGGCGAGCGCGGGAATCGCGGTTGTCTTAGGCAAAAAACGCAGGCTGGGATAAGCAAGACGCCGAAATACAGACCTTTTACTAACCTCCTGGAAAAGCCTCACCATTTGGGGTGAGGCTTTTCTGCGTCTAAGGCTGAAAGGAACAGAGATTTATGGCTTGACCCTCTGACGCGCCGCCCGGTATGGTTTCTTACTGAACCGAACGGCCGAAAAGGGTGGCAAGAAGCTTGGAGCCCCCGCCGGGCAGCGGGAAAGCCGTGGGAAATGTGAGGAAAGGGGGCGCCCTGATCTCTGAACACCCTCAATGGGAGGCCTTTAGTTAATTATCACAGGAACAAAAAAGGATAGAAAGGTATTTTAGAAAAAAGTTTGAAAAAGCTTAGTTTTGTACTCCTTTCTTAGAATAATTGAGTACCGCAGGGAATGGGCAAAGGCTATAATAAAGGTAAGAAAAGATTAACGGGTAAGGAGGGGGAATATGAGGCGTGGGGGCAGATGGCTTCATAGTGCCGGAAAAGCGATGGGCCGTCCGGAGCGGATATGGTTTACAGAAAGAATAAACAAAGATTAAACAAGGTTTGGAAAGTGGTGAAACAATGAAAAAGCTGAAAAAATTTTTTCGATATGACAACATAGGATATTTTTTCGTGCTTCCGGCAGTGATTTACATGCTGTTTTTGTGGGCTACCCTATTGTAAGCAACTTCATTTTAAGCTTTCAGGATGTAACGGTAAAGACCTTAAGCAGCCCCAATAAGCCCTTTGCTGGAATCGAAAACTATCAGACCCTGTTCCAGGATGAGGTTTTGCGGACCTCCATTATCAACACTCTGCTGTTTACAGTGCTGTGCCTGGTATTCCAGTTTATGATCGGTTTTCTGCTGGCCTTGTTCTTTAACCGCAGGTTTTCCTTTGCCAAGCCGGTCAGGGGATTGCTGATGATGCCCTGGATGATCCCGATCACGGTAACCGCCCTGATCTTTAAATTTATGTTCAGCTCTAATGTGGGCATCATCAATCAGGCGCTGATGGGAATCGGCCTGATCAGCGCTCCGATCGACTGGCTGACCCAGCCGGCAACGGCGATGATCGCCCTGATTATCTCCAATGTTTGGATCGGCATCCCCTTTAATATGATTTTGATTTCCACAGGCCTGACCACCATTCCCACGGAGCTTTACGAGAGCGCGGGCATTGACGGCGCCAATAAGCTTCAGACGTTCTGGAAGATCACAGTGCCCATGCTGAAGCCTACCATCGGTTCGGTGCTGATCCTGGGCTTTATCTACACCTTTAAGGTTTTCGACCTGGTATTTGTGATGACCGGAGGCGGGCCGGTAAACTCTACCCAGATGCTGTCCACCTACTCCTACAAGCTGTCGTTTAATATGTTTAAATACAGCCAGGGAGCGGCTGCCGCTAACGTGTTGTTTGTCATTCTCTTTATTGTCAGCCTGATCTATCTTAAATATGCCTATTCAGAGGAGGATTTATAATGAATGCGGAAAAAAAGCTGAAGGGGAAAAGCAACGCGCTGTTCTGCGTTCTGTCCTTGGTACTGTTAGTGGTCCTTCTTTTCCCGCTTTATTGGATTTTAGTGACCTCCTTGAAAACAGAGCAGGAAATCTTCCGGATTCCTCCCACGCTGTTCCCCAGCGTGCTGAATACGGATTCCTACGCGGCGCAGCTTCAAAGCGGCGATTTCAATATGTTTCAGTCCTTTGGCAACAGCATGATCATTGCGCTGAGCTGTACGGCGATCGCGGTCATTCTTTCCGTACCGGCCTCCTACGGCCTGGCCCGGTTCCGCTTTAGGGGAAAGAAGGTATGCATCTTGAGCTTTTTGATCACCCAGATGCTTCCTGTATCCGTAATTTTGACCCCGATGTTTATCATCTTTAAAAACATGTCGTTATTAAATACATATTTTTCGGCGATTCTGGCGGACGCGACGATCGGAATTCCCTTTTCCGTCCTGATTTTGAAGAACTATTTCGGCTCCATTCCGAAGGAGCTGGAGGATGCGGCGAGCATCGACGGCTGTAACCGGTTCAGCGCGTTTTTGAGAATCTTTGTCCCGATCGCCTTGCCGGGCGTGGTGGTATGCGCCATTTTCTCTTTCCTGTACGCCTGGGGCGACCTGGCTTACGGCATGACCTTTATTCAGGACCAGGTCAACCGTCCCATTACCGCGGGAATCTTTAACTTTATGGGACAGTACGGCACCAAGTGGAGCTATCTGACGGCGTTCGCGGTTGTTACCATTATCCCGGTAGCGTTAATTTTCATCTTTATGCAGAAATATATTATCAGCGGCCTGACAGCCGGCGCGGTCAAGGGGTAAGGCCGGGAAAGAGCAGTGCCGAAGGAGAGCGGGAATTTTTGAAAAGCCTGTAAGGAGGCTTTTCAATTTCAGCAGGCGGAAGCACGATAAAAATCAAAAAGCAAGGAGGCAGAAAGGATGTCGGTATTTCAGCAGGAGGGAAACCGGTTAAAGTATCACTACGACGCGGAGGAGCTGTGGCTGGAGCCATGGGGAGCGAACAGCCTTCGGGTGCGGGCTACAAAGGAAGCGGAAATGCCAAAGGAAAGCTGGGCGCTTCTGGAGGCTCCGGAATGCGGCGCGGAAATTGAGATTACAGAAGACGGAGCCAGGATAAAAAACGGGAAAATCCGTGCGGAGGTGAGCAAGTACGGGAAGATCACCTTCTACAATCAAAAGGGTAAGCTCTTATTGGAGGAATACTCCAGGACAAGAAAGGATTTGTTTGCCAAAACATGCAGCGCCCTGGAAGTGGAGCCCCGGGAGTTCAAGCCGATTTTAGGCGGGGATTACCGTTTAACCGTGCGGTTTGAGGCGGGGGATAAAAATGAGAAGATTTATGGCATGGGCCAATACCAGCAGGAGCTTTTAAATCTGAAGGGAGCGGATCTGGAGCTTGCCCACCGGAATTCCCAGGCCAGCGTTCCCTTCGCCCTGTCTTCGCTGGGGTACGGCTTTTTGTGGAACAACCCGGCGGTGGGGCGGTGTGTATTTGGAGCGAACATCACCAGCTGGGAGGCAGAGTCCACTAAGGGCATGGATTACTGGATCACAGCCGGAGATACGCCGGCGGAGATCGAGGAGGCGTATGCCGGCGCTACCGGAAGGGTGCCGATGATGCCGGAGTATGCCATGGGCTTTTGGCAGTGCAAGCTCCGGTACCAGACCCAGGAGGAGCTGCTGCAGGTAGCGCGGGAGTACAAGCGGCTGGGCCTGCCGATCTCAGTGATCGTGGTGGACTTTTTCCACTGGCCGAAACAGGGAGAATGGAGGTTTGACCCCACGTATTGGCCGGACCCGGATGGGATGATCCGGGAGCTGAAGGAAATGGGGATCGAGCTGATGGTGTCTATTTGGCCGACAGTGGATAGAGCCAGCGAAAATTATGAGGAAATGCTGGAGAAGGGGTATCTGATCCGCACAGACAGGGGCTTCCGCGTCGGGCTGGATTTTGAGGGCCCCACGATTCATTATGACGCGACAAATCCGGGAGCGCGAAAGTATTTGTGGGAAAAGGCGAAGAAGAATTATTTTGATAAAGGGGTAAAAATCTTCTGGCTGGACGAAGCGGAGCCGGAATATACGGTATATGATTTTGACAATTACCGGTATTATTTAGGGCCGAACGTGCAGATCGGAAACCTATATCCGGTGTACTATGCAAGGACCTTTTATGAAGGCCAGGAGGCGGCGGGGCAGGAAAATATTATCAACCTGCTGCGGTGCGCCTGGGCGGGATCGCAGAAATACGGCGCGCTGGTGTGGAGCGGAGATATTCATTCCAGCTTTGATTCCTTAAGGAACCAGTTCGCGGCGGGGCTGAATATGGGCTTGGCGGGGATTCCCTGGTGGACCACGGATATCGGGGGGTTCCACGGAGGAGATCCCAAGGATCCGGATTTCCGGGAGCTGCTGGTGAGATGGTTTGAGTATGGAACCTTCTGTCCGGTGATGCGCCTGCACGGGGACCGGGAGCCGAGGCAGCCGCAGGTGGGAACCACAGGAGGAGCGACCTGCCGGTCCGGCGCGGAGAACGAGGTATGGAGCTTTGGGAAGGAAGCGTTTGAGATCTGTAAAAATATCTGAACCTGAGGGAGCGGATGAAACCGTATATCGCCAGGCTGATGAAGGAGGCCCATGAAAAGGGGACGCCGGTGATGCGGCCGTTATTCTACGATTTCCCGGAGGATCCCCGCAGCTGGGACCAGGAGGACGAGTACCTGTTTGGGCCGGACGTGCTGGTGGCGCCGGTGATGTACGCGAAAACGGAGAGCAGAGAGGTGTATCTGCCCGGCGGGGAAGCCTGGGTTAACTTCTGGACTGGAGAGAGCTTTGAGGGCGGCCGGACCGTCACGGTGCCCGCGCCCTTAGACCAGATCCCGCTCTTTGTCAGAAACCAAATCCCCTGGGAGGGCTGACCACAATGCTTTTTGCCCAGTATGCCGCGTGAGGGATAAGATGAAGCTGTAACGCTGATTCTATTGGCGCGGCGATACGAGCTGAGAGCCCGTTTGAGAAATCCGCCCTTTTTCATTCATTTTAGACGCTGTCAGGAATCCTGATCCACCACGGTATCGAGATAAAAATCGGAGGAATGCCCTGAAAGTGTTTTATAAAAGCAGACTTTCCCCGTGTTGGAAAAGAGGAAGCGTACGATTTTGCCCTTGACAAGTGCGGAGGATGAGGCTATACTGATACCGTTGTAAAACTTACAATTGAATATTATGTAGAATTCTAGGGGACTCTTTATAGAGTTGAGATAGATTCATCTGACCCTTTGAACCTGATGGTTGACACCAGCGTAGGGAAGCAATTCTAACACGATGAAATGATTTTGTGGCCAAAAAGAGTGCTTTTTCGCGTAAAAAGCACTCTTTTTATTTTTGTTAAGTCGCGCGAAAAGAAAGGAAGATGTAACAATGCAACCAGAAGGATGCTGCTGTCAACGGGAGGATTTGCCCTGGGCGGGCCGGGGCACCAAGCTGGATATTTCCGGATGCCGTTTTTCTCTTTATCCAATGGACAGCGATTTTGTGTCCATTATTTTAAACGCTTTGGAAAAAACAGATACCTCCGGAGTGTGGAGTCAGTCCGACGCGCTTTCAACGGTTTACCGGGGAAAGCTGGCGTATGTGGCGGACGCGGTGCGGGGGCTTTTGTCAACGCGTTTCGTCCGGGCGTCCATATGGCTCTGGAGGGCCAGTTTTCTAAGGGCTGCCCGGGAGACTGCGACGGGGACAGCCTGTTAACCCGGGAGGGGCCGGTGCCGAACCTGCCTCTGGTTGGGGAGAAGCATTTCCCGGTGCAGGCGAAAATCGCTCTGTATCCTATGGGAATCCCGGATTATATTGATAAGATCGCCGGCGTATGGCGTATGGCGGAGAAGGCAAGGCTGAATCCCGTCAGCATCCACTATGCGACACGGATTTCCGGCGATGTTCACGAGGTGTTCGACTACCTTGAGGCTGTGTGCCGGAAGATGGAGGCGGAGGTGCCTCATTACATACTGTGCTTTACCCTCTCGGTCAACAGCCCCACTCAGGAGTAAAAGGGAACTGAAAAACGGCGGGACAGTAAAAAAAGCGGCGAGATGCGCAATGGAAAATAAAAAAGAGAAAAGGCAGGGGAGCCGCTCCTGGATAAGATAAAGAAGGGGAAAGACTGGAAAAACAGATGTGCCCTCCGGCGGGCACGAAAATTGGAAAAGGCAAAAAAGAAGCGGGCTATAGCAGACGCGTTTCTGAAAACCCGGAAAAATTTGAAAGGAAGAACAGAAAATGAATGAGAAAAAAGAATACGGCTGGAAGCTGAAGGAAATCATCCTGGTGGCTATGATTTGTATCGTGTTCGGCGTGGTTTATCTGGGAGGCGTTTATCTGGCGTCCTTCCTCAGCACCCTGCTGACTCCCGTGGGACTGGCCCCTTTGGCAAATGAAATCGTGTTTGGCGTTTGGTTTATGGCGGCGATTCTGGCGGCCTATATTCTTCAAAAGCCTGGTGTATGCATCGTTGCCGAGGTGCTGGCGGCCTTGATCGAGGTCCTGCTGGGAAATATGTACGGCCCTATGGTCATCGTCGCTGGGATTGTCCAGGGCGCCGGCGGGGAGATTGTCTTTGCTTTGGGACGCTATCGCAAGTTCAATACAAAAATGCTTTACTTGGCCGCCGCGGGCTGCTGCGTCACCAGCTTTTTGTGGAGCTTCGTCCGCTCCGGCTACGGCCAGCTGGCGGTTCCTCTGCTGATCATCATGTTCCTGATCCGCCTGGTCAGCACCCTGATCTTCTCAGGGCTGATCACCAAGGCCATCGGCGATGGGCTGGCGAAAACCGGACTGCTGAAGGGCTACGCCCTGGGACGGGCCCATGGCTGAGCCGGTTTTATCCTGCAAAGGGCTTACCTTCCGTTACCGTTCAGAGGATGCTCCTGTATTTTCCAACCTGTCGTTGACCGTGTCCCGGGGAGAAGCGGCTCTGCTGATGGGCCCATCCGGATGCGGGAAATCCACACTGGCCTATTGCCTGGCCGGGCTTTACCCGGAATACGGCGGGGAGCTGGAGGGGGAAATCCTGCTAAAGGGAAAGCCCCTCTCCCAATTTGGCCCGGCAGCCAGGTCACAGGCGGTATCCATTTTGTTTCAAAACCCGGATAACCAGTTTTGTATGGATCGGGTAGACCATGAGATTCTGTTCGCACTGGAGAATATCAATTATTCCGGGGACCTGAGAGCCAGAACCCGGGAGCTTCTGACAATGGTGGGCTTGGAACAGGTGGAAACCGCGCCGATCTATACCCTGTCCGGCGGGACGAAGCAGAAACTGGCTTTGGCTACCGCTCTGGCAACCGGAGCCGACACCTTAATTTTAGACGAACCCTTTGCCAATCTGGATCCTGGAGCCTGCGGAAAGCTTTCGGCCCTTTTGGAACAGCTGAACCGTCAGGGGATTACTCTGCTGATTGTGGATCACCGTCCCAATTGGTGGCGGGGGTTCTTGTCCCGGATAGTTCTGATGGAGCAGGAGGGAGATTTGGATCAGGGGGCTCGATTCCGCCCCAGAGACTGGACGAATACCGGGAGGAGTTTTCCCGTCTGGGACTGTTTTTAGACGATCAGTGGCTGGCCGGACACAGCCCGGCCCCGGTTCCTCAGCCGCCGGGACTGGCCGCCAAGGCGGAAGGGCTGATTTTGTATCATGGGAAAAAGCCATTTTTGAGGAATTTGTCCTTCCAGCTGGAAAAAGGCAGCGTTACTGCCCTGATCGGCGGCAACGGAGCGGGCAAAACCACCTTGCTCACCGCTCTGGCGGGCGCGGGACGCTGGAAAGGAAATCTGTGGGTTCAGGGAAAGGTGGGATTGGTTTTCCAGAATCCCCGGTTTCAGTTTTTGACGCTGACTGTGGAAAACGAGGTGCTGGTTACCTTGCGGGCGGCGGAGCCTCAAGGAGAGCCGGAGGCTCTGAAGGGAAAAGGCCGCCGCGCTACTGGAGGGGTTCGGCCTGCTGCCTTGGAAGAAAAACTCACCTTATGAGCTGAGCCAGGGACAGCAGAGACGGCTGGCTTTACTGTCGATGCTGGCGGGGGATCGGCCCCTCTTGCTGCTGGACGAGCCTACCTACGCTCAGGATGAGCGGTCCACCAGCTTTATTTTGAGCCTGCTGGAGCGGCGGGTGAGCCAGGGGCTTACCGTACTGATGGCTACCCATGACCTGGCCCTGGCCAAGGCCTGCGCGAACCAGATCCTGCTGCTGGAAAACGGTTCCCTTACGCCGGTGGAACCTCAGGTGCTGAGCGCCCGCTGGCCAGAAGGAACGGCGGACAGGAGCCAGAAGGAAAACGTGACGAGCGCAAGAAAGGATCCCACAGAAAGGCCCGCGAAAAGGAAGATAAGGAGGGACGAAAAATGCGAAGGCTAAACCCTGGGTATAAGCTGCTGTCGCTGATAATTGCTTCCTTGCTGCTGTCGGTGACCTTTCATACCAGACTGAACCTGCTGGTATGCGGGACGTCCCTCTTGGCCGCCTATCTCACCCCGGGGGTTAACCGAAAACGGCTGTCCCTGACCCTGATTCCCTTTGTACTAACGGCGGCGGGCCTCTTTACCGCCGGCTTGTTTTTCTCCAGCGGCGGCCAGGAGGGAGTGGAGGTCAGCGCTCTGGGACAGCGAACCCTATATGCCACCAACTGGGTCACCGCAGCTCAGCTTTCCTCCCGGGTTTTGGCCTACGGCGGTTTGGGGCTTCTGTTCGCGTTTACCACCAATTCTATGGATTTGGTCATGAGCCTGATGCAGCAATTCCGTCTGCCGCCGAAATTTGCCTACGGTATTTTGGCGGCCTATCACTTCTTCCCTGTTGTCCGGGAAGAATATAGAATCGTGGGAGCGGCTCTCCGAGTGCGGGGCGTGAAGGCGGGGCCTTTTTCCACCAGGCGCCTGTTTCCAATGCTGGCCCATGCTCTGGAACGGTCCGAGAGTCTGGCGATGGCTATGGAATCCCGGGGCTTTGAGAGCAGGCAGCCCCGGGCGGTGGCTTTCCGGGTTCCCCTGCGGGCAGTGGATTTTCTTTTTTTGATCGGCCTAAACGGCGCGCTGGCGGCGGGTTTGTTTTTCCTGTGATACGGGGATAAGCTGATGGCCGAATCACAAACGCATGCAGATGCGGCAGACCTGTGGAAAGCGTCTGCGGACTTTTATATGGGAGGCGCGGAGATATGATACAGACCAAACGTGAGGAATGGGAACAGGCTTGCTCAGATTATCCGGAACTGTCGCCCTTCACCTTGCTGAAACTGAGCATGGTCCGGTACGGGGCGGTACTGAGTCCCAATGCCCTGTCCCGGCTTCAGGATCCTTTTTATTCCTTTGGCAAGGCGGAGCCCTTTGGCATCAGCTTTGAAGGGCGGACGCCGGAGCTTTCGATGCCCGGGCCAATTTTGCTGCGGGATGGTTCCTTTGTATACATTAATTACGGGGAAAGGTTTGAAGATCCCTATGACATCGAGTATCACCAGGAGCGGGGCGTTTTCCTGCTGAAGGAAAACGGGGAAACCCTGGAGGAAGTGGATTTTGTGCCCCGACCCGCGTTTTTTGGGAAAAAGACCAGCCGGGGAACCCCCATGGAGGCGTTAGCCGACGTGCGGGCGCAGAAGCTGATCCTTACCGCCTATCAGCGATGCCGCTTTTGGGAGGGCGGGGATCAGTGCCATTTCTGCGCGTTTTTCACCGGCGGCCACAGCACAGGGGCGGTGAATTGCCAGGACATTTATGAAACCGTCCGGGAGGCGGTCCGGGAGCCGGGAAGATTTTCGGAAATTTATCTTTCCGGCGGCAGTGATTTTGGAGGAGACCCGCCCTTTGAGACAGAGGTGGAGCGGTATATCCAGGTTCTCCAGGCTATCGGCCGTAATTTTTCCGGCCGTTTTCCCAGCCAGCTCATGGCGCCTGCGTATCCGAAAAAAAGCAGCTAAAGCGCATTTATGACCAAACGGGGGTTACCAGCTATTGCCCTAATATTGAGGTATGGGATGAGAACATCTTCCGCCATTTATGCCCGGGCAAGGAAAAATGGATCGGCCATAAGGAGTGGGTGCGGCGCACGCTGGACGCGGTAGAAATCTTCGGAAGGGGCCAGGTGTGCACCCAGGTGATCAGCGGTGTGGAGCTTGCAAAGCCCTACGGCTTTTCCTCCTTGGAGGAGGCACTGGAATCAATTTCCAGGCCTGCGACTTTTCGCCCGCCACGGAGTCAGCTATTTGAGTGTGATCTGGCATCCCCATAAGGCCTCGCGGCTGGGCTTCCAGCCGGTGCCGCCGCTGGAATATTACATTCGGCTGGCGAAGGGACTTCACGAGATCCGCCGGTCCTATGGACTGGTTTCTACAAACGACGATTATAAGCGCTGCGGGAACCATCCTGACAGCGACTTGGAAAGGTTGGACTGCCATGCTGCGACTGCCTGAAAAAACGCCTCTTCCGCAAACAGTTTCCCGGCTTTTGGAGGATAAGAACTCCAAAAGGCTGATCCAGGTGCCGGGAGAAAAGCCGGGAGAAATGCATGCCTTTCTTTGCCAAAGCCTCACCAGCCTGGATGGCAGTACGCTTCTTTTGTCCCTGGACCGGGAGCGTACTCCCTTGGGCCGGGGGCTGGTTCGGAGCCTGTGGTTCGACCGCCCGGTTGCCGTCTGGCTCAGCCAAGACGGTAAGACCTGGAAAACGGAGGCCTGGGCCTACCGATGCCATATCGTCGGCCCGGCTTTTACGGCGATGCGTTCCCTGGCTCGGGAGAAAAATCCTGAGAATGAAATCGCCTGCGCCTGGCAGCTGGCCGCGGAAGGCTGGACAAAGACAGAGGAAATCCTTCCGGTTCAGAGAAGATTCCCGGCGGACCCTTAGAACTGCACTTAGACCATCCCTGGCTTCATGAAGGAAACGGAAGCGTTCCCCGATAGGAAAATAAGGAAAAAGCAAAGCTCTATTCCACCGCTCAAATTACGGTATGGAATAGAGCGATTCCATTTTTTAAAAGGCTTATGGGCTGATTCTGTTTTGTGTTTTGCCCGGGTTTATACTATAATTATAAAATAGATAGAAACGGCAAGGGTTTGGAACCGGCCAAGGAAATGGGAATGAAGAAAACTGCGGAACGGCAGAAAAATATAGAATAAGGTAGAAAAGGCTTCTTAGCTGAAAGGCCTTCCAGAAGCGGGCCCGAAATGGAAAGGGAGGAGTTTGTTGAAAACTTGGAAAGAATTTTCGTTTGTTGTCAATGGCTTCCCGGTACAAGCCAGGTACACCGAAGAAAATATTAAAGAAATCTTCGTGCCCATGGTTCGAAGGCTTGACCGGATGCAGAGAGAAAAAGGAGAACGGCTGGTCGTTTTTCTGGCGGCGCCTCCCGCGACGGGAAAATCCACCCTGGCGGCGTTTCTAGCCGGGCTTTCGCAAAAGCTTTCCTGTATGCCGGTTCAAGCGGTGGGGCTGGATGGCTTTCACTATCATCAGGATTATATTTTGACCCATTCAGTGACTTTTCAGGATGGCCGAACGCTGCCCATGAAGCAGCTGAAGGGCAGCCGGAGACTTATGACGTAGTCCATTTTCAAGAAAAGCTGGAGGCTCTTCGCCATAGCGATCCCCTATGGCCTGTTTACGACCGCCGCTTTCACGATGTGATAGAGGATCAGCTTCCGGTGACTGCTCCGATTGTTCTCATTGAAGGCAATTGGCTTTTGTTTCAGGAGGGACCATGGCGTAAGCTTGCCGGACAGGCGGACTATACCATATTCATCAAAGCGGAGGAGCGGGCGTTAAAGGAACGGCTGCTTCAGCGGAAAATGACGGGAGGTTCAACTCGGGAAGAAGCGGAGGCGTTTTATCAAACCGGGGATGGCGTCAATGTGCGCCGAACTCTGCAAGGCAGCGGCCCGGCAGATTTTTCTATGTGCATGGAGGCCGACGGAAGCTTTTCCCTTTGCTGAAGCTTCAGAACCGGATTTTTTCTGGAATTAGCGTAATATTTCTGCTTTTTAGGAGCTGCCGAGCCATATGCAGCCAAGGCTCTTGATACTTTGAAGCGCTTTGGCGGAAGGGCTCTCCGGCGTCTAAGGAATTTCAGCCGAAGCCCGGTCCTTACGGCGCTGGCCCGGCGGCGAAGCGTTGTTGCCCTGAAGGTGTTTTAAGAATCGGCGGGCAATCAAGAACGCCCGAATCAAGGCTTTTCATGCCTTATGCGGGCGTTCTTTTGGTAGAGTCCTGCTGCTTGCTTTTATAGCTCGGCTTTGATCAGAAAAGCCACGCCGTATTCGGAAAGCTCCAGAGTACCGGATAAGACGTTTCCGGTTTCCAAATCTGTATAAGAGGCGTTCAATGGAACCGCTGCCGGCTTTTCATTGTAATTCTGGACGATTACGATGTCCTGGCTCCCTTTCCGCAGACTGGCGGTAACGCCGTGGGGAAGCCGGCCGTCCAGCGCCGGCGCAACTCCGTTTTCTTCCGCCAGCAGACGATAGAAATCTACATAAAACGCATCCTCCGCTTTAGCGGCCAGATAATAGGCCTTGCCTTTGCCGTAACGGTTGACAGTGAGAGAAGGCTGCCCGGCATAAAAGTCATCCTCGTAGGTGCTGAGCACTGCGGCGGTGTTTGTCTTGACCAGGTCGCAAAGCTCCGAAATCCGGTATCTGACGCCCTGAAAGCTCATAGCGTTATACTGTCCGTCGTACAAAGCGTCGATTTCCTCGCTGCGCAGGCCGAATACCTCGGCCATGCCGCCGCCGGGCATTCCGCCCAGATAGCAGAGGTCGGTATCGTTGACAATGCCGCTCCAGTAGGTTCCCACCAGGGTGCCGCCCAGTTCCACGAACTTCTTCATTTTTTCAGCGATATTTGCCCGGTAAAGATAGAGCATCGGCGCCACTACCAGCTGATAGCCGGAGAGCTCCTTCTCCATGTCAATGATGTCCACCGGGATCCCCAGCTTCCAGAAGGCCCGGTAGTGGGCCAATACGGTTTCTTTATAATGAAGGCCGCTGTTCCGGGGACCCTGGGAATCCTCCGCGGCCCACCAGTTTTCCCAGTCAAACAGGATGGCGGCCTGCGGCTTTAAATTAGTTTTGCAAACCTGAGAAAGCCCTTCCAGACGATTCCCCAGCCGGGCGGTTTCCTGAAACACCCGTGTGTCGCTTTTCCCATAGTGATCCAAAACCGCGCCGTGGAATTTCTCACAGGCTCCGCGGCCCTTCCGCCACTGAAAGTACTGCACCGAATTGGAGCCGTGGGCCACCGCCTGAAGGGAGGAAAGCATATGCATTCCAGGACGCTTCAGCTTGGAGGCTGAACGCCAGTTTACGGTGCTGGGAGTACTCTCCATCAGAAGGAACGGCTTTTGGTTAATGCAGCGCATCAGATCGTGCGTACAGGCAATCTCCGCCGCCAGATCGACAGGGTCCTGGGGACCGTGCCAGTCCGGATAATTATCCCAGGAGATTATATCCAGCACATCCTGGAATTTGTTGTAATTCAGATCTTTGTAAAACCCATCAGGTTGGTGGTGGCGGGAAGCTGCGACCCGCCTTCCCGCACCGCCTCGATCTCCTTTTGGCAGAAATCCACGGTTTGATGGGTGACGAACCGTTTCCAGTCCAGGCTCAGGCCGTGGCAATGGCTCTCGCCTCTGGGAAGCGGCGGCTCGATTTGGCTCCAGTCAGTGTAGGTATGGCTCCAAAAGCCGGTCCACCAGGCATGGTTTAGGGCTTCCAGCGTCCGGTACTTCTCCTTGAGCCATTGACGGAAGGCCTCCTGGCACAGCTCGCAATAGCACTCGCCGCCGTATTCGTTGGAAATATGCCAAAGAATAACACCGGGATGCTTGCCAAAGGCCTGGGAAAGCCTTACATTGATTTGGCGGGTCTTTTCCCGGTAGACCGGAGAGGTATAGCAGTGGTTGTGCCGCTCTCCCATATGATTCCGGTGCAGGCTGGAATCAACCCGCAGCACCTCCGGATACTTCTGAGCCATCCAAGCGGGGCGCGCGCCGGTGGGCGTTGCCAGAATCGTGTAAATACCGTTTTCATAAAGCTGGCCGATGATCCGCCCCAGCCAACCGAAGTCATAGACGCCTTCCTGGGGCTCCAGCTGGGCCCAGGCGAAAATCGCCACGGAAACGCAGTTGACGTGGGCTTCCTTCATTAAGACGATATCCTGCTTTAAAATGTCCGGGCGGTCCAGCCATTGGTCAGGATTATAGTCGCCGCCGTGCAGCATTTTCTCGTTCAAAGGAGAAAGATTCATAAAATCGCACCCTTTCTAAAAACCCGCGGAAGCGGGAAAGTGATCTTAGGGCTATTGTAGCAGACACGGAAGAAAAAGCATATGGAAAAGATAAGCTGGTTTATGCACAAAATGATACAATCTCTTCTTGACAGAAAGCGGTTCCAGTCCTATGATGAAAGAAAAACGGGAGGGGCAGCATGTTCAGCAACACTGGAGCGCTTGTGGATACGGAGACGGATGTCAGCCCAGAGCCGGAAAAGGAGCTTACGATCCTCAGCTGCGGCCATTACCGCCTGCTGCGTCTGGAAAAGCTGCACACAGTCAGAATCCAGGGCCGCCGGGACTGGCAGCTATTGTATGTGGCCAAGGGCGCGGGCCACTTTTTCCGCCCGCGGGAGGAGCGGGTAAAACAGGGGAGCGTTGTGGTGTATCCCCTGGAGAGCCTCAGGACTATTTTTATCTGCTGAAGGAGGCCCCGGAGATTTATTGGATACACTTTACCGGGGAAAGGGCGGAAGGCCTTTTGGAGGAGTGGGGGCTTTTTCATGGACATTCCTGCTTTGTGGGGAACAGGACCGCTATTTGAGGTGCTTTGAGGAGATCATTCAGGAGCTGCAGCTGCAGCCTCCGGGGTTTCAGAGGCTGTGCGCCCTGCGTTTTGAGGAGCTGCTTTTGTCTATGGGCCGGCAGCGCCTGCGGCTGAAAAATCCCCAGCTCGCCGGCGACAGCCTGGTGACACAGGTGCTTAACGATATGTATAAGACGTATTATCGCAATTATACCATAGAGGATTACGCGAAACGGCATAATGTCAGCGTCTGCTGGCTGATCCGCCGGTTTAAGCAGGTGACGGGGGAATCACCAAACCAGTATTTGATCCAAATCAGAATCCGCCGGGCCCGGGAGCTGTTGGAAAGCTCCAGGCTGAACATGGGGGAGATCGCTTCTGTGCTGGGCTATGAAAGCCCCTTGTATTTCAGCCGGCAGTTTAAACAGCTTCAGGGGGTCAGTCCCAAGCGCTACCGGGAGCAGAGACAGAAATAAGGGAAAGCGGCAGTTTTAAGCTGCGCTAAAGGATTAATGATGAAAGAAAAATGGAGAACCAGGCGGAAAGCCGACAGAATAAACTGGCGCCGCGGGCTTCCGTTTTATTCTGGTAGAGCGGCTGCCCTGCTCTTTGGAAATTTTCATAAAAATTTAAGCTCAAATGTGTGAGAATCTACGTTGGAATTATTGACATATTCCCATAACTAGGTTATACTTTGCCCAAAGAGGAGGTGCTTACCTTGGCCAGACCACCTAAATGCCGGTGTATTTGTTCCGTGCCCAAAACCACGTGCTTTGAGCCTCATGGTCAGCCGGGCGGTGAGACGGTGAATATCGGCTATGACGAATATGAGGTGATTCGTCTGCTGGATTACGAACTGCTGTCCCAAAAGCAGTGCGCGGACAAAATGAGTATTTCCAGATCCACTGTGGCGAGAATGTACGAACATGCCCGCCAGCAGATTGCCGACGCTCTGGTGAACGGAAAACGGATCACCATTTCCGGCGGAGATATCCGGGTCTGTGCGGCGATGCGGCCGGAATGCAGGCATATAAAGAATTGCTGCCACCGGCTGAAAAGCCCGGGAGAATAAGCGGAGAAGGCTGCCTTATGCAGACGGCTCCGGCGGAAGCGCGATCTTAAAAGCGAGGCTGAAATCGGCTGGTAAAGCCGGCCCGGGCCGGGTTGGCTGGGCACAAGAGAGCTGTATGCAAAACGGAAAAGGGCTTTCCGGAGAGGCTCGTGGACAGAAGCCTGCCGTGGCCGGAGCGCGGACGCGGGGAAAGGGTGAGCACATCTAGTCGAAATAGAAATGTCATTGGGAAAAAAGATGAAATGGAGTTGGTATCAGTGAAAGTATTGGTGATTGGCGGCGTAGCCGCGGGAACCAAAGCCGCGGCGAAGCTAAAACGGGAAGACAGAGGGCTGGACGTAGCTCTGATCACAAAGGATCAGGATATTTCTTACGCGGGCTGCGGACTGCCTTATTATGTAGGCGGGATGATCGAAAGCAGAGACGAGCTGATCGTCAATACGCCTGAAAAATACGCGGCTCTTACCGGCGTTCGGGTGCTTACCGGCCGTGAGGCTGTGGAGCTGGACAGCGGCAAGAAGCTGGTAACGGCCAAAAACCTGATTACCGGAGAAACGGAGGCCTATTCCTATGACCGGCTGGTGATCGCCACCGGAGCGTCCTCCGCGATGCCTCCCATCGAGGGAGTGGGCTTGAAGGGCGTGTTCAAAATGAGGACGCCTGACGACGCTATTCGGATTCGGGATTACGTGGAAGCGGAAAGGGTAAAAAAGGCCGTAGTGATCGGCGGAGGCTTTATTGGCCTGGAGGTAGCGGAAAACCTGCTGGCCCAGGGCGTGGATGTGACCGTGATGGATTTCGCTTCTCAGATTATGCCCAATGTGCTGGATCCTGAAATGGCGGATTACGCCCAACGGCATCTGCGGAAGCAAAGGGGTCCGTGTTTTGACCGGAACGAAAGCGGAAAAGCTGGTGGGGGATGCCCGGGTAACGGCAGTGAAAACCGCCTCCGCCACGCTGCCCGCAGAATTGGTGGTGCTTTCGGCGGGCATCCGTCCCAATACGGCGTTTTTGGCTTCCAGCGGCATCGAGATGGACAAGGGCGCCATTGTGGTGGATTCCCAGCTGAAAACCAATCTCCCCGGCGTATATGCCGCCGGCGACTGCGCTCTGGTGACCAACCGGATCACCGGCCGCCGCCAGTGGTCGCCTATGGGCTCCTCCGCTAACCTGGAGGGGCGTACCCTGGCCCAGGTGCTGGCCGGCAAGGAGAAAACCTATCCCGGCGTTTTGGGCACCGGCGTGGTTAAGCTGCCGGGCCTGAACTGCGGCCGCACTGGCTTGACGGAAGCCCAGGCCAAGGAGGCCGGCTACGACGTGGTGACAGCCCTGGCGGTTACGGACGACAAGGCCCATTATTATCCGGACGCGGCGTTTTTCGCTACTAAGCTGATCGCTGACCGGAAAACTCATAAGCTGCTGGGAATGCAGGTGTTCGGCCCGGGAGCGGTGGATAAGATGGTGGATATTGCTGTAATGGCCATCAACATGGGGGCTGTCCTGGAGGATTTCGAAAACGCCGATTTCGCTTATGCGCCGCCGTTTTCTACCGCGATTCATCCCTTTGTCCAGGCGGTTTATATCCTTTTGAATAAAATCAACGGCGATCTGGTGAGTATGACTCCCGCCGAATACGCCGCGGGAGCCGCCGACGGCTATCGGGTTATCGACGTGGCGCCGGCGCCGTCTATCCGGGGAGCCACCTTTGTGGATTTGGCCTCGGTCAACGGAGAGATCCCGGGAATTGGCAGGGACGAGAAGCTTTTGCTGGTGTGCGTCCGGGGCAAACGGGGCTATTTTCTCCAGAACCGGATGAAATATTACGGCTATAAGAATACGGTGGTGCTGGAGGGCGCTACCTCCTTTAACGACGTGAAGGTGAAAAACGCTCAGGCGGCAGTGCCTCCCGCGGAGGTGACCCGGGTGAAGGGCCTTGGGTTCCTGTTTGACAAGCGGACCCAGGACCGGTTCAACGGCAGAGTCATCACCCGCAACGGCAAAATTACCGCCGAGGAAAGCCGGGCCATCGCCCAGGCGGCGGAGCTGTACGGCAGCGGGGAAATTGCCATGACCTCCCGCCTGACGGTGGAAATCCAGGGCGTGCCCTTTGACAATATCGAGCCTCTCCGGGAATTTTTAGCCCAGAACGGCCTGGAAACCGGCGGCACCGGCTCCAAGGTGCGCCCGGTGGTATCCTGCAAGGGTACCACCTGCCAGTATGGCCTGATTGATACCTTTGCCTTATCCGAGGAGATCCACGAAAGATTTTATCACGGCTATCATGATGTGAAGCTGCCTCATAAATTTAAAATCGCCGTAGGCGGCTGCCCCAATAACTGCGTCAAGCCGGATCTGAACGACCTGGGTATTATCGGTCAGCGGATCCCTCAGGTAGATCTGGAGAAGTGCCGCGGCTGTAAGGTGTGCCAGGTGGAAAATACCTGCCCCATTAAGGTGGCGAAGGTCCGGGACGGCAAGGTGGTCATCGACGACAGCATTTGTAACCACTGCGGACGGTGCGTAGGCAAATGCCCCTTTAAGGCGGTGGAAGCCCATCAGGACGGCTACCGGGTTTATATCGGCGGCCGCTGGGGCAAAAAAGTGGCTCAGGGAAAATATTTGGATAAGGTGTTCACCACCAAGGAAGAGGTCCTGAATGTGGTGGAGAAGGCTATCCTCCTATTCCGTGAGCAGGGAAATACCGGCGAACGGTTTGCGGATACGGTGGCCAGACTGGGCTTTGAGAATGTCCAGCAACAGCTGCTTTCCAACCAGCTTCTGGAGAGAAAGCAGGAGAATCTTTCCGCGCAGAAACATATGAAAGGCGGAGCGACTTGCTGAAGAAACTGACAGCGCTCCTGCTTGCGTTGGCTGCGGCGGCCTCTCTGGCCGCCTGCCAAGGCGGACAGGAGCCCAATGGAACAAACGGTAATACTCACGAAGCCTCCTCTCAGAAAGGATCCAGCATAGAAACGGATTCTGAAGCAGAAAGCGCCTCCGCCTCTGGAGGAGCGTATTATTCCTTTCAGGATGCCTCCGGAGAGCAGATCACCTTGAGGGAAAAGCCCCAAAGGGTCGCGGTGCTGTTTTCCTCCTTCGCCGATGTGTGGGAGACCGCCGGCGGCCGGGTGGATATCACCGTGGGGGAAAGCGTAGAACGGGGCTTCGCCCCGGAGGACGTCCTTTTGGTGGATGACGGAGCGGGCAAAACCATTAACCAGGAGTTGCTGCTCTCCTATGCGCCGGATTTTGTGATCTGCTCGGCGGATCTGGAGGAACAGGTGAAAACGGCGGAATTTCTGCGCAAGCAGGGAGTGCCGGCGGCGGTATTCCATGTGGAGGAGTTTCAGGAATATCTGGATATGCTGAAAATCTGCACGGATATCACCGGGGACCAGGAAGCCTATGAGACCTACGGCACCCAGGTGCGGGAGGAGGTCGAAGCAGTGCTGGCGTCGGTGCCGGAGACCGGAGAAGCCGAACAGAAGCGGATTTTGTTTATCCGGGCGGGCTCGAAATACAGCGCTACCAAGGCGAAAACCGCAGAGAACAATTTCGTGTGCGTCATGCTGAAGGAGCTTGGCACCTACAATATCGCGGAGAACGCTCCAGTGCTTCTGGATGGCCTGAGTCAGGAGGAAATCCTGATGGAAAATCCGGATTATATTTTCATTTCCACCATGGGCAAGGAGGAGGCCGCCAGGGCTTATATGGACAGCGTGCTTCAGGAGGAAGCCTGGCAGCACTTGGACGCCGTCAAAGAAGGCCGGTACGCCTATCTTCCTAAGGAATTGTTTCAGTTTAAGCCCAATAAAAGGTGGGGCGAGGCTTACCGGTATTTAGCGGACTTATTATATCCAAAGGAGAGCTGACGGAGTATGGGAAAAGGGGCTGAACAAAAGGAGCACCGTTATTTTTGCAGGACGAAGGCCGGATGGCTGACCCTTTGCCTGCTGCTTTTGTGCGTCCTTCTGCTTTCTCTACGGTTCGGCAGCTCCGGCATGGACTGGCAGTCTTTTTTCGGCGGACTGCTCCGTCAGGAAGGCTTTGAAGCCCAGTCTGTGATCCTGTACTCCTTACGGCTTCCAAGGCTGCTGCAGGGAGTCCTGGCGGGCATCGGGCTCTCTGTTTCCGGCGTGCTTCTGCAAAGCGTCACCGGAAACGACCTGGCCAGCCCGAATATTATCGGCGTCAACGCGGGCGCCGGGTTTGCAGTGATTTTAATTCTAAGCTATTTTCCTGCCGCGGTCATGGGCCTTCCGCTGGCGGCCTTTTTGGGAGCCTTTCTTACGACCCTGGCTATTATGGCCATCGCCAACCGGGTGGATTCCTCTAAGGCTACCGTGATCTTGGCCGGAATTGCCGTCCAGGCGGTGCTCAGCGCGGGAATTTCCTTTTTTTCCTTGCTGGATACCGACGTGCTGGTGTCCTACAATTACTTTTCTGTGGGCGGCTTGTCCAACTCCAGCATTGATCTGCTATGGCTGCCCGGCACGATTATTTTTCTCGGACTCGCAGTGTCCTTAGCGTTTTCCGGCAAGATCCAGCTCTTGTGCCTGGGAGACAGCATGGCCCTCTCGCTGGGGTAAAAGTCAAGCAGGTGCGGATGCTCTGTCTGGTGTGCGCCAGCGCTTCCGCTGCCGCGGTGGTCAGCTTCGCGGGCCTGCTGGGGTTCGTGGGCCTGATGGTGCCTCATATTTCCCGCAAGCTGGCGGGAACCCAAACCGCTCCCCTGCTGGCGGTATCCGCTGCAGTGGGCAGTATTTTGGTGCTGACGGCAGATCTGGTGGGGCGGACAGCCTTCGCCCCCTCGGAGGTGCCGGTGGGGATCGTGATGTCCCTGATCGGCGCTCCCTTTTTCTTCATTCTTCTGATGCGAAGGAGGTCTGCGCGGCCATGCTGAGCTTTCATCAGGTCTGCGCCTCTTATGGGAAAAATCAGGTGCTGGACCATATTGATTTCTCTTTGGTGCCCCACAAGCTTACCGCTGTAGTAGGCAGAAACGGAAGCGGCAAATCCACTCTGGTTTCCTGTGTCAACCAGGAGCTTCCCTATACCGGAGAAATTACCTTTTCCGACCGCAATCTGGCGGTGATGACCTTACGGGAGCGGGCGCAGCTGATCTCAATTCTGCCCCAAACCCTTCATTCTCCGGCTGTCACGGTGGAGGAGCTGACGGCTTTCGGCAGGAACCCTTATCTGGATTTTGGAAAACGGATGTCCCCAAAGGACTGGCAGGCCGTAGACGACGCGCTGGAGGCGATCGGAATCTCCGGCCTGCGGGATAAGCTGGTGACGGAGCTTTCGGGCGGCGAGCGGCAAAAGGCCTATTTGGCTATGGTGCTGGCTCAGAATACCAGGGTTATGATTTTGGATGAGCCTACCACTTATATGGATATGGAATATGAGGCCGCTTTTTTCCGCCTGCTGGAGACGCTGAAAACAAAACGCAAGATCACGTTTCTGGTCATCATGCACAATCTGTCCCAGGCCGTGCGGTACGCCGACCGCATCGTCGTGCTGGATGGGCGGCGCATACGCTACCAGGGAGACACACGGGCTTGCGTGGCCAGCGGAGTGCTGGAGTCGGTGTTTCATGTCAGACAGCATCAGGCGGAGGATAACGGTGAGAAATTTATTTTTTCACTTAAAGGCAAAGGCAAAACACCCTGTTTCGGCGCGGCGCTGAAACAGGGTGTTTTGCAAAAAGCTTTTTGTTTCAGCCTGTGGAAATGAAAAAGGCTGGAACAAATTCTTACGGAATTTTAAAACCTGCAAGATTCTCTTGTAGGTTTTTCTTTTGTTATGTTATACTAAATGTGACAGGATATCTTTCGGGATTTTCTAATATCATGAGAGGTGCGGTTTTCTGCTTTCCGGTTTAGAACCGGAAAGAAAGGACGAAACTAAGAATAGGACGAGAAGCTTTCTATGCCGCCGGCTTTTGCCGCTTCAGGGCGGTTGAGCGACGGCAGCAGGCTGTTGAACCAGGAAAAGGAGGGCTGTTTATGAGCTGGAAAAGATCTGTCTGTGTTTTTGTCTGCGTCTGCGTCTTAACGGCCGGCTGTTCCTGCTCCTGGGAGCAAGGCGATCCCAGCGGCTCCGTCAGCATAGGGCAGGCCCATTCCCCTAACGACCCTGGCAGCAGCATTGCAAATTTGGAGGAAAATTACGCCCTGATTACCTGGACGCCGGAATCTCTCGCGGAGGAGTACGGCTATCAGCGGCAGCTTTCCGGCTTCAATCATTTGCAGGGCGACACCTTGCGTAAATGCTACCGCCTTCTCCTGGACGCGGTTTACCGGGTTTCCAACGAACAAAGCGTGGATGGCCATTACCGGGTGAAAAAGGTTGTGATGGAAGGCGTCGCTCTCAGCAAAAGCCAGGTGATGCAGGTGGTCATCGCCCTACGCAACGATAATCCGCAATTGTTCTGGGTGCTGAATGATCTGCGCTACGGCGTCAGCGACGGCAGCACGGTAATACAGCTATGCTCCTATTTTTCTGGTACGCAGGTGCAGAAGGCCTCTGAGAAAATGGATACCGCCCTGAAAGCGGTGCTGAAGAAGGCGCCGAAAGGCTCCTCCGAATTTGAGCGGGAGCTTTACCTGCATGACCAGCTGATCAGCCTGGTGGAATACCACGATGAGGCCGAAGACCATTCCTCAGAATATCAATGGCGTTCAGCGCGTACGGCGCTTTGGTGGACGGCAAGGCTGTGTGCGAAGGGTATTCCAGGGCTATGCAGCTATTATCGAACTGCTTGGGCCTGCAGTGCGCTTTGGTCACCGGCGTGAGCCAGGAGATTGCCCATATGTGGAACCTGATCCGAATTGAGGGGGAATGGTACCATTTGGATTTGACCTGGGATGACGCGGCATCTATGTCTATTTATCAGTATTTTAACCTTACCGATGAGCAGATCTCTGTGAATCATACAATGGACCCCTTGATTCCCGCCGACGGGGACTCGCAATGGGACCGTTCCCTATATAATTTGTATCTGCCGGAATGCACCTCCCTGGAATACAATTATTATCATCAGAAAGCAGTACAAATTCATACCCTGGGCAATGAAGATGACCAGGAGGCAATGGACGCGGTGCTGAATGCGGCCGCCAGACGGGAACGCACCATTTCCTTTCAATTCAGTCCGGATTTAGATTTTGACATCGCGGTTGCTCGTCTTTTGACGGAGGAGCCCTATAAATATGCTTATTACGTGCATTGCGCCAATGCCTATTTCGGTGAAGAGAAGGCCCCCTTGCAGGAAGGGGAGGCGCGTTATGTCTTGGACAAAAATCAACGGGCGGTGACTATTGAGCTGCTGTACCGGTAACGGAGGGTATTATGGATAAAAAACGGATCGAAGCGGCGGTAACTGAAATTTTGCTGGCAGTGGGAGAAAACCCAGATCGAGAGGGGCTGAAGGAAACCCCAAAGCGGGTGGCGAAAATGTATGAGGAGATCTTTTCCGGCCTCCACGACGACCCGGCCAGGCATTTGAAAATATTTCACGAGCCTGAACAGCACAACGAGCTGGTAATCGTGAGAGATATTCCTCTGTATTCGGTATGTGAGCATCATTTGCTGCCGTTTATCGGCGCGGCTCATATCGCCTACATACCGCAAAAGGGAAATATTATCGGTTTATCCAAATTTGCCAGGATCGTAGACTGCTTTGCGCGCCGTCCCCAGGTTCAAGAACGGCTTACGGCTCAGATTGCGGATTTTCTTTTTGAAAATTTGGAACCCTACGGTGTGGCGGTGATCATCGAAGCGGAGCACCTGTGCATGACCATGCGGGGCGCACGCGCGGCGGGCAGCAAAACTCAGACCTCCGCTCTGCGGGGCATCATGAGAACTGACGCGAAAAGCCGCAGCGAGGTTATGGCCTTGCTGACAGGCTCCGGTCGGTAAAAATTTAGAGCTTTTCTGGTACAGAGCTGAACCCGCAGGTTGGATTTTTTCATCCGACTGCTGTTTTTTTGCTTTGCTGGCCGCGGCAAAAAGACTCCACGAATTTGCCAGGCTCCGGCCGCGGTAATTTTCATAAAAACCA